>Ga0105240_10014672_pt1 | contig 10691 bp, 7 predicted proteins | sample KBSC54metaG_FD_80426 | JGI IMG/M metagenome (GOLD analysis project Ga0105240, IMG submission 80426) | Corn rhizosphere microbial communities from Kellogg Biological Station, Michigan, USA - KBS C5-4 metaG | ecosystem: Host-associated > Plants > Roots > Rhizosphere > Soil | place: Michigan, USA...
AGAAGCGTCGCCAGGCTGACAGCCAGATTTACCGGGATCGCCTTTTTCAGCGAAAGGCGGAGCGTGCCGGCCAGATAGGGTAGCCGCAGTTCTGCGCCGCCTAGTCCGACCAAACCGCCTGCCAAACCGACGATGAATCCAACCAATGCGTTGAACCCAACGTGGCCGGCAACGCCGTCATCGCGATACGAAGATGTGGCAACGGGCTTCATATTTACGGTTCGTAGATAGGCGGTAAATATCATATTCCTATATTCATAGCGATGAGTCTATCCTTGGAAAAGATTAGCTGGCAGTTTGCCTTAGATATGAAATCAGTTGCATATACATTGCTCTTAGCCACGTTGTTGACACTATCCGCGTTCGGTCAGGACGACGCCGGTACCGGCCGGATTATGGGCGTCGTGAAAGACCCGGATCAGGCGGTTATCTCCGGTTCCCGAGTCACCCTTACGAATCAACAAACCACAGCTAAGACCACGGCCGTTAGCGATGGCCAAGGCGGTTACAGATTTATCTCCGTGCAGCCGGGCGCCTACGTAGTCGAGGCCGACGTCGAGGGTTTCAAGACGAGCCGAAGCCCCGAACTCAAAGTCGCTGCGGGCCAGACGGTCAACTTCGACTTTGCCCTAACGCTCGCGGGAGCCACGGATACTGTGAACGTCACGGCTGCGAATGTTGAGAATGCCTACCGCGTGGACAATGTCGAACCCGGCGGACCGCTCGGAACGACGCCGATACTGAATCTTCCTTACACCATCAACGTGATTTCGCGGCAATTGATCGACGATACACAATCGAGAAACTTCAAGGAGGCTGCCAAGTACCTTCCTCTGGTGATGTTTCAGGAGATGCAGGGACCCGAGGTTCTGCGTCCCGAGACTCGTGGCATGCAGGGCAGCAACATGCAGAACGACCGAAAAGATGGTATGGGAATCGCGGTCACTACGCCCTCTGCCCTTGAAGAATACGAGCAGATCGAAGTCATCAATGGTTTGGGCGGGCCTCTATACGGTCCCGCCAATCCGTCTGGCATGTTCAACTTCGTGACCAAGCGCCCCACCGAGGAAAGGCTGGGCGAAATCGAGTTGGGTTATGAAGGGCGAAGCGTAGGGACCATTCATACCGATCTGGGTGGGCGCTTTGGCAAGAACCGCACGTTCGGCTATCGTACGAATCTGCTGTTGGCCGACGGCGAGGGCTATGTCGACTCCAGCCAGTTGCGCCGCCAACTCGCCGCGGGGGCGGGCGATGTGCGTCTCACGAACAGTACCGTGATCGAAGGAAACTTCAGTTACTACAATCTGTTCCAGCATGGATACCCGGGCTGGTTCGCCTATGCGCCGACGACGATTCCACTGTCCAACTCCAATTCGAAGAGTATTCTAGTGCCTGTAGATGCTCCGGATCCGACACGACGCGGCTATGGGCAATCTTTCTCAGGTGTAGATCTGACGTCCCAGACTGGTGAAGTACGGGTAAAGCACGATTTCAGCTCGAATTGGCATCTTGTGGTGGGCGTGCTCAATCAGGTTTCCGATCGCAACATTAATACCGCGGTCAACCAGTTACTAGACAATAGCGGAAACTACAAGTCATACCTCGCCAATAGCTTCTCGTCACTGGCCCCGCGTTTCCACGTGGACAGTGACTTGGCAAACCTCACCGGCGTTTTCACAACGGGAAGCGTCCGCCACGACGTGGTGGTAGGAAGCACTGGTTACAGGTTTGCGTCCTATTCACCGGTGACCAGCCCTGCCAAGACCGCTCTGTGCACCACCAATGGTATCTGTCAGGCCAATATCTCAGACCCGCTGGTTTACGCGGAACCCCCAGGCGGTCTCTTTTCCTATGCGAAGACCAGTCCATCAACTGGTATTTACGGGTCGAGCATCATTCGTCAACAGGGCTTCAGCGGCGCCGATACCATCCGCTTCACTCCCCGCTGGCTCGTGCGAGTCGCCCTCAGCCAGGATTGGACGTGGACCGACAGTTACGCAGACTCCGCGGCCACTGGATTCCTGCGGACGCCAATTCCGGGCGGCTATGTTAACCAGGGCGTCAGCCCCTCAGCCAGCGTAATGTATAAGCCACGAGCCGACATGACCGTCTACGCGACTTTCGCCGACAGCATTCAAGCGCCGGACGTCGCGGCGGCTAACGGCGGTAACATCATCATCACCAACGCGAACCAGGCACTCCCGCCGTATCGCAGCAAGGAGTATGAAATAGGTTATAAGCTTAGGGTCCGAAGAATCAATTTCTCGACCGCATTGTTCCGCATGGAAAGGCCGTTTGCGAATTTTGTTACCGGCGTTGTGAATCCCATTTGCGGCGCTCAATCAGGGACAGCGAATTGCGAGGAATTCAGGATCACCGGCAACCAACTCAACTATGGCGTTGAATCGACAATCTCCGGCAGGGTATTCCCGAGTCTCATGGTCACCGCGGGGCTGTCGGTGCTGGATCCGAAGCTCACGGACACCGGTATCGCCGCGACCAACAACCGGAACTTTGTAGGCATCCCCGACTACAAATCCAATATTCTCGCCGAGTATCGTTTGCCGGTACCCGTCGGCGCATACCTGAATTTCGACTGGCAACACATGGGACGCCGGCCTATCGACGACATTAACAGCGCCTATACGCCGCAATACAATCTGTTCGATTTCGGGGCTCGCTACACTACTAAAATCATGGGCAAAGTGACAACGTGGCGTATAACCGCGAACAACGCCACCAATGTGCATTACTGGTCCACCCTGGGTCCAGGCAGCATTACCGGTCAGAGCAGTGGCAGCTACCTCGCCCACTTGGGAGAGCCGCGCCTGATTACGGCCTCGCTAAGATTCGAGTTTTAGAGTCCCTATGTGGAGGCTTTTTTTTGCGATTTCTCTAGCCGCTGTCGCGCAGACGCCGAACTGCATGCCGCCTTCCTCACAGCGACTGATCATCTATCGTGCAGGCAGTCTGACTCGCGCCTTCGCTCCTTTAGTGAAGGAATTTACCTGCCAAACCGGCATTCAAGTGAAAGATGTGGCGATGGGCAGCGTGGACGCTGGCAGGCAGATAACCGCGGGAGGCCAGGCATGCGATCTTTATGCGCCCGCTGACTACTTGGATATCGATCTGTTCATGAAACCAGCGGGCTATGCGAATTTCAATATTGTTTTCGCCCGCGGCAAGATGGTGCTGGCGTATTCGGCAAGCGGATTGGCCGCGAAGAAATTGCCTCCCATCGCTGAATCCGGCAGTGCGACCAAAGTTCCGCAAGCGGTTGCGAAGTGGTATGAAATTCTGACGATGCCCGGAGTCGCCATCGGGGGAGGGAATCCATTTCTCGATCCCGGAGCCTATCGCGGTCCCATGCTCTTTCAGTTGGCCGAGGCGTATTACGGAGTGCCCAACCTCTACAACAACATGCTTGAGCACGTGGTGATTGCGGGCTCGGATTCTTCCGCTCCCACTCTCGGAAAAGGATTCGAGTTCCAGTTCACCTACGAACACAATGCTCGCGCTGCTGCGGCCGCCAATCCGGACTACCGATATGTGAATCTGCCGGACGAGATCAACCTGTCGGATCCCGCCAAGGATGCATATTATCGGCAGAACGCGGTTGTGGTTCTTCCCGGACTCGGGACTCCGCGAAGTGCGCGCACCATAGCGGTTCCGGGCGTCCATGTCGCCTGGGGCATTACGCTATTGAAGGACGCCCCGAACATGCAGAATGCGATCAAGTTCCTTCAGCTACTGCTGAGCCCTGCGGGCACGGCATCGCTCATCGACAACGGTCCCGCGCCTATCTCGCCAGCTCTTGTAAGTCCAGCAGATTTCCGCAAGCTTCCTAAGTCCCTGCGGTCCCTCGTTAAAGCAGAACGAAAGTAGAGGCTCTGGTCGCCGGATGCTGGTCGGGCATCTCCGTGGTATGCCTGCGCTCGCAAAGAGCGCAAAATAAGGGCTCCGCCGTAAACATCTGCATCGCCAACCTGCCACTGCAGCCGAGGGGCCTCCCGTAAATGCCGTATTGACGGTCCTTATCATGCGTGAAATAATACTCCCCACCTTGTAGTTTTCGTAACGGGGACGCTGGTTGAACATCAATGCACAGGACCGGTTAGGAGTCCTCAATACCGGGACGGAATTTCGCTTTCAAGCCGGTTTGACAGTCTTTTTTCCGGCTTTCAACGACGCAGAGTCACTGCCGCTGCTTCTTGAGCGTACATTCGGGACGCTGCAGCGGGTTGCCGCGGATTACGAAGTTGTCGTCGTCAACGATGGAAGCCGTGATAGCACGGCGGAGGTTCTAACAGAACTGGCCCGTATTTACTCTCCGCATCTTCGCGTGATCACGCATGCGCAAAATCAGGGATATGGAGCAGCGCTCCGAAGTGGCTTTCTTGCCGCAACGAAAGAGTACATATTCTACACGGACGGGGACGGACAGTACGACCCCCGGGATTTGGAACGGCTACTCGAAGCCGCAACTCCGCAGTGCGGTCTCGTCAACGGGTACAAGTTGGTTCGTAATGACCCGTGGCATAGAATCGCCCTTGGCTGGGTCTACAATCGTTTTGCCCGCTGGCTCTTCCGGATTCGGCTCAGGGATATTGATTGCGATTTCAGGCTGATTCGGCGGAGCGCGTTCGATCCGGCAGCGCTGCGTTCCACCGGGGGGACGATCTGTCTGGAACTGGTCCGGAACCTGGAGTTGAGCGGCACCACGATCACAGAATTGCCGGTCCGCCACTATCCTCGCGAGCACGGCCGATCCCAATTCTTCCGCATTCGTTCGCTTGCGGTAACTCTCATGGAGCTATTTCAGGTGCTGATGCGGCTAGTGGTAACGCCTGCTCTTTTCGGGCCTGCGTCCTCGGAGACGCCAAACCCCAGGGAACCCCTCTCCTCCCGGCGCGTAGCATTTATTCTTCTCTGCGTGACACTGCTCTCTGTCTTGGCATATTCCCGGGCTCTCGCACTCCCCTTCATATCGGACGATTACGTTCAGATTCAGCTCTCGCGTGATTTTGGCCCAATGTCAGGGTGGAACGCTCTGGCGCACAATGCCCTATACAGATGCCGCGCAACATCGATTATTTTGACGTACTGGATTGAACAAGCCTTCGGGACCGCTCCGTTGTACTACAACCTAGCCAGTCTGTTGTTGCACATCATCAATTCATTACTCGTCTTCGCGCTCGGTTTTTGGCGAGTGGTCGGCTGGAGAGTCTCGGCGCTGGCAGCCTGTTTCTTCGCGGTGAGCCAACGGCATAGCGAGGCCGTAATCTGGTTTGCCGCGGTACCCGAGTTGTTAGTCTTTCTGTTTTCGCTGACGAGCTTCTTGTTCTGGATATTGTGGCTGGACAGTCCGCGGCGCTCATTCTATGGCGGGGCGGTCCTGGCTTATCTGCTCGCACTTCTGTCGAAGGAATCCGCAGTGGCAGTCGTTCCGCTTTGCGTGCTGGCCGTCCTTTGCCACCCAGAACGGCCGTTCAGGCGTCTCTGGGCGATTGCGCCGCTTGCGCTTATCGCCACGGGGTACTTCGCAATGGTATTCCTGGCGCGCGACACACACCTGCATTTTCAAGACGGGACATTTTCACTCCAAGCACCATTCCTTGAGGTTCTAGCGAGAAGCATGGCAGGATTGCTGTGGATCTGGGGGCTGGTGGCCTTGCTACTCTTTTCAACGAGAATCTTACGGCCGTTGCCACGCTTGCTGCCAATCGGCTTGGCCTGGATGGCCGTGACGCTGTTGCCTTACAGCTTCCTGACCTATATGACGATAGTGCCCAGCCGCCATACCTACTTGGCGAGTGTGGGGCTGTCTTTTATTGTGGCTTCGGGATTCCTGGCATTTCGAAACCACGCCGCAGTTCTGAAGAGGCAATGGCTAATTCCCATGCTGGCTTCCGTCATTGTGGCGCATCAATGCGGATATCTGTGGACGGTGTTACACCGGCGGTATACCTTTCGGGCGGAGCCAACGGAGCAACTGTTGAAGATCGCCAGAGAGACCAAGGGGACGATCTACGCGAATTGCTTCCCGTACTCGACCGTCATCGCGCAGTATGCGATTCAGATTGCCATCGAAGGACCTTCTAAACCAGTATTTGAAGTCGGCCCCGAGGCAGCAAAGCATCCGGATGCGCGTAATTTTTGCAACGCCATTGTCGAAGGGGTGCGCTATTGACGTCCAGTGTACAGGTACCAGCTCGCGCCATCCCGATGTTCGATATCAGTCCCGTACTAGAGCGAGCACGAAACCGGACAAGTGTGAACCTCGCCGCAATGCACGCCGCGAGCAGATTCATTTTGGGAGATCAGGCCCGATCTTTCGAGGAAGAACTTGCCGTGTCTTTCGGCGGCGACTTCGCGGTGGGCACAGGCTCTGGAACTGCGGCTTTAGAACTATGCTTGCGAGAGGCAGGTGTTGTGCGACCGCAGCAAGAGGTGATCGTGCCCGCTTTCACCTCTCTGTTCACCGCCCAGGCCGTCCTGGCTTCCGGAGCGAGCCTGCGCTTGGCCGACGTCGACCCTGACAGTCTCCTGCTTACCCCGGAATCTCTGGAGCGTGCATGGACTCCGGCCACGGCGGCCGTGGTGTGCGTGCACCTATATGGGCATGCGTGCCGCGTAGACGAGATCGCCGAACTGTGCCGCCGGCGCGGTGCGACCCTGATTCAGGATGCCTGTCAAGCTCACGGGTTGCGATACAAGGGCAGACCGCTGACAGCGTTTTCTTCTCACACCGCCTATAGCTTCTATCCGACTAAGAATTTGGGATGTCTCGGCGATGGCGGCGCGGTGGTCACGAATTCGCGCCGAGTGGCCAGACGAATTCGTCTGCTGCGGGACGGGGGTCGCGATGGAGATCAAGTGGCAAGGGCTCCAGGAATTAACTCGCGACTGGATGAAATCCATGCCTGCTACCTTCGCGGCTTTCTTCCGGATCTGCATGGCTGGACGGAGCACAGGCGGCGGATTGCCTCACATTACGAACACAACCTGCGCGATTGCCGAGCTGTAAGATTCGTCCCGTTCGATGCCGAAGCTGTTCACCACTTGTTTGTAATCCGCATCGGTGAACGTGACCGTCTTGGCCGCCATCTGCGATCTCAAGGTATCGAATTCGGAATTCATTATCCCTATCCTTTGCATCGCCAGCCTGCGTTCCGCCGCCGCGCCACATGGGCGAAACCGCCTGTACACGCGGAAACGGCTTGCCGGGAAGTACTCTCGCTTCCGATCGGCCCACACGTTGATGAGGATGCGGTGGAACAAGTCTGTACCGTTGTACGCAACTGGTCTCCATGCTGACGTCCGACATCCAGCGCTCCTACAAAGATCGATCGGTGCTGGTCACCGGTGGGCTTGGCTTTATCGGAAGCAACCTGGTGATCGCACTGGTCCAAGCAGGCGCCCGGGTTATGGTCGTAGACTCCTCAGTGCAAGGTTGCGGGGCGAATGCGTTCAATCTTGAGCCGGTGTGCGGTGACGTGGACGTCTTTCCCTTCGATATCGGCGATCCAGAAGTGGAACGGCCGCTGCGCGAGGCAGACATCATCTTTAATCTCGCCGGCGAGGTCAGCCATATCCATTCCATGTTATTTCCGGAGCGGGATTTACGCATCAATACGCTCGCACAATTGAGGTTTCTGGAGGCTTGCAGGCGCGAAGCTCCCGGCCGGAGGGTCGTCTATGCCAGCACCCGTCAAGTGTACGGCAAGCCCCAGTATCTTCCGGTAGATGAAAATCATCCCTTGGCTCCGGTTGATTTTAATGGCGTACATGAATGCGCCACAGCCCACTACCATTACCTGCTAACGCGCTTGAACTGTATCGATGCGATTGTTCTGCGCTTCACGAACGTTTATGGTCCGCGCATGGCGATTCAGATCCCGTGTCAAGGCGTATTATCCGTTTTCTTGCGAAATGCTGTCCGGGGCGAGCCCATTACTCTTTACGGAGATGGGACACAGTTCCGGGATCCAATTCACGTGTCTGATGCATGTGAAGCGCTGCTGCGGGCGGGGGCAATTAAGAATCCAGAGCTGCGCACATTGAACGTCGGCGGCGGCTCTCCCGTAACTTTGCTGGAAATAGCCAACGAACTAAGCGCTCAGCATTGCCTGCCTGCCACGGAATTCCGCCCGTTCCCGGCTGAACGGGCCCGCATCGACATCGGTAATTATTGTTCCGACAGTTCCGCTTCTCAGACGGCGCTCCAATGGCGCCCCGTCACGGACCTCTGCAAAGGCTTAAGAGAGACCCTGCGATATTACGACGAGCATGTCACGCGTTACCTGCAGATGGGCCGACCGTGCAATTGCCCGCTAGGTCACCGTTGAATTCCGCTGATGATGAATCCGGCTGAGTTCGACAATATCGTCAAAGTCGAGGATTCCTTCTGGTGGTTCGATGGAATGCACCGGATCGTCCTGCGGTTGATGAAACAGGTCTGCGTCAGCCCTCGGCCTGCCCGGATTCTCGAGGTCGGTTGCGGAACCGGTGGCTTCGCCGCACGCCTCTCGACCCAATTCAGGGCGACGCTTCATCTCTGCGATCTTGCCGTGGAGGCGGTTCACCATGCGCACGATCGAGGATTTGTCCACCTTGCGCAGGCCGATGCCCGGTCCCTGCCATTTGCCGATGACGCATACGACTGTTTGCTATCGCTCGATGTCCTGGTTCACTTTCCGCGTGGCGCGGAGGCAGCCCCTCTGAAAGAGTTCATGCGCGTCCTGAAACCCGGAGGGCTGCTTGTTCTTAGGGTCTCAGCACTCGACATCCTGCGGAGCCGGCATTCTGAGTTCACGTTCGAACGGCAGCGTTTCACGCGGAGAAGGCTTTGCGAGGCCGTGCAGGCGTGCGGGTTGGAGCCAGTCCGTTGCACCTATCTCAATGCGCTCCTGTTGCCGCTCGCGTTATTCAAATTCCGCATTTGGGAACCGCTGCTGCGAAAACCTTCCGCCAGCGGACTTACGGCCGTTCCGGCATGGCTGGGAGGAGTACTCCGTACAGCGCTTTATACGGAAAGCGTCCTGCTCAGCGCAGGATTGAACTTCCCGGTTGGTCAGTCATTGCTTTTGTTTGCCCGAAAACCTGAGTCGGCTCCGATGTACGCTCCAGGAGGTTCGCGCATGCATCCGCCCGATCCTGAAACACATGGTTCCGGCCCTTTGCGTCTCCCGACCCTGCGAGTACTTGGATCTTGAACTAATGGGCTAGGTGTGCCCTTCTTTTGGGGGCGTCAGATTCACCGACGGCTGTCATCACGCATTGCCGGACCATGCAGCTGACAATCACGACGACGAACAGGGCCAAGCTTAAGCTCGCGATGTAAAGAATGTCTGAAGTCCATGCCAACCACACGGACAAATCGACCGCAAAAACCGAGGTATCCATCCCCAACCCTCCCGTTTCGGCCAATCAACAACTTGGCTGAATCGTACGCTCAATACCTCCCACAGTCAATACTCTCTCTGCCGTAGTTGGCAAACGCCCGACGCTCGGGTCAGAATGTGAGCCGACCCACCAGTAACCCCGTCCGCTCGCCGGCCACGGCGTTGCCAGGCAGCGTAGCGATGGCTCCGAACCCGCTATTATTCACGTTGAGCCCGTTATCGGCTAACTTGGTGCTGATCTTCGTCAGGTAGTTGCCTGAACCGAGTGCGCCCGTGCCGGCCACAGGGTTGGGGATCTGGCTGCGGTTGAAGGGATTTGTGAACTCCATCCGCACCTGGAAATTTACGCGCTCTGTGACGCGGAAGATGCGGCCGAAGGCCAGGGTTTCCCGAGGGATGCGGCGGTACCGGTAATCGTTATAGTAGGCCGCTGAAGGGGAGAACGTGCCGTTGTAGGAGGTCTGCTTCCCGGTCGAGTCATAGGTGGAACCCGGGTCTCGCCACGCGGCCGGATTGAGAACTTGCGCTTGCGCCGGATCGAAGCAATGGCAGTTCAGGTCCTGCAGGAAGAGCGGCACACCGGGCACGCGTTCGGCCCGCGTTCCCCGTCCCAGCGACTGCATTAGGTTGGTAAGATTGCCCGCCGTCGTGGGCACTTGGATGGGCTGGCCGCTGCCATATTGAAGCGTGGTTCCCAGGGTCCAGTCCGAGAGTGCATACTTCATCCACGGGTTGGTGCCCCACTTGGGCGTCGTATAGGTGAACGCCAGAATATTCCAGAACGGCCGCGAGAAGCTGGAGAGCTGCTTGTTGGTGTCGCGATTGAAGATGTCGTTGATCTGGCCGCCGCCGCCATCATTCTCGGCGCCCAACTGGAGCTCCTTGGACCAGGTGAACGAATAGGACAAATCCAGTCCATGCGAGAAGCGTTTGGTCACTTTCGATTGGAGCGAATCGTACCATGTCTTCCCCAGGGGCCCGGCACTCCCCCCGAGGAAGCTGCCGGGCGCGCCGCTGCTGGCGAACTGCGGGAACGGCGTCAAGGCGCGCTGCACGGTGAAGTTGGTCGGGAAACCGGCAAACGGGATCTTGTTGCGGAAGCGGCCGGCGGCGGCTTGTCCGATCTGCGCGCCCAGGATGGTCCGGTCGGCTGCGTTATAGATGTCCAGGCCGTACTGTTGCTTCAGGAATTCAGGTGTCAGCGCATTGTAGGCGTTGAGCGAAGACGTGCGCCACCAGTTGCCGCGATTGGCGACGTAGGATACATCGACGACCAGATCGCGCAGG
>Ga0105240_10014673_pt1 | contig 10691 bp, 11 predicted proteins | sample KBSC54metaG_FD_80426 | JGI IMG/M metagenome (GOLD analysis project Ga0105240, IMG submission 80426) | Corn rhizosphere microbial communities from Kellogg Biological Station, Michigan, USA - KBS C5-4 metaG | ecosystem: Host-associated > Plants > Roots > Rhizosphere > Soil | place: Michigan, USA...
CGGGGCGGAACGGCCGTCGCTGGCCGAGCTGCTGGTCGGCCCGACCGCCGACGCCAGCGGTGAACGCAACCTGTTCGGTGCGGTGCGCCGGGTGATGGGCAAATGCGGTTACTCCTCGGTGAAGGAGTTCCAGAAGGCCGAGCTCATCGTGACCGGTCGCTGAACCCGCTCCGCTCGGCTCTCGATTGGGTTTCGGGAGGGTATTGCCCTTGAGGACGTCCTGGATCGGCGCGCACACTGGACCACGTGCTGTTGGCACTGGCGCTGGTGTTGATGCTCTGCCTGCCGTTCCTGGTTCGGGCCGGCTGCCGGTTCGCCCGCAACCAGTGGGAGCGGATTGCCGTGCAGCGCCATCCGGCCGGCCTGGCCGCATATTCGATCGAGCGGGTGGCCGCCGACCTGCGCCGGCTCCGGCTGCAACTCGAGCTGCGGGAGAACCGCCCCGGTACCACGGGCAAGGGCATGCGGATGGCTGCGCTGCGGCGCGCGTACGTCGAGGTGCTGTGCGTGGCCTGCCGGCAGCTGGACGTCCGGCCGCCGCAGCAGTTCGGGCAACTGGAGACCCCGCTGACCGAGATCTACCGGGTCGAGTCGGAGTTGCGGGCACGCGGGCTGGACGTGCGTCCCGGCCGGCCGGGCTGGCGCGCGGCCTGAACGCTGACCCACCGTCCGGCCTGAATGCTGACCCACCGTCCGGCCTGAACGCTGACCTATCGCCGGCCTGCCAGAGGCTGACCCACCGCCGCCTCACCGGAGCCGGCAGGTACGGCTCTGCAACGTATGCCCGGTGCCGGGGCATCTGCTGAGTAGCTGGCCGTTCCATCCGTCGGACGGCTGACCCGCTGGAGGAGGTTGATCATGCGGTTGCACGCCGCGGCACTTGCCGCAGCCGGATTGTTGATGTTGGGCGCGGCAGGCTGTGCCTCGTCCGTGCCAGCCGGCTCGGCCGGTAGCGGCGGCTCAGCCGGTAACAGCGGTAGCTCAGGTCCCAGCGACACCACCACCGGCCCCAGCATCGGCGGGCCGGCCAGCTCACCGGCACCGACGAGTTCGGTGGAACGGGCCGCGGCCGCCGCCTGCCCGACCGACTCGGTCACCCCGCTGACCAATCCGCGGGCGGAGATCGTGCCGGCCGGCATCCAGGTCGCCTGGGTGCTGCGCTGCCGGGTGATCCCGGGCAACGGGTCGTCCGCCCTGGTCGCGGAGCGGTCCACCTCCGACCCGACCGACCTGGTCGGCGCGTTACGGCAACCGCCGGTGCCGCGGCAGAAGGTGGTCTGCCCGATGCTCGCGGTCTACCTGCCGAACTTCGCCCTGGTGCAGCCGAACGGCCAGCTGCTGGTGCCGCGGATCCCGCTGAACAACTGCGGGATGGCCCAGCCCGAGGTTGCCGCCGCGCTGAACCAGCTGACGTTCGTCCAGATCAGCAGCCGGCCGGTCAAGTAGGGCCAGGCAGATCTACAGCCAGCCCTTCCGGCGGAACATGACGTAGAGCAGTCCGACCAGCGCCACGATCAGGGCGAGGCTGACCAGAAACCCGGAATGGTGGCCGAAGCCGGGATACGGCACGTTCTGGCCGTAGAAGCCGGTCACCGCGGTCGGGATCGCGATCATCACGGTGTAGGCGGTGAGCTTCTTCATGATCGTGTTCAGCCGGGCGTCCTGCAGCGACAGGTTGGTCTCGAACACCGAACTGATCATGTCGCGCAGCGACTCGGTCCACTCCGCGGCACGCAGCACGTGGTCGTACAGATCCTCGAAGTACGGCCGAAGCGGCGCAGCCAGCTCCAGGTCGCGGCGCATCAGCGTGTTGACCACCTCACGCATCGGCAGCACCGCCCGGCGGGCGCGCACCAGCGACTTGCGCAGGGTGAAGGTGCGCCGCTGCACCTGCTGGGAGCGGACGCCCTGGTCGAACAGGATGTCCTCCAGATCCTCGATCTCGTCATCGAGTGCCTGCACCACGTCGAAGTGGCCGTCCACCAGCACGTCGAGCATCCCCCAGGCCAGCGATCGGACGCCGTACCGCATCAGGTCGGCGTTGTCGTCCCAGCGCCGGACGATCTCGGCCACGTCGAACGAGTGCTGCCGGTGCACGGTGACGAACGCCCGGTCCAGTACGAACGCCGACACCTGGTCGAGTTCCAGCTCCGCGGTGTGCCGGTCGAGCCGCAGCGCGTAGGCGCTGAGGAAGAGGTGGGTGGCGTACCGGGATGCCTTGGGCCGTTCGTAGTGCGCCACCGCATCCTCGATGGCCAGCTTGTCCAGCGACAGCTCCTCGGCGAGCTGGCCGAGCAGGCCGGCATCCGGGTCGGTCAGGTCGGCCCACACCATGCAGTCGTCCTGGCAGAGGTAGTCGGAGACGTCGGCGAACGGGAAGTCCTCCTTCTCCAGCACGCCGTTGCGCCAGAGCCTGGTGCGTACCTTGCCGGCCTCGCCGATCAGCCGGTCATCGCCGATCAGCCGGTCATCGCCGGTTACCCGGTCATCGCTGGTCACCCCGTCATAGTGCCTGGTTCCGGGCGCGGATGGACGCATCGAAGCGGCGCGCGGGTCACCGCGCCGGACGTCCGGCCGGCTCTGCCAGAATTGGCGGGTGCAGACCGACACCGTCCTCGTTGTCGACTACGGAGCGCAGTACGCGCAGCTGATCGCCCGGCGGGTGCGCGAGGCGAACGTCTATTCCGAGATCGTGCCGTCCACCATGCCGGTGGAGCAGATGCTGGCGCGCAATCCCAAGGCGATCATCCTGTCCGGCGGCCCGTCCTCGGTGTACGCGCCCGGCGCGCCGCCCACCGACCCGGCGCTGTTAGACGCCGGGTTGCCGGTGTTCGGGATCTGCTACGGCTTCCAGGCGATGGCCCGGGCGCTGGGCGGTGAGGTGGCCAACACCGGCGGCTCGGAGTTCGGCCGGACGCTGTTCACCGTGCTGGAACCCGGCCGGTTGTTCGCCGGCCAGCCGGACGCCCGCCAGGTGTGGATGTCACACGGCGACGAGGTGACCCGGGCGCCGGACGGCTTCCTGGTGACCGGACGCAGCGCCGGGGCGCCGGTGGCCGCCTTCGAGGACGCCGGGCGCGGGCTGGCCGGGGTGCAGTTCCACCCCGAGGTGCTGCACACCGAGCAGGGCCAGCAGGTGCTGCAGAACTTCCTGTACGACATCGCCGGGCTGCAGCCGAACTGGACCGACGCCAACATCATCGCCGAGCAGGTGCAGCGGATCCGGGATCAGGTGGGGACGAGCCGGGTGATCTGCGGGCTGTCCGGTGGGGTCGACTCGGCGGTGGCCGCGGCGGTGGTGCAGCAGGCCGTCGGCGACCAGCTGACCTGCGTGTTCGTCGACCACGGGTTGCTGCGGGCCGGCGAGGCCGAGCAGGTCGAGCAGGACTTCGTGGCGGCCACCGGCGTGTCGCTGAAGATCGTGGACGCCCGGCAGCAGTTCCTGGACGCCCTGGTCGGGGTCACCGATCCGGAGGAGAAGCGCAAGATCATCGGCCGCGAGTTCATCCGGTCGTTCGAGCAGGCCGAGCGGGAGCTGATCGCCTCGACGGCGGATGGCCCGCCGTTCGAGTTTCTGGTTCAGGGCACGCTGTATCCGGACGTGGTGGAGTCCGGCGGCGGCACCGGGACGGCGAACATCAAGAGCCACCACAACGTCGGCGGGCTGCCGTCCGACCTGCAGTTCAAGCTGGTCGAGCCGCTGCGCGAGCTGTTCAAGGACGAGGTACGCCGGGTCGGCCTGGAACTCGGGCTGCCGGAGGGGATCGTCTGGCGGCAGCCGTTCCCCGGGCCGGGCCTGGGCATCCGGATCGTCGGCGCGGTGGATGCCGAGCGGCTGGACGTGCTGCGCCGGGCCGACGCGATCGCCCGGTCGGAGCTGACCGCGGCCGGCCTGGACCGCTCGATCTGGCAGTGCCCGGTGGTGCTGCTGGCCGATGTCCGCTCGGTCGGCGTACAGGGCGACGGCCGGTCCTACGGCCACCCGATCGTGCTGCGGCCGGTGTCCTCGGAGGACGCGATGACCGCCGACTGGACCCGGGTGCCGTACGACGTGCTGGAGCGGATCTCCACCCGGATCACCAACGAGGTCCGCGAGGTGAACCGGGTCGTCCTGGACATCACCTCCAAGCCGCCCGGCACCATCGAGTGGGAGTAGTGCGGCAGTCGGGGATCAGCCTTCGGCCTGCTGAGGCGCAGAGCCATTCCTGAGTCTGGCGAGCATGCGGCGCCGGTGTACTCCGATGTTTCGGGCGATCGGAGGAAGTATTGCAGCGCCTAACACGCCAACAGCGAGGGTGATTAGGATCGCGCACGTCTGGATAGCACTATCAGGGCCGCTGGTGAATGAGATGTTGGTTGTCTCGTCATAGAGTGAATAAACCTGGTTAAGCGAGTCCTGGAGAATAATGCCGAGGCCAACAGTCGCTGCCCCAGCCAAGACACTGATCACGGCGGTGGTGAGGCTGCCTCTCCACCCCCTCAGGTGGGTGATGAGCCAATAACCTGGCCAGTACAGCACTCCGCATACGAACAGACCACCAAGCAATGTGGCGCCCCACACGGTTCCCTGGCTGTAGCTGCTCCCGTTCGAGACGACACTGAAGTACTCATAAACCAATGCCGATGGACTCACAGGCAATAACAGCGTTACGACGAGGAGCCCTATTAAGAGCCGGAGCATACGGCTTTCGCGGCCGCGGGTCGACTCGCTCCTGAGCACCAGCGTCTCGATGGCATTCCGCACTGATGCCGGCAGATCCGCAATCGCGGGCAGCGAGGGCTCTGAGAGTGCTTCGAGTTCTTGCGATGTACGCTCAAGCGCCCGATAGTCGGACGTGATTCCATCAATGAGCGCTTGACGTCGGTTCTCCAGAAATAAAATTCGCGCCTGCCTCGGAACATCATCCTCAAGCGCGCGTTTTGATGTCTCAAGCGACTGCAGGACTCTGTCAAGTTCGGCCCGGGCAGCGTCCGCGTCCGTCGAATCCGCGATCGCGCCGAGGAGCTTGGTCAATGCAGCGTCCTCGCGCCGTCGGCGGACGCTCTTGATGATCTGCTGGACAGCCGCAAGCCCACCCAAGAGAGTGGCGATTGCCAGCACCCATGTCCAGAGGTCAATCGCGTGTGTAGGCGCACCATGCTGCTCTACCGCAAAGACGAGGTGTTGCAGGATGACGGGATTGAGTGCAGAACTCGCCGTCATCCAGGGCATCCGCGACGAGTTCGCAGCACCATACAGTGAAAATGCACTACTACCCTCCTGAGAAGGGAGAATAGCGGGTTCTTTCGTTGTCGGGTCCGGGCACTAGCGCGTGCCTCGCGCTGCGGTGCCGGTGCATTCCGTACGCCCGACGACACGGCTTTCCTGGTTACGAGCACCTGCCGGACAGGCGCGGATCGCGCCTTTACAGCCTTCAAGCGGTGCCAGCCGCGAGGTGCTTGTTCAAGGCTAGCTTGTAATACTGATAGCAGGCAGGGTCCACTCCGCGTCCAAAGATGCATGCCATATCAGGTTTGTACTCCAATGGATTCGGGTCCGCCGGGCAGGCTGGTGCCTACTACTGCGGGCGATCCCCTCGAGACCGCTGGAGATCTCATGACGAAAGAACCAGCGCTGTGACCACGTTGGACGAAGCGTTCGCGCTAGCTGGTTCCGAACATGGCCTAGCGGTGGTGGCGACCCTGCGCGCCGATCAGGCCATCCAGGCATCGCTGGTCAACGTCGGGCTGCTCCCGCATCCGGCCACCAAAGAACCAATCCTCGGCTTCGTCACGTACGGCCGGATCAAGCTGGCCAACCTGCGCGAACGTCCGCAGCTGGCGGTGACCTTTCGCAACGGCTGGCAGTGGGCGACGGTGGAGGGACGGGCCGAGCTGGCCGGTCCGGACGACCCGCAGCCGTGGCTGGATGCCAAGGACCTTCCAGAGCTACTCCGGGAAATATTTCGGTCCGCAGGGGGTACGCATGACGACTGGGGCGAATACGATCGGGTGATGGCGGAGCAGCGGCGAGCGGCAGTGCTGGTCAAGCCCACCCGGGTTTACACCAACCGCGGCTAGTCGTACCAAGCTCGGCAAAGAATCCTGGGGGAGGATTCGATGACGATCACGACACCGGTACGTCCGGCACCAGCACCCCGGCGGGAGAGCTTCCGTAGCCGACTGGCCAGACGGCGGGCATTGGCCCGGCGGGACCGGTTGACCGCCCGGTTGCTCGAACTACGCGAGATCACAGAGCTCGTCGCTCGAGCGGGGGCGGTGATCGAAGGTGGCTGGGTCCAGTACGGCTGGTACCGCTACCGCGATGGCCAGCCCAGCGGCACCGTCGATTCCGGCAGCCATGAGATCGCCGGTGCCTGCCTGGTCGGTGCCTTGGTGCATGCCGGTGGCGGTCGGCGGGCGTTCACCAGCCAACCTGTGCAGCGCGCCCTGGACCTGACCTGGAGCACGCTCTACGGCATGGCCGGCGACAGCCTGGCCTGGTGCCCGCCGCCGGCGGTGCGGTTCAGCCACCTGCGCGACCTGACCCGGTGGAACGATGCGCCGGCGCGTACCAAGGGTGAGGTGCTCGACCTGCTCACCGCCACCCGCGCGGAGGCGGCCCGGCTGAGCGAGCTGATCCGCACCGAGCGGCTGGCGAGCGCACCGAGCTGATCCGCAACCCGAGCGGCTGGCGAGCGCACCGAGCTGATCCGCAACCCGAGCGGCTGCAGACTAAGTCCCCGGCACACCCGGCACCGGATCCGGACCGCCGACCGCACCCGGCCGGCATCGCAGCAGCCGGCGGAGGCCGAGCCAGCCACCGCGGCGCAGCCCGTGCTGGTGCAGTGCCTGCGCGGCATAGTGCGAGCAGGTCGGTGAGTAGCGGCAGACCGGACCACGCCGTGGGCTGATCTCCGCCTGGTACAGCCGGATGGCCGCCAACAGGAACCGGACCAGCCACGAGCCGGCCTCGCCACCGGTCAGCCGAGCCGCCCGCGCCGACCGGCGGATGAGCGACGGCGCCACCAGGCCGAGCTGCGGGCCGCAGCCGAGCGCCTCGGCCAGGCAGCAGCCGGACTCCACCAGGCACAGATCGCGGGCGCACGAACTGCCGTACGGCGGACGTCGGTAGCCGGGCGGTGGGCCGTAGCCGTACGGGCCGTTTCCGCCATACCCGCGCCGTCGCCGCCAACCGCCGATAAAGACCATCACCCCACCGTACGCACGCCCACGATCCACTTGAGCAGCCAGGGCGAAGCCGGTTCGATAGAGGCTTTGCGGCGTGTGAGACAAGAGCTCCGGCCGGTGTGGTCCCGGGCAACCACGTCCCACCGGGGCAGTCCCTCTCAGCGACCTCGACACCGCCGGTGATACCGGGCAGTGCATCGCTAGGGACGTCGCCGCCGGGCCGGCCCGAGTTACACCCGCGAGATCCCGCGAGGCGTCGCAGTCTGCAGTTAGCCTCATCGCACCGGCCTACTGGTCAGCGGCCAAGAGCCGGGCCGCCGTCCCGCAGTGACAGAGGAGCACATGTCGCCGTCGAGCAGCGTCGTCATCTACACCGACGGAGCCTGCAAGGGAAATCCCGGGCCGGGCGGCTGGGGGGTGTGGCTGCGTAGCGGTGTGCACGAACGCGAACTGGTCGGCGGTGAGGCTCTGACCACCAACAACCGGATGGAGCTCAAGGCTGTCATCGAGGGGCTGCGCGCACTCAAATGGCCCTGTGAGGTGGTGGTGTACACCGACAGCGAGTACGTCCGCCGGGGCATTACCGAGTGGATCCACAACTGGAAGAAGCGGGGCTGGAAGACCGCCGACCAGAAGCCGGTCAAGAACGACGACCTGTGGCGCGCGCTCGACGCCGAGGCAGCTCGCCACCAGATCCGCTGGCAGTGGGTGAAGGGTCACGCCGGCGACGAGGGGAACGAACGGGCGGATGCGCTGGCCAACGCCGGCGCCGCACGCTACGCCCGCAGCTGACGTCGAGGGGCGGCTCGGCCGATCCGGCTGCAACCATAGGACCGGCCAGACGTCTTCCTCTTCAGGACCGGATTCACCGGTCGGGGAGGACGCCCAGCCATGAGGACGGCAGCCATGACGGCCGGCGAGGGGTACGCCGTGATCGGTCCGGCGCGCGCCGAGTCGGCCGATCAGGCGGTGGAACGGCTCTACCGGCAGTACCGGCTGCAGCTGGTCAGGCTCGCCTACCTGCAGGTCGGTGATCGGGAGAGCGCCGAGGACATCGCGCAGGACGCCTTCGCCGGGCTGCATCGGCACTACCAACGGTTGCGCAGCCCCGAGGCGGCGCTCGGCTACCTGCGTACCGCCACCATGAACGGCGCCCGGTCAGCACTGCGCCGGCGGCGCACCAGCCGCCGGTTCCCGCAGCCGGACGAGTCCGCGCTGTCGGTGGAATCCGCCGAGGCAACCAGCCTGTTGTCCGCCGAGCACGCCGAGGTACTGGCCGCTATCCGCCGGCTGCCGGAGCGGCAGCGGGAGGTGCTGCTGCTGCGGTACTGGTCCGAACTCGGCGAAGCCGAGATCGCCCGGACGCTGGGGATCTCGATCGGCGCGGTGAAATCCAATGCCTCCCGCGGCCGGGCCACCCTCGCGAGCATGTTGGGACAGGACCGATGAACGACCTCGACACCCGGATACGGCAGGCCCTGTGGGCGCAGGCCGAGCAGCTCACCGAAGCCGATCTGACCCCGATGCAGCCGCCGCACGGCTCAGGCTCCGGCTGGCGGCTGCCGATCCTGGTGGCGGCAGCGGTGGTACTGCTGGCCGCCGGCGGCACCGTGGCCATCCGCGCCGCTGGCCATGCCGGCTCCCGGCACCCCGCGCCGCCGGCCGCTTCCAAACCGGTTCCCAGCAGTGCGAGGCCGAGCCCCAGCGGCGTGCTGCCAAGCTCTAGCCCCGCCCCGAATACCTCGGGCAAGTCCGGGCCACCGGCGTCGGTCAAACCAACCCCACAGCTGACCGGCATGCCGCCGCTGCCGCTATGGCCGCTGACCCTGGACGGTCGTGGCAGCCCTGCCGGCACCGCGCAGAACACCGCGCTGACCTTCACCCGGCAATACCTGGGATTCACCGATATCACCACGGTGACCAGCAGCCGGTTCGACGGTCAGGGGGCGCATATCGGGGTTGGCTACCGCAACCCGGCCGGCCGGCTGGTGACCGCGGCCGTGCTGCACCTGGTCCGATACGGAGGCGGCCTGGCATGGGAGGTTGCGGGCACCGACGACACCACGCTGAGCCTGGAGCAGCCGCCTAACGGCACGACAGTGACCAGTCCGATGACGGTCGGCGGCCACATCACCGGGGTGGACGAGAACGTCCGGGTCGTCATCCGGTCCCAGGCGCATGACGGCGCCGTCGCCGGCTGGGCCACCGTGCCGACCGGCGGCCAGCACACGCGCTGGCACACCACCGTGTCGTCCACCGACCTCGGGTTGCTGATCGTGGTGGCCTCGACCGGCGGACATCTTCAGGCGGTGGAGCGGTTCGCGGTCGAGGGTGTGTATCACTGAGACGCGTGCCTGAGCCCCAGCCCGGATCGGGCTGGGGCTCAGGCACGCGCCGCTCAGGCTCGATCCACCTGCACATGGCCGGTGGTCAGCGATACGTGCACGGTCAGCGGCTGCCCGGTCGCGGTGGCCGGTGGGTTCAGCTGCAGGTGCACGTTCAGCCCGGCCTGGAACTGCCCGGCCGCGGTCGACTGCCCGTTCCGGATGTCGCCCATGTGCACATCGGCGATGACCGTGGCGTTCAGCGAGGCGGGCACCCTGACCACCACCTCGCCGGCCGCCTGGGTGATCGTGACCGAGGCCGGTGAGCTCAGCGGGCTGAGTTGGCTCAGATCCAGCGTCGATTGCCAGGCGAACTGCCGGTACGTGCCGAGTTGGCTCTGGCTGGCCGGTAGCCAGCCGATCCGGCCCGAGCCGTCGGACAGGCTGGCCTCGGTGCCGCCGAAGGCGATCGCCACCGCGCCGAGGAACAGGATCGGGATCAGCAGCGACAGCATGCTCCGGCGGGTGGCGATGCTGACCAGCAACCCGAGGCCGAGCACCCCCAAACCCACCCACAGGTAAGCCGGGAACGGCACCCGGAACAGCGCGTCGAACAGCGCGACCAGTCCCCAGCCCACCAGCAGCGCGAGCAGCACCGCGATCTTGATCGGGCGGCGGCGCTGCACCCGGACCCGCTGCGCCTCACCGGCCTCGGTCAGCCAGGCCTGCATGGTCCGGCGGGTGTCGTTCAGCGGCGGGATCAGCGGCTGTTGCCGGGCGGCCGGTGGCGGCTGCCAGACGAAGCCCGGGTCGGCCTGCCATACCGGTTCGGGCGGAGCTGGCCGCGGATCGGCTGGCTCGGACGGTAGTACCGGCAATCCGGTTTCGGTCGGCAGGACAGCGGCGTTCTCTGCAGCCGTGCCCGTCCCGGCAGGTTCGGTCGCCGCCGGACCGGCCGGCCAGAGCAGCGGTGCGGTGGCGTCCTCCCCCGAGGCGGGGCTCGGTGCCCAGCCCGCACCGGGCGTACTGCCGGCCGGCGGCCAGTCCGCCGGGGCCGGTGGCCGGTGGCGCAGCCGCCGGACGAGCACCAGTGCGACCAGCGCAACCAGCACCAGCGCCGGCAGGGTGCTGGGCGCCCACCAGGCGAACCAGCCCAGCCAGACCAGCACGGCCCCGCCGATGATCACCAACCACGGC
>Ga0105240_10014675_pt1 | contig 10691 bp, 8 predicted proteins | sample KBSC54metaG_FD_80426 | JGI IMG/M metagenome (GOLD analysis project Ga0105240, IMG submission 80426) | Corn rhizosphere microbial communities from Kellogg Biological Station, Michigan, USA - KBS C5-4 metaG | ecosystem: Host-associated > Plants > Roots > Rhizosphere > Soil | place: Michigan, USA...
CCGCGATCGTGATGGTCTGCCCCTTTGGCTTGCCCAGAACGGTTACGTAGACATCGTCACCCTTGCGCGTAAAGCGGAGGTCATCGCCCTCCGCTGATTTCGCTGCGGCTTCCTTCCATGGCGTAGTGTCGTAGATCGCTTCCCCATTCTGCTTGAGCCACGCGCCGAGCGCCTTCAGTCGATCCATTTGGATCGGCGGAATCGTCCCGTCCGCTTCAGGACCCACATCGAGCAGAAGGTTCCCGTTCTTGCTCACGATATCCACGAGCAGCGCGATCAGTTCTCCCGGAGCGATCGTCTCCTTCTCGCCCTCAGCGCGGTTATAACCAAACGAGCGGCCCAGACCACGGCACTCTTCCCATTTCTTCTCTACGATCTGTTCCTTTTTCTCATATTCCGGCGAGGTGAAGTCCGAGTGCTTGATTCCGAATCGGTCGTCGATCACTCCGTCCGGGATAGCGTTGTAGTAATCCGCCTCAACCTGGAGCGCGTTGCCTGTTTTTGGCCAATCGATATCGTTCCAGAGAATGGCCGGCTTGTACCGGTTGATCAGTTCATGAATCTGTGCGAAAGCATAGTCCCCATACGCCGTCGATTCGGGCTTCACCGTCTGATAATCCTTGTCCGTCTCAATCGGCCCCGTATTGAAGGTCCAGTCGTATCCGCCGGAGTAGTAGAGACCCATCTTCATTCCCTGCTTCTGAACTGCGGTCGTCAGATCTCCGACGATGTCCCGCTCCGCATGTAACTGGCTGGGCTTGAGACTTGGCGTTGGATTCGGCGTGGTACTCGGCCATAGCGTAAAGCCTTCGTGGTGCTTCGATGTGAGGACCACGTACCGAGCGCCCGCATCCTTGAAGATCGCCGCCATCTTGTCTGGATTCCATTTCTTCGATTCGCGATTGAAAGTTGGAGCAAAGTCGTAGTATCCCGCGTCGCCGAAGTGCTCCTTGTGATACTGCGCGGTCGGCGATCCGGGAATCCGAAGCACATTCAGGTACCACTCCGCGTACGGGTTGTACTTGATGTAGTCCGCCGACGAAAAGTCGTGATCCGGATGATTCACCGGTGCCCACCCAGGCACAGAATAAAGTCCCCAATGAATAAAGATTCCGAGCTTCGCGCCCGCATACCATTGTGGCAACGGATGTTGATCGAGCGATTCGAGGGTGGCTTCGTAGTGTGTTGGCGCCTGCGCGGGAGACATGGCGCTAAGCGTGATGGCGGCGGCGAAGAGTGCGGCGATCGATTTCGGATTCATTCGTGGCCTCGAGTGAGAGTCATACGAATCATACGGCAGGGATAGGCCCCCCGCTCCGGCCATCTGTATGGCACACCTGAGCGCCACCAGGATCACCATCCCTGGCAGAGCAGCCACCTTGACCGGTACACGTAGATACAGCATCTAAACCCGATGTCAACGGCGGCATTAGAAAACCGCGCCGAAACAGCCGGAGTCAGATTACTTGCATCCCGAAAACCTCGACCTGCCTTTATCGCATCAGTTCAGCACGCTCTTACTGCTCGGTCTCGCCATCGCGTGCGTCTCCTGGACCATCACGCATGAGGAGATCTTCCGCGAACCGCGCGAATTCTGCAAAGACAGGAGCCAGAACTGCAGGCGGCTCTATCAGCGAAAGTTCTTCTATCTGTTTACCTGCGAGTACTGCTTCAGCCACTACGTCACAGCGCTGTTTTTGCTGCTGACCCAGTTTCAGATGCTCTATACGGGTTGGCGTGGATTTGTAATCTCCGAATTTGCACTGGTGTGGATCACAAACATTTATATGAGCGCTTACAACCGGCTGCGGCTCGAGATCAAAGCCGAAAACCTCTCCATCGCGGAGCAGACAAAAGCTACAGATCGTTGACAGCAGCCTCCCACGCTACCATCGGTGTGAGGGCCGCACATGAAACTGATCTCCGTGAACTGCGGATTGCCCCGGGAAGTCGACTGGCACGGGCACCGGGTCACCACCTCTATCTACAAGGAGCCCGTGGATGGCCGAGTCGCGCTTCGGAAGTTGAATCTTGATGGCGATCGCCAATCGGATCTGACCGTACACGGCGGGGAGCATAAGGCTGTCTACTGTTATCCCCTGCAGCATCATGCGTACTGGAGACAAGAGTTGCCGGGGCGCGATCTGCCGTCGGGAATGTTCGGAGAAAACTTCACGATCGAGGGTGGACCGGACGAAAACTCAGCGTATATCGGCGATCGATTCTCAGTGGGCACTGCCGAGGTCGTCGTGACTCAGCCGCGGCTTCCCTGCTACAAGCTTCAAATCCGATTCGGAATGGACGACATGATCAAGCGGATGCTCGCCAGCGGCCGTACCGGCTTCTACCTAGCTGTCACGCGCGAAGGTGAGGTCGGGGCTGGCGATGAAATCACTTTCCTCCATCGTGAACCGGACTCCATACCCGTTTCAGCCATCACGCGGCTCTACATCGCGAAGAGTTACAGCGCCGAGGATCTGACCCTGCTCAACCAGGCACTCAGGTTGCGTGCATTGCCGGAAAGCTGGAAGCAGTGGCTGCGCGAGAAAGCTCATCAGCGGAATGGATGATCGCCGCAAAGACCGAGGGCGACTGCAGAACTTGTGCAGTCGCTCTCCGTCCCCCAGGAAAAGCTATTCAGATTTCAGAACGCCGCTACCGTCTGCCGAAGGCTATAGGAACTGAGCGTCTTGATGTAATTACCGCGATCGAAGGGCGACACATCAGGAACCGAGCGCCGGCTGAGACAACCTCGCGTTTGAGCCAGCCCCGAGAACTCGCGCTTCTCGAGCCAGTACTGCAGGTCCGACAGAACGCGGCCGATATGGTCGATGCCGTGAATATGCAGTGCTGAACACATCATGGCAACGCTGGCGCCAGCCATGATGCTCTTGATCACGTCTTCGGCTGAATGAACGCCGCCAGTGATCGCAATATCTGCATTCAAATGACCAAAGAGAATCGCGGACCAGTGCAAGCGCGGAAGCAATTCCGACGGAGTCGAGAAGTGCAGAGTTGGCCGCACTTCCAGGCTTTCGATATCGAAATCCGGTTGGTAAAAGCGATTGAATAGAACCAACCCTGCCGCTCCAGCATCCTCAAGCTTTGCAGCTAGATGCGGCAAGCTTGTAAAGTTCTGCGATAACTTCACGGAAACCGGAATATCGACGGCCTGGCAAACGCTGGCTACCAGTTCGAGAAGCTGCGATTCCAGTTCAGCCGATGTCTGGCTCCGGTTGGTCGCCAACGCAAACGTATTGAGCTCGATCGCATCAGCTCCGGCTTGTTCCGATTCCTGAGCGAACCGCACCCATCCGCCTGTTGTAACTCCATTTAGGCTGGCGAGGATAGGAATGTTCACCGCCTCTTTGCAGCGACGGATGTGATCGAGATAGATCTCGTGCGACATCCGGTAGTCGTTCAGATCGGGCAAATAGCCAAGCGACTCGGCGAACGACTCCGTCCCGCGCGAAAGATCCTCGTCAAGCGCGCGCGACTCAAGCGCGAGCTGTTCCTCAAAAAGCGAGGTCAGCACGATTGCCGATGCGCCGGCGTCTTCCATCCGGCGCACGTTCTCGATCGACTCCGACAACGGAGTAGAAGAAACGACAATGGGTCCGCTAAGTTTCAGGCCCAGGTATTTCGTCGATACATCGATCATTTTGGTCCTCCGGCAGGCGGGGCTGCCAGTTTCTCTTCAGGCTTCTCTTCGGGCGCAATGTGAGGCGTCTCGCCGCGGCCGGGCATACCTGCGCGCGCGGAGTAGACCCGCCACTGGCGCTCAACATCGTCCTGCGCTTCTTTCAAAAGCTCTGCAGCCAGCTCAGGATTGCTGCGCGCGAGCATCGTGTAACGCGCTTCGCGGTAGGTGTATTCCTTAAGCCGAATAGATGGCGCGCGCGAATCGAGCTGGAATGGATTCTTGCCCTCATTGCGCAGCGCCGGGTTGTAGCGCATCAGAGGCCAGTAGCCAGACTGAACGGCAAGCTTCTGCTGCTCAAGTCCATGCACCAGGTCGTAGCCGTGAGCGATGCAGCTTGCATACGCGATAATGATCGACGGCCCTTCATGCGCTTCCGCCTCTTGGAAAGCTTTGATCACATGGCTGTCGTTGCCGCCCAGCGCAACCTGCGCAACATATACATACCCGTAGCTGACGGCTTCCATGGCGAGGTCTTTCCGGCTAACCATCTTACCGCTCGCGGCAAACTTGGCTACCGCACCGCGCGGAGTGGCCTTCGAAGACTGGCCGCCGGTGTTGGAGTAGACTTCGGTGTCGAGAACAAGAACATTCACGTTCTTGCCCGATCCCAGGACGTGGTCCAAGCCGCCGAACCCAATGTCAAACGCCCATCCGTCGCCGCCCAGAATCCATACGCTCTTGCGAACGAGGGTATCAGCGATTGCGAGCAGGTTGCGTGCGTCGGACGAATCTAGTCCGGCCAGCTTGGCCTTCAGAATCCTCACCCGGTCCCGCTGCGCATCGATTTCGGGCTCCGTCTTCTGGGCCGCATGGACAATCTCGGCCGCGAGCTCAGGTCCGATCGCTGAAGCCAGGCGCGTCACGAGCGTCTCAGCAAAGATTTTCTGCTGGTCAAGAGCCGTGCGCATGCCAAAGCCGAACTCTGCATTGTCTTCAAAAAGCGAGTTGGCCCATGTCGGTCCGCGTCCCGCGCAGTTCTGGCTGTATGGCGTCGTCGGCAGGTTGCCACCATAGATTGACGAACAGCCCGTGGCGTTGGCAATGTAGAGCCGGTCACCGAAAAGCTGGGTCAGCAGTTTGATGTAGGGCGTTTCGCCGCATCCCGCGCAGGCGCCAGAGAACTCAAACAGTGGCTGCAGCAGTTGCAGGTCCTTCACCTGAGAGTGTGAAAGCTTGGCGCGATCAACCTCGGGCAGGTTCAGGAAATAATCCCAGTTTTCGCGCTCGGCCTCGCGAATCGGGGCCTGCGCCACCATGTTGATTGCCTTATGGCTGGCGTCGCTTTTGCTTTTCACGGGGCAGACATCCACGCATACAGCGCAACCGGTACAGTCTTCCGGTGCAACCTGCAGCGTGTAGCGGTCGCTCTCCATGCCCTTCCACTTTGGTTTGGCCCACTTGAATGTTGCAGGAGCCTTGTCGCCAAGTTCGGGCGAGTACACCTTTGCGCGGATCACCGCGTGCGGACAGACCATGACGCACTTTCCGCACTGGATGCAGAGATCCTTGTCCCACTCCGGAACGAACTGCGCAATATTGCGCTTCTCCCATTGCGCTGTGCCGGTCGGAAACGTGCCGCCCGCCGGAATCGCACTGACCGGCAGCAGATCGCCACGTCCAGCTGCGATTTCGCCGAGGACATCGCGAACGAATTCCGGTGCCGCGGGAGAGATCGACGGAATCAGATCGAAGTCGGAAGAAGGCGCCGCTGGCAGCTCAACCTTTTGCAGATGCGCAAGTGCCGCATCGACTGCAGCGAAGTTCTTGTTCACGACTGCTTCGCCACGCTTGCCGTATGTCTTCTTGATGGCTTTCTTGATCTGCTCGATCGCCTCTTCACGCGGAAGCACACCGCTGATCGCGAAGAAGCATGTCTGCATGATGGTGTTGATGCGCGTGCCCATGCCCGCATCGCGAGCCACCTTATAGCCATCTATAACGTAGAACTCAATCTTCTTCCGGATCATCTCCTGCTGAGTCGACTTCGGCAGCTTCGCCCAGATCTCATCGGCCGCGTAGGGCGAGTTGAGCAGGAAGACTGCGCCCGGCATCGCTGCCTCGAGAACGTTCATCTTCTCCAAGAAGCTGAAGTTGTGGCACGCGATAAAGCTGGCCCGCGTGATCAGGTAGGTTGACCGGATCGGATTTGGCCCAAACCGCAGGTGAGAGGTCGTCATCGAGCCTGACTTCTTCGAGTCATACACGAAGTAGCCTTGCGCGTAGTTGTCCGTCTGGTCGCCGATGATCTTGATCGAGTTCTTATTTGCGCCAACGGTTCCATCCGACCCAAGTCCGTAGAAGAGAGCGCGAACAGTGCGCGGGTCTTCAGTAGAAAAGTTCGGATCGTAGGTGAGGCTCGTGTGCGAAATGTCGTCTTCGATGCCGATAGTGAAGTGGTTCTTTTGTGCGCTCTTTGTAAGCTCGTCGAAGATGCCCTTGACCATCGCAGGCGTGAATTCCTTTGACGAAAGGCCGTACCGGCCTCCGATAACCGCTGGCATAGCGGCAAAAGGCAGCTTGTCGGCGTGCTCGGCGAGCACGGTCACGACGTCCTGATAAAGCGGCTCGCCAGCAGCGCCTGGCTCCTTGCAGCGATCGAGAACGGCAATGGACTTCACCGTCGCCGGCAGCGCCGCGATGAAGGCTGAAGCGTCGAATGGCCGGTACAGCCGAACCTTGAGCAATCCGATCTTCTCACCTTGTTTCGTGAGGAGTTCGACGGCCTCTTCAGCAGCCTCTGCGCCCGAACCCATCACGATTACGACGCGCTCGGCATCGGCAGCGCCGTAGTAATCGAACAGGTGATAAGCGCGCCCGGTCTGGGCGGCAAAGCGGTTCATCACCGACTGAACGATGCCGGGCACTGCCGCATGGAACGGGCTGCATGCCTCGCGTGCCTGGAAGAAGACGTCCGGATTCTGTGCCGAACCGCGCAGAACCGGACGATCTGGACTGAGCGCGTTCTGACGGAACTGAATGACGTACTTGTCGTCGAGCAACGCGCGAATGGTCTCATCTTCGATCGGGTATATCTTGTCCACCTCATGCGAGGTGCGGAAACCATCAAAGAAATGAATGAATGGGATGCGTGATTCGAGGGTGGCAATCTGCGCCACGAGTGCAAGATCGTGCGCTTCCTGCACGGAGTTGGAGGCGAGCATCGCCCAGCCTGTCGACCGGCATGCCATCACATCAGAGTGATCGCCAAAGATGGAGAGCGCATGCGTTGCGAGTGTGCGGGCCGTGACGTGCATGGTCGCCGGCGTAAGCTCGCCCGCGATCTTGTACATATTCGGAATCATGAGGAGCAGACCCTGCGATGCAGTGAACGTTGTGCCGAATGCACCAGCCTGCAACGCTCCATGCAACGCGCCCGCCGCGCCTCCTTCACTCTGTAGCTCTTCAACAATGGGCAGGGCGCCCCAAATGTTTTTCTTTCCTTCCGAGCGCCACTGATCTGCCCACTCCGCCATTGGTGACGAGGGGGTAATCGGGTAGATCGCGACGACTTCGGAAAGACGATAGGCAACAGAGGCAGCAGCCTCGTTCCCATCTAGAATGACCATCTTTTTATCACTCATTCGCTATGCCTCTTGCGTCGGAACCGCTTTGGTCGCGTTCCGCGCGATTTTGAAAGAACTCGCCAACCGCGGGCGTCCCAAGGGCATAAGAACTAGTTCATGGCTAACCACTTAGTGGCTTCGCGAGGGAGCGATCCGCGGAAGAATGACCGCTATGAGGAGTCTCTGCTTTGAGCCGTTTAGGGGCTGTGATGCGAGACACAACCGGGTAAGCGAATACCATATTGTGGAAACGTTTTTCGCTGCGCGCGACAGTCTGTCGATCGGGCTGTGCTTCGCAGGTGCGCGAAATCGACTGTGTCAAACTCGCAGCTCCTGCAAGCTGCTGGGGAGTTCAGGACCGCTTAGGGCTTCCCTTCGATGATCGGCGCGGGGACGACCCCTTCCCGGAGCCCTTCTTCTCGATCTTCGCCTCATCCAGCAGCCGAACGATCGAGTCGAACTCTGGTTTCGGCCCATTCCAGCGCAGGTCCTCTACCTTCTTGAACAGCGGGATGTCCGTCTTGAGCGTTGCCAGTGTCCGAAACAGCAACGCCTTCTCACGCTCGCGCTCGAGCGTGTCGGACAGCGTTGCCGCGCTCGCTAAACTTACATGCCAATCCCGGGAAGACGATGGGATCGACTCGATGTGCCCAAACCTCGCGAGAACGGTAGCGCTGGACTTCGCTCCCCATCCCGGCAGACCTGGATAGCCATCAGCCGAATCGCCAACCAGCGCCAGGTAATCCGGAATCGACGCTGGGGGCACCCCGAACTTCGCTGCGACCGCAACCTCGTCCAAAACCGCTCCCGTCCTCCGAACCAACTGCACCACGCGGCTGCCGTGGACCGACTGACCGAGATCCTTGTCGGGGGTGCAGATCACGACCTGCTCAACGTTCTTGTTCCTGGCCGCGAGCGCAGCTCCGGACGCCAGAGCATCGTCGGCTTCATACTCCACCATCGGCCACACCACAAGTCCCGCAGCAGAAAGAACCTCCTCCAAAATCGGAAACTGCGACAGCAGGTCCGGCTCGACCCCTTCTCCGGTCTTGTACCCTGCCCAGAGATCATTCCGGAACGACTCAATCACATGATCCGTCGCCACTGCGATGTGCGTCACCCCGTCGCGCATCATGGCCAGCATCGACGCCAGCACACCGCGCACGGCGCCTACTTCTCTCCCCTTCGCGTCCCGTGCCTTGGGCATGGCGAAGTAGTGGCGGAACAGCTCGTAGGTACCATCGACCAAATAGACTTTCAAGCAGGGTCTCCGCTTCTCACGTTACCGGAGCCGTCGCGCAGCGATCAACTCTCGCCAATCGCTCGATTCAAAATGGCGCATTGCCGCAGGCTCGCATTCTGCGACGTAAAGGAATGGACCAAGGATTTCAGATGGAACAGCCGCACAGAGCGAGCGCTGGCACCGAGGCAACCAGAACCGACCTGGAGCGCCACATCGCCGATATTTCCGCTGAGGTGACCCACCCCATCGAGGGCATCTTCGGGGCGGATGCGGTCAGCTGGCGCATCAATCGCGAGTCAGCTCTCTTTCTGGGCGCGGGTCGCGCCGCACTGCTGCAGCTTGCTCATCCCTGGGTGGCCGCCGCGCTCGATCAGCACTCCTCTCTGCTCGCCAAACCCATCGCCCGATTTCACAACACCTTCCGCGTGGTATTCACAATGATCTTCGGGACGGATGACCAGGCGTTCACCTCTGCCCGGTCGCTCTACCAGATGCACACCAGGATCACCGGCGAACTGCCGGAAACAGTCGCCGGGTACCCAAAGGCATCGCGCTACGAGGCATTGCATATTCCTGCTCTTCAGTGGGTCTACGCAACTCTGATTGAGAGCGCGGTGGTCGCCTACGAGTGTGTGCTGCCGCCGCTGTCGAGAGACGAGCTCACACGCTATTACGCAGAATCGAAGATTCTCGCCGGCCTGTTCGGCCTTCCCCCGAGCGCACTACCAGCAGACTGGACCGGCTTCAAGGTCTATATCGCCGATATGTTCGCCTCCGACGCGCTCGGGGTAAGCGATCGCTCGCGCTACATGGCACAAAGAATCATGACCGGTGCTGGCTCATGGATTCATATCCCGCGCTGGTACCAGTCACTCACCGCCGGCTGGCTCCCGCCCCGATTCCGAGACGAATTCGAACTGCGCTTCGGATCTACGGAACAGGCATCCGCAAGCGGGGCACATACATGGCTTCGTCGCATCTATCCGACGCTACCGAAAGCGTTGCGATTCGTCGGCCCATACCAGGAGGCACAGGACAGGCTGCATGGACGCGCCGCGGGCTTTCTGGCCCGGAGGAGCAACAGGTTCTGGATCGGGCAGCCTGCGATGCCACCCGCTAAGTGATCGAGCTCCCTTCTCGCGCTAATCCCGCGTGATCCTGAGCAGAAGGTTGTGACTAAGATTCAACCGCCGCGGATAGCCGAACACGTGAAGGTGTCCGAGACTTCGAGCGCGAAGTCCATGTACCCGGGCCAGACAGTCGACGGATTCAGGCGTGTGATCGGGCGCTTGCAATCCACGATCACTGAAAAAGCTCCGATCGCTCTTCGGCCCAAGGATGTCTCCCGCCAGCGTGCCTCCGGGCTTCAGCCGCCGGCTTGCCATCTCGAACAATCGGTTCAGAGCATCGTGGTGGAAGTAGTAGAGGATCTGCGAAAGCCAGATAAAGTCAAACTGTGCAACACCGAGTTCTTCATCACCGAACGAACGCGAGTAAATGAGCCGAGGCTGCTTGCGCCACAGCCGCTGCCGAGCTAGTTCGTCGCACCCCGCTCGCAGGGCCGCCGGCTTGTGATCGACCCCGTAGTACGAGGAAGGACCGAGGAAGCGAATGAAGGCCACGCCTCCCTGCAGCGGACCGCAGCCGATATCGAGCAGCGTGTCTGACGGCTGCAGACCCAATTCAGTCACTGCTCGAAACTGATACCTCTGCAACTCATCCCAGCATCCCAGCGGCCCAACCAGTGCCTCCAAGCGGTGCCGATACCGCAACCCTGGTATATATGAGCGCAGCCCGTAGAGGCGCCTTCGCAGCATTCTCAGCCTGCGCACGGTAGTCATCGAGATGCCTCGCCTTCAAAGGTGACCGGCGCCATATGAAGGTACCGTGCGTTCGCTCGCTTCCGATCGATCATCGAATAAGCTCGATTCACCTGCCCGATCGTCAGCTCCACCACCGGTGCAATTTCAGACGGCGGGATCCTGTGATCGCGCCCGTATAAACAAAGGTCCATCTTCGCCAGCGGCATGGAGAAATAGAACTCCTCCTGCGACTGTTCCAGCGGATACGTGTCCGTTGTCGGCGGACGCAGGAGGAGTTCTATTTCTCCATGCCGCTGGCGAAGATGGACCTTTGTTTATACGGGCGCGATCACAGGATCCCGCCGTCTGAAATTGCACCG
>Ga0105240_10014676_pt1 | contig 10690 bp, 7 predicted proteins | sample KBSC54metaG_FD_80426 | JGI IMG/M metagenome (GOLD analysis project Ga0105240, IMG submission 80426) | Corn rhizosphere microbial communities from Kellogg Biological Station, Michigan, USA - KBS C5-4 metaG | ecosystem: Host-associated > Plants > Roots > Rhizosphere > Soil | place: Michigan, USA...
AGATTATCGCCGCACGTCATAGCTTCATGGCGTAACCGCCAAGTCACGCTTCTCAACAGAGTCCAAGTACGATTGGGGCTCGACGCCGGTGATCGGCTCGAATTCATTGAGTCCGAACAGCGATTCCTCGTCGTCGCCGCTACACGAGCCGCCCTCTCCCGCCGCCCCGGTTCACTGCGGCGATGTCAGCTCGTTCCGCGCCAAGGAGAGTCCACTGTCGCGCAACATATCTGTAGCCACGACGTCGCGGCAAGTTGGTGCGCGTTGCCCACTCCAGCTAGACTATGCTGTGTTTCACCTTCAGACCGTCGTAAACGCATGACCGGGAAAAAGACAAGTAAAAAGGCCAGTCGCCCGGCTACGAAGGCCGCGGGTGCTCGATCGGCGTCACAGGACGCCAGCGAGCTCACCATCTGGCCGCGGTACGGCAACTACTACCCGCTCGACTCCCGGATGGACCTGGACTTCGCCCTGTCGCACCAGATGGTTCGCACAGCTCAAACCTGGCGCAACCTGGTCGATGTATCGCTGCGCATGCAGACGGGCCAGTCGCGGGCTCGCTGGGAGATGCTATTCGCTATCGCCTTTTCCGAAGTACCGGTCACGATGAGCGAAGTGGCGGAAAAGCTCGGTGTTCAATGGCCGACGCTCGTACGAGTGATGAATGAGCTCGAGGAAGAAGGCCTGATCCAACGATATGACAATCCGGCGGACAAGCGCTCCCGCCTGATCAAATTGACGGACCGGGGCACCCGGACGATTGAGCAGATCCGCGCGACTCTCGATCCCCTGCGCAAGCAGATCATGTCGGTCCTGTCGTCCGAGGAAATCAGGCAATGCACACGACTCCTCGGACGTGTGAAGCGCGCCATCATGAGTTATGACGCGACCCTGCTGTCGCAAGAAGACTGAGCCATCCCGCACCGGTGTGGGCGCGGGGTCAACCTGACTGCCTACGCCTTGCCGGGCTTGATGCCGCCCGTGGTGACGCGTTCCATGTACCGGTACTTGCCCGGGTAGTCACCGATCGCGCAGTGGTGCGCGGCCCAATTATCCCATACCAGGACAGTCCCTGGCTCGTAACGCACCCGAGCCGTGTGAGCCATCTGGGCTGCGTGCTGCAACAGGAACGAGAGCAGGGCCTGGCTTTCCTTCGGCTCGAGCCCCACCAGGCGCGACGTATAGGGCGTGTTGAGAAATAGGAACTTACGACCCGAGACCGGGTGCCTGCACACCACCGGATGGATGACCTCGCGGTCCCCTTCCGCCGGGTCCATCTTCTTCATCGCTACTATTGACTGATCGGCGCCGGTCCCGAACAGCCACTTTGCGCTGTGCACCGCCTGCAAAGGCTCCAACCAGCTCTGCATTTGCGGCGAGAGCGTCTCAAAAGCCAGGTACATGTTCGCGAAAGCGGTATCGCCGCCGAATTCCGGCACATTCACGGCGCGAAAGGCCACCGACGTCGGCGGCGTGTTCATGTACGTCGAGTCGTTGTGGAAACCCTCACCTACCAGCCGGCGACTATCGTTAGCCAGTCGTTCGATGATCTGCACCTGCGGATGACCTTCAACACTCACCAGGTGTGGGATCTTCTGGAGCTGACCAAAGGTTTGAGCGAATGCGACGTGACCTTCCCGGGTGAGATCGGACTGGTTGCGAAAGAAGACCACCAGGTTCTCAGCGAGCGCCCGCCGCAACTCTCCACGTGTCTCCTCGTCGAGCGTGCCGCTGAGCTTCACATCGCAAACCTCCGCACCCAACGATCCCGCGATGGGCTTGACGGTGAGGTGTCTGTAGCCCGCCGTGCGATCGATAGAGATCCAAGGTTGCATGCGTCGATCCTCCAGGAAGCCTTCGGCCCACCGTTCATCCACAGGCACCAGGCCGGTCGGAGGATATTTACCTATTATAATAGATATGTCAATCTGTACGCGGGACGCAAGCTTGCGGTGGAACATATCCCGCGTTGGGGGGCTGTGCATGGTTCAACTCCGTTCTGTTATCCGCTGCGTGCTGGGAGTATCCGTCGCACTCGCACTGCCGACGCTCACTCAAGCGCAGCAGCGCTCCGAGGCGCCCTCACGAGCGCTCGCATCACTGACGCTAGCCGCAACCGATGCGGCGACCAGGGCTCCCGACGGCGCCGCACTCTTCGCACAACATTGCGCGGCGTGCCACGAAAAGCCCGCGCCCGGTGCACATATCCCCTCGCGGGAGTCGCTGGCGAGCCGCTCACCCATCAACATCGTCATGACCTTGAAGACGGGTGCCATGCAGCCGCAGGCGGCAGGCCTGTCCACCGCTGAGGACCAGGCGATCGCGTCTTACCTGACAGCGGATGCAGCAAAGCGCGGCTCCGCCTTGCGACCTAACAGATGCGCCGCGCCCGCCCGACCTGTCAATGTCTCAAACACCGGTTGGAACGGCTGGGGCGCTGACCTGGCTAACACGCGCTTCCAGCCTCATGCCGATCTGAAAGCCTCCGAAGTTCCCAAGCTGAGAGTAAAATGGGCGTTCGCCTATCCGGGGCTGATGGCGTGGGGTCAACCGACGATTATCGACGGTAAAGCTTTCGTCGCGAGCACCACGGGCCAGGTCTACTCATTGGACGCCAGCACAGGCTGCACCTGGTGGACATTCGAGGCTGGGGCTCCCGTTCGCACATCCCTCTCCCTGGGCACCGGCAGCGACGGGCACGCAGGCATCGTCTATTTCGGCGACACCGCCGCCAACGTATATGCCGTTGACGCGGATTCAGGGAAGGAGATCTGGCGCGTCCATGTCGACGACCATCCACTGGCGCGCGTCACCGGCGCACCGATCCTGCACGGTGGACGTCTTCTCGTCCCAGTTTCCTCCTTCGAGGAAGGCGCGGCAGCCGCGCCGACGTACTCCTGTTGCAGCTTCAGGGGCAGCGTCGTCTCTGTGGACGCACTCACCGGCAAGCTCATCTGGAAACGCAACACCATCTCACGGGAGCCCAAGCCCTACCAACGCAAGGGTAGTGCTGTCGGCCTTTCAGGCCCTGCCGGCGCCTCGGTCTGGAACACTCCGACCGTCGATACCAAGCGCGGCGTGCTATACGTCGGGACTGGGAACAACTACACCGACGTCAGCGTACCTACGACCGACGCCGTGATGGCTATCGGGCTCGACGACGGGCAAATCCGTTGGTCACAACAACTGGTGGCCAACGACAACTGGGCCAGCGGCTGTACCTTCAAAGGTCCGTGTCCGCAGCCCTCGGGCAATGACTCCGACTTCTCCGCATCGATCATTCTTGTGACCCTCCCTTCCGGCCGGAATATCCTGGTAGCCGGACAGAAATCCGGCGTGGTCTATGGCCTTGACCCCGATGCGCAGGGCAAGCCCTTGTGGCACATCAAGGTGGGCGGCGGCGGCGTGTTCGGCGGTGTGGAATGGGGAATTGCCGCCGCGGGCACCACGGTGTTTGTGCCGATCTCCGACTCCCTGACCAACACCAGCAGCGCAGCGCGGCCGGGCCTGGCCGCCATCGATGCTGCCACCGGCAAGCAACTCTGGTGGAGCCCCGCGCCGCAACCCGTGTGCAGCTGGGGCAAGGAAGACTGCCGTGATGCCTTGTCACAAGCACCCACAGCCATCCCCGGAGTGGTGTTCTCAGGATCGCAGGACGGTCACTTGCGCGCCTATGATGCTGCAAATGGCAAAGTCGTGTGGGATTTTGATACCGGAACACGTTTTCCTGCCGTCAACGCCGATTCGGCTTCCGGCGGCTCGCTCGATGCCGGCGGCCCGGTGGTCGTCAACGGCCGCGTCTATGTGAACTCCGGCTATGGTCAGTTCCTGGGGCACGGAGGAAATGTCCTGCTGGCACTGAGCCCCGACGGCAAGTAGCGGACTGAGCAAAGTGAACGCTGACCCGTCCGTGGAAGATCGTAAAGCGGCGGCGTCGATGGGCTTTCCCGGGGGTGCCGAGATGTTCCAGTTCCTGACGATCAGTACTGCAGGACTGGAACTCAATCGGAAGCTGCAGTTCTGGAACGACGTCACCTCTGACACCTTGACTGACCAGGTTGTGATACCGCTCGACGTGCGGAGCTTCTCAGGGCGCCTGCGTCGCCTGGACCTTGGCACCGTGCGGCTGGCGGAGATTGTTATCTGAGCACGGCCGGTGCTCAACCTGTGGCGCACGCCTGCGAAGGCGGCGTCCTACTTGGAGAGTGAGATGACGACCCTGAAGGTACAACCCATTCTGCCGCGCTTCGGCGCCGAGGTCTCCGGTATCGACCTGACCCGACCGCTCGATGAAGAAACGCGCCAAGCCGTTCTGGAGGTGCAGGGGAAGTGGGGTATCACGGTGTGGCGCAACACTGGGCTCGACGACGACACCCATATCGCTTTCAGCCGCAATTTCGGCCATCTGGAGCTCGCTCCCGCACCGGGTGGGCGTCCCTACAGACATCAGCACCGCGAGCTGTTCGACGCCAGCAACCTCGACGCCGAGGGGAACATCAACAAGGACGAGTTGACGAAGCTACATGCACGCGGCAACCAGATCTGGCACACCGACGCCTCCTTCATGAAACTGCGCACGTCCCTCTCCATGCTGTTGTGTCACGAAGCTCCCCCAGTGGCCGGCGAGACCTTCTTCGCCGACATGCGCAGTGCCTATGAAGACCTGCCGCAAAGTATGAAGGACCGCATCGAGTCCCTGCAGGCGCGACACTCTCTCTGGTGGTCCCGTAAGCTCGGAGGCTATCCGCTCACCGATGCCGAGGTGGACGAGCGCGGGTACGTCCTGCATCCGTTGGTGCACGTACACAAGCCCTCCGGACGCAAAGCTCTCTACCTCGCAGCACACGCCCGTGACATCGCTGATATGCCGCGCGACGAAGGCGCCGCACTTCTCAAGGAGCTCACCGAGTTTGCGACCCGTCCGCAGTACGTGTTTGCAGTGACCTACAAAAAGGGCGATCTGGTGATCTGGGACAACCTCTGCAGCATGCACCGCGGCGGAGAGTTCGACGAGCTCAATCACCGACGCGACATGCGCCGCACCTCAGTCCGCGAGGCAGGCACCGTTGCCGGATCCGACGATCAATTCACGGACCTTTACGTCAACGCCGCAATCAGCCCGTTCGAAGGGAAACGATGACTCACGGCTCCGCGTGAATAATCCCAAAGCGCCGAGCCCGGTCCACCGCCAGCGAACGCTTCCGCACCCCCAGCTTGTCGAACACCTGTTGCAAGTACCATTTGACAGTACCCTCGGTCAGCCCCAGCCGCTGCGCAATGTCTTGATTGCGCCACGACGCGGCAACCAACGACAACACGTCGATCTCCCGCGGCGACAACCTGTCGAGTGAGGCGCGCTCCCCCTCGAGTGTCGGCGGACTGACCGGCTTGTGTGTCGAGTTGTGAGCCAGAACCACTCTGACGAAGTCGTGTGAGCCTTGTGTGAAGACAGTGCGTTGCTCGTCATAGAGCCGCTGCAGGAGCGCAACCACGGTCGGCTCATCGAGCAGACTTGCAATGAAGTGACCGGGTGCGGCGAGCGTAACAGTCTCCCCCAGCAGCCTGGCCGCCGCCCGCGCCTTCCCGGCGAGCAACCTGAATCGGACGACTGTCAGCTTCCACCGGATGCGACTGCGCACAGCTCCGGCACGCTGCACTCGCCGGCTCCAGGCATCGGCAACTCGCAGACCCTCCTCCACCCTGCAATGAGCCTCCGCCACGCGCACCCACGCGAGAGCCTTCGCCTCTGCTAGCGTGTTGATCCTTTCTCCGGGAAGATGACCGTCGGCCCGGGCCCGCAACAGGCTGTGCTCCCGCTCTTTCCCGAGCCTCGCGAGTTGATGCGCGCGCGCCAGGATCGCCACCCGCTCGGACAAAACCCACGCGGCCAGTCTTGGAAAGCCACGCTGAGCGGCAAGCCTCTCCCCCTCATCCAGCACCCGCAGCGCGCCTTCCTGATCGCCGCCCCGGCTCGCGAGCCGCGCGGCAGTCAGATATCCGCAGACGAGTTGGTCGACAATGCCCATGTTGGACGCCTGCGGCAGATGAGTCGAGATGAGTGCCTGCGCTTGAGCAAAGCAACCCCGCTCATAGAGTGCCTCGGCGAGCGGCAAAGCTGGAATGGCGGCCAGCGTCGTGGCGTTGGTACCGAATGCCCGCGCATCGTCGAGGGTGCGGCGCAGACGCGCTATCGCTTCATCCGAGCGCCCCAGCGCGAACATCGCGAGAGCGGCTACGGAGTTGTGAATGAACAGAGAATTGGCATTGCTCTCTTCCGAGAGGTAATCCGTCGCCTGCGTGTCGAGTCGGTCCACGTCGGAGAGCTTGAACTGTTGGCAACGTGCATGCAGCAGGGACGTATAGAGGCTGCCCTTCACATAAGCATTGGCGCCGTACCGCTCCACGATCAGCAGCCGACAAAGGCTTTCCGCCAGGCGCATGTCGTCCTGGGTGAGAGCCAGCATCATCTCGCGATGGCGCAGGGCATGCCGCAGCCTCCTGATCTCCTCGGGATCAGTCGCGCCGCGCTCGAGCTCCGACAGACGCAGTCTGATCGCCGCGAAAAGGTCCGCGACCTGCTCGAATCGCCACTGGGCGATGAGACGCCACGCGAGCGCCAGCATCAGTCGGGGATGAAACGATTGCACCCGCTGCGGAATTTCCGCCACACAGCGCGCAAATAGATCCGCCTCTCCTTGGGCGAGAAGGGCATCGCAGTTCGCCTCGAGCCGACGCGCCGCACGAGGAATGTCGCGCTTGCGCAGCGCTGCATCGAACCCACGTCGAAATCGCTCGGAAGACTGGGCCACTGCACCATCCCCTATCAAAAAGATAGGAGGGCACAAGCTTGGGCTGCGTCAAGCTCACCGTCAACAGTAGAGGGGGATGATCGGCATGCAAGCGAACTTCAGCAGGCGCACGCTGCTGCTCAGTGGTACCGGCCTGGTCGCGGGGACGGTGGCCGGAGCGGCGCTTGCCGCAACGAGCACCACCAGCGCCACAAAATCCGGCACTCCCCGTGCAGAATTGGAGGCAATCACTGACCGTTATATCAAAGCCCTGTTGGCTCACGATCCCGCGCTCGCCCCGTTCGCACCCAGCGCCGTCTTTTCCGAAAACGACCAGCGGCTCGCCCTCGGAGAGGCCTCCTGGCGCACGTTCGAGCGTTTCGGCCGCTATCGCCACTACTTCGCCGATCCCGACAACGGGGATGCGGGTTTAATCGCCAACGCCTATGAAACCGGCAGCGGCTGTGTCTTCGTATTGCGCCTCAAGGTTCGCGACGGACTGATTACCGAGGCGGAACAGTTTGTCAGCCGCGATACGCTGGGCGCCGACACCTACGAGAAACTCGGCGCACCCGATCCCGTGTGGCTCGAGCCCATCCCGCCGGCGCAGCGCCAATCGCAGGACGCGTTGCGCGCGGTCGGCTTCATGTATTTCGAAGCGCTACAACGCAACGACGGCGCCGGCATCTATCCGTTCCGCGACGATTGCCAGCGCACCGAGCATGGCGCGCAAACGGTTGGCCGCCCCCCCGCACAGGGCTACGGCCACTCGGATGCCGCGACTTCGTACATCACCCTGAAAGCCAAGCAACAGTACGAATTCGGTCTCATGGCATTCGTCAGCCGCATCCGGGACCGTCGCACACTGGTCGCAGATGTTGAACGGGGCGCCGTGCTGGCCAGCTCCTACTATGACTACGACGGAGCGTTAAAGGAGATCCATTTCCGCAATGGGCAGAGCTGGACACTGCCGCCCTACTTTCGCACCTCGCGCTCTCACCACGCCAACGAGGCGTTCAAGATCATCAACGGCAGCTTTCGCTATATCGAGATGACCTTCCTCGAGGTGCCTTTCGCCACCCGACACGCTTTCTCCGGGCCCGCGATGACGGTAAGCCTCGACTACGACGTCCCGCAGCCTCTCCCGAAACCGATCGGTGCCTCCCACCGCAGTGAGTTGGAGGGCCTGCGTGTGAGAGTGCTGGATGCAATCGTGCGCAACTGCGCTTGTGAGCTGCCGTTAGCGAGCAACGTGCGCTACACCGAGAACGGTGTCCCAGTGCCGATCGGAACCGGTCTGTGGCAATCGACCAATGGATTGCGTGCAAACGGCGTTGACCTGAGCGATCCAACTTCTGGACAGGCAGGCTGGCTCGGCGCTCTCGACGAGCGTGGCCTGTTCACGATGATCGCCTTGCGATTACGTGTTGTGGAGGGCCTGATCCACGAGATCGAAGTGATCGTCGTCCGCCCCCAGAAGCCCGCCGCGGGCCAGCTGCTTGCCAATGCGACGTTCACCATGTTTACACCACCGCTCGAACACGATCTTGATCCTGCCGCGTTCGCGACAGCACCGGATGCAAAGCTCCTGGAGGCCACTCCCGCTGACCGCGCAACACTCATCCGGGCCGCGCAGGCTCACGAAGCCCAGCTCGTTGCCCACGAGCGCCCGGTATCCGCAGCAGCGCGAGTCCGCTCCAACGGACACGCCGTCAATGCCACCGACAGACTGCCGAAAACTGTGAAACCCCGCCAACATCGAGTTCTGCTGGCAGACCCCGACCGCGGTCTGATCCTGGACTGCGCACTTCGTGACAACCCCACATCGCTGCATGAGCCGGCATTCATGACGGCTCCATGGAGCGACCTGCATGCGCGCCTGCTGAAGGTCGAACACGGAGCGGTCAGCGTGTCAGAAGGCCTCGTCGCCCGCCTCCCCTACGGCCAAGGCAGCGGATGGAAATCAGAATGAGCACCCCAAGTCGTTTTCTCCGGCAAGCCGCTTTCATCGCACTCGCTGTTGCAACCTTCGTCACCGAGCCTGCTGTCGCCAATGACAATGGCACCCACACGGCGGCGGCCACGTGCGACCGCGCGTGCCTGGAAGGAACTGTCGACCGATATATGGCCGCGCTCGTTGCCCACGATCCGGCTCGCATCTCCGCAAGCCCCAACATCCGTTTCACCGAGAATGACCAGCCGTTGAAGCTCGGACAGGGCACCTGGCGAACCGTCGATGGATTGGGCACCTACAAGCACTACTTCGCCGACCCAAGCTCGGGTCAGGTCGGCTTCATCGGCACCGTCCGCGAGCACGGGGTCCCCGCCTTCATGGACCTGCGCCTGCGCATCGAGCAGGGCAAGATCACCGAGGCGGAAAGCTTCATTATCCGCGACGCCGGCGCGTATCAACGCTATGAAAAGATGGGTAAACCAGAGTCCACCTGGCTCGAAACGGTGCCACCCGCTCAGCGCCTCTCACGCGCCGCAATGGTCGAGACCGTCAACAAATACTTCCAGAGCATGAGCCACAACGACGGGCGCGGTGACTATTCATTTTTCCATCCAGACTGCAACCGCATCGAGCATGCGCTCCAGACAACCAACGTCAAGCAGCCGGAAGCGTACGGACACTCGCACGATCTCGACTTCTCCGCCATGGGCTGCGCCGACCAGTTCAAGACTGGTTTCCTCGGCTTTGTGACCGATATGCGGGACCGCCGTTTCCCCGTAATCGACGCAGAGCGGCAGACCGTCTACGCCTCGGTCTCGGTCGATCAGAACGGCACCGTCCGATCCATCCTGCAGAGCACCGGAAAGCTCTTTGTCATTCCGGACTACTTCCACGTCCCGCGCACCCTGCAGGTCCAGGAAGCCTTCAAGATCCGCGACGGGAAGCTTTACCGCATCGAAATGACACTGATCGAGGTGCCCTACGGCCAACATCCTCCATTTGATACGATGGCACAGGAATCCACTCCTGCCGCACCGTCCACAGGCGCCGCCGTGTCAAGCGATCGAGCCGGACTGATTTTGCTGGCCGACCAGGCCGTCCAGGCCCTGATGGTCAACGATGGATCCCGCCTGCCCCTGGCGGAGAATTTCCGTTACACGGAAAACGGACAGCCCTTGAAAATTGGCGATGGCCTCTGGGGCACACTTTCAGCCTACGCAGGCGAGGACCCGCGCCTAGCGCCCGCTGCGGCCGACCTCAAGTACCGTCTCGATGTCGTCGAACCCGAGAGCGGCCAGATCATCGCCTACCGTGCCACCGACGAAAATGGCACCCGAGGGGTACTCGCCGTCCGACTCAAATTGACGGGTGGGAAAATCTCCGAGATGGAGGCGGTCGTCATCCGTCATGAGTCTGTCGGTACGCGCGGCGGCACGGTTACCTTGCTGCAACCGCTGTTGCTTCAGATGTTCGATCCGGCGCATCTGGGATCGGCCGACCCCCTCCTCACGCCAGCAACACCGAGCGACCGCGGTGCCCTGATCGCCGTGGCCAATAGCTATTTCGATGGCCAGGAGGCGAATCGCAGCCAAGGCATTCCGTTCGATCCCGGTTGTGTACGGCACGACAACGGCCACCTCAGCACCGCCGCAGCCGACAGCCCGCCGCTCGATCCCAAAGTGCCCGAGTTCAAACCCTGGACGCTTTCCTGTGCTGCGCAGATCGACAGCGGCCTCTTCCGCTACATCGAAAAAGTCCGCGACCGGCGTTTTGTGACCGATACTCAACAAGGGCTCGTCGCCGCAATCGACGTCCTGGACATTCCGGGGACAACACTCGACTTCACCGCTGGCCACGGCAAACACATCGACTACCCCGGCACGAGAGTCGGCGTAACCAGTGCGCCAGCGGAGCACCAATACAGCGACGTCGGCGGCGCCGACCTGCG
>Ga0105240_10014677_pt1 | contig 10690 bp, 10 predicted proteins | sample KBSC54metaG_FD_80426 | JGI IMG/M metagenome (GOLD analysis project Ga0105240, IMG submission 80426) | Corn rhizosphere microbial communities from Kellogg Biological Station, Michigan, USA - KBS C5-4 metaG | ecosystem: Host-associated > Plants > Roots > Rhizosphere > Soil | place: Michigan, USA...
AGGCCCCCCGAACGAAGTCCACTTTCGGTTTGCGGCCCGTCTCCGATTTCCCTGATAATGGCCCTCGACCTCACTTGGAGGCATTTTCGGCGACGTGAACCGCTGTCTCCAAGTCCATGGAATAACAGGACTTTACGGCGTTACATCTTGCCGACGGATTCACCAGAACAGGGAAATCGGAACAGGGAAATTGTCCTGCGGAACAGGGATTTCGCGCCGCCCGAAACAGGGAATTCCGTGGAGACGCTTCAGCCGAACGAAGCGACCAGCCGCCGCTGCTCCGGCCAGGCCAGCGGCGGCCCCGCGATTAGCTCTCCCCATCGCCCACATTCACGGCCAGTCGAGTTTCTTGAGGCAGGAAAGTGACGCGCCCAAGGTTCTGCCACCGCAGGCTATCGAGTTCGACATCCGAGAAGGACATCATCACCTGATGATCGACCAGCCGTTGGCGCTCGTGACAGCGATCCGGGGTGCTGGCCCTCTGGAGTCAGAATCCGTGATTGAGCATTCTGGCGCTCGCAAAGCTTAGCCGAGACCGGGGAATCGCATTGCGGCCGCGACACCTCCGTCCACCAACAAGTCCGTACCCGTTATGAACGATGCTCGCGCTGACGCCAGGAACTCAATAGCGTCTGCCGTTTCGACCATGGTCCCTTCGCGCCCCAGCGGCGACAACTCCAACAGCTTGAGCTTCACATCGCGGCTGGCGCCCGCGAACTCCAGGGCCCCCATCGGCGTCGCGATCATCCCGGGCGACATTGAAACGATCCGCGCCCCTTGACGTCCCCAAGCCACGGCCCGCCTGCGGCAAAGCCGGTTCAAGGCGAACTTCGACAGAGAATATGCGGCGTATGACGTTCGCTCTGGAACCAGCGCCTCAATTCGCTCGAAGAAGTCGGCGGCGAGCGGGTCGTCTAAAACCGCCACCACATCGGGTGATGGTGGTTCGACAGGATGGCCGGCCAAGGAGGAAACAAAGATTGCCGCCGTACCTTGTTGCGCCAGGCGCAGCGCGGCCTGTTCCATTAGCGCCGCGCCGACGAGATTAAGGGCTAGGATTTCGCGCCAGGAGCCCATGCTTGGTGAAAAGCCGGCCACGTGCGCCAGCGTGCGCAAAGGGCCTCGGCTCGCCACAAACCCAGCGAGTTTCTCTACCGACTGAGGGTCTGTGATGTCGCACTGCACGGCTACTGCGTCGATACCGTCCTCGAATAACAACTGTTGGCGCTCGGCGTTCTTGGACGCTGACTTGCTCGCGAGCACGATCCGACAAGACTCGCCTAACCGCCGAGCCGTCGACATCCCCATGCCGCCCCCGCCGATTACCAGCGCGATCGGCAGATCCGGACGTTCGTTCGTCCCTGTCCTAGCCACTATTTGGTCCCTTCGAATTGCGTTGAGTGAGGCTTAGGAACGTCCTGCCGAACGAAACATGGGTGGGCTTTCCACCCAGTCGGGGACGTCGCTGCATAATGGGCGACCTGCCATGCCCAAAAAACGGTGCGGCCCTGGCCTAAGCCCGCATGATCCAGCCGCCATCGACGTTCAGGATCTGACCGGTCATCCACGCGCCGGCCGGGGACACCAGCATCAGCAACGGCCCGCACAGGTCGTCCGGCTCGCCGCGCGGCCGCAGCGTCGCCTGCATCGCCACCAGCTTCACGAAGGGCGAGTCGTCCGGCGTCAGCGAGAGGCCCGCATCGCTCTTCACCATGCCCGGCGCGATGGCGTTGACGTTGATGTTGTGCGGTCCCAGCTCCTTGGCCAGCGCGGTGGTCAGGCCCCCCACCGCGATCTTGGTGATGCCGTAGACCCCGCCGGCCGGATAGGCCCCGCCCGACATCTGGTTGACGATCTTGCCGCCGCCGCGCGCCTTCATCAGCGGCACGCAGGCCTGGGCGCAGAGCAGGGCGCCGGTCAGGTTCACCGCCAGGGCTCGGTTCCAGCTCTCCAGGCTGATACCCAGAGTGGTGTCGCGCATTTCCACCATCAGCGCAGCGTTGTTGACCAGAATGTCGACCCCGCCGAAAGCGTCGCGGGTGGTCTCCACCAGCCGGGCCACCGAGGCCCGGTCCGTAATGTCGACCTGCACGCCCAGCGCATTGCCGCCGATCTCGTCCGCTACGTAGTCGGCCCCGTCACCATTGATGTCGGCGGCGATCACCGATGCGCCATAGGCCGCAAGGGCCCGGGCGTAAGCCCGGCCGATGCTGTTGCCCCGTCCGCCGGCGCCGGTGACGATAGCGACTTTACCCTTGAGTGAAAACGCGTCGACTGAAAGGGTCATGCATGGTTCTCCCGGAATAATTGCAAGCAATCAACGCCTACAAAAGGTTGTGGCCTCAATGTATCAATCCGACTATGCCAAAGCGCAATGCGTACGAGAATGATTTAAACTGCTCGTCGAGTAGGATCGATACAGGTCTTTGAGCTCTACTATCGACAACTCGCGCCGTTGTGAGCTCTCATTCCTGGGTTTGTGAGCGTCAATTAGCACCACCAAACTTGACCAAGTGCGCCGGGTCTTGGGAGCTGCCCTGGCGGGCGTCCCATTGCGCAGCAGCGATCCGCACGGCCGAGCACAACGATCCCTGCACGAGGTAATGCGTGCGAAGAGGTGCGCGGCCTGGCGCTGGCCGCGCTGCCCGCGCAGATGCGGAATTAGGCCTCGAAGGGCAATGGCGCGTGACGAGGCCATTATCGGAACTGGCTGAGGGATTCCCGCTGAATACTCCAGGGATCGCACTCCAGCCGCGAATTGAAGTCGAAAATCATGGTTTCCCGGCTTTCCGGCGAACTTCTGCGCCAGCTGGGGATACCCGGATGATTTGGGTCTCCCGCACGAGCCAGCGCGACGAATGCTGGCGCCACCTGTCCCACGAGGGCCCTGCCCGCGTCGTAGGGGCTCACCAGAGCGCGCGGACCGCCTGGGTTTTGTTGAAGCTGGTCGAAGACCAGCGTCTGCGTCGATCCGGCGCCGCTAGTCCAGTTGTTGAAGTACTGGAACGCGTGGCTGCCGCCGCCTTTCGCCTTGCCCTCCGCCAAACGGATGGTGGGTATCCGCCAGTCGAAGTCGGTCATGATCTCCGCCAGTAAGCTCGATGGACTGGCGCCTGAACTTGCGCGCCGATACGCCTCGACAACCTCTTCAGTCGCGTCGCCGAAGTGGGGCTGGAGATAGCCGCTCAGGGCGACGTCATCCATCCAGCCGAAGTCCTCGGGCATTGGAGATGACTGCGCCTTGTTGAGCGTTTGACCACGCCCAGCCGGGACCCAGTGATCGTGCCGGTCAATGCCGACAAGTAGGGCGACGTCCTTGGCGGCGCCGCTCGCCAGCGCATCCGCCGGATGTGCGGGGTACGAATGGCCGTCGATCACCGGAGCGAGCAAGTCATAGTTCACCCAGCCAGGTCGACCCCACGCCGGATCAGGGACAAGATCGCTGTTCGCTTGGCAATACGCATCCGCGAACGCCTGAGTTGGGAGGGACTGAAGCTTCGCCACCTCTCCCGGCCGCACGCCCAACGCCCCAAGCACCTGGTTTGATGTCCGTTCGGCGGCTTCGATGGTGTTTCGCTTCCAGAGGTCATGTCCGCTCATCACCGCGGCGCTTTGGTAGAGTCCGGCGAATGCCGGCATTGCAAGCGATGTCGCGACCTTCGCGCCGCCTCCCGATACGCCAAACACCATTATGTTGTGGGGATCGCCGCCGAACGCTTCGATGTTTGTATGCACCCAATGCAGGGAAGCAGCCAAATCGAGCATCCCGACATTGCCGCCGGTGGAATAAGCCTCGCCGAAAGCCGGACCGAGGTGGAGATACCCAAGAACACCGAGCCTGTGGTTCACGCTGACAACGACGACGTCGCCGATTCTCGCCAGTGCAGCGCCGTCGATATTGCCCGACCCTGACCGCCAAGCCCCGCCGTGCCACCAGAACATCACCGGCCGCCGTCGACTATCGTTTAATCCTGGGGTCCAGACATTCAGCGCCAGGCAGTCTTCATTCTGTCCTTCAGGACCTGGCCCGTAATAAACGGGACGACCATTGTCCTCGAAGACCTCTGCCTGTGGACAGGAGGCGCTGAATGAGAGCGCCTCCCGCACCCCAGCCCAAGGTTCGCGCGGCTGGGGTGGTAAGAAGCGATTACGTCCCGCGGTGTCAGCGCCATAGGGGATGCCCTTGAACACGTGAATCCCGGCGTCAGTCATTCCGCCGCGTACCTTGCCCGCAGCAGTCTCCACAATTGGACCTTCAACCATTGCTCTTCCCCACCCTCCCCAGACGAACGCCGGCCCGGTTGCGCTGGACAAGCTCGATCTCGCTTTGCGCGCCGGCGCGGTCGATCGCACGCCAAGCGGCAAATCGTCCGCCGCTGTCGATCGCGTGATGGTCGAAGTCGAGCACGGGTCGGCCGCTCACCTGCGGAACAGCCTCCCCAGGCTTGGAAGGACTGCTGCTCATCAGTCTAGAGGGAATAGCCGCCGTCGACCGGCAGCACTACGCCGGTCACAAAGGACGCGCGAGGCGAGCAGAGCCACACTGCCGCCTCCGCCTGCTCCTCTGGACGTCCCATTCGTTTCATCGGAATGCCTGCGGCGGAACCTTCCGCCGTCAGCCCCAAGCGTTCGAGCGAGCCCAGCATCATCGGCGTCGCCGTGGGTCCTGGACAAAGAACATTGGCTCGAATGCCTTGGTCGGCGAAATCCCGGGCGACGGATTGCGTCAGCCCCACGACCGCGTGCTTGAACGCCAGGAACGCCGCCATGCGCGGGACGACGCTGAAGACGGCCGCGGACGCCGTGTTGACGATCGCGCCGCCGCCGCCGGCCAGCATCGCAGGGATCTCATGCTTCATGCTCAGCCATATGCTTCGGGCGTCGATGTTCGCGACGTGCTCCCATTCCTCGGATGAGGTCTGCACGGCGTCCTTGAAGTAGCCGGGGTGGCCGACGTTGTTCACCGCGGCGTCGAGGCGCCCGAATTCGCCGACTGTCCGCCGCACCATCGCGGCAATCTCGTCGGCGACGGTGACGTCGGTTCGAACGAAGATCGCCCGCCGCCCGATGCTCTCCACGAGCCCGACCGTCTCCTCGCCCCCAACGCGGTCGATGTCGGCGATCGCGACGTCGGCGCCGTCGCGGGCAAAGGTGACGGCACAGGCCCTGCCGATGCCGCTCGAGCCGCCGGTAACCAGCGCGACTTTACCCAGCAACGGCGTCGTCATCCGCACCTCCCCATGGCATGCCTGCTCCGCCGGCGCTTGGCTCGGACGAGGCGACGGCGGCGCCGCGCACGGACCACGACAGTGGCAGGGATTCTATGCCGATCACGGCGCCGCCATGCCCGCGGCACGGCGTGCGGTCGGCGCGCCATGATGGAATCAGCTTGAGCCACTCCTCGAACACGACCCGTAATTCCATCATCGCGAGGTGCCGGCCGAGGCAGCCGTGGGGACCGGTGGAAAACGTCAGGTGGGGATGCTGCGGCCGGTCGACGTCGAAGCGGAGCGGCTCCGGCGCAACCTTGGGATCAAGTCCAGCCACCGGCAGGAAGCCCAGCACCATGTCGCCCTTTCGGAAAGCGACGCCGCACCGCTTCACGTCTCGCGTGACCACGCGGTAGTTCGGCGCAATGCCATAGCGCCGGAGCGCCTCCTCGATGAAGGGCGCGATGTCCGCCGGGCGGGCGTGCAGTCGCGTCTGCAAGGCAGGGTCGCCGGCCAGGTGCTTCATCGAGAAGGTCAGGGCGCTGACGACAGTGTCCAGTCCTGCCAGGAAGATCAGGAACACCATCGACGTGGCTTCGCCGTCGCTTAGCCGGCGGCCGTTGATTTCGGTGGTGACGATGTCGGTGATGATGTCTGTGCCGGGAACGCCTCTCTTGTCCCGGATGAGGCGCGCGACCACCGCCAGGATCTCCTGGTTGACGCGTCCCCTCTCCTCGATCGTCGGCGATTCGAGATAGCGGCGGACCAGGGCCTGGAACTCGCGCAGCCGCGCGACGGGCATCCCGGCCTGCTCCATGAAGATCATCGCCGGCAAGGGTGCGGCAAGATCGAACACGAAATCGCATCGACCTTCCGCGACGAACGCGCAGATCAGGTCGCGCGTGTACGTCCGGATCCTGCCCTCCAGGGCGGCAATCTTCCTCGGGCCCAGGTGCCGCGTCAGCAAGGCGCGGTACGGCAGGCTTTCCGGCGGATCGACGTTGGTCGGGAGCAGCCGCTGGGGCGAGGCTATCCGCGGGATATCCGTGTTGGCGTTCGAGAATTCCTCGTGTGCCCGGGATATCTCGATGCAGGCGTCGTAATCGATGACGACCCAGTGGCCGCCGTTCTCGGGGGTGTAGAATATTCCGGGCGCGGTCTGCGCCAGGCGATCCAAGCCCACATGCGGGTCGCCGAAGAACAGCGGATCGTTGCGGAAGTCGAAGCGGTAGACGCGGTCCTTCGGAACGTGCGCGGGGATCTGGGCAGCCTCGGTCATCGCCGCGTTCCGCTCACAGCCTGACGACCGTGCCGCCGTCGGCGAACAGGATCTGCCCGTTGATGTGCTTAGCCTTGCTCGACAGGAGGAAGAGGCCCGTGTCCGCGATCTCCTCCGGCTCGGCAATCACCGTGTCAGGCTTGCCGTTCTGCCGGGCCCAATCGACGAGCTTTTCGCGGCTGCTGCCGATCTGACGCAGCCCGTCGGTCATCACTGGGCCAGGCGCGACGGCGTTCACCCGTATGCCGAACGGGCCGAGCTCACGCGCGAAGGTGACCGTCAGGGCGTTGATCAGCGCCTTGGAGACCGCATAGGCGCCGTCGGCGAGCCAGGACGCCACCGACGATGTGTTGACGATCGCCCCGCCGCCCCTGGGCTTCATCTCGGCCGCCGCCGCCCGGGTCATCAGGAACACGCTGTGCGCGTTGACCTCCATGATCTCGGCGAACTCGGTGTACGGGAGGACGCTGAGCGGCGGCGCGAGATAGGACCGCAGGCTGGCGGCGTTGTTCACCAGGTAGTCTACGCCGCCAAAGGCGCTCACGCAGCGCGCCACGCTCTCGTTGCAGTCGATCTCTTTCGACACGTCCGCGGGGATCGCGATGACGTGATGTGCGGTATCGCCGAGTTCGCGCGCCAGATCGGCAGCCCGCGCCGCGTTCAGGTCCACGATGGCCACCGAGGCGCCGCCGCGCGCCAGGGCGCGCACATAGGCCTCGCCGATCCCTTGCGCGCCGCCGGTGACGATGGCCTTCTTGCCTTGCAACTCCATGCCCTCGCTCCTGACCCGCCGCCTTCTGCCCTTGGTCGCGGCGCGGCTATTTGCTCAGCGGTGTCAGGAAGACATGCCGCCGCCGCCGGACGCGCCAGCGGCCGTCGCCGCCCTTGGCGAGCTGGTCCTCGTACTCGCCCATGCCGGCGAGCGTCCCCGCGTTGCCGACCCTGACGTAGGTGCAATAGAAGCGGGCCAGCGCCTCGTCGCTCCCGCGCCACTGCACCTCGATCGCGCCGAGCTGGTGCCGCAGGTCAGAGGGGGCGCCGGTCCAGCTGGCGGTGAACTGCTCGACCATGCGGTCGCGGCCCTGCACCCGCAGCGGCGCCTGTCCGAAGAAGACGACCTCGAAATCCACGTCCTCCGTCCAAGAGTCGCGGTACATCTCCCGGTCCTGGTGGTCGACGGCTTGCATGATGCGCGCGACAGCGCCGACGATCTCGCCATAGTCGCCCATCTCAGTGTCCCGTGCCGCTGACATTGATGTACTGGGCGTTGACCCAGACGGACTCGTCGCTGGCCAGGAACAGGGCGACGTTCGCCACGTCCTCCGGCCGTCCCAGGCGTCCCAGCGGGTGCGCAGCCTGGTAGCGCGCCACCAGGGTGCCCGGCGGCAGGCCCTGCTGCGCATCGCGGAGCTCGAACGAGTCGGTCAGCGCCGGCGTCATGATCGGGCCCGGGCAGATCGCGTTCACCCGCACCTTCTGCGCCAGGAAGTCGGTGGCGACCTGCCGCGTCATGCCGAGCACCCCGCCCTTGGCCGACATGTTCGAGACGACCCCGGGCGTGCTGCCGAGCACGCCGGAGCTGGAGGTGAAGATCAGCGAGCCGCCGCCGGCCTCGATCATGTGCGGCACCACGTACTTGGCGGTCAGGAACATGCCGGTCAGGTTCAGCCGCAGCACCTTCTCCCAGTGCTCCAGCGGCGTGGTCACCACCGTGCCATGGTCGCCGCTGCCGGCGTTGGCCCAGCAGACGTCGATGCCCCCGAACTCCCCCGCCGCGGCGGCCACGGCGTTGCGGACCGATTCCTCGCTGGTGACGTCGCAGGCGCGGCCCAGCGCCCGCCCGCCCGCGCCGCGAATCTCCTCCGCCACGGCGCTCGCTGCCGCCCCGTTGAGGTCCAGCACCGCCACCGCGCCGCCCTCCTGCGCGAACCGCAACGCCGCGGCGCGGCCCATGCCGGACCCCGAGCCGGTGATCACGCAGCGCTTGCCCTCGAGCCGTCCCATGGCGTCCTCCTCAGCCCGGCTGGTAGTTGCCGGCGATGTAGCCGCCGTCGACCGGGATGATCGCGCCGTTCACATAGGCCGCGTAGTCCGACAGCAGCCAGGCAGCGACCTGGGCGATATCCGCCGACGAGCCGGGCCGGCGCATCGGCGCGAAGTTGCGCATCCGCTCCTCCTGGCCCTGGTAGTAGCCCTGCACCCGCTCGGCGGTGAGGATCAGGCCGGTGGCCAGCATGTTGGTGCGGATGTTGGCGTGACCGTAGGCGGCGGCCATCGAGCGGGTCATGCCGGTGATCGCCGACTGCGAGGAACTGGGCGCCGGCACCCGGCTCGGCGCCCGCTCCGAGACGCACGAGCCGTTGTTGACGATCGAGCCCCAGCCGTTCTTCTGCATGTGCGGGATGGCGTGCTTGGAGCACAGGAAGGTCCCGTCGATCTTGACGTCGTGGACGGCCTTCCACTCCTTCAGGGAGATGTCGGCCAGGCCGCCATGCTCCGAGGGATCCCGCCCGGCATTGTTGAAGAGGCCGTCCAGCTTGCCGAAACGCGCCACCGTCTGTTCGACGAAGGCCGCGACGCTCTCCTCCTGGGTGACGTCCAGCGCCAGCCCCAGCGCCTCGCCACCGGCCTCGTTGATCTCGGCCGCCGTCGCGGCCACCGCCTCGGCGCGGCGGGCGCCCAGGGCCACCTTGGCGCCGGCCCGGGCGAAGCCGTAAGCGGCGACGCGGCCGATGCCCTGGCTGGCGCCGGTGACGATCACGACCTTGCCGGTCAGATACCCTGGAGGGGCGATGGAGGCATATTCGTCGAGCATGGGTTCCTCAGTCTCTCAGGGCCCGGATCAGGGGCTCGTACACGTCGTTGTTGGCAGGCTTGGCCGAGGGCCAGTTGTCGGTGCGGACGATCAGGTTGCAGCCGTCGTCGATCCAGCGCGACCGCCATCGCTCGACGATCCGGGGCAGCGGCCCGATCAACCAGCACTCGTCGATGTACTCGTCCGGCACCGCGGCCTCGGCTTCCTTGATGCGACCGGCCTGGTAGAGCTCGGTGATCCGCGTCACCGCCTCGCCGTAGCCGCGCCACTCCAGATGCGTGGAGAGGCCACCCTTGCCGAGGTAGCCGCCGGTATAGCGCGCCGTATATTCGCGGAACTGGGCCATCGCGGCCTTGATGTCGTCCGTGACCAGCACATCGACGTGCGCCCAGATCGGGAAGTCCTCGACCCGCGGCGGGTTGCGCCGGCGTGCGAAGCCCCGCTCGATCATTGGCCGGTAGACCCGCATCATCCCCGGCGACCAGGAGCCGTTCGGCAGCAGCCCGTCGGCGATCTCCGCGGCCAGGGTGATCATGTATTCGGTGCCGCCGCCGAACATGATCGGGATGGTCGGGTCGGTCTCCAGGATCGAGGCCAGCGCCTGCAGATGCTTGGGCGTCTCACCGGGCTCGCGGTAGGGGATCGAGATCGCCGCGCCCTCGTGGGCGACCGGCTCGCCGCGCGCCGCCTTGCGCATGATCGCCACATAGTCGCGCATCCGCGGCCCCGCCGGCAGCCACTTGATCCCGTGCCAGGCCTCGGTCGCCACCGGGTTCGAGCTGCCGAGCCCCGCGATCACTTCCCGGTCGCCGCCCATCTGCTTCAGCGTCTGGAACGCCATGGCGAGGGCAGGCGCCGTGCGGGCGGTGTTCTGGGCGATCCGGGTGCCGACGCCGATCCGGTCGGTGCAGCCCAGCACATAGCCCAGTGGCGTCAAGGCGTCGGAGCCGGTGAACTCGGCGCAGAACACCATGTCGTAGCCCAGCCGGTCGGCCAACTGGACCCGCTCGCGGTTGATGTCGAAGCGCCGGCGCTGCCAGTCGACCTCGATGGCGACCTTCATGTCCGCGGCCTCCCGGGCGGAAGCGGCATTCCAGGCGTCAGCAGCTGCACCGAATGCACCCCGACCCAGGAGACGAAGTAGAGCGTCTTCCAGTCCGGCCCGCCGAAGGCGAGATTGTTGGTCTGGGTGTCCCCGTGCGCGACGATGCCCAGGTGCTTAGCATTCTTGTCGAAGATCCAGATGCCACCCGCGCCGCCGCAGTAGACGTTGCCGTCCTGGTCGACCTTCATCCCGTCCGGCTTGCCCTCGCGCTCGCCCAGCGGCAGCTTCGCCCAGATGCGGGACGAGGCGCTGTCGATCGAGCCGTCCGCCCGCACGTCGTA
>Ga0105240_10014686_pt1 | contig 10686 bp, 8 predicted proteins | sample KBSC54metaG_FD_80426 | JGI IMG/M metagenome (GOLD analysis project Ga0105240, IMG submission 80426) | Corn rhizosphere microbial communities from Kellogg Biological Station, Michigan, USA - KBS C5-4 metaG | ecosystem: Host-associated > Plants > Roots > Rhizosphere > Soil | place: Michigan, USA...
CGAACGGCATCTGCATGCAAGCGGCCGCCGGTGCGGCGACGGCGGAGCTGCTCGATATCGCGCGCATGGCGCTCGCATCCTGGCCGGTGCAGGAAAGCGCGAAGCCCAAGAAAAAATCTCGCGTCGCGGCTTGACTTCTGTACTGATTGATACATAAGTGATGGTGGTCGAATTGACCGCCGAGGAAAGCATGCCGCACGAATTCGTTTACACCGTCATCGCGCAATCGATTGCTGCTGTGTTTGGCATAGCTGGCGTGATCCAGCTCGCCGGTCCGGCCTTTGTGCAGCGGGCTTACGAACGTTGGGAAATGCCGCGCAAGTTTTATCGCGTGACCGGCGGGCTCGAACTGATCGCAGCATTGTTTCTTGCGAACGCGGAAACGCGCGTCTGGGGCATCGTCCTCGGCGTGATCGTCACGTTCAGCGCAATCGTCACGCTACTCAAGAGCGAACAATACGGCTGGTCAGTTCCGGGAATATTGCTGCTGGTCGCATTCGTACCAGCGTCGCTCGCGGGACCGTTCTGAAGCGACCACGCCACAGCATTGTGCGACATAGTATTTATCTATTTGTAAGAACCTGACTCTTCTCGACGTCACACGAGCAGCGACACCGTCATCCGGATCTCGAGCAGGAGCTTTTGTTCGAGATACTCACAGACGTTCGCAACGCTTGTGATCGAGTTTCCGGCTTTGTCGTTATAGTTCGAGACTGGCGCCCGCGTCCAGGATTTCGGCCGACGTGGATGTCAGACACCCGGTCTTAAGATCGCCGGCAAGGGGTTGATCGTTTACGTACCGGTCGATATGTGCAGTGCGACAAACGGCAGGCTGATCATCGGCACCGAGGGACCGTCCAGACTGAGACCGATTTCGGCAACGCACGGTGCTTTACATCGCTAGAAGGTGTTTCGTTCCGTCAGTAGAATTCGGATTGTAAAGTATAGGGGCGCGGCGGCCATATTCGGACACTGCGCCCCTTTTTAGCCCGCTGCGACGTGCGCGCCTGAGATCTCTGGAAATCTTCGCGTGAGGAGGCTACGAAACCCGCTACCGATTGAAGCAGAGTCAACTATCTCAGGGGCCGCAGATGCAGTTTGACGACGTTGTCCTCGGCCGCCGGAGTATTCGCGGCTACAAGCCTGATCCTGTTCCCAGGGCGTTGATCGAGGAAATCATTGGTCTTGCCATGCGCGCGCCGTCGTCGATGAACACTCAGCCTTGGAATTTCTACATCATCACCGGTGAGCCGCTTGATCGGATCCGTACCGGCAACACCGAACGTATGATGGCAGGTGTACCGCAGTCGCGTGAATTCCGCACGGGTCAGGCTTTTGTAGGTCAACACCGCGACAGACAGGTTGGCGTCGCCAAGCAATTGTTCGCAGCGATGGAGATCGCGCGTGATGACAAGGATAAGCGCCAGGATTGGGTGCTGCGCGGTTTCCGTCAATTCGACGCGCCCGTATGCGTGATCGTGACCTATGACCGCGTGCTGGACGGCAGCGACGATACGCCGTTCGATTGTGGCGCCGTCGCGACCGCCTTGGTCAATGCGGCCTGGTCTCGCGGATTGGGCGCTGTCATCAACAGCCAGGGCATCATGCAATCACCGGTCGTGCGTGAGCACGCCGGAATAGCCGACGATCAGGTCATCATGAAGAGTATCGCGCTGGGCTGGCCCGATGAAAGCTTCCCGGCGAATGCGGTCGTGTCCGAACGTAAATCTGTCGCTGAAGCAACGGTGTTTGTTGGTTTCGACGATTAGCTTCGGGGGGCGGGCGGTTTGGGGCCGTCACGATCCGTCCGAAATACGGCGAGCCGTTCAATTGCTCCGCTTTGGCTTGAATAGCAGACACCACCCATTCGCACTGATCCCACCAGAAACGACTCGGCAACCCGATGGAGCGACAAAATTGCTGCATTTATCGCAGCGTTGCTCCCCTTTGGGACCGTCCTGATATTGAACGTCCTGCTTTCTAAGTTGGCTGTCGGAAATATCGCTCGACGCTCGCGCATGCGGGATCGCTATGCATCCTATAGCCCCTCCGATGCTCGTCGCTGCCGCGAGCACGTGCCGGCGAGAAATATTGGCGACCATGGACAACTCCAGCAGACACATCGAGACATCTCGTGCACCCAAGCGCGCACGTCAAACCTTAGACGGTTCAAGCTCGACTATTATTCCGTGGTAATGCGGAAACGGGATGTGGAGGATCGGCAATGTCATTCGACATGCTGAATGCATGGAATAAGGAGGATGCGAAGCACGTCCCTTTGGCAGGGAACGCCTGACACGACACTCGCGTCAGCTCGGCCCCACACATATATTGAGGGGCTAACAATGCAATCATACCGGTCTGGTGTCGTACATCTGCGGGAGCCAGTTCGTCCTTTTACGTTGTTTGCCACTTTCGTAGTCGGCCTATTCTCGCAGATACCTGCTGCTACGGCGGTGCCCGCCTTTGCTCAGCAGACAGGGCAGCCATGCCAAGCTTGTCACATTGGCGCATTCGGGCCACAGCTCACACCGTTTGGCCGACACTTTAAGCTTGCCGGCTATACATTGCGCGCAGGCTCCGAATTCACCCCCCCGGTCTCGGCGATGGCGATTGCGTCATTTGTCCACACGCAGAAAGATCAAGCTGAGCCCCCGGCGCCGCATTATTCCACCAACGATAATACGACACTCGATGAGGCGAGTATTTTCCTGGCTGGCGGAGTCGGCGAACATTTCGGCGGCTTCGCGCAAGTGACTTATAGCGGTATCGACCGCGCCTTCGCTTGGGACAATCTGGATTTGCGCGCCGTCGACGACGTCAATTTTCTCGGTTGCGAGGGCCTGCTTGGCCTAAAGCTCAACAACAACCCGACGATTAAAGATGTGTGGGCGACATTGCCGGGCTGGGGATTTCCCTTCACCGATTCCGATCTGATGCCAGGACCTTCCGCCGCCACCATCGTTTCCGATGCACTGGCCCAGAACGTTCTGGGACTGAGCGCCTATGCCTGGTGGGACGATCATGTGTACACGGAATTCGGACTGTACAATTCGCTCTCGACGGGATTCCTGAAGACCGTCGGTGTCGATCCGGCCGACACCAGCGAGATAAGCGACGTGGCGCCGTATTTGCGCGTCGCTTACCAGCGCGACTATGGCGATCAGAATTTCGAATTGGGGGCCTTTTTGCTCTCCGCCGATTTGTTTCCGGGCCGAGACAAGAGCACAGGCAGAACGGACAACTACACGGATTACGGAATCGACGCGTCCTATCAATACACCGGCAACGCGGAAAATATTTTCACTTTCAATGGCCGCTATGTCCACGAAACACAGAATCTTGGCGCCAGTCAGGCGCTCGGCGGGGCACTCGGCCGCAACCTCGGTCTCGATGAGCTAAATCTGAACGCATCCTACTATTATGAAAACACGATCGGTCTGAGCGCGGGGGCATTCAATATCTGGGGCAAGCGTGATCCGCTGTTCTATGCGGACAATCGCACCTTTAGTCCCAACAGTTCGGGTTTCACCTTCCAGATCGACGCGACGCCTTTCGGCGGACCGAACCCTTTATTGGGCACGCGCGCCAACCTGCGCGTGGGGCTTCAATACGTGGTGTATACCCAATTCAACGGTGCGAGCGGCAATTATGACGGGCTCAGCCACAACGCATCCGACAACAACACGCTGAGACTATTCATCTGGACCGCATTTTAGGCGACGGCGAAGCTCAGAACGTTCGCTGAATGCCGAGTGAGACAAAATCGCGATCCGCGAGCGGCTGGTGCGCCGGTGCGCCGATGAAGTGCGTGAAGCTCAGGCTGCCTTGCCAGTTCGTGCGGTAAGTAGCAGAGATGCCGAATTCAAGATTTCCGGCACCTGCATTCTGTGTGCTGTCCACGCTGGAGCGTCCGACGATCCCATATCCAAAACCGATCGGCAGGCTGATATCCAGAGCGGGAAGCACTTCGAATTCCTGCGGCGCAAATGTCGCTTGAAGCGACAGCGCGAATGGATCGCGTGTCGGATCGAGCGCCGTTGCATTTTTTGAAATGTCCAACCTCTCGTTGGCGGCAACCTCCACGTTCAGAGTGGCGCGTCGCCAAAAAAGATTTCTGCCAAACGTTGTGGTACTAGAGACTTGGCCATGGAGCGTATCGCCAATGGGGTAGAGCGGATGATCGTCGCCATCGGCCTGCTGGTCCAGCGCAACGTTTATGAACTGGCTGACAAGCGGCATGTGTTTGCGGAAGGAGATTTCGCCGGCAACCGTACTGTTGCCCAAGTAACTGCTCAGGCTCGCGCCATAGGCTTCGATTCCGTTCGGATAGACGAGTTGATAGGAGCCGTTGAGGGGCAGCGGCTCGGACGGCCCGTAGTTTCGGAAGTATACTTCCGGCTCCTTGCTGTTGAATCGAATTGCATAGAAACCGTAGTTGAAATCCTCACCTCCGATTTGCAGAGCAAAACCAAACTGCCCGCTGTCATGGCCTGGAATATCGCTTGCGCGATTGAGGTCGCGATGCGGACCGAGAATATAGCGCTCGCCGCCGTCATCGAGAAAATCGGCGTAACTGAAATAGCTCCCCGCGCCGGGAATTTTATCATTACGCCATTGAAGCTGGTAGTAGGCGCTCAGCGTGACATTTTCTGCCGCCTGTACTGCAACCGAAGTCTGCCAAACCGGAAGAAATACGTCCTTTGCATAGCCGGAAGGCGACTCCAGCTCCTTGATCAGATCGCGTGGCGCCTGGCCTCCCGCGATGGCGTTTTCGCCAAAAAAGAGACTCTCACCCCATGACAGGGCGTAACGTCCCAATTTGAACGATACCGGCGTGCCGGCCACGGTGAGGCTGTCATATAGAAACGCGTCACCCAATTGAATGTCGGCGCCGTGCAGCCTGGCAACGGCGCGCGTGAACTTGTCGTGTGGAACGGAGACGGGATTGAAAGTCGATGGCGAATCGTTGGCGTTGCGTTGATGGTAAACCGTATCATACCAGCCTGCGACGCTGACCCGAAGTCCCATATCGTTGTAGGAAGCATCGAGCTCCGAGAGAAGGTCCAGACGGTCTGAAACGATGCCTGGAGCGAAATTGCGGTCACCGTCGTCGTAATTAGGATCGCTTACCAGTGCCGTATCGTAAGAAAAAACCCGAAAAGCCGCGCTATAACGCAGCGTATTGTCCCATCTCACGTTCAGGTCATTACTTTGATAAAGGTTGGCGGCCGACGCCGGGGAGCACGCAAAGCATGTCAGAATCGCAACACACAATTGCCATCCGGCGTGATCCGCCTGGCGGGGGGAAAGTATGTCTTTGCGAATTGGCCCACATGCCATGACTTGTCGACGCCGACGCCCCCAGTTCCGGTGGAGGACTATAGAATCGGATGTGCCGCGCGGGAACAGGCGCAACGCTCATTCGGCAGCTTGGTTGACGACAACCATTTTGGTTGCGGCTCTTTCGGCGGGTCAATTTTCAACCGCGGCGCCGGTCGAAGACGCTCAACAGCTCAAGGAAAATCTCACGCCCATGGGGGCCGAGCGCGCCGGCAACAAGGCGGGAACCATACCGGCTTGGACGGGCGGTTTCACGACAGCTTCACCCGGTTACCATGCAGGGGCTCCGCGGCCTGATCCGTTCGCCGCGGAAAAGCCGCTCTTTTCCATAACAGGAAAAAATTGGGCGCAATATTCTGGCCAACTTCCGGAAGGTGCGAAAGAACTGTTCAAAAAATATCCGGACTATCGGATGGATATTTACCCGACTCATCGCACCGCCGCATTTCCGCAATCCATCTATGACAACGTGTTTCGAAACGCCGCGCGCGCGCATGCGGCGCCTGAAGGCATTGCCTACGGCGTCGAAGGGGCCGTCGGTGGCATTCCGTTCCCAATTCCCAAGAGCGGCGGTGAAATCGTCTGGAACCATCTCCTTGCCTATTGGGGTCCCGCACGCGAGCTACACGTCAGCACCTACATCGTCGCCGCGGATGGCAGGCCTGAACTCGCGACGGGCTATGACGAGGTAGCGGATTTCCCCTACTACTACCCGAATGCCACGCCTTCCTCATATGGCGGGTACTATTTCAAGACGTTGCATTCGGAAAATGCCCCGCCGTCAAAGGTCGGTGAAGCTTATATCGACTGGCAGCCGATCAACACCGCGCGTTACAAATTCGCAGCTTGGAAGTTGCTGCGCAATGAAAGGCGCGCGCGGCGTGGCCCGTCGCTTTCCTACGATATTCCGGATCCGGAAGCGTCAGGATTTGAGAATCTCGACGAATATTACGTCTTCTTCGGCGGACCGGACCGTTACGACTTCAAACTTGTCGGAAAAAAGGAAATGTACATCCCGTACAATAACAACCGCCTTTATCTAAAACCAGTGTCGGACTTGTTGGGAGCAAAGCACGCCAATCCGGACGATCTTCGTTACGAGCTTCATCGCGTATGGGTGGTCGATGGCACACTTGCAGCAGGTAAACATCATATAGTTCCGCACCGGCGGTTATATGTTGATGAGGATAGCTGGCTCGCGGTTTACAGCGATTCCTGGGACGAAGACGGTAAGCTATGGAAGTTCGCCCACGGCACTATATATCTGATGCCGGACGCGCCGGCTGTCATCCTTGGCAGCCAATTCGTGTACGACCTTGAGCTCAATGGATATGTTCTGGGCTTCGCGTTTAACGGGGACGGTTACAAGATCACGACGCCGCATTCGCCGAGTGTGTTTACGCCCGAGGCGCTGGCGGCGCGAGCCGTGCGTTGATCACGATTCCAAGCCTGAATAGGCGAGGCTTGCGAGCCTTTGCATTTCGGCGGCCGACATTTCTCCGGTCATCACGGTGCCAAGAACGTCGTCCTGCCAGATACACACTCGCAAGCGGCCATGTTTGAACTGGTCGAACCGTGCCGAGCCGGAAGGGTGCCGCAAGTAGAGCGCGAACGACGGCGTGTTTCCTTTGCGATAGAGAAGCTCTACCGATTTTCCGCCCGGCACGTCATCGTAAATTCGCACTTCGCTGAGCGTATAACCCATTCGCGACAAATCGGGCGTCCGGACTCGCATCGTAAGTGCTGAGGCGACCGCGTGATCCGCCGCGCTTGCGTGGGAGGCTGTGACAGCGATCGTCTGACGCACGGGAATAGCTTCACTGCGCGCTGCAAGAGCCTCCTCAATGATCGATTCCTGCCGCGGCTCCGTCCGCTGATACCAGGAAACCACTCCGATCGTGATCAGCAGGGCCGCTGCGATCGCGGCTATGTCCTGCGGCGAGAATCGCGCCCGCGACTTGATGGGATGGGTCTCGATCAGCTCGATCCACTTGGCCGGAACTGGCTCCACGCGGATACGTCCATACATTTCCGCGATCCGTGACTTATCTGCGCCATACTGCGCGATCTGTTCAGCGAGAACTGCGTCTCGCCCCACGGCGTCTTCGATCACGGCGCGCTCTGTTTCCGGCAGCTCGCCATCAATGTATGCCTGCAGTGTCAACGCGTCGATTGTGCTGCGGTCGCTCATAAATTCTTCATCCGGTAGGCAGCCAGCGTGGTGATCTCTGCCTCTGTCTGCTTTGCGCCGTTTTCGAGTGCTTCGCGTAAGCGGGTGCGGGCGCGCGCGAGCCGCGACATCACCGTGCCGATCGGAAGACGCAGTTCGTCCGCGATCTCGCGATAGCTCAGGCCTTCCAGACCAACCAGCAGCAGGATCTGACGATGTTCAGCGCCAACCGTGTCCATTGCAGCCGCGAATTCATGAAATTCGGAGCGGTCGACGGCTGGCACGCTTAGAGCGAAATCATCCGTCAATGTCGAAATATCCTCTTCGTTACCTCTGCTGCGACGCCGGCGCAGTTCGTCCATGAACAAATTGTGGAGAATCGATCTTAGCCAGCTCGCGATTTTCATTGGATCGCGCAGTTGGCCCGATTGCTTGAGAGCGCGCTCCAGGCAATCCTGAACTAGATCGTCGCCCAGGACGGCGCTGCCACTCAAGGCCATGGCATAGCGCCGTAGGGCCGGAAGCTGCGCTATCAGTGCGTGGTTGAACTGCGCGCGTGCGTCACCCCTCGACATCGAAGCCCATATCGGAAGCTCGAACGGTACCAGGCATTGTGCCTACTTGGTCTCGCCATACTCAAGTTAAAGGATCGGCCGCGTTTGCGTCCGAGTTGCGCAATTTGGACGAATCCTGTTGGCCGACAAATACCTGACGAAATGCTCAGCCGAATTATTCCCGATCCTGCCGAGAAAAAACGAAGGTTTAGCGGAATATTCGCGGGTCCAATTTCGTCTGCCTTGAGTTGGGAGGCATTCGCCTCCTGCATCTTTCTCCAATGATGGCGAGAAATCAGAGGTCCCAAAATGAGAACGAGAATGAGTTTTATCCTATGCTTGGCCTTGGTCGCAACGCCGGCCCTTGCGGGCGGCACTGGTGCGCCGCCCGCCGCATCAAAGTTCAATGTCGTGCCATTGGTCTCCGATCAAGCGGGGGTGGCCCCGAACACAGATCCAGATCTCGTGAACGCATGGGGAATTTCACAGCAGGGCAACGGTCCGCTTTGGATCTCCGACAACGGGACCGGCCTATCCTCGGTCTATGATGTCCACACCGGCGTCAAACAGTTCGATGTCACGATCCCGGGCGGCGTGCCGACAGGAACAGTCGGAGTGCTTAACCCGAACGGTTTTGTCATTCAGGAAGGCACCAAAAAAGGTCCAAGCTATTTCATGTTCAATTCGGAATCGGGCCAGATCACAGGATGGAGCCCGGTTGTCGATTTTGGCAATGCCATTGTCGCAGTGGATAATTCGGCCCAGGGCTCGGTGTACAAGGGCCTCGCCATCGACGAGGCCGACTCGCTCCTTTACGCGGCGGACTTTCACAACAATCAGGTCCAGATTTTCGACAGCGGCTTCAACAAGATCGGTGCGTTCACGGATACCAGTCTGCCGAACCGTTTTGCACCCTTCAACGTCGCGTTTCTCAACAACAAACTCTATGTCGCGTTCGCAAAGCGCCAAAAGAACAGCGATGATGAAATCGACAAGAAGGGCTTGGGCTACGTCGATGTGTTCGACAAGAATGGCAATCTTCTGCAGCACTTGATCGCCAACGGCGCGCTCAACGCACCGTGGGGCATTGCCTTGGCGCCGTCGGGCTTTGGAACGCTTGCCGGAGATCTGTTGGTCGGAAATTTTGGCGACGGCAAGATAAACGTCTTCGATCCATCGACCGGCAATCGCCTCGGCAATCTCAAGGATGGTACCGGAAAAACAATCAAGATCGACGGCCTCTGGGGGCTTCAGGCAGGCCCCGGCTCAGCTGTAACGTTTACCGCAGGTCCTGATGACGAGAGTCATGGACTTCTCGGTCAGCTCCAGCCGCAATAGCTGGCGTCTTGCGCATGGAGGGCTCCCGGAGATTCATTTTCCGGGAGTCTTTCCAAACAATTCGTCCCGAAGCAGTCTCCACGTCGAAGTCCTTGACGCGGAAGCAGCGCAACCGAATAGGACTCAAACCGGTCTCTCGAAAGTGCGAACTAGCGACCGTCATGTCGCTGCGAATTCTCGGGAAAAGTTTTTACCGCGGCAGAGACAAAGTCGCTATCCGCGCGGGCTTTTTTGCTCTTTGTACAGAATTATTTGCTCCGCCATAACAATTACTTAGCGACTGGCGTGCCCGGCAGCAGCCCTGTCATGGCATGATAGTTAGGTATTTCAGTCGTACCAACAATTCGAGCGCGTTAGCAGAGTGGTGGTTGATCGCTCAATGCCTATGGTGCGCAAGACCCGCTTGGACTGGTTCGCCCAAGCAAAATGTGCGCTCACCGAAGCAAACGCTATCGGGCGGCTTGCTTTCGCAGACCCGCAACATCTCGAGCCGTGATTGCCGAACCTTTCGAACCGAACCGTGCCGTCACAAAGTTTGCCACAGCCGCGACTTCCGTGTCGGTGAAGCTCGACCCAAACGCCGGCATGAAGATCGTACCTCTTGGCGTCTTGTGCGAAGCGCCTTCGACAACGATCTGAGCCACGTTGATTGCGCTTGGATCGTTGACCGCGCGTGCGCCGGTGAGCGTTGCCTGAGTCCAGATCGGACTCTTGCCCGTCCATCCATGACAACTCGCGCACGCACCCGCGAATAGCATTTCGCCCTTGGGATCAAGCCCGGCGGGTTCGCGATGCGTGGCCGGTGCCGGTCCGGCCAATGTCGCGGGAAGATCGCTCGTCACCGCCGGCACCGTGCGCAGATAGGTGACCATCGCGCGAATGTCGCTGCCAGCCATGTGACTAAAGCTGTAATCCACCGCCTCGCCCATCGGACCGGACGCGGTACCGCGACCCTCTGCATGGCCTGTCGCGAGATAAGCGGCGAGCTCGTGTTCACTCCACGCGCCAACGCCTGTTGGTCCGTCGCTGGAGATGTTGTAAGCGCGCCAGCCGGCTTGCGTTGCGCCCGCGAATTTTTGGCGGTTGTTGAGTGCGAAGGCCAAGTTCCGCGGGGTATGGCATTCACCGCAATGTGCAAGATTTTCCGCGAGATAGGCGCCGCGATTCCAATCCGCACTACGATCTGCATTCGGCCGGAAGCGTTCGTTCGGGTTGAAGAAGAACGACCAGATGCCCATCAGCCAACGCTGGTTGAAGGGAAAGCGCATCGTGTTCCCGGGC
>Ga0105240_10014687_pt1 | contig 10685 bp, 11 predicted proteins | sample KBSC54metaG_FD_80426 | JGI IMG/M metagenome (GOLD analysis project Ga0105240, IMG submission 80426) | Corn rhizosphere microbial communities from Kellogg Biological Station, Michigan, USA - KBS C5-4 metaG | ecosystem: Host-associated > Plants > Roots > Rhizosphere > Soil | place: Michigan, USA...
CAGCCTGGTCTTCGCGCTCGGGGCCGAGACCGAGCTCGGCGACGCCGACGACGCCGCCGAGGCCATCGTCGAGCATCGCCCGGCAGTGGTTGAAGGCCGGCAGGACGCCGCCTTCCGCGAGGCGCTCAGGACGGCGCATGCCACGGCTCAGCAGGTCGCCCAGGTGGACGGCCTGGACTATTCGGACGGACACAAGATGACGCTACGGATCTACAGGGCGCCCGACAGCGCGCCGCCGCCGCCAGCCAGCGCCCAGGGAGGGCTCCCATGAGCCGCCGCATCGAGATCGTCGAAGTCGGCCCGCGCGATGGCCTGCAGAACGAGAAGGCCCTGCTCGAGATCGACCAGAAGCTGGAGTTCATCCACCGCCTGGAAGCCGCCGGCGCCACGCGCATGGAGACCGTCTCCTTCGTCAATCCCAAGCGCGTGCCGCAGATGGCCGGCGCGGAGGAGATCTCCGAGGCCCTGCCGCATCGGGCGGGCCGCTCGCGGATCGGCCTGGTGCTCAACGAACGCGGCTGGGACCGCTGTCTCGCCGCGAAGTGCGACGAGGCCAATATCGTGGTCTGCGCCACCGACGGCTTCGGCATCCGCAACCAGGGCGCCTCGGTGGACGAACAGATCGCCGCCATGCAGGGCATCGCCGCGCGCAAGCAGGCCGAGGGCGGCCCGCCGATCACCGTGACGATTTCGGTGGCCTTCGGCTGCCCCTTCGACGGCGAAGTGTCCGAGGCGCAGGTGCTGCGCATCGTCCGCGCGGCGGCGCAGGCCAGGGTCGACGAACTGGCGCTGGCCGACACCATCGGCGTGGCCGATCCGTGGCTGGTCAGGAGGCGGGTGGAGGCGACCCGCAACGCCGCGCCCGGCCTGCCGCTGCGCATGCACTTCCACGACACCCGCAACACGGGCCTCGCCAACGCCTTCGCCAGCCTCGAGGCCGGCGTGGAGGTGCTGGACGCCAGCTGCGGCGGCCTGGGCGGTTGCCCCTTCGCGCCCGACGCCACCGGCAACATCGGCACCGAGGACCTGGTCTATATGCTTGAGCGCGCCGGCTTCGAGACCGGCTACGACCTGGACGCCCTGATCGAGACGGCGAACTGGGTCTCCAGCCTGCTCGGCAAGGCCCCGACCTCGTCCGTCGCGCGGGCGGGCGGGTTTCCGGAGGCCGCCTAGGCCCTCCTCTCCCCGCGAGCGGAGCGAGACGGGGGAGAGGGTAGGGAGAGGGGCGGCGCGTGCCGCGGTGCGCCACCGATGGTCCAGCCATATCGCGCAAGAGTTGCCGAGCCTTGTGGCGGCAAGATCGCGGCGGCCCAGCCGCCCCCTCTCCCTACCCTCTCCCCTCTACGCTTTGCGTGGGGGAGAGGAAAACTAGGCCGCCCGCCCGGTCAGCCGCCAGAGCACCGGTCGCGCCACCGCGGTGCAGACGATCAGCGGCGACAGCGCCCAGGCGAGGGCGGCGCCGCCCAGGCCGTTCGCCCGCTTGCGGAAATAGCGGGCGAGGCCGAGACCCTTGTAGAACTCGACCTGGATCGGGCTGGTCTGGCTGGTGTGGCCCAGGTGGATCACCTCGGCCTTGGGGTGGAACAGCACGCTGCCGCCCTGCCGGCGCACGCGCCAGCAGAGGTCGACGTCCTCGACGTGCAGGAAATAGCCCTCGTCGAAGCCGGCCACCGCCTCGAAATCCTCGCGCCGCATGCAGAAGCAGGCGCCGGAGATGGTCGGGGTCGGGGCCGCGCGGTCCGGGAGGGCCTCGTCCTCCCAGTGCACCTCGTAGCGCCGCAGGCCCGCCCGCCGTGCCAGGCCGCTCAGCGACATCAGCGCGTTCATCAGGGTGATCTCGCCGCGCCGCGCGCCACGCTGTTCGGTGCGGTCGGCGTTCAGCACCCGGCCGCCGACGATGCAGGGGACGGCCCGGCCCTCGATCTCGCGGACCAGCTCGGCCACGCAGCCGTCCTGCAGGAAGGCGTCGGGGTTCAGGAACACCAGCAGGTCGCCCACCGCGCGGCGGGCGCCCAGATTCGCGCCACGCGCGAAACCGATGTTGCCGTGGCCCTCCAGCAGGACCACGCGGCCGTCGCGCTCGGCGAGCCGGCGCAGCGCCTGGCTCTCGAACTGGGTCGAGCCGTTGTCGACCACCACCAGCTCGTCCACCAGCGGGTCGCGCAGCACCGACTGGACGCTCTCGGCGAGCGCCTCGCCGGTCATGTAGACGACCATGATCACCGAGACGCGGCGGCGGCTTGCGAAGAAGTCCGCCGCGCTGGCGGGTTCGACGGCGACGATGGGCGCGGCGATGCCGTTCATCCAGCCTCCAATGCCCCCGCCAAAGCGCGGACCGGCGCCCCCGCGCCAGCCTCATCCGCAAGATCGGGCGGACTCGCCTCCAAGGCAAGCGCGATTGCAGCGTCATCGAGACCCACAACCTGCTGTTGATCCGAACCGAGCCGGCGCAGCGCCACGCGACGCTCCTCCGCTTCCCGGCGGCCGACCACGGCGATGACCGGGACCTTGGCCAGGCTGTGTTCGCGCACCTTGTAGCCGACCTTCTCGTTGCGCAGATCGATCTCCACCCGCAGGCCCTTGGCCTTGAGGGCCGCGGCGACCTCGCGGGCATAGTCGTCCGCGTCGGAAGTGATCGTGGCGACCACCACCTGCACGGGCGCGAGCCACAGCGGGAAGGCCCCGGCGTAGCTCTCGATCATCACCCCGATGTAGCGCTCCAGCGAGCCACAGATCGCCCGGTGCAGCATCACCGGCCGCTGCTTCGATCCATCCTCGGCCGTGTATTCGGCGTCGAGGCGCTCCGGCAGCACATAGTCGAGCTGCAGCGTGCCGCACTGCCACGTCCGGCCGATGGCGTCGCGCAGGTGGAACTCCAGCTTGGGGCCGTAGAAGGCGCCCTCGTTCGGCAGCAGCTCGACCTCGGCGATGCCGGCATTCTTCGCCGCCCGCTCCAGCTTGGCTTCCGCCACGTCCCAGACCTCGTCGGTGCCGAACCGGAGCTCGGGCCGCAGCGCCAGCTTCACGGCGTGAAGCTCCAGCCCGCAGTCGCGATAGACGCTTTCCAGCAACCGGATGAACTTCGTCGATTCTTCCTCGATCTGGTCCTCGCGGCAGAAGATGTGCGCGTCGTCCTGGGTGAAGGCCCGCACGCGGAAGATGCCGTGCAGGGCGCCCGACGGCTCATACCGATGGCAGGCGCCGAACTCGGCCATGCGCAGCGGCAGATCGCGGTAACTCTTCTGGCCGTGGTTGAAGATCTGCACGTGGCCGGGGCAGTTCATCGGCTTGACCGCCAGGACCTCGCCCTCGGCCGTCTCGCAGGTGAACATGTTCTGGCCGAACTTCTGCCAGTGGCCGGAACGCTCCCAGAGTTCGCGGTCCATCAGCTGGGGCGCCTTGACCTCCACATAGCCGTCGGCGTCCAGCCGGCGGCGCATATAGGCCTCGACCGTGCGGTAGAGCGTCCAGCCCTTCGGGTGCCAGAAGACCATGCCCTTGGCCTCCTGCTGCATGTGGAACAGGTCCATCGCCGCGCCGATCTTGCGGTGGTCGCGCTTCTCGGCCTCTTCCAGGCGGTGCAGGTGCGCCTCGAGATCGGCTTCCGAGGCCCAGGCCGTGCCGTAGATCCGCTGCAGCATCGGGTTGCGGTGATCGCCGCGCCAGTAGGCGCCGGCCAGCTTCGTCAGCTTGAACGCCTTGCCCGCGGCCTTCGTCGAAGGCAGGTGCGGCCCGCGGCAGAGGTCCTTCCAGTTCCCCTGGCGATAGACGCTGACCTGCTCGCCGGCCGGGATGCCGGCGATGATCTCGGCCTTGTACTTTTCGCCGATGTCCTGGAAGTGCTTGATCGCTTCGTCGCGGTCCCATTCCTCGCGCTGGATCGGCTCGTCGCGGTCGACGATCTCCTTCATCCGCTGCTCGATCTTGGCCAGGTCCTCCAGGCTGAACGGCTCCTCGCGGGCGAAGTCGTAATAGAACCCGTCCTCGATGGCCGGTCCGATGGTCACCTGGGTGCCGGGGAACAGCTCCTGCACCGCCTCGGCCATGATGTGGCTGACGTCGTGGCGGATGGTCTCCAGCGCCTCGGGGGCGTCGCGCGTCAGGATCTCGAACTTGCCGCCGTGCGGCAGCGGCCGGTCCACGTCATAGAGCTCGCCGTCCAGCTTGATCAGCGCCGCCCGCTTGGCGAGCGACGGGGCGATGGAGGCGGCCACCGCCTTGCCCGTCATGCCGTCGTCGTACTGGCGTTTCGAGCCGTCGGGGAAAATCAGGTCGATCATGTCTCACTCGGTCCGGTGCGCGCCGGCCTGTCGGCCTTCTGGCGCGGGGGCGGCGCCGGGTCATAGCCCGATCCGCCCCAGGGATGACAGCGACACAGCCTGCGCGCGGCGAGATAACCCCCGCGCCACGGGCCGTGGCCGATCAGGACGTCGGCGGCGTATTCCGAGCAGGTCGGAAGGAACCGGCACTGCCGCCCGATCAGCGGCGAAAGCGTCAGCTTGTAGGCGCGCAACGCGCCCCTGACGCAGCTCTCGTAGGAAGTCATGCCGGTTGCGGTCTGGAAGGTTGGCCCCAGCGTTACGCCGGGGTCCTACGAGGAATCAAGCCGCGCCGGCGGGACTAGTTCGCGCCATCGCCGCGCGCACGGCTTCGCAGACCGCCTCGAACGCGAGCAGCGTCGAGGCGTGGCGGGCCGGATAATCCTTCACAGGCGCGAGCATCGCGAGGTCCGCAAATCGTCCGTCGGGCGCAGGTCCGCCCGTCTTCAACATAGCACGAAACTGATCGCGGGTCGTTTCGAGTTCGTGAATCGAGGCGCCCACCACCTGTGCGCCGAGCACCGAGGCCGAGGCCTGGCCGAGCGCGCAGGCCTTCACCTCCTGGGCGAAATCGGCCACCCGATCCCCTTCGACGGTGACGTCGACGATCACCCGGCTGCCGCACAGCTTGGCGACCTTCTCGGACGACCCCTGAGCGTCCGCCAGCCGGCCCAGCCGTGGCAGGTTCGCCGCCAGCGCCAGCACCTTCGCCGAATAGAGATCGTCGATCATGGCCTCTAGGTCGGGGCTCCGGCCGGCCAAGTCAATTTCCGTGGGCAATTCCGGGACTAGGTCGGATGGTCGCCGCATGGCAGCTTGGCCGCATGCAGCTCCGCGCGCTCATCACCCTCGCCTGCCTGGCCGTCGCTTCCACGGCGCTGGCCGCGCAGGACACCATGCAGACCATCATGGCCTTTCACGTGAACCCGGCGGCGCTGGCGTTCTGGGCCGGCGGCAACGATCCGCCGGACAACGAGACCCCGGCGCAGGCCAAGCTCCGCTGGGACGCCGCGCTGAAGGGCGCGCAGACCATGCAGGCCTGGGGCGCGGTGGTGCAGAAGCCGCCCTACACGCGCTCCGGCCAGTGGAACGCCGACGCCCAGTACATGGCCGACCTCGGCCGCGAGGGCGAAGCCGTCATGCGCGCCCACGACGCCGCCAAGGCCTTCGAGATCGGCGGGCGGCTCTATGACGCCTGCAACGAGTGCCACAAGCTCTACGTGCCGCGCCGCGGGGCGACTATTCCGCGCGAAGCGCCTCCGCCCGCGCCTTCAGCGCCTCGTTGAAGGCGACGAACCCGCGGTGGATCGACCGCCCCATCTGCTTGCCGACCGAGGGGCCCATCAGGCCGCCGAAGATCTCGCCATTGGCGAGGATGCAGCTCTGCTCGGCCAGGGGCTCGATCTCGATGTAGCGGACCGTCTTCACCAGCCCGCCCATCATCGACAGCTTCCAGTGCAGCTGCTCGTTCGGCACCCAGTCCAGCACCACCGGCTGGATCTGCCGCGGCGCCTGGCCGTCGAGCGCCAGCGTCAGGTCGAGCGCGCCGCCGATACGGATGGTCCCGGCGGCCTCAGGGTAGAGCGGGTTCCACTCATGCCAGCGGCTGAGGTCGGCGATCACGCCCCAGATGGTCTCGGCCGAGGCCTGCACGCCGATCCGGTGTTCGATGGGGAAGCCCTTGGGCCCCTTGGCCCTGGGCGTGGCGGGCGCGGCGCCGTCCTTCGAGGGCGGCGCTGTCGGGTTGCGGGCGAAAAGGCTGGCCTTCAGCTGCGGCCCCGGGTCGAACGGCATCAGACCTGCTCCTTCAGCCGCCAGGTCGCCCCGGCGGGTCCGTCCATCACTTCGACATTCAACGCCGTGAGTTCGGCGCGGATGCGGTCGGCTTGCGGCCAATCCTTGGCGCGGCGGGCCTCGTCGCGCGCCGCGATCAGCCCATCGATGCGGTCTTTCAGGGCCTCGTCAACGCCGCCCTTGAACCACTGCTCGGGCTCGGCCGCCAGGAAGCCGATCAGGTTGGCCGAGGCCAGGAGCTCGCCCTTGGCGCGCGCCTTCTCCTCGGGCGAGCCGGTCTCCAGCTTCGCGGCCAGCCGGAACAGCTCGGACATCGCCTGGGCGGTGTTGAGGTCGTCCTCCAGCGCGCGCAGGAAGCTCTCGGATGGGTGGCTGGCGTAGGGCGCGACGTCCTGGGCCCGCTGCAGCACGCCGTAGAGCCGGTCGAGCGAACGCCGCGCCTGGTCCAGAAGTTCGGAGTTCCACTCAAGAGGCGCCCGGTAATGCCCCACCAAGAGCGCCCAGCGGATCGCCTCGCCCGGATAGCTCGCCAGGAGGTCGTGGGCCAGGGCCACATTGCCCAGCGACTTCGACATCTTCTCCTCGGCGAAGTTCAGGAAGCCGTTGTGCAGCCAGAACCGCGAATAGGTCGCCTCGTGCGTCGCGCAGACGCCCTGCGCGCGCTCGTTCTCGTGGTGCGGAAAGACCAGGTCGATGCCGCCGCCGTGGATGTCGATCGGCAGGCCGAGCGTCTGTTCGATCATCGCGGAGCATTCGATGTGCCAGCCGGGCCGCCCGGGGCCCCAGGGGCTCTCCCACTGAGGTTCGCCCGCCTTCGACGGCTTCCACAGTACGAAATCGGCCGGATTGCGCTTGTAGGGCGCCACCTCCACCCGGGCCCCGGCGATCATCTCGTCCAGCGGCCGGCCCGACAGCTTGCCGTAGTCGGCATAGGCGTCGGTGGCGAAGAGCACATGGCCCTCGGCGGCATAGGCCGCGCCGTTCTGGATCAGCCGGGCGATCATCGCCACGATCGCGTCCATGGTCCGCGTCGCCCGCGGCTGGAAGGTCGGCGGCAGCGCCCCGAGCTTGGCCGCATCTGCGTTGTAGGCCGCCAGATAGCGGTCGGTGACGGCGTCTATGTCCACGCCCTCCTCGGCCGCCTTGGCGTTGATCTTGTCGTCCACGTCGGTGACGTTGGCCGCATAGACCACCGCGTCCTCGCCATAGATGTGGCGCAACAGCCGGAACAGCACGTCGAAGACCACGACGGGCCGGAAATTGCCGACGTGGGCGAAATTGTAGACCGTGGGTCCGCAGACATACATCGTCACCCGGCCCGGATCGGCAGGCTCGAACACCCGCTTGGCGCGGGCCATGGTGTCGTAGAGGGCGAGCGTCATCGGCGGGCGGTCATCAGGCGGTCACAGTCAAGCTAACGCAGCGGAACGGTTGCCCGGCAAGGCGGGCAGCCCATATACAGATCGCCTGGATCGGTGGCCACGGGAACCCTCGCGGCCTTCGCCCATCCAAGTGAAAGGGTGGCACGCGTCATTTCCGGGACCGTCGTCCCGGCGCAACTCGGCCCTGGAAAGAACCGCTCCCACATGGACGCCATGCGCGACCGAACCCTGATCGGAGCTTCCGATCTTGATCTTGAAGCCGTGAAGCGCCCCTCGCGTGAAGAAGCGATGGAGGCCGTTCGCACCCTGATCGCCTGGGCCGGCGACGATCCGCGCCGCGAAGGCGTGATCGACACCCCCAAGCGCGTCGTCGACGCCTACGCCGAATGGTTCGAGGGCTACGGCCTCGACCCGGCCAAGGAGCTCTCCCGCACCTTCGAGGACGTGCAGGGCTACGACGACATCGTCATGCTGCGCGACATCGAGGTGGAGAGCCACTGCGAGCACCACATGGCGCCCTTTCTGGGCAAGGCCTTCGTGGCCTACATGCCGACCAACCGCGTGGTCGGCATCTCCAAGCTCGCCAAGGTGGTCGAAATCTTCGCCCGCCGTCTCCAGACCCAGGAGACCATGACCCAGCAGATCGCCGACGCCATCACCGACAGCCTGCGTCCGGCCGGCGTGGCGGTGATGATCGACGCGACCCACCAGTGCATGACCACCCGCGGCGTGCACCACCGCCACGTCTCGACCATCACCACCCAGTTCACCGGCGTCTTCAAGACCGATCCGACGCTGCGCCAGCGGTTCCTCGACTTCGCCAACAAGAGCTAGCGCGCCGCCGCGGATCCTCCCCTCAGGGGGAGGTGGCGCGAAGCGCCGGAGGGGGTTGCCGCCCGAGGCGGTGGCTCAGTCACCTCGTGACAGCTCCGCTGAGCGGGCGCATCCTCGCCCCATGAAACTCCGTCATGACGCCCGGCGCGACACCATGTGGGTCGGCAAGAGCATGCCGAACCTGTTCCTGACCCTCGTGGCCGTGGTGGTCGGCGGCGCGCTCCTGGCGCTCCTGCTGCACCGCTAGGCGCCCGCCCGGGCCCTCGAACGCGCCCCCGAGAAATTCACCAATGTTGGGAACCTGACATTGAATCCGGGGGTTTAGGCACGTTATGCCGAAATCCAAGGCCGAGGGGCCGGCCCATCCGCACGACCCGGAGACCGTGGCGCATGATCTGCGCGCGCAGCTCGAGGCCGCCAAGCGCCGCATGCGCGATTATCGCGACGAGATGGAAGCCTCCGGTCTGGCCCAGAGCCACGACGAGGACGAAGCTTCCGCCAACGACGGCGGCTGATCCTCGGTCTCCTCCACCGCCCAGATCCGTCGCCGCGCGCTTCGCCGCGCTCTGGTCAAAGCCGTTCAAGCCCGCCTAGGCTGGGCCCCGCTTGTCCCGGGCCATGAAAGGCGACCGCTGTCCATGAATCGACGCGAGCTGATGTCTGCCGCCGCCGCCATGGGCGCGACGGCCCTGTGGTCCTCGCGGACCGCGGCGGCCAGCCGTCTTGCCTGGCGCGAGGCGCGGGCGGCGTATCCGCAGGGCGTGGCGTCCGGCGATCCCGACGAACACAGCGTCATCCTCTGGACGCGGCGCCCTTTCGAGGGCCGCACCGAATCCGCCCTGACCGTCGAGGTGTCGCGCGATCCGGACTTCCGCAGCGTCGTGGCGACCGCCCGCGCGCCCGTCCTGGCGGCCTCGGACTGGACCTGCAGGGTGCTGGTGGGCGGCCTCCATCCGGCGAGCGTCTACTGGTACCGCTTCACCGACGAGACGGGCCAGGGCAGCCGCGTCGGGCGAACGATCACCGCGCCGAAACCGAGCGATCCCCGCACCGTGCGCTTCGCCTTCGTCTCCTGCCAGAGCGTCAACGAAGGCAAGCAGAACGCCTATCGCCGGATGATCTGGGAGGATGAGCGCGCGCCCGCCGACCGCAAGCTCGGCTTCGTGCTCCATCTGGGCGACTTCATCTACGAGGTCGTCGAATACCCCGACGAGATCGCCCACCGCTACGACCGGACCGTGTTCGATCTCGGTCGCATCCCCGATGCGCGCAAGGTCGGCAATTTCCATGTGCCGACCACCCTCGACGGCTACCGGATGGTCTATCGCGCGCACATCGACGATCCCGACATCCAGGACGCCCGCGCCCACCTGCCGTTCGTCTGCATCGGCGACAACCATGAGTTCTCCTGGCAGGGCTGGCAGAGCACCATCACCTACGGCGGTCCGCCCGAGCCCGCGCAGCCGCTGCGCGTGGCGGCCAACCAGGCCTGGTGGGAATACATTCCGTCGCGTGTCCGCAAATCGTCCGGCGACGATCTCGCCCAGTTCTCGCCGCCAAAGGTCGTCAAGGCGCCGATCGACAAGCTGGACGCCAACGGCCTGGGCGACGAGCCGAACAACATGGCCGCCATCGGCAGCATGACGGCCTATCGGGCGCTCACCTACGGCCGCCACGTGGAAGTGATCCTCAGCGACTTCCACAGCTACACGATGCAAAATCCGCTGGCGCGGCCGGAGTCGGACGCCTTCGGCCTGCCGGACTTTCCGGAATTCTTCCCGCAGGAGGTGGCGGAGATTCTCGACGCGGGCCGCACCTACGGCGGCGGACGGGCCCCGGCGACGATCGCCATGGGCTCGAAGGTCCTGGCCAATTACCGGAAGGATGAGCCGGCCTATACGGTCCTGGGCGCGACCCAGAAGGCGTGGCTGAAGCAGCGGCTCGCGGCCTCGCGCGCCACCTGGAAGATCTGGGGCGCCACCAACGGCACCCTCGACATGCGGGCCGATCCGCAGAACCTTCCCGCTGGCCTGGCCAGGCCCTGGCCGAGCAAGGGCTATGCGACCTTTGGCGGCGGGGATTTCAGCGGCGCCCTGAGCGAGCGGGCGGAGCTCTATGATTTCGTGCGGGAGGCCGGCGTCAGCGGCTTCGTCGCCGTGTCAGGCGATCGCCACGCCTTCTGGGCCGGCTACGCCGCAGGCGCGCTGCCGCCGGCGCACTTCGACCCGGTGGGACTGGCCTTCATCACCGGCTCGCTCTCGGCGCCGGGCATGGTGGAAGCCTTCGAGCACGGCAAGAAGACCGATCCCCTGCGCCCGCTGTTCATCGCCGATGGCCCCACGGGTCCCGAGCCGAC
>Ga0105240_10014688_pt1 | contig 10685 bp, 7 predicted proteins | sample KBSC54metaG_FD_80426 | JGI IMG/M metagenome (GOLD analysis project Ga0105240, IMG submission 80426) | Corn rhizosphere microbial communities from Kellogg Biological Station, Michigan, USA - KBS C5-4 metaG | ecosystem: Host-associated > Plants > Roots > Rhizosphere > Soil | place: Michigan, USA...
CCCCCTAATGCAACTAAGTACGAAACATCTTCTTGGCATTAGAGATCTCACTCCGGGTGATATTCAACTTATTTTAGATACAGCCACCCAATTCAAGGAAGTACTGCAACGTCCCATCAAAAAGGTCCCTACTTTGAGGGATGTTACGATCGTAAATCTTTTTTACGAGAATTCCACCAGGACACGCATCTCCTTCGAGCTCGCTGAAAAAAGACTGTCCGCGGACACGATCAATTTCACTGCCTCGGGCTCCTCCGCCGCCAAGGGCGAAACGCTCCTGGATACGGTCAACAATATCCTGTCCATGAAAGTGGATATGGTGGTGATGCGGCACAGCGCCAGCGGAGCCCCGCACTTCCTGGCCAAACATATTCCCGCCGCTATCGTCAACGCCGGGGATGGGATCAACGAACACCCCACCCAGGCCCTCCTGGACGCACTTTCCATCCGCCAGGCCCTGGGAGGATTACAAGGCAAAAAAGTGGCCATCATCGGGGACATCATGCACTCCCGGGTGGCTTTGAGCAATATCTATTTGTTGAAGAAGATGGGCGCGGAGATAATGCTGGCGGGTCCCCCTACCCTCATACCAACATATATACGCGAAGCCTTCGACGTGCGCGTGGAGTATAATTTGAAGACGGCGCTGCAATGGTGTGATGTAGCCAACGTCCTTCGTATCCAGCTCGAGCGGCAAAACCAACCGCTGTTCTCCTCGCTGCGGGAATATAACCTCGCTTATGGAGTGAGCAAGCGCTTATTGGACAGCCTGGATAAAAAGATCGTCATCATGCACCCCGGCCCTATCAACCGGGGCGTGGAACTGGACAGCGATGCCGCAGACAGCAAACAATCCATCATCCTCCAGCAGGTGGAGAATGGCGTGGCGGTACGCATGGCCGTCCTTTATTTGCTGGCCGGCGCAAAAGGAGAAAAGAACTAACTTCAATGCCATAATATGCAACGTATCGGCCTTTTTCCAGGCACCTTTGACCCGATCACCATCGGGCACCTGGATATTATCAACCGCAGCCTGCCCCTTTTCGATAAATTATACATCGGCATCGGGCGAAACGCAAATAAGGTACCGATGTTCTCCGAAGAGCAAAGACTCTCCTGGATCAAACAGATCTATAAAAACAATCCCAAGGTCGATGCAGTGATCTACGAAGGACTGACGGTCCGGGCATGCCAGGAAGTGGGCGCCCATTTCATCCTGAGAGGTATCCGCTATGTCAATGACTTCGAATACGAAAAGGCCATCGCAGATATGAACCGCAGCCTGGATAAGAACATAGAGACTATCTTCCTTACCTGCCTGCCGCAATATACTTCCGTAGCCTCCACCCTGGTAAGAGATGTAATAAAGAATGGCGGCGACGCCCTGCAGTTCCTCCCTGAAGTAGTAGCGCTGTCCCTGCGCAGTCACCCATCTGTCAACCAATAATACATCATCATGCCCATCTGGTTCGATCCTTCCATCACCGTGCCCCAGTTGCAGGCCCTCGTCCCCGGCACCATGGGCGGCGCCATCGGCATCGAACTCACGGAAATAGGTGAGAATTTCTTAAAAGCCCGCATGCCAGTTGACGAACGCACTATTCAACCCTATGGGCTGCTGCATGGCGGCGCCTCAGCAGCGCTGGCAGAAACCCTGGGCAGTGTTGCCTCCGCCTTTGTCATCGATCAGACTCAATATTACTGTGTAGGTCTCGAGATCAATGCCAATCACATCCGGGGTGTACGCGACGGATATGTATACGGTACAGCAACACCCCTGCACCTGGGGAAGACCACCCATGTATGGGATATACGCATCTATGATGAAAGAGAAAAGCTCGTATGCGTGAGCCGGCTGACGGTAGCTATACTCCGCCGGTCTTAATTACATCAACTATCGAAGGAAAAGTATTTTTTAATAGAGGGGGTATATCTTTCTTTTCTACCCACTTCAGCTCTGTAATTTGTTCTTCCTGTTGCGGCAGCAACGCCTGATCTCCCCTGGCCTTCATAGTATACCAGTGTGTCTCCTTTAAGATATGCTTTCCACTGTCGTCATAGGTATGCCAGGTCACCAGTAAAGGTTTCTCCATGCCGATCTCCTTCAACCCCGTCTCCTCCCGCACTTCACGAAGCGCACAGGCTTCCAGCGTCTCGCCATCATCCAGCTTGCCTTTCGGCAGATCCCATTTCCCCCGGCGGAACATAAACAGCACCTCGCCCTTCTCATTTTTCACCAGTCCGCCGCCAGCCTTTATCAATATGAACTTCTTCCAGAACGCCTTCCGCAGCTCCTCCAGCGGATTGTGCAGAAAGATCCCCGCATGCACCTTCTCCTGCCTCATCTCATGGATCATGGAATTTACCGCTGGCCTGGAGAACTCGTCGATGTAGACGGCATCGTCATGATGCGCATAGGCATTGATCTCCGCATTCAACGCATCACAGAGGAACAGGGGCTTATCATTAAAATAGATCTTGAGGTACATGAAGGCTAAGATAGAGCTAAATTTTATCTATTTTTACATTATGGCTGAACAAATCATCACCACCAATGAACGGGCCGTCGCCGAGAAACTATTGCAGGTACAGGCCATCCGTCTCAACGTAAAAGAACCCTTTACCTGGTCCTCCGGCTGGAAAAGCCCCATCTACTGTGACAATCGGAAAGTGCTCTCCTTCCCCTACGTCAGGGATTTTATCAAATCCGAAATGTGTAACGTGATCTTCGCACAGTTCCCCGAGGCAGCCATGCTGGCAGGGGTTGCGACAGCCGGCATCGCCTGGGGCGCCATGGCCGCCGATCAGCTGAAACTACCCTATATCTACGTACGCAGCAAACCCAAAGAACATGGTCTGGGTCAGCAGATCGAGGGATATTATGAAGAGGGCCGGCCGGTAGTGGTCATCGAAGATCTGATTTCCACAGGCAAAAGCAGCCTGCAGGTAGTGGACATCCTTCGTCAGGCCGGACTGGAGGTCATTGGCCTCGTTTCCATATTCAATTATGGCTTCGAAGCAGGACACAAGGCCTTCGAACAGGCTGGCGTGCCTTATATATCTCTTTCCAACTACCCCGTCCTGATCAAGCTGGCCCTGGAAAAAAAGATGGTCAGCCCAGAAGAAGAGGCGGTTTTGTTAAATTGGCGTGAAGATCCAGCCAATTGGAAGGGCCGTTAAATAAGTCCTCCCTTTTTTCCGGGGGATTCGCTATCTTTATAAGGGGACCCTTGCTATCATTAAGTCACCCAAAAAAAGCATATCATTATGAAGAAGTTCCAATTACTGGCCTTTCTCCTCGTAGGCTTCGTCACTGTCAGCCTCGCCCAGCAAAAAGTCGTTAAGACCGTTGTCATCAAGACTCCTACTGTACAATGCGACAATTGTAAAAAAAGGATCGAGAATTACATGAGCCATGAAGAAGGCATTCAAAAAGTAGTAGTTGATTTTAAAAAGAAGACGACTACCGTCACCTATCTCACCGATCGCACCAATCCCGAAAATATCAAGACCCTGATCGCTAACGTAGGTTACGATGCCGACGACATTACGGCCGAGCCGGATGCTTATAAAAGGCTGCCCTCTTGTTGTAAAAAACCAGAAGACAGCGGTAAAAATTAATGAAGAAGCCCGGCATCAGCCGGGCTTTTTTGTTACAGCTCAAGAGGAACATCGACCTTGAATACAATATTCCTCCCCATGTTATGAATTCCATGCGCCGGATCGGTGTCCGTAGAAGAATAAAGAAAATACTTCAACCGGCTGAGATGATCGAAGTACGCTACATCAAACAGGTTGTTCCCCATAATGTACAGATTGAAAAGGGTCTTACCCTTGCCATTGGTGATCCCCGCACCTACACCCGCATTGAATAACGTATACCCGGCTGTGGCTGTCTCCGTATTGTCCGCCAGATAGACCCTGTTCTGGCTTGCATACCAGGCTGCCTGCACTTTTACAAACCCATTGATGATCCTCCGGTTCCTGGTCCCCCAATCCACCCGCAGCTCGGAGAGCCCATGCACTGGTGGAATAAAGGGCAGGTATTTGTTGCTATCCGTCCTATGTCCCACATCGATGCCTTTGTTCAATCCATATACGGCGGAGACGGTATTCTCGAAATGCAGTGCGCGTACAGGATGGATATCCAGACTGAACTCCCCACCATATAACTGCGCCCGCCCCTGCTGGAATTTGTACGTGGGCACAGGCGGATTGCCGCTCAGCGAATCCCCTCCCCCGCTGCCGGTGAGCCGTTGATTGTATATATAATTGGATATCTCGTTGTTGAATACGCTCAATGTCGCCACCACATACCGGGAACTATATTCCAGCCCAAGGTCTTCTTGTAAACTGAACTCCGGCCGGAAATCCCCGCTGCCTATCTGATAAATACCGGTCCCCGGATGCACCCCGTTAGCGCCGATCTCAGCGATATTGGGAGCACGGAACCCTCGGGAGAAATTGCCTTTGACAGAGAATTGATCGGTGAAATTATACGTAGCGCCGATGCTGCCTGTGAAGCCGGAGAAAGTATGGCTATAATTACCAAAGTGAAAATCCGCGCCAACGGTGTCCGCTCCCATTACAGTCCTATCGAAACCCGTGACAGGGTCCGGAGTCGAATAGAGCGCGAAGTTCTTAAAGCTCCTGCTGTCATACCGTGCACCGCCGGCAATATCCAGCTTACCGATGGTTTTTTTCAGCAGCGCAAACTCACCGACATCAAACTGATGATAGGATGGGATCACAAACTCCGTACCCTTCGACACAGTATTATCCTGGTACATGCCATTCACCCCCAGCGTGAGGTTCCAGCCGTCAAATTCAGGCAGGTAATATTTCACATCGTAGGTGTAACTATTAAGTTGAAGATATAATCCTGCAATCTCCTGGTAAGGTATTTCTGGATGGCTGAACTCCCTGCGTACGCTCCTTTGAAAACCCACATTAAGTCCCAGGCGGCTGTTCCCCAGAATAAAATTGTTCGCCAGATAAGCCCGGTAGTGCTGCACATGCTGATGCAACGGCGTCATGGCATAAGACTTCAGTGCCGCATCGGATACGATAGGCCTTACAGTATCCGCCTCCGTGATCTGTTGCGTGAACTTGCCGGTGGCCGAATCCCTGCCTCCATCCGGGATCTCCTGAAGATCATCAAAAAGCGACAAGCTCAGATGCGAATACCCCCACTGCCGGTGCAGCCCAAGGGAAAGCCCCGCATCCGTCTCGTTGTAGGCGGTGTTAAAGACACGGCCATCGATCTTATTCCGATAGTTCGTCGCCTGCTTATGAGACAGCCGGGCCATCCATTCAAATCCGTGCTTTGTGCCGGCTATCATTTCGGATCCTCCGTAAAGCCCATTGTTGGTCTGGTATTCTGCCTGTAGATTCCCAATGATCTTCCCTTCCGGCGCCGCTGGAGTAGGAATCAGGTTCACCACCCCTGCCAATGCATCGGACCCATAGGACAAGCTCGCCGGCCCCTTTATCACTTCTATCCTGTCCACTCCATATTGATCCACTTCGATGCCATGCTCGTCACCCCATTGCTGGCCTTCCTGCCGGACGCCATCGAATAACGTAAGGATCCTGTTGTATCCAAGTCCGCGTATATAGGGCTTCGATACATTGGGCCCAGTAGTAAGTTCGCTCACGCCGGGGATCCTTGCAATAGCATCGATGATATTGGTGCTGATGTTGGTGGCAATATATTCATGATCCACGGCAACAATAGGCACAGGGCTTCTTTTGATCTGGGTGGCTTTTGAAAGCCCTGTTACCACTACCGGGCTCTCTTCTACATACTGGTCTGCCAGAACGAAATCCTGGGTCACCGGTCCACTGATGGATATGGTCCTGGTAACGGTCTTGTACCCGATGGAACGGACTTCTGCCAGATAGCTGCCTGAAGGCAGATTATCAAATTTATAATAGCCGGCGCTATCCGTGATCACCCCCAATTTAAGATCTGGTATGTAAACAGAGGCCCCGGCAACAGCGGTGCCGTTCCCCTTTTCCGTAATACGCCCTGACAGCGTCCCACCCGTGAAATGAATATTTGCAAATAAATGACTGGCGGACCCCGCAAATAATACGCAGGCCACCAAGAAGATCCTGATCTGACTCATATTTGATTCTTTGGCTGATGTAAAAAAGTTTCGCTTAACTCTTAAACACCAGCCGGCGGACCACGCAGACCAAAAATGAAATGCTCGGAGGAATGGAATGATGGTCTCTCCACTGCCCGATGGTCTCTGAAAGATTGCGGGACCTCCAATTCAAAAGACAGCGGAAAGGACAGACAGGGCAGCTCGACGACAAGATTCTCGATGTTACAATGGAATCCCGCCTTGTTCAGTTGGTCAGTCCCGTCATGTGCGATGGATAGATGAACGTCCTGGTGATGAGCTACCAGGGCATGAATAAACACTTTCGGCGTGATACTGAGGGAAAACAACATCAGCAGCACCACAGCCAATAAGCGCTTTATGGTAGGTAGCTTATTCAAGGTTTTTGCAACGGCGTTGCAAAATAAGATATTCCTTTCAATATCGCACATTATGTTTTGTATCATATGCGAACATCCCATGTCCGTTAATGATCATCACCCCGGCCGGCCCACTCACAAACGGCTGACATCGAGCACAATATGTTTATGGAATAAAAATGGCATCTTTACGCTCATAAATTGCCCACATGCTCTGGACCTATCTGAAGATCGCGTACAGGAATCTGAAAAAGAACAAGCTGCTGACCTTTATCAATCTCTTTGGCCTCGGCCTGAGCATGTCGGTAGGCATGATGCAAATGGTGATCATGCAGGTGGAACTGTCCTACGATACCTTTCATCCGCACCCGGAAAGGACCTACCGTGTTACCAGCGAATACCGTCAGAACAACGGCAATCGCTTCCGGCTGGCCAGCACCCCGCTGCCCCTGTACAATAGCTTACTCTCCGACACGGACAATATCGCGCAGGTAGTGAACATCTATCCTGCCTGTAAGGGCAATGCCAAAACTGAAAATGGGAAGGAACTATATCTCAACGGCGCATTTACAGAGCCCTCCTTCTTCAACGTATTTGGTTTTACACTCGCCCAGGGCAATCCGGCAACAGCCCTTCAACAACCCAACTCCCTCGTCCTGTCCGCCGCCACAGCCAAAAATTTTTTCGGAGATAAGCCTGCCATGGGCAGGTCCATCGACCTTCCCGGCCTGGGTCTCTTCGTCGTCACCGGCGTATTAAAGGACGCACCCGGCAAATCACATATCGACTTCGACGCGTATGCATCTGCATCCAGCATACCCACGCTGGAAAGAAAAAAAGCATTACCCGCAAACTCCGCCGATTGGACCAGTTTTTATTCAAGCTACACCTATGTTTTATTGAAGAATGAAAATGGTAGTAAAAGATTGTCCGGACAATTGCAGGCCATCGTTCAACCGTGGAACAGGCAGGATAAGAATGGCCGGACATCTTTCTCGTTACAATCCATAGAAAAGATCAGACCTGCGGACGACACATTATACAATGACATTGGCGGTGGCACCACCTGGAGCAAACTGATGGTAGGCGTGACTATCGGATTGATCATCCTCATTGCCGCCTGTTTCAACTACACCAATCTCACCATCGCAAGAGCGCTCACAAGGGCAAAGGAGGTGGGCGTCAGAAAGATCGTAGGCGCCCTGCGCTATCAGATCTTTATCCAGTATGTGGTGGAGTCCGTCCTGCAGGCATTGCTGGCGCTGGCCTTTGCCTGGCTGCTGTTATCCTTTATTATCCGCTATGCTCCCTTTAACGACGGCTATGAAATGATCCCATCCGCCTGGAAATACAACATTACTTACTTACTGTATACCATCGGATTTGCCTTGTTCACCGGTGTGCTGGCCGGTGTCGCCCCCGCATGGATCCTGTCCGCCTTCAAGCCGGTGAGGGTATTGAAAAATCTGGTCACCGCTCGCATCTTTGGCAGGGTCAGCCTCCAGAAAAGCCTCATCGTCTTCCAGTACAGTCTTTCCCTGGTGGCCATCATATTTTTGGCTACTTTTTTCAGACAGTTTGCTTTTTTGCAGTCGGAGGATCCGGGCTTTAAGCCAAACAATATAGCGGTGATTTCTTTGGACGGTATGAAGAGGGAATTGATCGCACCCCGGATTGCTATGACCAGCGGCGTACGATCCGTATCGGTCCTCTCCGTTCCATTCACACCGCATTTCTCCGGTATGCGCTCACAGGCATGGGTAGGCCCTCGTCCCAAAGACCCTATCACCCTCGACAACTTCTTCACCGATGACGCCTTTATTCCTTCCATGGACATACGCCTGCTGACAGGAAGGAATTTCAGCCCCAGACTGGATACGCTGGGCGAAAGGGAGGTCATCCTCAATGTCCGCGCCACCAGCGTATTGGGTTTTGCCCGCCCGGACGACGCACTGGGCAAAAAGCTATCGGTCAATGATTCTGTCTCGCTCGATATCATTGGCATCGTCGGAGATTTCAGATACGAAAATGCCGGCAAGCCGATAGACCCTGTGGCATTCCGGAACAAGCCTGAAGTATGTAAATTCCTTTATGTCGGCACGGATGGGACAAACAAGCGCACGATGACACAACGCATCGCAGAGGCAGGCCGCCCACTGGCCCCCGCCACCGGACTTTCTATCGACTGGCTGGACGAGACCCTTGCACAAAACAATTCACAACGCGCTATGATCTCCTTACTGGGTTATCTGGCCTTTATTGCCCTTGGCATCGCTACGCTCGGCCTCCTGGGTCTGGTGATCTATTCTGTAGAGACCCGCCGTAAAGAGACGGGTATACGTAAGGTCATTGGCGCCAGCAATCGCCAGTTGGTCACCATGCTGTCGGGACGGTTTATAAAGCTGCTCCTTATCGCCGGCGTCATAGCCGTGCCTATTGGCTATACCTTGAGCGTGCTCTTCCTTCAAAACTTTGTCAGCCGGGTGGGCAGCGGGCTCGTCAGCGCCATCGCCTGTTTTCTATTCCTGTTATTCATAGGGCTGATCACCATTCTTTCCCAGACCTGGCAGGCTTCCCGGGCAAACCCCGTCGACAGCTTACGAACGGAGTGAGGATCCCGGAGCCATTTCATCATGCACGAAGTGACGACCGCCGTTTCAGCCAAAAGATCAGTCCGACGATTACCATCACCACCTGCGCAAATGCCCAGAACATCGTGCTGGCATCCCGCACCGTCTTCCCGCCCCAGTCCATAAAATGATGCTTGTGGAATACGGAAAAGCTATACCCCTCCGCCGCCACGAGATCATCTACCCGTGAAGCTAGCCTTCCCGAGGCCGTCTCCACATAATACCGTACATGATGATCCCGCTCATAGGTCACCTTCCAGACGGGCAGTCGCTTGTCGGTAAAATTATACTCGTCCCCAAAGGAGGTGATGGGTTCCACTTTTTTTATCTCACCAGCCGGATACCCGCTGAACCGGGTCGCCATCCAGGCTGCATAACGGGAATCCCCATCCGCCAACATCGTATAATCCCTGACCCTGATGTACGCAACAGGCGGGAGACTGGCCTTCATATCTTTCATCAGGTCTTTATGTATCGTCCTCCCTTCGGGCAGCATGGATGCCCGCCAATAGAGTTCGCTATCCACGGTAACAAGGCTCACATTGGCAATAGGCCGTGGACAGACACTCTGCAGCCTTGCAAGATCGCAGTCCGCTGACACCGCCGCCAGACGGGTATCCATGGCATACCGGTCCCGTACATCGTCCCTGAATTTGGACAAGGCATGATAGCTGCCGCTAAAGGTCCATAGTAGTATAAAAAGGGCCGCTGTAATAGCCGTATAACGATGCCAGCGTCGTACGCCATGCGCCCCCGAACCCTGTGTCGTAAAAAAGATATAGATACCCAACACCGCGGTCAGAAGAGCCGTCAGCGCTACCAACACCTCGACAGCCAGTCGCCCTTTACCCAGAGCATCCAGCCATCCCCAGGTATGACAAAGCCGAAAGATCTCGTCAAATACCGCCCGCCGGCTGTCCATCGCAAAGGCGAACCGATCCTGTGTGGTCTCGACATAGACACGGATCCCATCGGCCCGCTCGAACGACACCCTGTAGACAGGCAACAGCCGGTTGATCGACTTATACTCGTCGTCATAATGGCTCACCAGCGATACATTGGCAACTTTGGCGCCCTTCACCGGATTCAGCACAATGTCAGTGGCAGCGCCGCAACAGTCATGCAACTCAGTCTTCATGGCTACAGCTCGCACCATCTCATGCCCATCTCCGTGTCCTCCACGGCCCGTAGGCCCATATACCGCGGGTCCTTCCAGGAACTGCCGCGCCAGGTATTGCGCATACAGCCAGTCCCCGGCCGTAAGTATATTCCCATTCGTACAGCTGACATAAATGGGAATAGCAGCCTTGCCGTCAGGACCACCCACCCTGCCCGCCACCGCGCCACCTGCCCCCCTGCCCACCAGGGGCTGCACCTGGTAAAACCAGTTCGTATCGATATGCACCAGTCTGAAATTCGACAGGCTGTCCAGATGATGCTCCTTAAGCGCCTTTGCCAGCGGATACCGTATCCGCCCTGTATCGATAGCCAAAGGCATGATCCCCTGCGTGGCAATGGCAGGGCGAATATTGGTCATGATGGGATGCATAAAGCCGCTGAACGCC
>Ga0105240_10014690_pt1 | contig 10683 bp, 10 predicted proteins | sample KBSC54metaG_FD_80426 | JGI IMG/M metagenome (GOLD analysis project Ga0105240, IMG submission 80426) | Corn rhizosphere microbial communities from Kellogg Biological Station, Michigan, USA - KBS C5-4 metaG | ecosystem: Host-associated > Plants > Roots > Rhizosphere > Soil | place: Michigan, USA...
CGTCCACGAACATCACACTCTCACCCTCGGGCGCGAAGTGTTTGTTCCCCCAGGCGAGGAGTGCCCATAACACTGGTCGAAAGTCCCGTCCGCGCGGCGTCAGCACATATTCATAGCGGGGCGGCCTCTCGCTATAGAGGCGTCGCTCGAGAAGCTGTGAATCCACCAGGGTGTTGAGTCTCCGGGTCAGCATGTTGGGAGCGATCCCCAGACTTTTCTGAAACTGGTCGAAGCGCGTGGCACCGAGAAAGGCGTCGCGCAGAATGAGAATGCTCCACCATTCGCCTACGCGCTCGAGGCTACGCGCGATGGGACATTGCATGTCGCCAAGGTACTTATGCTGCATGGGGAGCCGCGGCTCTAGTTGCTATCATCATGCAAGTAGCTTAGGCTCATTACTATCATAATGCAAGTTACAGATCGATGGGAGCGATAAGATGCTGTTCAGAAAGGTCTTTTTATTCGCGCCGGGTCTCGTGGGCGTGTTTCTCGCCGCTACGGGCTGCGCTGTCGGGCCGCAGTACAAGGGCCCTCCTCCGATGACCCTCGCCGCCAGCTTCCACAATGGTTCGCTTGTCGACACCCGGCAAGCCAAGAACACACAGTCAGCTTTGGAGACGTGGTGGACCGGCTTTCAGGATCCGGTCCTGACACACATAGTTGAGCGGGCACTCGAGCAAAACCTCGATGTTGCTGCCGCACTCGCTCGAGTGGAGCAAGCGCGGGCTATGGCGCGTGAAGCAGGCGCCCGCCTGTTGCCTACCGGCGCCGCCACTGGCTCCGCCAGTCCGATCCGGCAGTCCCTCAACAGTCCGATCGGCGCCATCGGACGCCACTTGCCCGGCTACGAGCGCGACCAGCAACTCTATGATCTCGGTGTTGGCTCACAGTGGGAGATCGATCTTGCTGGAGGGCTTCGTCGTGGCGCAGAGGCGGCGCGTGACGAGGCTGAAGCGGCCGAGGCGCAACATCTGGGTGTGCGGGTTTCGGTTGCGGCCGATGCGGCGGATGCATACTTCCAGGCCCGCGGCGATCAGGCGCGGCTCGCCATAGCAGAATCACAGGTTGCCACCAACGCCCGCCTTCTCGATCTCGTTCGTCTACGGGTTTCGCGTGGCGCAGCGGCAGAGAAGGAGGTAGCGCAAGCGGAGGCGCTTCTCGCCGATGCGCGTGCCACGATTCCGACGCTTCGTATCGCGCTCGAAGCGCAATTGAACCGATTGGATGTCCTCATGGGCGCCCCGGCGGGCACCTACGCCGCCGAACTATCCAACCCACCAGAAATACCCGCTGCTCCGGCGATTGCTCCGGGCCAGAGCGCCGCCGATCTGCTACGCCGCCGCCCGGACATCATGGCCGCCGAGCGGCGGTTGGCGGCTGCCAACGCTCGCATTGGAGTAGCAGTGGCCGAGTATTATCCCAAGGTATCGCTCTCGGCCCTGTTAGGTTTTGAGAGCCTCGGCGCCGGGCGGCTGTTCAGCGGGGAGAGCTTTCAACCGGAAGCGACGGCAGGTCTGCGCTGGCGTCTCTTCGACTTTGGCAGGGTCGATGCCGAAGTCGCGCAAGCCAACAGCGCCAACGCTCAGGCGCTTTTGCAATATCGGCAGACTGTGTTGCGAGCGACCGAAGAGGTCGAAAACGCATTCATGGCACTTGCTCAACTCGAGCTGCAATCCCGTGAGCTAACCACCGAAGTCGACGCGTTGAGCCGCGCTCGCGACGCATCTCAAGAGTCGTACCTCGCCGGCGCTAGCAGCCTGACTGACGTCCTCGATGCCGATCGCCAATCACTCGCTGCCCAGGACGCGCTCGCTCGCACTCGCGCCGACGCCGATCGCGCCGCGGTGATGTCCTTCCGGGCGTTGGGGGGCGGCTGGTCGTCGTAGGAACTGGTGCTGTTCGCCAGCTGTCAGAAGCGGCCCGCGAGTCGCTCGCGCGCTCCTCTGCGGAGCGGACTGCGAGGTCGGCAACGGCGCGTATGTCTCATGGCCAGATCGCTTCCAACAGAGCGGCAAGGTGCGCGCCGCCAGCGGTGAGTTGCGTCTTCTTGATCGAAGTCATACGCGTGGAATAGCCGCTGGGCAAAGTGGCAGGCCAATGCTGCCCGCTACGGGAGCCGAACGTCACACCCTGATAAGCTGATTTGGCTTTACCCAGCGTATCCGTGGCCCAACTCGTCGACCATGTCATGATGTCTCCTGACGTGGCCGGCACGGCGTGGGCGCGAGTGACCCACGCAGCCGTGATTTTGGTCTGTTTGAGCGAGGCCGGGATGGCATCCCATTTCGCGTGCAACTTCACGCCACTCACCATCAGGTCGTTGCCGCCGGTTGTAAATGTCGCCGGATCGAAGCCGGAAGTATCCGGATTGACCCGTTTGCCTGCCGCGCTCAGATAAACCGTACCCACGTGCAATGGCTGATGCACATCGCCGACATAGTGCGCAAGAGCCAGCAGCGCTTCGTGCTTGTCTTTGAAGCTGAAGGGCGACGGCACAGTATCGCCTTTGAGGAAGTGTACCGCAGCGGTTATGGCGGCAACGATGTCGTCGTCACGCGTCCCTACGAGGCCGAGCTTGAATTTCTGCTGGGCGACATTCACGTCAGTGTAGTGATACTGCTTGTTACAAGCTTCCTCACCCGGTTTCACGACACAACTGGAGTTGCGCTGCACGAAGTCCGACATCTCCGCTTCACCGGCGGTCGTCTCGAACACCTTGCACTCCGGAAACCTGCCTGCCCCGTTGTAAACAAAGGTTTTGGGATCAACGCCCTTGGCACAGTCAGCCCAGACAGCCGCGTCCGCCAGAGTCAGGCCATTGAGAATGGCTTTCACCTGCGACTCCGCGTTCGTGCCAGCGATGAGTCGATCGGCAAGCGCGCCGACCGTGTGGTGCCCATCCGGGCCCCAGGCGTGTGACACCTGGCATACAAATGTCCCGACAATGCAGGCGATGACAATTCCTTTCGATCGGCGAGCCATAGGCGTAATGTCCCTCGGTACCTGCTGTCAGTAACATAGTACGCTGACAGCGCACCGCCCGTCACGTTCCAAGGGCGCCGGCGCAAGCTGAACTCGCCAATCCGTGAGCGCCGTGTCACCTGCCAGTGCTCTGCGTGCCGACCTCGTAATGTACCGTACGCTGCGGTCCGCGTGCGAGTAGGGTAACAATGTAGGCGCCAAGGTTGAATGTTGTATTGAATGTTTCTTCCGCGCCCCGCGTGTTGAAGCCCTTTACAGCCCGGGAAGCGGCGCGAGCGCTGGCCACTCCCAGCTTCACGAACAGCATGACGTCGGCGTGCCTGGCACATGCCGTGCAGCGCCGTCGCTGAATTCCGCGATGCTCATTGACTCGCTCGGCGTCGTCGATCTGGCTGACCCGGCTCCGTACGATATGTTGAGTCAAAGGGTCGGCTCGAGGGACTGCACGAGCAGCCAGTGCCTGGTTGCGACGCTGCAAGCGGTTAGCACGATCAGACCCTTCGTGCGAACCATCGATTTCAACCAGACGATAACCGGGCGGGAGGATTCGCGAGCGACGTGACGGAATCCTATACAGTCTTTGGTTTGGTCGATGGCGTGTCCGGGGAAGGAGACAGCCTTCTATGGAATCATCGGTACCCTCTCGGTGAATAGAGTGTCAGCGCCGGAGCCAGGGACCTTCGCGTAGCTGGCGGCAGGCATTGCGAGTCCCGGTCTCGCGCGCCAGAGGCGGAAAAGTTGGCCACGAATATGGGCACCAGATAGACGAGTTGCCTTGCGAACAGTGATTGCTCTTGGCCGCTGCCGATGATCCCAATTTCTTGGTGACCGTCCCGAAACTGCAGTAAGATTTGCGGCAGTGCGCCCGTATCTGCAGGTCGCGGTCTGCAGTGTTGGTGACTCCACGGAAGTCCCATCGCGTCAGACGGAGAACCCATGAGAATTGGAATCGCGGTGTGGCTTGCCTCGGCGTGCTCGATTCTGTCCGGTACGCCCATGGCTCAGGAGTTACCGTCCCAGAGTCAGGGCCTGTATCGACTGCCGTTCGCGGACGGCGTCGCCGTCAGAGTTTTCGACGACTTCGCGACGCATCGCCCGCGCGGACGTATCGACCTGTTTGCAGTCGAAGGCCGCGAGCCCTATCGGGTCGTGGCCGCTGCCGACGGGCGCATCGTGGCCATCCAAGACGGGTACAGCGAGCAACAGTCCGGCCGCGCGGCCGCTGATTGCCACAACAACTACGTGTGGATTGCGCATGCAAACGGGGAGTGGACGAACTATTCCCATCTTGCCCACGACTCGGTGACTAAGGGCGCCAAGCTCAAAGTGGGTGACTTCGTCAAAGCCGGCGCCTATCTGGGGAATGAGGATGCAATCGGCTGCGCCATGCTGAAGCACGTTCATTTCGAGGTCGCTATACCTGACAGCAAGAGTCCGATCGACAGCGGAGGCTTCCTCAACGACAACGATGGTGGGAAACGGGAGCGAAACCCCCGCTTCTGCGGTGTTGCTGGCGGGACTGTCGTAAAGGGAAACACCTATCGCGCCGCGCCGTGTTGAGAGACACCGTTCTTCCTTGTCATCGATGCAAGAGAAGATTTCGTCTATGTTGCGGATGTGCAGAGCGACTCGATTGGCGGGCCAGCGAACGCCGCGGCATGCGATACGTTCGCGGTCCCAGGTGGCGGTTGATGAGACCTGCGGATGGTCTGGGTAGGGTTGCGGCGGCTGTCTTTCGGGTTTGCGAGCGACTCTGATGCGGAAGCTATTGATGTGGTTGATCAGAATCTATCAAGTCAACTTGTCGCCGTATAAGGGGTTTCGGTGCGCATACCATACCCATACGGGGCGACGAACCTGTTCAACTTTCGGTTTCGCCGCGGTTGAAAGGCATGGCGCCGTCGTAGGATTACTGCTGATACAGAGGCGGTTGCGGAAATGCGCTCAGGCGGCCGACATCGCCGGCGTGCGCCCCCGAATCCCTGCGCAGCAGGCAGGACATTGCGATTTGCCAATTGGCGAATGTGATTTCGGACATGGATGCCATGCGTCGGACGCGCTCGAGTGCGTTCCCAACGATGATGGTGGATGCACCGAACGTGTATGGAAAAGTCTACGTCGAAAACGCCGGAATTCGCGTGTGTAAGATCGACTCTCCTGCCTGGTCGCAAGGTTAAATGACTCTTTCGATCGCCGCGATCAACATTACCCATGTCGCATCCCATCAAATCGGTCCTGCCCGTTCTGCGAAATCTCGACGGCGCGAATCTCTTGCCCGACGTTTTCTCTGTAATTTGCACCACTTCGGGATGGCCCGAACCGGTAGACGACGGAATCGGCCTGTGGGAAGTCGAGCATCCGAGCGAAGGAATCTCGCTCGTCCTCGACACAGTAACGAAACCGACTACGTTGATCGGTCGATTGGTTCAGGATGACGCCTACGAGGCTGATGCTCTTCTCGAGAGTGCGCTTCGTCAAACATTCGATTTGAGCTTTGAACAGGCGCTGACGGCACTACGTGAATGCTTTTCCTCCCCCATCACCGAGGGAACCTACGAGCCGCTTTATGAGTGGCGGTTCGCTCACTTTCAGGGCCTGCGCTCGGTGATTGCGCTCGAGCAGACTGAGTACGACCCGATCATGGGTGTGCAGCTCGTGGTTGTCCTGCAGCCGCTTCCTCCCAAACGGCATCGATCGGCGATTACCTCAGAGTGGTAGTCACGAGCCGTTTCGCTGACCGCCACCATGATTGAGCGATAGCGGCAGATCCACCTAATCTGATCGCGACCTTCACCGCTTCTCTTACGAGGACTCCTCTCCCGTAGGGTCATTTGACGTATTGCGCGCGTTGACAAGCAAGGTTCATCGCGCCGGGTGCGCAATCAGCCGGCTTTCGTCAGAAACCAGACGCGAGCGCCAAGAGGGTGCCGAGCGGTATGGACTGAATGCCGGCTCAAAGTTCGGGTGTCTCTGCTTCGCCACAACACGGAAGGGCACCACCGCGGGATGTCCAGTTGCTCCCCTTTCGAACGTCGTATCTGGTGAACCTGCCGTTTTGGCTCGATTCATAGATTGAAAAGTATTGTCGCGCCAGAGACCGGCGCCCGCCACACATGGACATGACATCGCGAGCCCCTTCGATAGCCATCTGCCTGACGAGTCACGACCGGACCGATTGTGCAAAGATCAATCAAGAGATCTTCAAACTCAATTTCCGTACACCCTTTCGAATCGTGCATGCCTCCTCGGGTTCGCAGAAAGAGCCGTACCTTGAAGATGGCTTCGTCTGGTGCGAGCCGCAACCCATCAACACCGGCGCGGTCAATCTGATCCAACGTTCGTTCGAGCTGGCGTGCGAACGGTTCGCTCCGGACTACCTGGTCCACCTCGAAGCGGACACATGGATTCTGGACGAGGGAGTGATTTTGCGCTTCGTCCACGAGATGGAGCGCAATCCGCATCTGCTCCTCGCCACGAGCGCCTGGTTGACCGTTTCGCGCTGGCGCCGCGCTCGGTACGCCATTCGCGCAGCGTTGGAGAAACCGTGGGCCCTCCTGAAACATCGCTTCGATATCAGCGACTTCTCGACGCAATTCTTTATCGTGCGGAATGATCCGAAAGTTCTGGGCTGCATCCTCGACATTCCCGCTAGCGGGAAGCGGCGGGTGGAGCGGCAATTCTTCGATGCCTACTTGAGCCGGTTCGGTCTCGATACTGTGCTACGCATGCGCGAGCGGGAGCCAGTTCACCCGCATAACCGGCAGATGTGCGAAGCGCTCGCTCTATACTGCCAACACTGGCCGGCCCGGGGCACAGCCGAACCCCGTACACTGGAGGACTGGCAGCTCGCCGGTCCCGACCCGATCGGCAAGAAGGAGGCGTTGCTGAAGTTTCCGCAGATTCGCCGCGGAGCGGCCATACAGCGCCTTCTCAGGGCGACTTCGTTCGACTACTACAATCCCGGCGCCAGCAGAACCTGACGTTCGCTGGAGAAAAATTGCAGCACACGATAATGCTCAATTCAGACCCAGTTCCAACTTGAAGACTGTGCCTGAGCCGGTCGATCCACCTGAGCCGGTCGTCCCATACAAACTTCCGTCGCTGGCCTGCAGCAAAGCCCCGCTGGGCCCTGTACCGTCGCTCGGCCCGGTACCGAAGGAATACAACACCGTTTCGGTTCCGTCCGAAGTGATCTTGTAGAGCGTGCCGCAGCCATTGACTGACTTGCAGTTTGGAGTGGAGCTCCCCCCTGCGGCTGTAGTTCCGTAGAAGTTGCCGTCACTGGCCAGCACCAAAGCTCCGGCCGGTTCCTGGCCGTCTATAGGACTCGCACCAAACGAATACAGCAAGGTTGTAACACCCGAGGGTGTGATCTTGAACACGGTGCCACAGCCGTTGGGACAGGTTGCACTCGGACTGCCTCCGCCTGAGGTTGTGCCGTATAGATTGCCGTCGCTTCCTTCGATCAGAGAAAACACAGATCCGGAGTGCTTTATTCCAATGCTTCCAATAATGGCTACCCCAGTCGGTCCCGCGTTTGGGACCACTTTGAACACTGCGCCGGAGTCATCGGCTCCATAGAGAGTGCCATCACGTGTCTGGACCAGGGAGGATTCCACCACCGATCCGTACGCGGTCACGTTGACGTCCTTCTCGTCCCCACCCGCAATACTGAGCGAAAAGAGATTGGAACCGTAGACGGTTCCATAAAGAAAGCCGTCGCGAGCTTGAATCACGCCGCCCTTCATCGGGAAGTCACCGCCATCCACCATGAACCAAGCGTAGACGTCGGATTCGGTGCCGTCTGGGCTGATCCGATACACAGAACCGCTGATGTTGCCACCGACTCCACTGCCGTTCGTGGTTCCGTAGAAATTGCCGTCGTTCGCCAGGATAAGACCCGCGGTGGTGCCTCCGACGAAATCGGTAGCAGAGGTGAAGGAGTAGAGCGTCGTTTCGGCGCCCGAGGTTGTGATTCGAAAGACGGCCCCGGTTGTCGTTCCGTAGAGGCTGCCATCCAGACCCTGAACCAGGGAGCCGTTTGGAGCGCCAAGGCCGTCCGTTCCATTAAACGAGTACAGAGTGATTGCCCTTGCCGCGCACGTTACCAAGATGTCCGTAATGGCGGCGGTGCCGACCGTACCCGAGCCGTTGTTTACCGAACACGTTTGCGCGGGCTTTGTTGGCTGTGTGCTGACAGTTACCGAATAAGTCGTTCCGGAGTCAATAGTAGTCGGAAATGTGGCCACACCATTCGCGCTAATCGACAGGTCATTGCCGCTATTGACCTGAAGAACGAGACCGGTCCCGGACAGCCCAGATACCGTCACACTGATGGAATAGGCCACCACATGGGAAGGAGGAGTGCTCGAACCGCCGCATCCGACTACCAGAGTTGTACAACTTGCCAACGCCATGACTCGCATGAGTGGATGACGAGCAATTCTTGCGTTCGGTTGTTTCACGCCAGTCGCTTCCTATCGATGTGGACGTACGCGTTACGTTCAGTATGCGATCTTTCGGAGTTGTTTTTCTCTATTCGTTAGACCTTGGCCGGCTGGCAATTATTCCTGCGGGAACAGACACATCATGACCGTGAGAACCCATCCTGACCGTTGCCCATGATTGGGTGTGGCACGCCGATGTGCTCGCCCCCCCCTCACTCCCGCGGACACGCCGCGAGTCTCGCACTGAGCCATTCGGCACAGCATGGGGCGCAAAGTCCCGGTATGTTCTGCGACTCCTGGACCGGGAAACGTCATGAGTGCCGTTCGGATATTTCGCGATGCTGCTGTTTTTGTCTACCAACATCTGGATGAAGCGATCAGCGTCGACCAGATCGCTGCCGGAATCGGCACGTCAACGACAACACTGAAACGTGTCTTTCAGGCGGCGACAGGAACCTCGCCCGCGAGATTTGTGCGCCGATTGAAGATGGAAGCAGGGTTCCGCTCGCTCCGTGATCGCGAGCGTTCAGTCCTCGAGGCAGCGCTCGCAGTCGGGTTCACCGACCACTCCGCCTTTTCCAGGAGCTTCAAGCGGGCGTTTGGATATCCACCGAGTGCAGCCCGGGACAAGGTGCACATCCAGCGCGAGCTCGAGCACATTGTGCTGGCTCAACCTGATTTCGTCGAGTTGAAGGCAATGCAGCTGCAATGCGTGACGGCTCAAGGTCACTACTTCGAATGCGCGTCACGGGCGTGGACTGCGCTTCAGAGTCGAATGGATGCTGTTGGTATCGAAGCCGAACGCAATCATGTGTGGGTTGGGCTCGCTTTGGACGATCCACATGAGGGTGATGTCTCGGCAGAGTGTGTCAGATTCGTTGCTGCCGTCGAGGGTGTGAACGCTAACCTCGGTATTGAGCACCGAACGACCCCGGGTGGCCTGCATGCGAGATTTCGCTTCGCGGGCAAGCTGGCGAATCTCGGGTTGGCCTATCACTACATTTACGGTGCGTGGCGCAGCAGCACATCGTTCCGTCTCGGAGACACGCCGGCTTTGATGCTATTTGCAGACTGCCCTGTGTCAGGACCAGACGCCGAGAGTGTCATGATTTGTGTCCCGGTCTACGATCATTGATGTGGGGCTTCACAGCTGTTGTCGTTCAGCCGACTTCCGTGGGGGGCGGTGCGGATGAATGGAGTGATGATGAGATCGGGCACCTCGTCTCGATTGCATTGGAGGCATTCGGGACGGAATAAACACGCATCCAATTCAACGAGGTGATGCTGACTCTGTTCGAAAACATCGCTGGCCTTGAAACCTTGTCACACACCACACCGTGCAATACCTCTAATTTCGGTTATGCAGCGACTGACAGGCAATGGCACCATCGTCGGGCTACTGCTGCTACGACGTGTGCCCACGCCGCCGATACGAACGCGGTCTGCTCCCGAATCCTGACGCACCCGTCAGGACACTGCGATCTGCCAATCGGAGACTGTGTTTTCGGGCATGGATGCCATGCTTCCGATGTACTCGGCTGCGCTCCCTGCGACGCTTGCTGATGCACCGAACGCACGTGGAGAAGACTGCGTCGGAAGCGCGGGTCGCCACGCGGGTGAAACCGGTTGGGGCGAAAAACATCGGCCACCCCAATCCTGCCCCACCGCAAACTCCCCAATCTTTTGGTGGCCGCAGGAGAACTGCAGTAAAATCGCACTCGACGCGCTCGTAGCTCAGTTGGATGGAGTGGCAGCCTCGCCAAGGAAAGGATTTAGGCAATGCGTCCGGCGGATTTTTCGACAGTTCAAAGACCATCACAAAGAGCTGGGAACGTTGCGCGTGGCGACGGGTTCGGGGACAGCTCGAATCCGCGCCGATTGTCGGAACTCGACGCCCTTCGGGGGCTCGGCGCGCTCATGGTCGTTGGTTATCACTACACCACTGACTATCGATGGCCCTACGGGCACACCATGCCGGTTTCCTTTTACGTGCCATGGGGCTTTCACGGGGTACAGCTGTTCTTCGCCATATCCGGGTTCGTCATCTTCATGACGCTGGCACGTACGCGGCGCCCGCTCGACTTTATCGTTTCGCGATTCTCGCGTTTGTATCCGGCGTACTGGGTGTCAATGCTCCTGACCACCGCAATCGTATGGGCCGCTGGGTTTGACGACCAGAAGGCGAGTTTTCTGACCTTCGTTGAGAACGTACCCATGATCCAAGGTGCTTTCTCGCGTATCAAACAGGTCGACG
>Ga0105240_10014692_pt1 | contig 10682 bp, 8 predicted proteins | sample KBSC54metaG_FD_80426 | JGI IMG/M metagenome (GOLD analysis project Ga0105240, IMG submission 80426) | Corn rhizosphere microbial communities from Kellogg Biological Station, Michigan, USA - KBS C5-4 metaG | ecosystem: Host-associated > Plants > Roots > Rhizosphere > Soil | place: Michigan, USA...
GCTTGTAGCGCTTTCCGCTGCCGCATGGGCACGGGTCGTTGCGGCCGACCCGGCGCGTCGCAGCGGTTGCCTGCGCCGGTGCAGCGGGGCCATCGAGCGTGCGCAACAACGCCGCGGCTCCCGCGTGCCGCGGATGCGCGCCGAGAATCCGGTCGACCATCAGCCGCGCTTCGTCGAAGCGTTTCAGCTCCGCCAGGTTCTTCGCCAGCTGCATGCACTGGATCGATCCGAGAATCGCCGGCGTGGCGAGCGCCAGGAACACCTCGAGATCGCGCTTCTGGAAGAACAGCCAGAAGTTGAACAAGCCGTGGAAGCCGAACGGCAGGCCGGTCGGATACGTCGCCTCGAAGGCGAAGCGATCGGCGACCGGCTCCGGCGCGAATCGTATCCCGTGCGTCGCCTCGAGGTACGGGCGATAGGTGCGGCAGATCGCATCGTCCTCGATCGCGATGTCCGTTATGTGCGGGTCGGTCAGCGCGTCGAGCAGGCGCTTCGAGCGCAGGCTGAAGCCGCCGTTGCCGACTGTGTGGCCGTCGCTCGGCCAGCCCCAGCGCGCGCCGATGTAATCCCAGTCGAGGAACTCGTCGCTCCACGACAATGGATTGACGATGAAGCCGTCCCACTGGATCAGCAGCACATGCGACGTCCGGACGAACGGGGAGAGCTCCTTGACGATGAAGTGCGAATACGCGTCGCGCGACTGCAGCGGGGCGATCCGGACGACGTCGATGTCGCGCAACGTGAAATCGCGGTCGGTGACGAACAGCGCGCGGCCGAAGCGGCACTTCTGCACGCACTGGCTGAGCGCGGCGATCGCCAGCTCGTGGTTGACGCAATCGACGCAGCACAGCGTGACGTGTTCGAGATTAGGGAGCGCAGTCACGGGATCGGAAGGAGAGGCGTTGACATAGAATACCGCCTTTGCCTTTCCGCCTGCCGGCCTGCTCATTGCGCATCGCCTTGCTCGCCGTACCGATGATCCGATTCCTGGCCGTCCTGCTGGCCGCGGCGCTTGCGCTACCCGCCGCGCCTCTGCGCGCCGCCGACATGAGCAAGACGCTGCGCGTCGCCTTCGCGGTCGATGTCACCGGCTTTGATCCGCAGGTGACCCAGGACCTGTATTCGGCCTACATCGAGCGCGCGGTATTCGATCCACTGCTGACTTACGACCACCTGGCGCGCCCGTACAAGATCATCCCGAACACCGCTGCAGCGCTGCCAGAGATCCGTGACGGCGGCCGCACGATCGTCGTCCGCGTCAAGCCAGGGATCTTCTTCGCGCCGGATCCGGCGTTCAAGGGGCAGAAGCGTGAATTGACCGCCGAGGATTACGTCTACAGCTGGAAGCGGCTCATCGATCCGGTCGTGCATTCGCCGAACCTCTTCATCTTCGAGGACAAGCTGGCCGGCGCCGACGCATTGATCGCCGCGGCGAAGAAAACCGGGCGCTTCGACTACGACGCGAAGCTCGAGGGCCTGCAGGCGCTCGACCGCTACACGCTGCAGCTGAAGTTGAAGAGTCCGGACTTCGGGATGGTCGACCAGATGACGCTCACGCAGCTGTCGGCCGTCGCGCGCGAAGTCGTCGAGGCGTACGGCGCGAAGGGGAACAGCTGGAACATGGAGCACCCGGTCGGAACCGGCCCGTACGTGCTGAAGGAATGGCGGCGTGGCAGCAAGCTCGTCCTCGAGGCCAATCCGGAATTTCGCGACATGCGCTTTCCGGCGCAGGGGATGAAGGAAGACGCAGAAATGGTCCGCAAGTATGGCGGCGCGCGGCTGCCGATCGTCGGGCGCGTCGACGTCGCGATCATCGAGGAATCGAACCCGCGGCTGCTCGCCTTCCGCTCGAAGGAGATCGACTACGTGTTCATCCCGAGCGACCTCGTCAACCAGGTGATCGACGGCGGCAGCAAGCTGAAGAGCGAATATGCGCGCGAGGGAATCGCCTGGTCGCGCGTGCTCGAGCCGTCGCTGCAATACACGTACTTCAACATGGAAGACCCGTTGGTCGGCGGCTATACGGCGGACAAGATCGCGCTGCGGCGCGCGATCGTGATGGGATACAACGGCGACGAGGAGATCCGCGTGATCCGCAACGGCCAGGGGATCCCCGCATCGCAGCCGGTGCCGCCCGGGTTGACCGGGCACGATCCGTCGCTTACGCCGTTCAGTCGCTACGATCCCGCGGCGGCGCGCGCGCTGCTCGACAAGTTCGGCTACAAGGATCGTGACGGCGACGGCTATCGCGAGATGCCGGATGGCCGTCCGTTGTCGATCAGGATGGGATCGACGCCCGACGCGCTGCACCGGCAGCAGGACGAATTGTGGACGAAGAACATGGATGCGATCGGGATCAAGCTCGTGTACGTCAAGCAGAAGTGGCCCGACCTCCTGAAGATGAGCATGGCCGGGCAGCTGATGATGTGGAACATCGGCTGGAACACCGGCGTGCGCGACGGCGATTCGTTCCTCGGCCTGCTCTACAGCAAGAACAAGGGCAACCTGAACGATGCGCGCTTTTCGCTGCCGGAGTTCGACAATCTGTACGAGCAATCGAAGATGCTGCCCGACAGTCCCGAACGGACCGCGCTGTTCCGCAGGATGACCGCGCTGATCCAGGTCTATGCGCCGTGGCATCCGGGCTACTACTCGTACCGCAACGCGCTGGTCCAGCCGTGGCTGAAGAATTTCAAGCAACATGCGTTCATCGAGCATCCGTGGTGGCTGCTCGATGTCGTTCGCTGACGAAGAGGATCGACCCGACATGCCTGACATGAAAACCGCATCGATGCCGACGACTTCCACTCCACGGATACCCGGACGGCGCTTCCTGCATGCGCCCGGCCCGACACCGGTCCCCGACGAAGTGATGCAGGCGATGAGCAACCAGCCGATGGATCTGTCCGATCCGCGGGTTGCGCGCATCATCGACAGTTGCGAGGCCGGACTCAAGCGGCTGCTGCACACCAATTCGGACGTCTACATGTATGCGGCGAACGGCCACGGCGTCTGGGAAGCGGCGATTGCCAACCTGCTGGCCCCGGGACAGCGCGTGCTGATCCCCGGCACCGGGCACTTTTCCGAATCGTGGGCGATCGAGTCGGAGGCGCTCGGGGTCAAGGTGACGCGCACGCCGTGGGTCGAAGGCCTGCCGATCGATCCCGCCGTGGTCGAAGACGCGTTGCGCGCGGACACGCGGCATGAAATCGTCGCCGTATTCGCAGTGCATACCGACACGGCAAGCGGCGTCACCAGCGACCTCGCCGCGATTCGCGCCGCGATCGACCGCGCGAAGCATCCGGCGCTGTTCGTCGTCGACGTCGTCGCATCGTTGGGCGCGGCGCCGTTCGCGATGGATTCGCTGCGCGCGAACGTGGTGATCGGCGCGTCGCAGAAGGGATTGATGTGTCCGCCCGGCGTCGGCTTCGTCGCGGCGGATACCGCGGCGCTCGAGGTTGCCGCGCGCAACACCGCGCCGCGCTTCTACTGGGACTGGACGCGCAGGAAGAGCGAGTTGTCGTATCGCAAATTCTGCGGCACCGCGCCGCAGAACATGCTGATGGGTCTGGAGGCGGCGCTGCGTCTGATCTTCCACGAAGGGCTCGACAACGTCTTCGCGCGCCACCGGTTGCTCGCCGATACGGTGCATGCGGCGGTCCAATGCTGGAGCACCGCGGGGACGCTGCGCTTCTTCGGCACCGAGCCGGCTACGCGATCGGTGTCGGTGACCACGATTGCGACGGCACCGGGCATCGACACCGACGCGTTGCGCGCGATGGCGCGCGAGCGGTTCCAGGTGGCGATCGCGGGCGGCCTGGGCACATTGACCGGAAAGGCATTCCGGATCGGCCATATGGGCGATACGAATGCCGCGACGATCCTCGGTTGCCTGGCCGGCGTCGAAGCCGCGATGACGGTGCAGGGAATTGCGTACGGCAAAGGCGGCCTCGACGCCGCGATCGCGCGATTGGCCGCCGGCTGAACTCAGCACTTCCCGCTCGCGGCCGCCTCTGGGCCAGGCACCGTTGAAGCTTGCTTCAATAGGTGGACACCGTTGGAGCGAACCCCGATGGTGTCCGATCCCATCGGGTTATTCCTGCGCCGTGACCGGCTTCGGCCGGTACGGCTCTTCGAGGTACTTCACCGTTTCGGCGTCCAGCGTCAGATCCAGCGCCCGCTTCGCATCCTCCAGGTGATGCGGCTTCGATGCGCCGACGATCGGCGCGGTGATGCCCGGCTTGCCGAGCACCCACGCCAGCGCGACCGTTGCCCGCGACACGCCCAGCCGTGCCGCAACTTCGCCCACGCGATCGGCGATCAGCTGGTCCTCGGCCGATGCGCCGAGCTTCCAGTTCCGCGTCATCTGGTCGGTGCTGCCGCGCAGCGACGTCGAGTCCGCTCGCGTGTTGCCGGCGAGAAAGCCGCGCGCGTTCGGCGAATAGGGCGTCAGCGCGATGCCGGCGCTGCGGCAGAACGGAATCATCTCGCGCTCCTCCTCGCGATAGACCAGGTTGTACAGGTTCTGCATCGACACGAATTGCGAGAGACGGCGTTCCTTCTGCAGCGTCAGCATCTGCGCGAACTGCCAGGCCCACATCGACGACGCGCCCAGATAGCGGGCCTTGCCGGCCTTCACGACGTCGTGCAACGCCTCGATCGTCTCTTCCATCGTCGTGCCGTAGTCGAAGCGATGGATCACGTACAGGTCGACGTAATCGGTCTTCAGCCGGCGCAGCGACGCGTCGATCGATTCCATGATGTGCTTGCGCGAGAGCCCCTGCTGGTTCGGCCCGGGGCCCATCGGCCGGCAGACCTTGGTCGCGATCACCACCTCTTCGCGGCGCGCCATTTCCCCGAGCATCGTGCCGGTCACCTCTTCGCTCTTGCCGTGCGAGTAGAGATCGGCGGTGTCGAAGTAGTTGATACCCATCTCGAGCGCCGCCTTGTAGAACGGCCGCGCCGCGGCTTCGTCGAGCACCCATTCGTGCCACGCCGGGTCGCCGTAGGTCATGCAGCCGAACGAGAGCTGCGAGACCTTGATGCCGGTTGTGCCGTAGCGTGCGTATTTCATCGTGGTTCCCCTGGTGTCGGCTGGTGGCGCCTGTCTTCATTCGCCGCGCGGCGCGGGCTTCGACAGATATTCTTTCGACTGCGCTTCGCTCTTCAGCGGCGTAACCTTGTCCGGATCGACGCGGATCATCAGGTAGTCGATGTGATCGTCGATCTTCGTGAACCAGTGCCCGGTGCCGGCCGGGATCACGACCACGTCGCCGGCCTTGATGTCGTAGGCGATGCCGTCGCGGATGTCGGAGCCGCCGTTGCCCGGCCCGTTGAATTCGACGACCGTGCGCATCGTCGCCGGCCGCCGCTGGCGATTGACGATATCGGGCCCGAGCACCAGTGTCGCCGATCCCGAAACGATGTGATAGACCTCGCTGACGTGGTCGTGCTCGGCGACCGAATTCGGCGACGGCTTGTCGAGCTTGCCGCGATGCACCATCCCGATCCCGACGTTTGCCTTCCCGATGTTGATGTCGCGCACCTGCTGGTCGACGAGCTTCTCGGCGATCGCTTTCTTCGTGTAGCTCTCCAGCTCGCTGACCGGAATGTAGGTGCCGGGGCACATCGCGCACGTCGGCTGCGGATCGGTCGGATTGATCTGCGCCGCCGCAGGCATCGCAATGGTGGCGATAACGGCCACGGCAATCGTTGCCAGAGCTCGAACCTTCCCGTTCATTCTCACCTCCAGGTCGATTGCTGCGCGCGTCGCCGCGCGACCGATGACCGGCGCAGCATTACCGCCGGCGTCATTTTGGCGCGATGACCAGTTGCGTCTGGCTGACCACCGCGCACAGCTTTCCCGCATCGTTGCGAATCAGTGTCTGCCATACCATCGTCGTGCGGCCGCGATGAAATGCGGTGCATTCCCCGGTCAGCGTCGATCCGACGGCTGCGGCGCCGACAAAGTTGGTCTTCGATTCGATCGTCGTCGTGCGCGCGCCCTGCGGCAGGTTCATGAACGTGCCGACCGCGCCCAGCGTATCGGCGAACGCCATCAGCGCGCCGCCGTGGACGGCGTTGCCGGTCGTGCAGAGATCCGGGCGCACCCGCATCGTCGCGGCCACGCGCTCGGGCGTCGCCTCGGTCAGCGTAATACCCATCAGCCCGGGAAAGAGCGGCTGCAGGATGGCCTGGATCGATTCGATGTCGTTCATCTTTTGCTCCGCGGGCGGCAACGGCGGAAAGCTTAGCAGGATCGCTGCGCCCGGACACCGTGGGCGTCATTGCTAAAGATCCGGCCTGTCGCTCCGCCGGCGCATCGTCGCGACCCAGATCGCCATCAGCGCCAGCGTGGCGACGATCAGCATCGTCCATTCGAGCGCAACGTAACCGCCCGCTCCGACGACGATCAGCGACGCGAGAAACGGCGCGACGGCGCGCGCCGCGACGCCCGGCGCCGATAAAAGGTTGGACAGCGCCGCATAGTTGTCGCGTCCGAACAGTTCCGGCATCGCAGTGCCGCGCAGAATCGTCTGGATGCCGATTCCCACGCCATACGACACGACGAAGAACGCGATGAACAGCGACTGCGCGGGCGCCAGCAGCAGCACCGCCATCGCGACGGGCAGCATCGCAAAGACGATCCGCGACAGCCGCCGCACGTCGAGCGCATCGCCCAGCCCGAATTGCGCGAGGCGACCGGCTACCTGCATCGGTCCGACCAGCGATGCGATCAGCACGACTTCGCCGGTCGAGAATCCCTTGGCGCCGAGCAGCGGAATCAGGTGAACGCCGAAGATGCCGACGACGAGCGCATAAGCAGTGTAGGCGACCACCAGCGTCCAGAAGCGAAGCGACCGCAACACGCGGGCGATCGCATCGGCTGCGCCCGGCTTGCCCGCGCCGCGCGCCGGCGCCTCAGCTATCGCGCCGTCCGAACCATTGCCGCCTGCCGGATCGACTGCCGCGTGCGGCAGCGCTGCACGGGCCTTGCGCTCCGGCAGCATTGCATGCAGCGGCACGCAGATCAGCAGGTTGGCCAGCGCCAGTCCGAACGCCGCGCCACGCCAGCTGAACGCCTCGACCATCCATTGCGTGACCGGGATGAAGACCGTGCTCGCGAGACCGCCGGCGAAGGTCAATACCGTGATGCCCTTGCGGTACGCGTCGCCGAAGCCGATCTCGACCACGGCGAACGCCGCTTCGTACAGCGTCGACGCCATCACGAAGCCCATCGCGAACCAGATCAGGTAGAAGCCGGCGAGCGAATGATTGACGCCGAGCAGCGCGAACAGCAGCACCGACAGCAGCGATCCGGACGTCATCACGATGCGTCCCCCGCGCCGGTCGATCCAGGCGCCGACAGGGATCAGCACCGTGGCGGCGACGCCGAGCGCCATCGAATACGCGCCGGTCAGCACCGACTGGCTCCACCCGAATTCCTTCTGCATCGGCGAGAGCATCACGCCGAATGCGTAGTACGCGGATCCCCAGGAGACGATCTGCGTCGCCGACAGCGACCACACCAGCCGCCACGGCAAGTGCCGGTCCGCGCTCATATTCATGGCGCCGATGGTAAGGTCCCCAGCGCCCGGGTGGCAAACGTGGTGGGACGAAAGTCAGCGCCAAGCGAAAAACAGGGACAGACCACGTTTTTCGCGAGAAGGTCTGTGGCGCGCCGACGGCCATCACGCGAAAAACGTGGTCTGTCCCTGTTTTTCGCTCCCAATGCAAACGTCCCGGGCGCGAAGGCCCGGGACGGATCGGTTCAGCCGGTCTGAGGTGGCGGACGCATGCGCGGCCCCCTCGCATGACCTCAGTGCCGGGCAGGCACTGCCATTGCCAGCGGCGAGTTCATCGCCGTCCGGACTCCTGGCGCATCGAGGTTGTTGCTGAGGACAGGAATCGCCCCGTGCATCGCCTGGATCTCACCGATCAACTCGCCTCCCTCTTCGATGACCAGCTTGCCGTACGCAATCTTTCCGGTCACCTTGCCCGTGGCGCAGATCATCAGGCGCTTGCGCACCGTCAGCTCGCCCTTGAATTCGCCGCGGATCTCGGCATTGTCGATCGTCGCGGTGCCGTTGAGCGTGCCGGTCTGCGCGATCATGATCGCCTGGCTCGAAACGGTTCCGTCGACGTGGCCCTCGACGACCAATGTGTCGCAATCGCTGATCTCCGCGCTTTTCAACTTGATGTTGGGTCCAACGGTCAGAGTGCTCCCCGAAGCGACCTGCGATTGCGGCGCGGCAGCCGGTGCGGGCGACGCAGCACCGGGCGCAGGCGGGGGCGCGGCGGCTGCGCTGGCTGGTGCAGTGGTGGCGCGTGGCGACATTACCCCCGGTACTGCGTCGCGCTTCGCCTTGTCGTCGATGCGTGAATCCTTGCCGAATATTCCACTGTTCATTACTTCTACTCCTCGGTTGTGGGACAGCCCTCGACGGGAAGCAAGCTACATTCCATTGTTATGACATTGTCGTAAGTCATTGATCCATAGGAATCGACGCCGGCGGATAATCGCCGCGCTCCATCGCCAATGCTGTAATTCTTGCTGCAACAGGGTAAAAACGTCGCCTGTGCCCGACGCTCACTGGCGTCAAACGACGACAGTGTTGATTGCATGTCGTTTTTGCTGTCGCAACAAAGCGACAACGCGTCCGGTCAGCGTTGCGCGGCGATCTTCACGATCCGCCGCGCGCCGATGAACTCGCGCATCCGTTCGATCTCCGCGTCGCACTCGCGCTTGAACGCCGCGTCGCGCGGACGGCGCTCGACGAAGCCGAGTTGCACGCCGAGCCGGTCGCCATCTTTCCCCTCGAGCTTCAGATTCGCCCAGCCGATCACTTGCTCGCCCCACAGCATCGGCAGCGCGTAGTAGCCGAGCTGGCGCTTCGCAGGTGGTGTATATGCCTCGAATCGGTAACGCCAGTTCCAGAAAATTTCAAACCGCCGGCGATCCCATACCACCGGATCGAACGGCGCGAGCAGTCGCACGATCGCCGGCGCATCGCCGCCGATGCGCTCGCCGGCCGGGACGATCCAGCTTCGGCCTTCCGCTTCGTGGCGCGCAATTCGCCCGTCGTCGATCGCCTTGTCGATCACTGCGCGCTCGCGCAGCCGCTCTTCGAGGTGCGGCGCGCCGTAGCGCAGCATTGTCGCCAATTGGCGAAGCGTCGACTCGGGAAGCGGCGCATAGAGGCCGACGATGTGCGCGATCAGCCGCAGCACGCGCTCGTTGCCGTCGGGACCGGATTCGACGTCGAGCGCGTGGTTCGCGGCGGTTGCATACACGCGCACGCCGTTGTCGCGGCGGATCACGCGCAGCTGGCCGCGGTAATGCAAGAGGTCGAGCATGTGCGTCGCGGCGCTCGAGCTGCCGCCCCAATAGTTGCGCACCGACCGTCCGCCGTGGTCCGCATCCAGGTCGCGTGGATGCGTCGGCCCGTTCTCGCGGACGAAGTCGAGGATCGGCTGCGCGAGCTCCGGATGCGAGCGCTCGATCCTGGACCGCTTGCTGATCACGCGCGGATGCAGCAGCGCGTGCAGCTCGCGCGACAGGAAGCCGTAGTTGTGCAGCGCGTCCTCTTCGATCTGCAGCCGCGGATAGCGCCGCTCGAGATCGCCGTCGCGATAACCCCTGACGCGATGGCGCAGGATCAGGTCCTGCGCGCGGGCCGGGGCGCGGATCGGGTCGGCCTGGACGAATCCCATCCTCCGAAACGCCGCGGCGAGCGTCACCGGCTTGAACAACGAGCGGGTGATCGCATAGGCGCGAAGCTGCGCCAGCGTCAGCGCGCGGGGACCGGGTCTGGTGATGGGCATGGCGCGAGAGGATAATGCACGCCGGTTGCCCCGTCGAATACCGGAGGAGATTCAATGTTCGTCGTCATGTCGCGCCTCGCGCGCACCGCATTCGCGTGTCTGATGCTCTGTGCCGGCGCCGCAACTTTCGCGCAGGAGCCGTTTCCGGTGAGACCGATCACGATGATCGTCCCCTTCCCGCCGGGCGGCGTCGCGGACCTGACCGGACGCCCGACTGCGATCGCGATGGAGAAACTGCTCGGCCAGAAGATCATCGTCGAGAACAAGTCCGGCGCCGGCGGCGGCATCGGGATGGCGCAGGTCGCCAAGTCGAAGCCCGATGGCTATACGATCATGATGGCGCTCTCGAGCATTTCGGTGATCCCCGAGGCCGACAAGCTGCTCGGCCGCGCGCCGATGTACACACTCGACCAGCTGACGCCGATCGCGCTCGTCTCCGCCGATCCGACGATTCTCGTCGTCCGCGCCGAGAGCCCGTGGAAGAGCGTCAGGGAATTCGTCGACGATGCGAAGAAGCGGCCGGGCGCGATCACGTACAGCTCGTCGGGAATCTACGGGACGCTGCATGTCGCGATGGCGATGCTCGCCGATGCGGCCGGCATCGAATTGCATCATGTCCCGTATACCGGCGCAGGTCCCGCGATCAACGCGCTGCTCGGCGGACACGTCGATGCGCTGGCGACCGGTCCCGGCACGGTGATCCAGCAGATCAAGGCCGGCAAGCTGCGGGCGCTGGCCAGCTGGGGCGACAAGCGCCTCGAAGCGCTGCCGGACCTGCCGACCTTGAAGGAGCTCGGCTACAACGCCGAATTCATGATCTGGTCCGGGCTGTTCGCGCCGGCAGGCACGCCGCAACC
>Ga0105240_10014693_pt1 | contig 10681 bp, 7 predicted proteins | sample KBSC54metaG_FD_80426 | JGI IMG/M metagenome (GOLD analysis project Ga0105240, IMG submission 80426) | Corn rhizosphere microbial communities from Kellogg Biological Station, Michigan, USA - KBS C5-4 metaG | ecosystem: Host-associated > Plants > Roots > Rhizosphere > Soil | place: Michigan, USA...
CCGCCGTTCAGCAGCAGGCCCTGCTCCGCCGACGACGACAGCGGTCGGATGCCGAACGGGGTCGTTACCCGGTCTATCACCTTGCCATTTTTGCGAATCGTCGAGACCGCGCTGTACATTGCAGGCGACTCCGGCGACCACAACGCAGGCTTCGCCACCGCGATCTCCTGCGACGCCTCTTCCTCTTTGCCCGTCGCAATCTTCTGCATTGTTTCGGCGCCGCCGATCTTATTGCCCGCCCTATCGAGCAACACCGTCTCCACGCTAACCTCCGCATCGGCCGAAGACTCGTTCGCTACCCGCGTCTTGATCGAGACCTTCGCCGCATCGCTCGTCGCCACCGGCGTCGTCACAAACACGCCCCAGTGCGCCACGTGTACCGGCTCAGTCACCACCACACGCACATGCCTGTAGATTCCCGAGCCGCTGTACCACCTGCTGTTCGGCTGCGCCGAGTTGTCCAACCGCACCGCCAGCGCATTCGTTCCTTCCAGGTTCAACTCCGGCGTCAGGTCAAACGCGAACGCCGTATACCCATACGCGTGTGTTCCCAGCTTGTGCCCGTTCAGAAACACCGTGGCGTCGCGATACACACCATCGAACTCCACACTCACCCGCTTGCCCTTCCAATTCGCTGGAGCATGAAATGACTTGCGGTACCATCCGATCCCACCTGGGAAATACCCCTCGCCGGACCCGCTCGGATCATCCTTCTCGGGCTTTCCCTCGATGCTCCAGTCATGTGGCAGATCGACGCTGCGCCACGACTCGTCTGCAAACGAACCGCCCTCTGCTCCATTCGCATCCCCAAGCTGGAACTTCCACCCTGCATCAGCCGACAGTTCCTGCCTGCCCGCGGTCGGCTTTGACGCTCCCATAGCTGCCGGCATCGAGCCCGCGATCGTTGCAGCCAGAAAAATGACAGTGCGAAGTTGCATTTTCATAAGGACCTCTTTCGATTCCTGCTCTTTTCAATTTCCACTTCAGGCGCAACCTGCGGGTTGCACAAACCCAGTAAGAGTACGCGGATGCTCTCGCGCAACAGCTCGTCAACCCGCTTCCCGTATTCCTTCTCCACCTTGCTGTCCAGGGACGCCAGCCGTCGCTGCGCCCCGATCACGGCGTTGATCACTGCATGCATCGTCAGGTCCGGATCTAGATCTGTTCGCAATGAGCCGTCTGCAATTCCCTCTCGAATCAATTCGCTGAAAAAGCGGAATGGATCGGGGTGCATCTGCGACTCCAGCGATAACAGCCTCTCCACCGGCCAGTCACGCGCATACATCGCATCGAACTGCGCCATAAACCGCACCTTATCGGGGTGCTCCGACAGATCCGACGCCATCATCTCCAGCAGCGCGCCGATCCGGGCCAGGGAATGCGGCGCATCCTTGATCGCCTCGGTCGCATTTTCGGTTTGCTCCTGCATCAGCTCGCCCACAATCGCCCAGACAATGTCGTCTTTGCTCGAGAAGTACTGGTACATCGTGGAAGGCTGCACCCCGCTGGCTGTTGTGATTTCAGCCATCGTCACCCGATCGATCCCGGACTCATCGAACTGCTTCGCGGCCGCATCCAGAATCTTGCGCCGCTGCCGCTCCCGGTGGGCCTGGTATGTTTTGGCCCTCTTCCTGACCCGCCCGGAGGATGCGCTCCCCGGCTCTTGAGTGCCACGCTCCAACCCCGCCACCCCTCAACGTGAAATTCGAAATAGTATTTCGAATTTTTACGCTTGAGACGAGTCCATAGTCAACAACGTTCAAGAGCCGGGACAAGACTGTACCAACTCCCGCTGCTCTGAAAGGGCCTGCGACAGTGTCCCCGGAGAACAATCCTGCAGGTCATCAACCGATACTCCCTCTGATCGGCCCGCCGAAACTATCGGGACATTTTGCCGATTAATTCACGCGATCAGTCGCCATAGCCACCCTCATTCCCGCTCGCCGCGCCGCCCTCGCCGATCCGCTGGAAACTCTGCGAAGCGAGTAGTCCAGGGATCCCTTTGGTCCCGCCGTTCCCAGTCCCTATGTCCCTCGCCCCTACGTCTCTATTCGTTTTGCATCCCATTTCGCAGTTTTCGTCATACTTGAACAAGGATGCGAAAGGGGCAAAAGAATGCGAGTCGTCCAATAGTCTCTTGGGTTCGGTCCGAATCCATCAGGACACCGTCAGTAAGTCCTTTGCTGCCAAGTTTGTGCAGCTAACCCGAGTCCCTGCAGGTACCTGGCGGAGATCTCACACCGTAAGTCATTTAATTATAAGTACTTAGCTAAACAGGTAGGGGAGGGGGTACCCCCGCGCCCGGTCTTCTTAAATTCAAGAAACATTTCCAAATTCGCCACGTTTCAACTCTCCGGGAGGCCGGCTCGAAAGTCGCCCAGGGCGAAAGCTAAAAGCTCTTCCGGCTTCCTCCCCTTCCGCCGCAGTTCCCGAATACTCAGCGCATCGTGCCGCTTCGCCAGCCGGCGCCCCTGTTCGTCAACCATCAACTCGCAATGAAACCACGCCGGATCCGGATAATCGAGCGCCCGGTTCAGCAAGATCTGCCTCGCCGTCGATTTCAGCAGATCCGCCCCGCGCACAACTTCCGTTATGCCCATTTCAAAATCGTCAGCCACGCACGCGAGTTGATAGCTCGGAACCCCGTCCCGCCGCCAAACAAGGAAATCGCCAAAATCGATGCCGCTCGTATACCGCTGTACGCCAAGGTTCCCGTCAATGAATTCGATAACCTCTCCGTCCGGAACGCGAAAACGCCAGTTGAGCCCGCCCGGCCCCTCCGCCACTCCTGGCGACAGATCAAATCGGCCCTCGCTTGTACTGGCAGGCCGGCAAGTGCCGGGATACAAATGCTCATCGTCCGGGTCATTCACTCGGCTAGGTCCCTCATGTGGTGCACTCAGCGCCGCCGCAAGGTCCTTCCGCGAGCACCGGCATGGATAGATGGATCCACCCCCGCGCAGCCTCTGCCACGCCGCGCGATAAACCTCCTCGCGCCGGCTCTGCCCATACGGCGCATGCGGACCGCCGACATCAGGCCCCTCGTCCCAGTCCATCCCCAGCCAGCGAAGATCATCAAGAGCCGCCTGCGCATACTCGGCCCGGCTGCGATCCGGATCGAGATCCTCCATCCGCATCACCATCGCGCCGCCCGCCTCGCGCGCTCGCAGCCACGCGCGATGAAAGGTCCGCGCATGCCCAAGATGTAAGTACCCCGTAGGCGAAGGAGCGAGCCTGCCCCTATAAAGATTCGAAGACATAACCAGGAAACAGTTTAGGTGCCCCTGCAGTAACCCAACACTCCGGGTGCCCAGGTCCGTCTGTTCGGACCTGATAAGACTCGCACTAACTCAGCGCTGTGTGAGTTGCAACACGCTCAAGTACCCTCCGGCGCGGTGACCACTTAGATCCTCCTCTAGGTGACTGAAAGGACCTTACACATTTGGGGAATCGCGGCTAACATGTACGAGTAAGAAGAAGTTCAAAGCTTACCCGCCCTCGGAGCAGAGTAAGAGACAGTAAGACATCCAGGCGAGGCACGCAGGACCTTCACCCCCAGGAGAGCCGCACCCATGTCTCAGGATCGGAAACCTACCCTCTTTGCTTCCATCTTCGGTTCGAAAAAGAAACAGACCGAAGAAGAGATCCAGGCCCAACAACAATCCCGTCAAAAGCTTGAGGATCGAATCCGCGAAGTCCTCTCTGTCATCGAAACACCCAATCCCGACCACGCTTAATCAGCACCAGCCCGCGCCCATCTGCCTGGCGCGGGCTTGCTGTCTCTCCAGTTCTCTTCGGCAGCCTTCCGCGCTCCCTAATCCACTCTGATACGTCCAACTCTCGTACGCTGTTAGGCTTCGCTCTTCCCAGCTCCGCCGGATACAATGGGACTACGCGCGAAAACCGGGCGATCGACGATTTCTTTCTACATTTGGAGCAGGTGCACGTGATTTGTATGTTCCGCCACTGGGTTGCAGCCTCTCTCTGCGCCTTCGCACTTCCGGCGCTCGCAGCCCCGGTCGCAGTTATCCAACAGCCCACGCAGACCACCCTCGTTGTGAACACGCGAGACGTCAATGGACACACTCAGGCCGAAATCTCCGTCGCCGTAAGTGGTGCGGATGGCCTTGGCGCTCCCGGTGCCATCACAATCACCGATGGCGGTGAGTCGCTTGCCGGCTTCGTCCTCAATGCTCAAGGTCAGGCCTCTTCGACCATCACGCTACCCGGTGGATCTCACTCCCTCCGCGCCCTCTATTCCGGCGATTCGACACATGCCATCTCGAATTCCGCACTCTCCACCCTCGCCGCGGTCGCCGGAACCACACCCGACTTCTCCATCGCGGTGGCGCCGGCTTCCACCAGCCTCAAGCAGGGCCAGTCCGGTTCCGCGATTGTCACCGTCACTCCCATCAACGCGGCCTCTCTTGCCGCTCCAATGTTCGTCACTATCTCCTGCTCCGGGCTGCCCGATCAAACCTCCTGCACCTTCACGCCGGAAAACATCGAGATTCCTGTCGCCGCTACCAAAGGCATCACCAGTTCCATGGTGCTCGCAACGCAGGGACCCTCCATTGCCAGTGCGAAACCCGCCAAAGTTCGCCACGCGAATCCAATCGCATGGGCTGTCCTCCTGCCCGGCACCCTGACCCTCGGCGGCCTGGCTTTCGGCCTGCGCAGACGCCGCTTCCTGAGCCGCCTCATAATGATGGCTCTTCTTGCACTCGTCGGCGTGCTCGGCTCCACTGCCTGTTCACCTCTCTACAACTACCGGAACCATGGCCCGACGCCCAACCTCCCCACACCCACCGGAACGTACAACGTCACCGTATCCGCGCAGTCGAGTAATGGGGTTTCGGCCACGACCCACACCACCACCCTGGCATTAACCGTCACCAAGTAGCTCCAAGTCGAGGGCGGATGCATGAAACCCTGGCATCGCCTGCCGCCACACATCTTCAGATTCGCCGAGTCCACGCCGGGCACGGTGCTGCTCCATAGCTCCCGTTCCGACGAATCTCGCTTCAGCCGCCTCTTCACCGCTCCCTTTCAGATCTTCGGTATCAATCGCCTGGAGGAACTGCGTCACCTCTTCTCAACCATCCAGGAAGCCACTCACAACGGCTACTTCGCCGCGGGTTACTTAACCTACGAGTGCGCTGAGTATTTCGAACCCGCCGCAGCGCTCCCGCCGCGCCGTAACTCGGACCTCCTCGCATGGTTCGGCATCTACAAACAAGCCCACACCTTCGATCACACCCTGGGCACGTTCGACTCCGCTCCTCCACAAGTCTTCCTGCGCGAGCATGACCTCAAACTTCCATCGGCCTCTGTCGCCTCACCTCTGAATTTCGGCCTCGGCGAACAACAGTTCATTCACTGCATCGAGCAAATCCACGACTGGATTCGCTCGGGCGACGTCTATCAACTCAACTTCACATTTCCTCTTCAGACCCGATCCGCTGAATCCGTCTCCGCTCTCTACGCGCGTCTTGCAGCAGCTCAGCCCGTAGATTTCGGCGCCTTCCTTCACACCCGCGCCGGACAGCACGTCCTCTCCTTCTCGCCCGAACTCTTCTTCCGAATCGACGAGCAACGCCGCATTACGACCCGTCCGATGAAAGGAACCGCACCCCGCGGCCGAACCACCTCCGAAGATCTTGCCACCGCCCAATGGCTCGCCAACGATCCAAAAAACCGTGCCGAAAACGTTATGATCGTCGACCTCATCCGCAACGACCTCGGCCGCATCTGCTCGTTCGGCTCCGTGCAAGTCGACTCATTGTTCGACGTGACGCGCTATCCCTCGCTATGGCAGATGACATCATCCATATCCGGCGCTCTGCGTCCGGATGTCAGCTACGAACAGATCTTCCGCGCCCTCTTCCCGTGCGGCTCCGTCACTGGCGCGCCCAAAGTCCGCGCAATGCAGTTACTCGCCCAGATCGAGAATCAACCTCGCGGCGTTTACACAGGCGCCATCGGCTACTTCTCGCCGCAGGAAACAGAGTTTAGCGTCGCCATTCGAACGCTGCAGTATGAAAACGGCATCGCGAGAGGCGGCGTCGGCAGCGGCATCGTGATCGACTCCGAGCCCTCCGCTGAATATCGCGAGTGCCGGCTCAAAGCCGAATTCCTGACCCGATCCGCCGAACCGCTTTCGCTCATAGAGACCATGCTCTGGAACGGTAGTTACCCGCTCCTGGACCTGCACCTCGAACGTCTCGCAGATTCCGCGCGCTACTTCGACTTTTGCTGCGATCTAGATGCCGCTCGAAGAGCGCTCCTCGACCACGCCGCCAACTTCTCCGACGATCGCCAGCGCAAACTCCGACTGCTCCTCGACGCGAACGGCGAAGCACGCCTCGAATGCGAGATCCTCGCTGACTTCCCCGGCAACGAAACCCCGCTCCGCGTCTGTGTCGCTGCACTCCGAACCGATCCCGCCGATCGCTTCCTCTTCCACAAAACCACGCGCCGGGATCTCTACAACCGCGCCCGCGCCGCCGCGCAATCTTTCGGCTTCGAGGATGCTCTCTTTCTCAACACACGCAATGAGATCACCGAAGGCGCAGCCCACAACATCTTCATCGAATGCGCCGGCCGTTGGTACACGCCCCCACTCGACTGCGGCGTTCTCCCCGGCGTCTACCGCCGCCATCTCCTCTCAAACCGTACCAACATCGAAGAAAAGATCCTCACCCTCAACGAAGTGAAGGCCGCCGACAGCGTCTACATCTGCAACGCCGTCCGCGGCCTTCGCCGTGTAACCGTAGATTTTCAAGGGATCATCAGTTTCTAATCCCTTGTCCGCTTGTTCCCTATCTCTAGAACGTCCTCGAAATCCCCGTGATCACCGTGTAATCCGCAAACGCCGCATCGCCGTGCGAGTGGTTCGCGATGTCCGTCACGCTGGTCTTCCGATTCCGCTCCATCGCCCACGGCCCGCTCGCATAGAATCCCCAGCGTCCATGGCTGTACATCATCCCCGGTTCAATCGAGATCACATAGCCCGGCCGCCTGAACCCGTTGCTCGATCCAAATGCATCCCGCACCGGCACGCCTTCCATGCGCCCGCCCAGGCTCATTGCCAGCCCGCGTAGAGCCTTCACGCCCGTTACCGGCCGCGAGAACCCGCCGCGCCACAAGTACTGGTCCGTCGCCGAAATCACGTTCTCTCCGGGAGCCGAGCGCGCCTGCGCAACACCGGTCGTATCTTGCGGGCTGAACAACCACGATCCGGTGAAGTACGCCGACGTCCTCCAGCGGATCTCGCGATAAGCCTCAGTAGCCAGCGAGAAACCCCACGTCCCGTCACCTGGCTGGATCGACTCGTCGAATGGCTGTATCGACGTCACGCCTGTCTTCGAAACTGTCCGGCCCTTGGCATCGTTGATGCCCGTCGGCAGTTTCAGCTGCGCCGAAACTGCCACGTTTCCGTTGCTCTCTGTCGGTGGACGCCACACCCAGGCCTGCGCACCGACTGTGACATCTCCGATTCCGCCCGAACGATAGAAGTTCGTCGGGCTAGCCTGCCCGTGGCGCGTCGCTTCCATCGCCGGAATCGTCGCGATCACGCTCCAACGAGGCGTCAGCTGGTAATTCAGATCCAGTTCGAACAGGTCTACGTGATTCACAACCGCGTTATGCAGAGCCTGCCGCTGCGCCTGGTAATCCGTTCCGATGTAATGCCGGTACGAATTGTAGAAGCGATACCCGGTCGAGATCGTTAGGCCGTGCAGGAAGTTCGTTCCCGCCGAATGCGCAATTGCAGCCTGGTTCGTGGGATCAAGTCCCGAGATGACCGGCTGCGGAGAGTGCGCAGCAACGCAGCCTTGCGCTTTCGCCGCTGGTTGCATGCAGAGGAAGGACAACGACAGAGACGCGGCGGAGACCGCGCTCCGCAACAGGAGCTTTTTCATCTTTTGTCTCCAATTCAGGAAGGAAGAACTGACCTCAAAATTCCCATCAGGGCGAACCACAGGTTCGGGAAAGTCCTGCGTGCTAACCAACAAAAGTTGATTCACCCGAAAGTACCAGCCTGCCGGTCCCTCCTGCTTCGCCCAGCTTATCGAGCGCTCCCTACACCCTTCGGTTGAGCCTTTCCGGTCATCCGCCCTTTATCGTCGAACACAATGCCGCCCTTCCCCAGCCGCTTTATCCGCACTTTCTTGTTGTGCCTGGCCCTCCCCTCCTCACTCGCTCTCGCCAAACGAGTCCCCGATCCCACCTTCAAAGCCCTCGATGGCCAGTCTCACAAAATCTCCGCACTCCGCGGCCAGATCGTCGTCGTCAACTTCTGGGCCACGTGGTGCGGCCCCTGTCAGGAAGAATTACCTCGCCTCACTCAGATCGCGGCGTCCTACGCCGGCAAGCCCGTCAGCTTCGTCTTCATCTCCATCGACGAACCCAAAAACCGCAGTAAGATCCCTGCCACGCTCGCCAGACTTCATGTCGACTTCGCCTCCTGGGTCAACGCCGACACCGACACGCTCGAGAGCTTCGGCCTCGGCAACATCGTTCCCGGCACCATCGTCCTCGATGACACCGGCCAGCCCGTCGCCCGCATCATGGGCGAAGCCAGAGAAGATGACGTCCGCAAGCCCGTCGACTGGCTTCTGAATGGTCGTAATGGCGATCCACCTCAGCCGCTCACCAAACGTCTGTAATTCTGGTCGGAACAGTTTCAATCTCAAAGCGCGGCATAGAATGGGGCGGTGAGAATCCGCCGCTCCTCGAAGGCCATCCCGCTTCTCGCCATTCTTTTCTCCGCCCTGCTTCCTCTCTCTGCTCAAACCGCCGAGCAAGCCTGGCTCAACTATCCGAGAATGAACGGCTGGACTCTCTTTCCTCGGAACATCAAGACGCTCGGAAGCGGCGCTATCGAGCAATCAGCAATGCGAGAGCTGAACAGGGCTCTCGGCAATCTTGCAGGTAATTCAACTGCGGGGTTGTCCGCCCGCGCGTTAGAGTCAGTCTCAGGAGAAACGATCCTCGGAACCGCTGAAGAGTTCCGCAAACAACGACTAGAAGTGCGGGTACCGCCTGATCTCAAACCAGGCGCCTTCTGGTTCGATCGCAAAGACTCCAACGGAACGCACCGCCTGCTCATCGTCGGCGGAGATGAACGCGGCGTACTTTACGGCGCGTTCAATCTTCTACGTCCGCGCGATGACAAAGGCTTTCCCCTCGAACTTCGAGAAGCTCCCGCCATGTCCATCCGCTGGACCGACGAGTGGGACAACATCGACGGCTCCATCGAGCGCGGCTACGCCGGCCGAAGCATCTTCTTCAACGCTGGCCACGTCCGCACCGATCTCCACCCCGTCACCGAGTACGCCCGCCTTCTCGCCTCCATCGGCATCAACGGATGCAATCTCAACAACGTCAACAATGCTTCCGCCTTCTTCACGCCCGACATGCTGAAGGAGATCGCGCGCATAGCCGACGCCATGGGTCCCTACGGCGTCCGCGTTTCGCTCTCCGCCGACATCGCCAGCCCACAAAAACTCGGCGGCCTCCCCACCTTCGATCCTCTCGACCCCGCAGTGAAGAAGTGGTGGAGCGACAAAGTCAATGAGATCTATTCCCTCATCCCCGACTTCGGCGGCTTCACCGTGAAAGCCGACTCCGAAGGCCAGCCCGGCCCTGCCAGCTACGGCCGCTCTCCAGCCGATGCAGCCAACATGCTCGCCGCAATTCTCGCTCCGCACAACGGCGTCGTCCTCTACCGCGCCTTCGTCTACAACCACCACCTCGACTGGAATGATCCCAAAGCCGATCGCGCTCGCGCCGCGTACGACATCTTCCACCCGCTCGATGGCAAGTTCGCGCCCAACGTCATCATCCAGACAAAAGAAGGCCCAATCGATTTCCAGGTACGCGAGCCCGTCTCGCCTCTCTTCGGCGGACTCACCCAAACGAATCAGGCCATGGAGCTCCAGATCACGCAGGAGTATCTCGGTCAGCAGCGCCATCTCGTCTACATCGCGCCCATGTGGAAAGAAGTTCTCGACTTCGACATGCGCGTAGACAACACGTCAACCCCGATCAAGCAGATCGTCTCCGGGCAGTCCTTCCGGCGTCCGCTCGGTGGATTGATCGGCGTCGCATGCATCGGCCAGAATGGCTGGCTCGGCTCACCTGTCGCTCTCGCCAATCTCTACGCCTTCGGCCGCCTCGCCTGGAATCCCGACCTCAATCCAGCAGTCATCGCCGCCGAGTGGACTCGCCAGACCATCTCGACCGATCCCGCCGTCGTCCGCACCGTCGTCAACATGCTCATGCATTCGTGGCCCGCCTACGAGAACTACACCGGCCCCCTCGGCCTTCAAACTCTTACCGACATCACCGGAAGTCATTACGGCCCCAATGTCGAAGCCAGCGAGCGCAACGGCTGGGGTCAATGGCACAAAGCCGATCAAGCTGGAGTCGGCTTAGATCGCACCGTCGCCACTGGCACCGGCTACGTCGGCCAGTACCCACCTGAGGTCGCGAAGATCTACGAGTCTGCCGCGGGCACGCCCGACAACCTCCTTCTCTTCTTCCACCACGTCCCGTACACGTACAAACTCGACCAGCCTGGATTTGGAGGCAAAACCGTCATCCAATACCTCTACGACTCCCACTACGACGGCGCCGCACAAGCAGCCAAATTCGTGGGCGATTGGCAATCAATCAA
>Ga0105240_10014694_pt1 | contig 10680 bp, 8 predicted proteins | sample KBSC54metaG_FD_80426 | JGI IMG/M metagenome (GOLD analysis project Ga0105240, IMG submission 80426) | Corn rhizosphere microbial communities from Kellogg Biological Station, Michigan, USA - KBS C5-4 metaG | ecosystem: Host-associated > Plants > Roots > Rhizosphere > Soil | place: Michigan, USA...
AAATCAGCAATAACAGAAAAAAACTTGTGTAATTGCCCATGTTGAGCATCGACGAGATAAAACAACCTATTGCCGCCGATATAGATGCTTTTGAGGAAAAGTTTAAATCCTCGATGCAAAGTTCCGTTCCCCTGCTCGACCGTATTACTCACTACATCGTAAAACGAAAAGGCAAGCAGATCAGGCCGATGTTCGTATTTTTTTCGGCCAGCATTTGCGGAGGTATTACGGATGCTACTCACCGCGGCGCTGCTTTGGTGGAATTATTACATACCGCTACCCTGGTTCACGACGACGTAGTGGATAACTCCTACCAGCGCCGGGGATTCTTCTCTATCAATGCGCTTTGGAAGAATAAGATCGCTGTTTTAGTGGGCGATTTCCTGCTATCTAAAGGTTTATTGCTATCGATCGAGAATAATGACTTTAAATTATTGCAGATCGTATCCGAAGCAGTAAAACAAATGAGCGAAGGCGAGCTTTTACAGGTAGAGAAAGTGCGTCGTATGGATGTGGATGAACCGATTTACTATGAGGTGATCCGCCAGAAAACAGCTTCATTGATCGCTTCATGCTGTGCCTGCGGGGCAGCCTCGGCAGGAGCAGATGAAGAAACGATCGAAAAAATGCGCTCGTTTGGTGAGAAGATTGGCATTGCGTTCCAGATCAAAGACGACATGTTTGATTTCGGGACGGATGATGTGGGTAAACCACTGGGTATCGATATTAAAGAGAAAAAAGTAACATTACCGCTGATCTATTCTCTAAATAATACAACCTCGTCCGAAAGGAAAAGGATCATCAATTTGGTAAAAAACCACAATGACGACCCTAAGAAGATCGAACAGATCATTCGTTTTGTTAAAGAAAGCGGGGGATTGCAGTATGCCGAAACCCAAATGAAAAAATACCAGGACGAGGCATTTGAAATACTAAATACATTCCCAAAGAGCGACTCGCGGGAAAGTTTGGAGCAATTGGTGCGGTTTACCACCGAAAGAAATAAATAATGTCAAGCGAACTGATATTTATTGGCGGCTTTATCATCTTCATTTTCCTGATGATGTCCATCGACCTGGGCTTGTTCGGAAAAAGCGACAAACCCGTAAGCCTGAAACAGGCCGGCATCATGAGCGGTGTTTGGGTATCGATGGCACTCGTTTTTTATTGGCTCATTTTGCAATATGGTCATCTGCTGCACCATATCGACAATTTTGCTACCCTTCAGGATATTAATATAAAGCACTTTCACAAGCTTAAACTCAACCCAAATGATTTCCAGGGAAGTTTGAGTTTATACCGGCAGAACCTTTCGCTTGAGTTTATTACAGGTTATGTAGTGGAATATGCGCTTTCCGTTGACAACATCTTTGTAATGGTGCTCATTTTTACAGCTTTTTCAGTCGACCCCAAATATTATCACAAGGTGTTGTTATGGGGAATCATAGGCGCTATTGTGATGCGGTTCCTGTTCATTTTTGTTGGTGCAACGCTTATCAGCCAGTTCCATTGGATATTATACCTGTTTGGTGCGTTCCTGGTGTATACGGGGGTGATGATGTTTATCAATCGCAACCAGGAAGATGAGATAGATCCGGAGAACCACAAAGTAGTCAAGTTCGCATCAAAATATTTTGGCGTTCATCCCAGGTTTGAAGGCGGAAAGTTTTTTGTTAAGATCGATGGCAAAAAACTGATGACCCCACTTTTCCTGGTGCTGATGATCATCGAGGTAACCGATCTGATCTTTGCTGTAGACTCTATTCCTGCTATATTCTCTATCACCAAAGACCCATATATCGTATTCTTCTCCAACATATTTGCCATCATGGGTTTAAGGTCGATGTTCTTCCTGCTGGTAAATATCATTGAGAAGTTTCATTACCTGAAGGTCGGGCTATCTGTATTGCTGTCATTCATCGGCTTGAAGATGCTGGCTGCCAATTATGCAGATAAGATCGGGCTCACCACAGGCAATTCGCTGCTGATCATTCTCGGGATACTGACAATAAGTATTGTTGCCTCGCTTATATTTCCTAAAAAAGAGGCGGCACACTAATTGAATGGTCCTGATCGTATTTATCTTACCACGATCACCATATGGAAAACAACAGCAGACCAGTGCCTACGCTTTATGAATGGGCGGGCGGCACGACCGCATTCGAAACCCTTTTTCAAAAATTCTATGATAAAGTTTTAGCCGATGACATCCTGCTTCCGGTCTTTAAGCATATGTCGCCCGGGCACCGCCTGCACGTAGCGCATTTTGTAGCTGAAGTTCTTGGCGGCCCAAAGCTCTACAGCGAATCAGAAGGAAGTCACTTTAAGATGATCCAGAAGCATTTATCAAAGCACCTCACTCACGAGCAACGCAAACGCTGGATAGACCTGCTGCTGCAAACTGCCGACGAATTAAAACTACCCGATGATCCTGAATTCCGTTCGGCTTTTATGGCTTACCTGGAGTGGGGCACCCGCATAGCCGTGATCAATTCCAATACCGATGAAGTAACCGAAAGTCCGGATGTACCCATGCCTGTTTGGGGCTGGGGTGTTCCCGGAGGGCCATATCAAGGGTAATACATACTTACGAAGTTTCTAAAACTTCGTAAGTCTCCTAAGCTATTTATCAGAAAATACTAACTTCGCTATATGCATTTATTTGATCTGAGCCATCTGAGGGTAACCTTCTTCGATATACTGGATATTCTGCTGGTGGCTTTTATCATTTATCAGCTGTACAGCCTGATCAGGGGGACGATAGCCGCCAACATCTTTATCGGTCTTGCGCTTATTTATGTGTTGTTCTTCGTGGTGAAGGCATTGCAGATGCGGCTGCTTACGGCGATACTGCAAAACTTCGTCAATGTGGGTATCATAGCGGTCATCGTCGTCTTTCAGCAGGAGATACGACGATTTTTGCTGCTGGTGGGTAAAAATGCCTCCCTGCAGCGAAACAAAGCCTGGTGGGCCTATTTCTTTGGGAAACGCGAGGATGAAAAAAACAACTACGCCCGCATAAAACCGATTATCGATGCCTGCAAAAGTATGAAGCAAAGCCGCACCGGTGCGCTTATCGTGTTTGCCAAGTTTTACGACGAACAGTTTTACCAGAACAGCTGCGAGGTGCTCGACTCAAAAATTTCCAAACGATTATTGGAGAGTATATTTCAGAAAAGCAGTCCGCTACATGACGGTGCCGTGGTGATATCGGAGAATAAGATCAAGGCCGCCAGCTGTATACTCCCGCTAACCGATAAAACCGATCTCCCGCTGCAATTTGGTTTACGCCACCGTGCCGGCATCGGGGTAACCGAAACTAACGAGGCTACAGCAATCATCGTATCCGAAGAAACCGGCGAAATATCCTACGCCAAGCAGGGCCGCGTTAAAATGAATATCAGCTTTGCCGAGCTGGAAAAATTGCTGAATAAGGATTTTTAGCAAATCAGGGCGTAACCGGATTCGCCAAGCCCAATGGCACTACTTTAACCACAGGCATCTTTTCCATATTGCCGTTTGGTTTAGCAATAGGCATGTGATCAATGTTTCCGTTCATTTTTGCTATCGGCATGTGGTCGACATTCGCAGCAGGATTTAATAAAAACAGGTTATTAACCGTCAATTTATTCGGCGCCAGGGCCAGCAGTTGTTTATTTGGTGTAGCCGAAAAATTCTTAAACAAGGTACTATCACCCAGCTTAAACTGCATCAGGCTTTCGTCCTTGGGAGTTTTGAATAAATTTTGATCAAGAGGTTTTATGGTAGATTGCTGTGCTTTCAATTGGGAAGCGCCTGCAATCACGATCAGTAATAACAATAATTTTTTCATGGCCGGTTTATGTTATTGCTAATATAAACAAGTTGAATGTTAAATAGTGTTATTTTTTGAGCGGGAATTGTTAAAAGCGGGACATAAAAAAGTCCGCCGATAACCTGGCGGACTTTTTAGTATATAAGATCAGTTAATTATTTCGCCTCTTTATCTTTTGCTTCACTAAGCGTTTTGGCAGCTTCTTCTGCGGCTTTTGCGGAAGCATCATCCTTTAGCTTGGTCCGCTGTTCTTTAATGTTGTTCAGCAAACCTGCTATAAACGGACCTACGCCATTGTATACTTTGTATTTTATACCCGCATCTTTAAGCGCCTCTATGCCTTGTTGTGCATCGGCCGGATTTTCTACAGTGCCGGTCATCTGCGCAAATTTCCTGATCAGCGAAAATTTGGCGTTGATATCCCCCTCAGAAAAATGCTTGTAAACAAAAGGCCATTGTGCCGATTTACCGCTTTCGGCATATACGCCTACAATAGCAGTAGTTAAAGCTCCGCTGTTATCTTTCTCGAAACCTTTAGCCACTTCCAATGCCTGTGCCGGATCGAGCAGATCGATACCATTCAAAGCAGCGCCCTGGACTGCGTAAGATTCGCTCTTTAAGCTTTGTTTGAACATCGCCATGTTATCCTGTGATTTCAATTTGGCCAACACATTGATGGCTGCTGCGCGAACCAATGTATTTTCATCACTTTGCGCAAGTGACGCTAATACAGGTACTGCGGCGTTATGAATATCATCGTTCTTCATATTCAAAGCACGGATGGCATTTATGCGCAACCTATAGTATTTATCTTTCAAGGCAGCTATGATGATCTTTTGCCCATCCTTTTCAGTCTGTTTATTCTGAGCCGCCTCAATGGCTTCTAAACGATCAAGATATAAAGGTGCATTGGCATACTGGAAGGCATATTCGGCCAGTGTTTTGTTGTCTGTTTTCAGCGTCAACAAAACTTTGTCGCCATCTACGTTCACCAGGTCAGGTTTCACGTCTGAATGGAATGTAAGGGTATCCATCTTGTCGTCCATCCAAACTTTGTGACGCACATTCTTACCGCCTGCATAAACATCCACAGCAAATGGCAATTTGAAAGTTTGTCCATCCTGTTTTTGAGCCAGGTAAATGGTCTCAGTTTTTGAGGCATCATCCCATTTGTAGCTGATATCCAACACCGGGTGACCGGCCCCATAATACCACTGATTAAAATACCAGTTCAGATCGCGGCCGCTTGCTTCTTCCAGAGCAAGACGCAATTGCTGAGCCTCGCCATTTTTGAAGGCGTTGGTTTTCAGGTAGATGCTCAATCCTTTGAAGAATGCGGCATCACCCAAATAATTGCGCAGCATATTTAAAATGCGGCCACCTTTTTGGTAGGTCACCACATCAAACATATCTTCCTTGTCACTATAATGGAAACGAACCAGGTTCTTTTGAGAAGCCTCAGGGTTTTCCAAATAATTCTCCATGGCTTCGTAGCTATGCGCATCGGCCTCGTCTTTACCGTATTTATGCTCGGCCCAAAGCATTTCGCTAAAGTCTGCGAAAGACTCGTTCACGGTCAGGTTGCTCCAGCTTTCGCAGGTTACATAATCGCCGAACCATTGGTGGAACAATTCATGAGCTATAGTGCTGCGACCGGCATCATAATAACGATCGATCAACTCACGATGCGTACCCTGAACGTATGCTCCGTGCAGCGTGGCACTAGTGTTTTCCATTGCACCACTCACATAGTCGCGTACCACGATCTGTGAATACTTGTTCCATGGGTAATCAACACCCAAAGTTTTTGAGTAGAACTCGATCAGTTCAGGCGTCATGCCGAAGATTTCTTTAGCATAAGGCGCATATTTTGGCTCCAGGTAATAGTTTACTTCCTTGTTGCGCCATTTATCGTGATAGATCTTAAAATCGCCTACAGCCATCATGAACAGGTATGGAGAATGCGGCAATTCCATCTTCCAGGTATCGGTGCGGGTGCCATCGGCATTATTTTTCTGAGAAGCCAGGCGACCATTTGACAAGGTAACATACTTAGCCGGCACAGTCATGCTGATCTCGTCGGTAGTCTTTTGTTCAGATTTGTCGATCGTCGGGAACCACGCTGATGAGCTTTCGGTCTCACCTTGTGTCCATATCTGGGTAGGCTTGTCTTTTTCAGTACCGTCAGGATTGATAAAATACAGACCTTTAGCATCGTTAATAGCTGCACTACCTTTGGCTTTCAGTTGATTTGGTTTTGATGTGTAATCGATATAAATGGTATACGATTCGTTGTTATGATACACCTTATCCAGGTTGATAGCAAGGCTCAGGCTATCCTCATACTTATATTTCAGCGGAACGTTTTTACCATTTTTTACGATAGAGATATTTTTGATATCCATCCCTTTCGCATCCAATCTCAAGCTGTCAGTAGGATAAAAATGCGGGCGCAGTGTTACCCATTCTTTACCATACATAAAGCGTTTTTTGTAGTCGAACTTAACATCCAGTTTAGTGTGGACCAGGTCGTTAATTTTAGGAGCGGTTTCCCGGTAGATATTCATCGCCGGGTCGACGGCTTTTGCAGCGGTCTGCTGCGCATAAGAGTTGTTCAGGCTTACCACAAGAGCTCCCGAAAGAGCTATCGCAGAAAGCGTCTTCAGATTAATCATGTTCAGTTATTAAATTATTGATTTGTATAAATTTTGCCTTCCTTCATTACGAAGGCCATATTCTTCATTGTTTTTATGTCCACCAGCGGATCTCCGTCAACTGCCACGATATCGGCAAATTTTCCTTTAACTATGCTTCCTGTCTGATCAGTTATGCCTAAAAGGTCAGCGGCATTTACCGTGGCAGCCTTTATTGCTTCCATCGGTGGCATCCCTGCCTCGACCATGTATTGAAACTCCATATAATTTTTACCATGCGGATAAACTCCTGCATCAGTACCAAACGCAATTTTAACTCCTGACTTATACGACTTGCCAAAATTCTGCTGTATCTGTGTACCAACCTCAACTGCTTTGCGTGCAATTACCGGAGGAAAATACCCCGGAACTTTTGCTGAATCTGATACCGATTTGCCAGCGATGATAGTCGGCACCAGGTAGGTACCATATTTTTTTGCCAGCTCCCTGTCCTCGTCATTCATAAAAGTACCATGTTCAATCGAAGTAACTCCGGCCAATATGGCCCGCTTAATACCTTCAGCGCCATGTGCATGACAAGCTACACGCAAGCCATAATCCTTCGCAGTTTCAACAACGGCTTTAATTTCATCTATGCTGAATTCAGCGCCTGATGAGTTTTCGCTCAAGTCCAACACACCACCTGTTGATGCGATCTTAATCACAGTCGATCCTCTTTTTATCTGCAAACGTACCGCTTTTATCAACTCATCTCTCCCATCAGCTACACCATCATCCGGGCCCATTTTATGATTGAACACATCATCCCTGAAACCAACCGAACCATCCATGTGACCACCACTGGCTGAAATAGCGCGTCCTGCAGTAATTATCCGCGGACCATCAACCAGGCCCTGTCTTACTGCTTTACTGAGGCTAATGTTTACTCCGGAGCCCCCAAGATCGCGAACGGTAGTAAAGCCAGCCATTAAAGTACGCTTTGCATACACCTGTGCATGATAAGCCATGTCGGCATCTGTCATTGTAAAACCGTCCAGCATGCCGGTTTTGCTGTGTTCTTCTTCCAAATGAACGTGGCAATCGATCAGTCCCGGCATTACAGTCTTATTTTTCAGGTCGATCACTTTATCCCCCGAGCTCCCACTCGTATATCCTTTCTGAATATCGGTTATCATTTTGCCGTCTACCACGATCGTCACCTCAGCTTGAGCTTTACCTGATATACCGTCTATCAGTTTACCACATTGGATGTACGTTTTTTGAGCAAAAGCAGATGAAGCGATGAATAAAAGAAACAGAATGAGAAGTTTACGCATGGCGATCAGTTAACAGTTTGGCTAAATTATAAAGTTTTTATAGAAAAAATGCCGTAGTCATGCAACCAAAATATGCGACAATCATCTTTTTGATTGAAAAGTATTGGATTTCAAACCTGGCTGTCCGCCTGAAACCGGACACACCGTTCATATCCGTACAGTTGCATTTATTTCACCCCGTATCAAATTACTGATAATAAGCGAATTGCGTTTATGGCACATGTTTTATATAAAATAGAACGTGATAATGCTATCTGAACGAAACATCTAGCCGATTGAGAACATGAACATTGAAGATCACATTTTAGCACTGGTCGCAAAAAAGCTTGCAAATGGTGCCTCGGAGGAAGAGCTAAAAGAATTGGATAACCTGCTGCAACAACATCCGGATATTCACAACAGGGTTAAACTGATGGCAGAATGGTGGCAAAGTGATGCTGAGCAGAATATCGAGGCCAATAGTTATTTCCGCTTTCAAAAAGTCATGGAGCGGATAAAGGCTAACGACCCCGTAGTTGAGCAGACCGGTATGTCGCAGGATAAACCCATGGAAAAGAAACAAAAAAATACTATCGCGACCTACCTGGTTAACCGCTGCGCAATGATCGCCACTTTCTTAAAAATCGCCTGGCGGAATGCGCAAAAGAACCTGACTTATAGTTCCATCAATATTTTAGGGCTTGCGACCGGGATGGGCGTTGCTTTACTTATCGGCTTGTGGGTGAACTATCAATATTCGTTTAATCGGTTTTTACCGGACTACGATCGGCTATACCAGGTACGGCAGAATTATAATACCGGAACCGAAATCCTTACCGCTAATGATGCCTCCTTAAAACTCGCGCAAGTATTGCGCGACCGCATACCCGAGATCAAACATGTTGGCGTGGCGCATTTTGATAAACATGGATTGCGAAACGGTAACCATAAAGTATTTATGCAGGGCGCCATTGTCGACAATGATTTTTTAAAGACGCTGAAATTTCAACTGCTAAAGGGCGATATCAATACCATTTTTAAAGATGCTTATTCGGTCGTGTTAGACCAGACAACCACCAAGGCTTTGTTTGGCGATGCTGACCCGATAGGAAAAGTGATCAACCTGGATAACCGGAATAATGTAAAAGTGACCGGCGTGATGAAGGATGTCCCTGAAAACTCCACGGCAAAATTTAATTTCCTAACCCCGCTCGCGTATACCGATCTTACCGAGGGCTGGATAATCGAGGGCAGAAAGGGCGGTTTTTATGGCAACCAGTTTTGGATGGTGGTTGAGCTTAACCCGGGTGCAACTTATGCACAGGTTGAGCCTAAGATCAGGGATATTCAGAAAGAAACTGCCAATAAAAAATATGCCCAGGTTTGGATGCAGCCAATATCACGCGCACATTTGTACTCGGATTACAAAAACGGAAAAGAAGCAGGCGGTTTTATAGAATATGTGCGCCTGTTTAGTATTATTGGTGTTTTGGTATTGGTGATCGCCTGCATCAACTTTGTCAACTTGTCAACCGCCAGGTCACAAAAACGTGCCCGCGAAGTTGGTGTAAGAAAAGCCATTGGTTCGCAAAGACGGCAACTAGTACTGCAGTTTTTAACCGAGTCGTTCATGTTTACGGTGATCGCATTTGCGCTATGCCTTTGCTTTGTACAACTGGCTTTACCGCCATTCAACACGCTTACAGGCACTTCTATCATTATACCTTTTACTAATATCAAATTCTGGTTGATCGTTATTGGCTGCGTGTTTTTTACGGCGTTATTGGCAGGCAGCAGACCGGCATTTTATCTTTCATCTTTCAACCCGGTTGAAGTTCTAAAAGGCAAAATGTCTACCAGCAGATCTTCAGAATGGTCGCGCAGGGTGTTGGTGGTGACGCAATTTGGTTGCTCCATCGCACTCATCATCAGCACCGTGGTTATTTACCGGCAGATACAATATGCCAAAAACCGCCCAACCGGATATAATATAGACCGCCTCTTATTAACCGATTTCAATAATGATCTGCACGTTAATTATGTGCCCCTAAGAAACGAGCTGCTGCAGAGCGGTCTTGTTGAGAGCGTCACCACATCCAACAGTGCTGCTACCGAGCATTATGGAACCGGGAGCCTTGATGATTGGCCAGGTAAGCAGCCAGGCGAAACAGTCCAGGCAGCTTTTATCGGTATCTCTGAGAATTACTTCCATACACTCGGGATAAAAGTTAGCGAAGGCATGGAATTTGACAGGGCCGCAGATACATCCAGCGTTATAGTGAACGAAGCAGCAGTTAAACGACTGCGCCTGAAAGATCCTTTAAGTCAACATTTTACCGACGATAGAAAGCAACCTATCCGCATAAAAGCAGTGGTGAAAAACTCATTAATGGGTTCGGCTTTTTCATCGGTAAATCCAACCATATATTATTATGAGCCAAGGTGGTGGACCTTCCTGATCTATCGCTTGTCGCCTAATGTAGAAACGCATACCGCGATGGAGAAGCTCAACAAAATATTTAATAAATATGCACCATCGTTCCCGTACTCATACCGATTTGCAGACGAAGATTATAATAAGAAATTTCAGTTAGAGGAGCTAGTTGGCAAATTATCCGGCATTTTTGCAACGCTGGCTATTTTCATCTCCTGCTTAGGATTATTTGGACTGGCTGCCTATGTTGCCGAGCAGCGCACCAAAGAGATAGGCGTACGAAAGGTGTTGGGCGCGTCGGTATTCAGCTTGTGGCAATTAATGTCTAAGGATTTTGTGGCGCTGGTAGTTGTATCATTGCTGGTAGCGATCCCGGCGGCGTATTATTTTATGCATAACTGGCTGCAGGGGTACGAATATCATACGCAACTATCCTGGTGGATATTTGCAGCAACGGCTATTGTATCTATACTGATCACTTTA
>Ga0105240_10014696_pt1 | contig 10679 bp, 12 predicted proteins | sample KBSC54metaG_FD_80426 | JGI IMG/M metagenome (GOLD analysis project Ga0105240, IMG submission 80426) | Corn rhizosphere microbial communities from Kellogg Biological Station, Michigan, USA - KBS C5-4 metaG | ecosystem: Host-associated > Plants > Roots > Rhizosphere > Soil | place: Michigan, USA...
GTCGCAAGTCTGGTTTCTCGACGGTGGACGGAACGTTTTGTTTAGGCCAAGGCTGGCGGTCACTTTTTCCAAAGCGCCATTTCAGGACGGTCCACAAAGATTTCGGGCGCATTACGCGCGAGCTCAAAAAGCGGACGCCGTTGAAATGATCGGAAATCGGACCGTGATATCCCTCTACAGACGCTGAACGCCAACCCGTTATTAGACTCATAAGAAAAATAATAATCAGCCTTACCACGAGATCTTCGCGTTAAGAATTTTCCTGCGGAATAATGGCCATATGGCGCATCTCTCGATCCCGTCTTACTTTAAAATGAACCGTTTGCCCAATATGCTCTTCAGTGAGCAGCCGGTGTAAGTCATCAATGCCTTGTAGCGCCGTCTCATTAAATCCCAGAATAATATCGCCTTCTTCAAGACCGGCGGTTTCCGCTGGACTCCCGCGCTCAATACCTAATACAAGAATTCCTTTTGATCCTACAAATCCTGGTCCGGACAAATCCTGCCCCGCGATTCCTAAGTAGGCGCGGCGAATACGCCCACGTCGGATCAATTCGCCGGCCACAAATTTAGCAGTATTAATCGGAACGGCAAAGCAGATGCCTTGCGCACCTGCAATAACAGCGGTATTGACCCCCACCACTTCGCCGCGGGAGTTGACTAGTGGTCCTCCGGAATTTCCCGGATTCAATGCCGCGTCGGTTTGAATAATGTTATCGATCAACCGTCCGGATTGCGAGCGCAGAGATCGGCCTCGCGCACTGATGACACCCGTCGTCACCGTGGTTTGAAATCCTAAAGGGCTGCCAATGGCAATGGCCAATTGCCCCGGCTCTATTAACTGAGAATTGCCCAAAATAACAGACGGCAGATTCTCTTCGCGAATGCGGATCACGGCAATATCCGTATGGGGATCATCGCCGACTAAATCCGCCGGAAATTTTCGGCCATCCGCTAAGGAAACCGTAATGCGACCGGCATGGTGCACGACATGGCTATTGGTCACGATATAGCCATTGGACGTAAAAATAAAGCCCGAGCCCGTCCCGCCGCGCGGCGAATGCTTTAAGCGAATTTCAATATGAACGACGGACGGGCTGACTTTCCGGGCAGCGCCAGTCACCGCCCAAGAATAGGCGTCCAACAGACTGGCGTCTTCTAATTTGCCAAATTCAGGAATGCTTGTGTGCGTCGAAGCGCTGGTATGACTTTCTGTAAAAAGGATCATGCGTGATGAAACTCACGCCAGGAAGAAAAGTTCCTTGTCCCTAGAGCTTGTAGTTTAGGCCTACGGTAATCATATGGCCGCGATCACGATAGCTTACGGGATTTCCTTGGGAATCTACGGAATGAAGATCATTGAGCCAGACAAAGCGATAGGTGCCATCAATGAAAAAATTGGAGGTCACATTAAATTCTAAGCCAGCGCCTACGTGAGGTCCAAAACGATTTTGGTGTCCGCTAAAATTCGCGGGTCCATCCACATCGGTGTGATACCACCCACCGCCGGCTAATACAAAAGGTTGGACCCAGACAATTTTAGGCAGCACATAAAGTAACGCGCTGACTTGGACCGGATAGTCTTTAGCGGTCGTTGCGCCAAAAGCATCGCGCCGATGGTCCGCTGAGGCCTCCACCGCAAAAAAGAGCGGAAGCCGCAGCCGTGCCTGAATCCCACCTTGCCAAGCGCTGCTGCCATCTGTCGGCACATAATCGACCGCACGCACCCCCAAAGACAACGGTCCCCCATCAGCAAAAGCAGTTGGCCCGGCTAAACAGATAGCGATGATGATTCCAAGCGAGACATGCCAAAAAACTACATGTTCTTTTTTTGATTCTTGAGCAAATGGTTTATCGTAAGTTTCTAACTGTCTCATAGACCCTCCAGGTCTTCCCTAATCCTGTAGATGAGACAACAGCTTTTAACGAACGGTTACTTTAATCCGAGTTCAATGTGCTAGTGCACCAAGAAAGTATGAATGGGCGGATTATTCTGGTACTACGGGTAGGGGCCATAGGTTGGGCAGTACATCTTGTGGTCCTTCGGGGAACGGGTGGCTTTTAAATTGGCGGGCTAAGGCGGCGGGTTTTTTTAGCTTGATAGAATCATAGAACGTTTGCGCTTCTTCGGTTCGTTGCATGGCATCTAGCCAATTGCCGCGACGCAGCTTAAACCAATCTGCTAAAAAGGGCGCTAAGGGCGTCGATTCTAAACGCTTAAGTTCGGCCTCCGCCACGTCATAGCGATGGAGAAAAAGCAAACTTTCCGCGGCACGTAAATGAACGGAAGCCTCCGCTGTGGGGCGTACTAAAGGATGCAACTTTTCTAGCCAAGAGCCTTCCCGGTCCAGCACCGCTAGCGCTTCTTCCCACCGTCCTTGACGCTCCAATACATAGGCCCAGCCCAGACGATAACGGGGATTCTGGGGATAATGCGCGCTTAATTCCGCGAAAAGCGCTTGCGCCTTATCCCATTGCTGTTCCCCTTGAGACGCATAGATGGCGGCCAAAATTGAAGCGGCTTCCATGCGCGCCGCTTGGCCCTGCCGCATGGTACGTTCTAAATAGGCGAGCCCTTTTTTTCGATCACCCCAGACGCCCACCATGAGATAAGAAAATGGCTTCATGGCCGCTGGCATGCGGTTGGAAAAATAATCGTACATTCCTAGCCCCATGTAAGCGTCCTCTAAATTCGGATTTAGATCTAACGCTTTTTTCAAATGCACGCGTCCCTGCCGTGCTTTAGGAATGGCGGCGGCATAATGATGTCGCGCGACGGCCGCGCGCGCTAAAAATCCAAGCGCCGCACCTTGATAGTAGTGACTTAGCGCGGGATCGGTGCCTTCCATTTCTTTGGCTAAAGTAAGCGTTCGTTGCATCGCTTGCTCAAAACGGGACAACGTTTCTTCTTGGGTGGGATATTCCAGTAAATATTGTTGAAATAAAGAAACGCCCGTATAGAAAGCGCCGGCGGGATATCCCGGATGTCGAATTTCTAATTGGGCGGCGGCTTTACGCGCGGCGTCGAATTCAAGGTTGTAAAAATAATCAACGGTCTGCGCGGCTTCGTCTTCAATCGTTGCGCGGGCGAGGGAGCCATTAAAAGTTAAAGGTCCAAGGATCAGAAAAAGAAAATAATACGGTGACATTTGGAGTCGTTTAAATTTCCGCAAATTTACGGACCTCTTCATGCCGAGCCTGCATTTCAGCGCCTAGCGCGAGGAGTCCTTCCTCGGCAAGGAGTTTTTCAGCGAGCGGAAATAAGGCCTCTTCCTCTTTTTTGAAATGCGTATCCAGAAGGACTTGCAACTGCAGGGCATAACACGCTTGTTCTTTTTTCTGTGCCGGCGATAACTTTCGCATGATCTTGAGCAGCGCATCCATATCAAAATGTTCTTGGCTCACTTCCATCTGAAAACGTTGGAAAATTAAAGGCTCGGCTTGAAGCGCTGGCAGGAAAATTTCGTCTTCAAACCACCCATGCGCGACTAAGGTCCGGTGCAGCGTGCGTGTCAGCGCATCGAAGCGGGGATTATCTACCTGCCAAGATTCCAATAATTTGCGAATCATGCGATGGTCTTTAAGCAACGCGTCGGTGGCTTTAATTGGCCTGGTCATTTTTAAGTTCGGGAAACAGCGGCAAATAGGCAGAGGCCAGTAAACGATAGAGCGGTTGAATCCCTAATAGCCGCGCTAAAATAAATGGAATCAAGGATGCGAGCATCAGGGGCAATAGCATTGTGTGATGACCGGACATTTCATAGAGAATCACAAACGAGGTCATCGGCGCCTGAATGGTTCCAGACAAAAAAGCGGCCATGCCGATTAAAGCGCAAGTGGCCATCGGCCAGCCAATCGCATGCGCGATATTGGCGCCCATCGCGGCGCCCATCGATAGGCAGGGCGCAAAAATGCCGCCGGAAAGCCCGGCCCAATACGTCATTAAAGTTGTTGCCATTTTGGCGAAGGCAAATCCGTCTACCCAAGGTTCAAAGCCGCCATTTAATAATTGCTTGGCCACCATATTCCCCGGACCCAAAGTCCGGACGCCCGCCCATGCCGCCAGAAGTCCCACGCTTAGTCCCATCAACAAGGGAAAACCATAACGCATGTGCCCCCGGTCAAAGCGGCGCAGATAGCCGCCTCCTTGATAAAGAATCCAACCAAAGAAAAGTCCCATGCCTCCGCTGGCTAAACTCACCGTTAAAATACCCCCCATCGACAATAGCACGGGTTCGCTTAAATGTCCGAAGTACCCATATTCGCCCGTCAGAATCTGCGCGGTGACCGCGGCCACAATGATCGACATGAGCACGATATCTTTGATCGGTGCGAAATAGTTTTCGCAGAGTTCTTCCACGGCAAACGTGACGCCCGCCAATGGTGTATTGAAAGCGGCGGCGAGTCCCGCGGCAGCTCCAGCGATGATCGCCGACCGCGGATCAAAATCAACGCGGAGTAAGCGACGAAAAATAATCAACACAAAAAAGAACGTGCATACCGCCACATGCACGGTGGGTCCTTCACGGCCAGTGGAGGCTCCGGCCATGACGGCGATAAGAAGAGAAACGATTTTAATCGTCATCGTCCAGGGAGAAACCAAAGGGAAAAGCCGCGCTTCATTTTGACGCGTCATATATTCCGCGCCAAAGATGGCTTGAGGAATTCCGGTGCCCGAAGCAAAAGGAGCGGAACGCCTGATGAGTTCCGCGGAAAGCAAAAAACCCAGCGGCATCACGAAGAAAGCCCATCCCCCGATATGTGACGGATCCCCGCGATGCCGCAAACCCCACTCAAAGAGATAGGAAAACAAAATACAAGCCGCGCCCGTAACGGTGGCCGCGGTTAAATGTGCGATCATGCTTAAGGCATAAGGATGACGAAGTATTTTTTTAAAAAGAGTCGGATTAATTTTTTGCATAAACAAGAAGGATCTTTCCTTTGGCGCGATGCATTTTGTAATGCTGTAATGCCTCATGAATTTTTTCTAAAGGGTAATGAGCTTGGACCGTCGTGGCCAAGTCCGAGGACAATAATGATTGCGCGCGCCTGAGCGTCGTCCATTTTTTAATGCTAGGGCATGTTCGTAACACATCGGTAAGCCAAAATCCAGAAATCGATTTTTTTTGAAAAATAAAATCGGTGGGGTTTATGCTGCAGGCTTCTCCGGATAACGCGCCATAGACGAGGACTTCGCTGCCCGCGGGAAGAGCGGCGGTTATGACGCCCGTCAACGCGCCGCCCACAGCATCGAGTAAGAGCGAGGCGTTTAATTCGGTGGCCAGCGTTTTTAGTCGATGAGAAAATTCCGGATCGCTACTATCTAAGACGTTTTTCAACCCTTGTGCGCGCAACTCTTGCGCTTGCTCCGCGCGACGCACAATGTGAATGGCGGGAATCCCTTGAGTAGAGGCCATGCGTGCCAACATCTTGCCTACAGCGCTTCCTGCGGCCGTTTGAACAAACGCACGATGGTCTTTTTGTCTTACTTTTTCTAATAACAACAAAGCGGTAAAAGGATTAATTAATAATGAAGCCCCTTGTTCCAGGGACACCGTTTTCTGTAGTGGCATGCATTCCCGGGGAGTGCAGACCATGTATTCCGCCCATGTGCCATCTCCGGCTTCCGGCGCGTGGCAGGCTACTCTTTTCCCGATGAGCCACCGACCATACCATCCGGCTTTGGATTGGACGACCATGCCGCTGCCTTCAAAACCGGGAATGACGGGCAATGTTTTTTCGATGCCGTACTGATGGCGTAAAAAAACTAAATCCGAAGGGTTGATGGAAGCAGCCGCCATGCGGATCAAAAGTTGTCCTTGCTTAAGCGATGGTAACGGCCGTTGTTCGATGGTCAGATTTTTGGCGAGATCTTTAAAATCATGGAGAACGGCGGCTTTTATGGACGTGGGAAGAGAGAGGTTCACTCTCTGATTTTACTTCTAAATGAATTGGCGTTTTTGAAATTGGCGTTTGGAAGCGGTGTACACCATGGATTCGGCCAAAATTTCGCCATTTTTAGGATCTAGGGTGAGGATGCTGCCATCCCAATTGTAGGCATCGATCGTATCGCTGCGACGATAGATATTCACATAATGGGATTCGCTCGATCCATGAATGCGTTTAGGGATGCGCCAAAGGATTTTGCCTTTGTAATCCACGGCCACCACGTTTTCATTGGTGCGTTTCCAGCCTTGGTTTTCCAAGCGCACGATAATGCAGTCATCCATCGGGATGGTTTCGGCGATGATGTCATCGAAACTGCATCGGACGCCGCCAGTAAAAACGATGGCTTGATCTTCAATGTAGTGCATACCTTTAGAGTAGGGGATGAATGTTACGGATAAATGACGAAGGGAAATAAAAATTAACGCGAATTAACGCTTAAAAACGCTTCGGAGACCTTTCTTCGTCGGAGTTTCCGCACGGCCACTTCAATACCTTCGGCGCGCAAAATATCGCCGCGCGCGACCGCCCGACCTAAAACCTGGGCGCACCATTCGGCTAAACGCAACGAGCGAATCGCCGGCGAGCCACTTTCGATCGGTTTTCCAAGGCATTGAAAAACGGTGGTCATGGAAACGCCGCCGCCCATGATCCAGCCTGGGCCAGCAGGGTGAAAATGCGTAGGTAAATGGTCAAACTCATCTTCAATATCCCCTAACATCTCTTCCAAAATATCTTCCAAGGTGATCATGCCCAAAATAACACCCGCTTTATTCGTTACGAGGGCGATATGAATTTTCTCGCGCATCAGTTGCTCTAAGACTTGCGAGATAAAGCTGTCTTCCGTGATTCTTTTGAGCGGACGAATAATGCCTTCAACGCTAGGCATCGAGGGATTCATTTTTAAGGCGACGACCAAATCTTTAAATGTCAGGTAGCCCACAATGGTTTGCGGATCGTCAATATTGGAACATACCGGAAAGCGCGTGTGTAAATCCAAGTGCGCTTGGAGCAAGGCTTCGGTCAGCGTGGCATGAATGGGAATCATGGAAATGTCGGCCACGGGCAAAAGCACCTGCAAAATGGGTCGCGAAGCCAACTGGGCTGCGGCGAGCACGATTTTTTCTTCGCGCGCGCCAATCACGCGCGATGTTCGCGCTAAGGCGACAGCGGCACGCAGTTCATTAAGACTTGTAGGTTCTGTGGATTGCTGCAGGGCATGGAAATATTTCTGCACAAAGCGCAGCATGCCCTTCACCACCCATTCCAAGCCGCTGACTAGCGGCGAAATAAAATTGGAAAATCGGCGCATGACGGGCGACAGCCACAAGCAAACCCATTCCCGATTTTGTAGGGCGAACAGTTTGGGAACAAGTTCGGCAAATAAAATCGTGGCTAAACTTAAGGGCAATACAAAGAAGAACATGGCTAAGAGCTTGGCGGTCAGATGCGAGAGCCCCCACTGAATGGCTAAAAGCGGGGCTAAATGTTCATCGACAAAAGCGCCGCCTGTGGCTGCCGCGACGGCACTTAAGACCGTAATTCCTAGCTGGAGCGCGGCAAAACTGGCTTCCATGCGCTCTTTCATATAGAGCGCAGCACCTGCGCCATGCTTTTTTTGTTGCGATAAAACGACAAGGCGGGCATGCGACACCGAAGCCAGCGCCATCTCATAGGCGGACAAAATTCCGTTAAGGGCGATCATAATCCCAATGACCGTCCATTCAATAGCGAAAAACATTTTTAAATTATATGTCGCAACGCTACAATAATCTTAATTTTAAGGAGGAGTTACTTATGGCGACTGATAAAAAGGCAATCCAGAGTTTATTTGAAACATTGGCGGTGGTGCGTGCCGGAACAGAAGATGATTTTGAACTCCGTTCCTCAGCCGATGAGAGCGTATGGGGCGTCCGGCTCTTCGATGAAAACCCCAACCGGCCTACGTATGTGCTTTACGCCGGACCCGAAGCCAAAGAATTAGCCTGCGACAGCGCCGATTATGATTTAGAGGATGAAGATGAAGCGGACGATGACGACGATGACGACGAAGAATGAACCGCGGTCCCCATGATGGTATCTAAGCCAAACGTTTTAATTAATGCGATCACGGCTAACGACATTTCATTCTGATTCATGGCAGTGTCTCCTCAAAAATTTGTGCGTCTGGAATAACTTGAGGAGTATGTAGGGGGAAAATTCATTCAGCAAGGGGAACTTTTTATTTATTTTTTACCGTCATGAAATTACATTATTTTGAACATGTGCCGTATGAGGGGCTAGACCGGGTGGGAGTTTGGGCCACCCAACGCGGCCATGGCGTTTCCGTCACGCGATTCCATGCGGGCGACCCCTTGCCTGAACTAGCCTCGATCGATGCTCTCCTTATAATGGGTGGACCGATGGGGGTCTATGAGGCGGAGCGTTTTCCTTGGATGAAAGAGGAAATGCATTTCATTCGCCAGGCCATTCAAGAAAAAAAGAAAGTACTCGGAATTTGTTTAGGGTCGCAGCTGATTGCCGGAGCCCTAGGCGCTAACGTTTATCCGCATACCCAAAAAGAAATTGGCTGGTGGCCGGTACGCTTTAGGCCCGAGGCGCAGAAGACGCCGTTAAAATCATTTGGTACCGAAGCCATGATGTATCACTGGCACGGAGATACTTTTGATTTGCCAAAGGAGGCGGTGTGGTTGGCCTCAAGCGCGGCCTGTAAGCATCAAGCCTACGCCATCGGAAACCATGTGATGGCATTGCAATGTCATCCCGAAATTACACGCGAAACGATTGGGCGCTGGGTGCAGGAATCTGGAAGCATTAAAAATCCTTCCAGGTTTGTCATGAGTGAAGAGCAAATGACCTATCTGGCCGACGGCTATTTAGCGGTTTTGGGCCCCCCGCTTTTTCAATTTCTCGACGATTTTTTCACAGCGCCTTCCTAAGGAATTAAAATAATTTTTCCCTTGGTCCCCGGTTCAAGGGCGGCGGCATGGGCATCGGCGGCTTGCGCAAGCGGGAATTGATTCCCGATTCGTGGTTTTAAAATCCCTTGTTTAAGCCCGCTGGCCAGGGCGGCATGACCGGCGCGGACATCTTCCGGAGTAGCATTAAAAATAGACATTCCCAGAATCGAAGCATTGCGGCTCATGGTATCGCGCGGGTCCATTTCGCAAGGTCCCCGACTGCCGATGACGACCACGCGGCCAAACTTGGCCAGGATTTTTAAATCTTTCCCTAAATTCACGTTGGCCAGCATTTCCAAAATCAAATCCACGCCACGTCCTTCCGTCACCTTCATGATCTGGTCTAAATAATCGGGTGCCTTGTGGTCAAAGACGTACTGCGCGCCTTCGCGTTTTATATGCGCTCGGCCTTGTTCCGATCCGGCGGTTCCGATGATCTTAAGTCCAAGGGTGCGACTAATTTGTAAAGCGGCTGTCCCGACGCCGCCCGAAGCTCCATGAATTAAAACCATTTCTCCGCGACGCGCTTGTCCGCGAATCGCCAAGGCATATTGCGCCGTAAAATAAGGAACGCCAATAGCCGCTCCCCATTCAAAAGACACCGTATCCGGCAACGGGTGTACTTGCGTTGCCTCGCAAAGGGTTTGTTCGGCGTATGTTCCGGATAGTGATCCATGGACGTAAACCCGGTCTCCCACTTTAGTTAAAGACACATCGGGGCCAATGGCTTCCACTAACCCAGCCCCATCAAGACCCAGAATAAAGGGAAAGGTTCGGGGGGCATAATGGCCCGCACGAATGTAGATATCGACAGGATTGATTCCAATCGCTTTTAGGCGGACCAGCACTTGTCCGGCTTTAGGTGTAAGGGAGGGACTTTCTTCGAACTTTAAAACGGACGTGTCGCCAAATTCATGGATACGGATTGCTTTCATAAATTCCTCTTTTCTTCTTTCACGCCCTGAAAAGCATAAAGCCCCACCTCCCAGACGTCGTTGGGAGATGGAGCCTCATTTAAAGCCAATCTACAAATCGAATTGGCTCAGCTTAACAACCACAAGGTTTACCTGGTCCCATATGAATCACCCGCCCTTCGTTTTAATAACTGGTATAAGTAACTATAATCGTAGAAAAGAGTTCCCTTTTTGTCTTTCGTTATTTTAGGAGGAAATTATGTCGTTAACGCCTTCCACGATGCTCCCTTTAGGAACCCCGGCCGCGGACTTTTTTCTGCCCGATACGATTGGCGGTAAAAAAATCGGCCTCTTAGATTTTGACGGCTTGACGGGTCTTTTGGTTACTTTTATTAGTCGTCATTGTCCGTATGTGCAGCATATTAAAAAAGAATTGGCTAAATTAGGCGCTGATTACGCAGGAAAAGGGCTGGGTATCGTGGCGATTAGTTCTAACGATGTCAAAAACTATCCCGACGATGCCCCCGATCTTTTGAAGCAAATGGCGCGCGAAGAAGGATTTAATTTTCCGATTCTCTATGACGAAGATCAAAGTGTCGCCAAAGCCTATACCGCCGCTTGCACGCCCGATTTTTTCCTTTTTGATGCCAAACGCAAATTAGTCTATCGCGGTCAGTTGGATGAATCCCGGCCCGGCAGTGGCAAGCCGGTGACAGGAAAAGATTTGCGCGCGGCGATTGATGCTCTATTGGCCCATCGTCCGATTTCTTCCACGCAAGTTCCATCGATGGGCTGCAACATCAAATGGAAAGCCGGAAATGCACCCACCTATTTCCATTCTTAATAGCGGAAGTCGTTA
>Ga0105240_10014697_pt1 | contig 10678 bp, 9 predicted proteins | sample KBSC54metaG_FD_80426 | JGI IMG/M metagenome (GOLD analysis project Ga0105240, IMG submission 80426) | Corn rhizosphere microbial communities from Kellogg Biological Station, Michigan, USA - KBS C5-4 metaG | ecosystem: Host-associated > Plants > Roots > Rhizosphere > Soil | place: Michigan, USA...
GTCGGTGATCGACACCCGGTGGTGGCTCTCGTACCGGTCGCGCAGGCCCTTCAAGATCTCGATGGTGTGGGCGAGCGACGGCTCGGCCACCTGGATCGGCTGGAAGCGCCGCTCCAGCGCGGCGTCCTTCTCCAGGTGCTTGCGGTACTCGTCGAGCGTGGTGGCGCCGATGGTCTGCAGCTCACCACGGGCGAGCATCGGCTTGAGGATGCTGGCCGCGTCGATCGCGCCCTCGGCAGCACCCGCACCGACGAGCGTGTGCAGCTCGTCGATGAAAAGGATGATGTCGCCGCGGGTGCGGATCTCCTTGAGCACCTTCTTCAGCCGCTCTTCGAAATCACCGCGGTAGCGCGATCCGGCAACCAGCGCGCCGAGGTCGAGGGTGTAGAGCTGCTTGTCCTTCAGCGTCTCGGGCACCTCGCCCTTGACGATCGCCTGGGCCAGGCCCTCGACGATCGCGGTCTTGCCGACGCCCGGCTCGCCGATCAGCACCGGGTTGTTCTTGGTGCGGCGGCTGAGCACCTGCATGACGCGCTCGATTTCCTTCTCACGCCCGATCACCGGGTCGAGTTTGGCCTCGCGCGCAGCCTGGGTGAGATTGCGGCCGAACTGGTCGAGCACGAGGGACGTCGACTGGGTGCCCTCGGCCGGACCGCCGGCGGTCGCCTCCTGCTTGCCCTGGTAGCCGCTCAGCAGCTGGATGACCTGCTGGCGCACCCGGTTCAGGTCGGCGCCCAGCTTGACGAGCACCTGGGCGGCGACGCCCTCACCCTCGCGAATGAGGCCGAGCAGGATGTGCTCGGTGCCGATGTAGTTGTGGCCGAGCTGCAGCGCCTCGCGCAGGCTCAGCTCCAAGACCTTCTTCGCGCGCGGGGTGAACGGGATGTGCCCGGACGGCGCCTGCTGGCCCTGGCCGATGATCTCCTCGACCTGCTGGCGGACACCCTCGAGCGAGATGCCGAGGCTCTCGAGAGCCTTCGCAGCGACCCCTTCGCCCTCGTGGATCAGGCCGAGCAGGATGTGCTCGGTGCCGATGTAGTTGTGGTTGAGCATGCGGGCCTCTTCTTGGGCCAGCACGACAACCCGCCGGGCTCGGTCGGTAAATCTCTCGAACATCGCACTCGCTCCTCGTGGCTGGCTTGTTCCGGCGCCCCCACCTGCTGGAACGCCGCCGCGCCTACCTTTCGATGCTATCCCCGCGTCTGGGGTCCTCCGTGTGCCCGAAGCCGGTGATCACCCGTTCGTGCAGTCTGCATGCCCTGTGCAGAACGGGTCGAACTACCGTCCCGGGCTGTTCTGGGTTCGTTCTCGCCAGATCCTGGCGATACTTGCGCCCTTCTCGGCAACTTTCCGCTCTTTGATGTTCGGACGGAGGCCTGGAAGGGGTTCAGTCACGACACTGGTTTCAAACCGTGACCAAGCTGTCGCTGTTCCAGCACGAGTGCGGACGCCGTTCCGCTGGCAGCGAACGTCTGCTCGTCGGGCCCGCCGCCGTCCCAGGATGGCGACTTTCTTGATCATTAACCGAGGTCAGCCGCGCCTGACCAGTACCTTCGCCCGCTTACTTTGCGGTGAGGCGCCATCGCTTCACCGTCAAGCACCCGAGCCGCAGCCCCGGCAATTCGCGTCCGGGCGGACGGATTCGGTTGCCCCACGCTGGTGACGTCCACAAGAACGTGCAAATCGCGGCCCCGGCGGCGACTCCGACCAAAGGCGCTCGCGAAGAGATCCAGCACCCCCGGCCTGGCCGAACACAGCACGAGGGCCCGCCAGCGGCAACCGCCGGCGGGCCCTCGCGAAACCCAATCCCTAGTGCGCGGCCTCGTACTTGGCCACGATGTCGGCCGAGATGCGGCCGCGCTCGTTGACCTTGATGCCACGCGACTTCGCCCACGCCCGGATCTGCGCCGGCGTCGCGCCGCCGCTCGCGGCAGCGGCCCGGCCACGACCGCGCGGACGACCGGCTGCCGGCCGGCCGGCGGGACGGCCCCGGCCGCCGACGCGACGGGCCGCATTGACGTACACACCGAGCGCGTCGCGCAGCTTCTTTGCGTTGCTCTTACTGAGGTCGATCTCGTAGGTATCGCGACCGAGGGCGAATCGGATTGTTTCGTCGGCCGCGCTGCCGTCGATGTCGTCGACGAATGTCACCTGGACCTTTTGCGCCACGGTGTGTCCTTTCAACTAAGCCTTGTCCGTGAGATGGAAGAAAGCCAACCCGATATCGGCCCGAAATGCAAACACGACGGCGCAAACACTCGCCCATTCACAGGTGCAGCAGCATCCGCGTGTTACCGAGTGTGTTGGGCTTCACCCGCTCGAGATCGAGGAACTCGGCGACGCCTTCGTCGTACGAACGAAGCAGCTCCTCGAAGACGTCCGGAGCAACCGGCGAACCGTCGATCTCGACAAATCCGTGTCGCTTAAAGAACTCCACCTCGAACGTGAGGCAGAAGACCCTCCGCACCCCAAGCTCGCGAGCGGTATGAAGCAAATGGTCGAGTACCAGATGCCCGATTCCGTGGCCCCGCATCACCGGCGCGACCGCCAGGGTGCGCACCTCGGCGAGGTCTTCCCACATTACGTGGAGGGCACCGCAACCGACGACGGACGCCGCCCCCTCGCCGTCCACGCCCTCCGCGACCCAGAACTCTTGGACATCTTCGAACAATGTCACCGTCGGCTTGTTGAGCAACTTCCGGTCGGGCGCGTAGGCGTCGATGAATTGACGGATCGCCTTCACGTCGGACGTCCGCGCCCGCCGAACAGTGATGTCGCCGCTCACAATCGCTACTCGGGCCGGACGAGCGGAAAAAGAATCGTCTCCCGGATACCGACTCCTGTGAGCAACATCACCAGCCGGTCGATGCCGAGCCCGAGGCCGCCCATCGGCGGTGCGCCGTACTCGAGCGCGCGCAGGAAGTCTTCGTCGAGCTGCATCGCCTCGGGGTCTCCGCCGGCCGCGAGCAATGATTGTTCGGTCAACCGTCGCCGCTGCTCGACCGGGTCGACCAATTCCGAATAGGCAGGCGCGAGTTCGACACCGTTGATGATGAGATCCCACGCCTCGACAAGCCGCGGATCGCGCCGATGCGGGCGGGCCAGCGGCCGGACCGATTCGGGATAATCGCGTACGAATGTCGGCTCGATCAGGGTGTGTTCGACGAGCTTTTCGAAGAGTTCGAGCAGAACCTGGCCGTGGTCCCACGCGGGTTGCAGCCCGACATCGAGCTTGTCGGCGATCGCCCGCAACTCCTCGGCCGGCGTGTCGATCGTCACCTCGACACCCACGGCTCGCGAAACCGCCTCGTGGATGGTGACCGAGTGCCACGGCGCCTCGAGATCGATCGACCCTCCGCGCCCGTCGGGAACGACCGCCGATCCGACGACGCGCGCGGCATCGAGCACGATGTCGCGGGTCAGCGCGGCCATCGTGTCGTAATCGCCGTAGGCCTCGTAGGCCTCGAGCATCGTGAACTCGGGGCTGTGCGTGGAATCGACGCCCTCGTTGCGGAAGATGCGCCCGATCTCGTAAACCCGCTCGATGCCGCCGACCACGATCCGCTTCAGATACAGCTCGAGCGCGATTCGCAGGTACATCGGCAGATCGAACGCATTCAGGTGCGTCTTGAACGGCCGCGCCGCCGCGCCGCCGTGCAGCGTTTGCAAGCTGGGCGTCTCGACCTCGACGTAACCATGGCGATCGAGAGTCGAACGAACAGACCGGACGACGGCCGCCCGGGTCAGCACCATCTCACGCGAGTCGGCATTCACGATCAGGTCGACGTACCGCTGCCGCACCCGGGCCTCGGGATCGGCGAGCCCTTTGTGCTTGTCGGGCAGTGGCCGCAGGCCCTTCGCGGTCATCGCCCATGAGTCGGCGAGCACCGACAGCTCACCGCTTCGCGAGGTGATGACCTCGCCCTCGACCCCGACGTGGTCGCCGAGGTCGACGTCGGACTTCCACCGCGCCAATGCCTCAGCACCGACCTTGTCGAGCGAAAGCATCACCTGGATCTCGCCCGAGCCGTCACGAATCGTCGCGAAGCAGAGCTTCCCGCCCGTCCGGTAAAGGACGACGCGGCCGACGATGCCGACCCGAGAACCGGTGAAAGTGTCGGCCGGCAGATTGGCGTGAGCCTCACGGACGGCGGCAATCGTCGACGTCCGCGCAAAACCGACCGGATACGGGTCGATGCCCTCGGCGCGAATGCGATCGAGCTTTTCACGCCGCACGCGCATCTGTTCGGGCAGGTCGTCGGCTGAGTCTGGCGTCACGACTGGCAAGGTTATCGGGCGCTCAACTGACGTTGCGCTCGAATACCAGCCGCAAGCCGATCAAGGTCAACCACGGTTCATGGACGTCGATGTGCCGGCATTCTTCCAAGACAACCGTCGCCAGCCCACCGGTGGCGATCACAGTCGCCGACGGGCCGAGTTCGGCAACGATCCGCTCTGCGATGCCGTCGATCTGCGCCGCGAAGCCGTACAGGATGCCGGATTGCAACGCCTCGACGGTGTTCTTCCCGATGACCGACCGCGGCCGTACCAGCTGCACCTTCAGCAGCTGAGCGGCGCGCGACGCCAGCGCGTCGACAGAGATCTCGATGCCAGGAGCGAGCGCGCCCCCGAGAAACTCGCCGCGTTCGGAAACGACGTCGAAGTTGGTCGAGGTGCCGAAGTCGACGACGACCGCCGGCCCGCCGTGCAGCGTGTAGGCCGCAAGGGTGTTCATGATGCGGTCGGCGCCGACCTCTTTGGGGTTGTCGGTCAGCACCGGCACGCCCGTGCGAATGCCCGGCTCGACGATGACCACCGGCAGATCACTGAACCACCGCTCGCACATCGCGCGGACTTCGTTCAGCACGCGCGGCACTGTCGAGCAGGCTGAGATGCCGGCGACCGCATCGCGATGGCCAGAGCTGTCTAGCAGGCCGTTGACCAGCAGCGCCAGCTCGTCGGCCGTGCGGCGAGGTTCGGTCGCCAGCCGCCAGTGTTCGACGAGCTTCTCGCCGTCGAACAGCCCGAGCACGGTCTGCGTGTTGCCGACATCGATGGCCAGCAACATCTAGAGCTCCTCGGCTGGGCGTAGGTCGACGCCGATGTCGAGCACCGGCGCCGAGTGAGTGAGTGCGCCGACCGCAAGGTAGTCGACGCCAGTCGCCGCGACTTCTGCCGCGTTCGCGAGCGACAGGCCGCCACTCGCTTCGAGCTTGCAGTTCGCGCCGAGCGACCGCACGAGCGAGACGGCCTCGCGCATCAGCGCCGGCGACATGTTGTCGAGCAGCACGAGATCGGCTCCGGCGTCGACCGCTTCGCGTAGCTGGTCGATGTCGTCGCACTCGACCTCCACCGCGACGCCGGGAAAGTTCATCCGCACCGCTTCGAAGGCCGCCTTGACCCCGCCGGCGGCGAGCACGTGGTTGTCCTTCACGAGCGCGGCGTCGGACAGCGACATGCGGTGGTTGACCCCGCCGCCACAGCGAACCGCGTATTTTTCCAGCGCCCGCAGGCCCGGCGTCGTCTTGCGGGTGTCGCGAATCGACGCGCCGGTGCCGGAAACCGCGTCGACCCAAGCACGGGTCAACGTCGCGACGCCCGACAGGTGGCCGAGCAGGTTCAGCGCGGTGCGTTCGCCGGTGAGCAATGCGCGCGTGGCGCCGGTGGCCGAGAGCACGACCGTGCCGGCGTCGACCCGCATGCCGTCGACCGCCTTCTCTGTTATCTCGACGGCGTCATCGGTGGCGGCCCAAAGGACCGCCGCCACGATAGGCAAGCCGGCCACGACTCCGGTCGCCCGGGCGACGAAATCGGCAGTCGATTCCTGCTCGAACGGGATCGCGGCAACGCTCGTGACATCGACCCCGCCACCCAAATCCTCTTCGAGCGCGGCCACCACGAGCCGCTCGACAGCGTCGGGATCAAGCCCGGCGTCGGCCAGCCGATTCGCCAACTCGGAGGGCAGACTCATGAGGCGGCCACCGGCTCGAACGCGCTGACCAGCTGACCCGACGATTCGAGCGACGTCACGACATGGCCCAGCCACTCGTCGTCCGGTTCGGGATGGTCTTCGCGCCAATGGCAGCCGCGGGTTTCGGCCCGCAGCCGCGCTCCGGCAACGAGCGCGGTCGCCACTGTGTGCAGGTTGGTCGCCTGCCAGGCCTCGACGCACGGCTCGCCGGGTTGCGTTTCGATGACCCCGAGTTCGGCGGCCGCAGCTTCGAGACTCTCCGCGCTGCGGAGCACGCCCGCTCCGGTCGTCATCGCCGCCTGTACTTCGATCGAGGCGGACGGCGACAGCAGGCCGGCGTCCGCATCGTTCACGTGAACCGGCTCGGCGGAAGGCGGCAACGAGCGCACGAGTTCGTCGGCGATACGAGCGGCGAACACCAGCCCTTCGAGCAGGCTGTTCGAGGCGAGCCGGTTGGCACCGTGAACTCCGGTGCAGGCGACCTCGCCACACGCGTACAGACCCGGCACATTTGTTCGGCCCACTAGGTCGGTGCGCACCCCGCCGCTGGCGTGATGCGCGCCCGGAACAACCGGGATCGGCGTGGTCACCGGGTCGATGCCATGCGAGCGGCACGACGCGGTGATGGTCGGGAATCGCTCCTCGAAGTCGGGAACCGCGCGCGCGTCGAGCAGCACGTGATCGGCACCGGAGACCCGCAGCTGCCGGATGATCGCCTGTGCCACGACATACCGCGGCGCAAGCTCGGCAAGCGGGTGCTGGCCGACCATGAACCGATTTCCGTGGACGTCGACGAGAACTGCACCTTCGCCACGAACTGCTTCTGAAATCAGCGGTTGCTGCCCGGCGGCTCCGGGCCCGAGCCAAAGCACGGTCGGATGGAACTGCACGAACTCCAGGTCGGTCACCTCGGCGCCCGCCCGCAGGGCGAGCGCGACTCCGTCTCCGGTTGCCACGGGTGGGTTCGTGGTCGAGGCGAACACTTGACCGAGGCCGCCCGTGGCGAGCACCACCGCGCGGCCGAGGGCCGCGCCGACGCCGTCGCGCTGCCCCTCGCCGATGACGTGCAGCGTGACGCCGGACGCACGGCCGTCGGCACTCTTGAGCAGGTCGAGCACGAGCGCGTGTTCGATGATCTCGATGCCTTCGGTGGCCTTCACCGCTTCGATCAGCGCGCGCTCGATCTCGGCGCCCGTCGCGTCACCACCGGCATGGGCGATCCGATGCCGCAGGTGACCGCCCTCGCGGGTGAGCGCGAGATCGCCGGCGTGGTCGAGGTCGAAGTTGGTGCCCAGCTCGACCAGCTCGCGCACCAGCGCCGGGCCTTCGGTGACCAGCACGCGAACCCCTTCTTCGTCGCAGAGCCCGGCGCCGGCGACGAGGGTGTCGGTCAGGTGCTGCTCGGGTGAGTCGCCAGGCCCGAGCGCGGCTGCGATTCCGCCTTGGGCCCAGCGGGTTGAGCCGGCGTCCAACTCGGTTTTGGTCACCAGCAGCACGCGACCTGCACGGCGCGCTTTCAACGCGGTGGTGAGTCCGGCGATGCCGCTGCCGACGACGACGATGTCGGCGCGGGCGGTCCAGCCGGGTGCGGGAGCGGCGAGGCGCTGCACCACGGTGTGCGAAGTCGCCGAAGTTTCGGTGGCGACCGTCATGACGCGCGCCCGTCGACCAACGCTGTCAGGTCGGGCGCCGACGCCGGCTCATCGCCGACATCGGCGATCCGGTTGGCCGCATCGACGAACACAACCGCCGGCTTGTGCTCGTGCGCTTCGGCGTCGGCCATCTGCGCGTAGGCCATGATGATCACCAGGTCGCCCGGGTGCACGAGGTGTGCGGCAGCGCCGTTGATGCCGACGACGCCGGAGCCGCGCTCACCAGCGATCACATAGGTCTCAAGCCGGTTGCCGTTGTCGATGTCGGCGATCGCGACGAGCTCGCCGGGCAGCAGGTCGGCGGCGTCCATCAGGTCGGGGTCGAGGGTGATCGAACCGACGTAGTGCAGATCGGCCCGGGTCACCGTCGCCCGGTGGATCTTGGACTTCAGCATCGTTCGCAGCACGTGCTCAACCTTCCTGCGATGCCGCGGCGGCCCGCACTGTGACGCCAACATTGTCGATCAGCCTGGTGTTTCCGACGCGGGCGGCCACGGCGAGCACCGCCTGGCGATCGGTTGGGGCGTCGCGGACATCGTCGAACGTGTCGGGGTCGACCAGCGCAACGTAGTCGAGGTCGACGCCGTCGGCACTGCCAATAAGTGAGCGCGCAATCGTGACCACCTGAGAGGCCGTGGCACCGCTACGCGCGGCATCGGCAGCCGTCGCGAGCGCCGACGGCAAGATCAATGCGGCAGCCCGCTGCTCAGGTGACAGGTACTTGTTGCGGCTCGACAACGCGAGACCGTCGACATCACGCACCAACGGCGCCTCGACAATGCGAACACCAAGGTCGAGGTCTGCGACCATGCGACGAACGAGCGCAAGCTGCTGAGCGTCCTTCCGCCCGAAGACCGCGATGTCGGGCTTCGTGAGAGCAAACAGCTTGGCGACAACGGTGAGCACGCCGTCGAAATGGCCTGGCCGGCTGGCGCCTTCGAGCTTTTCGGCAATGCTGCCGGCGCAGACTCGCACGATCGGTTCGGTGGGGTAGACGACTTCGCGCGTTGGCACGAACGCGAGCGCGACGCCTTCAGCCGCACACATTTCGAGATCGGCGTCGAGCGTGCGCGGGTAACGGTCGAGGTCTTCGGTCGGGGCGAACTGCAACGGGTTGACGAAGATGCTGACGACGACGGTGTCGGCAACCCGTTTTGCCTTACGCAGCAAGGAACGATGGCCCTCATGCAACGCGCCCATGGTCGGTACCAAGGCAACCGTGCCGGCGAGAGCGGCGCGCGCAGTTGCGAGTTCTTCGCGAGTGCGGGCGATCTGAACGTCGGTCATTCGGCGTCCTCACGTCGTCCGGCCAACACGTCGAGCAGATCGATGGCGTCGTCTGGTGCGAGCAAACCGGCAGCGAGCGCGCGGTCTGCGGTGAGCCGCGCCATCGCGACATACGCCGCCGTTATTTCGGGCGAAACAGCAGACAGGACGGCGATGTGCAACCGAACGGTTCCGGCATCGCCGCGCGCCACCGGCCCAGTAAGGGCGGAATCGCCATAACGAAGGGAATTATCGAGCGCTGCAGACAGCAAAGGCCCAAGCATGCGTTGCGGGTCGTCGGCCCCGGCCTTGCGCAACAGGTCCATCGAGGAGGCGACGAGCGTCACGAGATGGTTGGCGCCTTGCGCGAGAGCAGCGTGATAGAGCGGCCGGTTCGATTCGTCGATCCAGACCGGGTCGCCGCCCATCTCGAGAACGAGCGTTTCGGCCACCGGGCGCAGCACCTCCGGCGCCGTGACGCCGAAGCACACACCGGCAAGCCGGTCGAGATCGACGCTCGTGCCGGTGAACGTCATCACCGGGTGAATGGCGAATGGCAGCGCACCGAGTGCCGTTGCCGGCCCGAGCACGTCGATGCCGTACCGCCCTGACGTGTGCACGACGAACTGGCCGGCTCGAACACCCCCGGCCGCGACGAGCCCTTCGACCAGAGCCGGAAGCGCGTCGTCAGGTAGGGCGAGCAGCAGCAGGTCGACGTCCGGGCCTATTGCGTCGGCGGCGCGGACCTCGACGCCCGGCAACAGCGCATCGGCGCGGCGACGTGACGCCTGCGAGATCGCCGAAACGGCGACGATGTTGTGGCCCGCGGTTCGCAACGCGGCACCGAGCACCGCACCCACGCGGCCGGCGCCGATGATCCCGACGGCCAGCCGACCGGGACGGTCGCCTGGATCGAGCGGATGTGCAGCACTCATTCGGTCGTGTTCCAGTCCTTGCGGGGGTACCGGACGCCGTCGAGCCTACCGGCCCGTCGGTCCCGGGCTGCCCACCAGCCGACCGGGCGCCATGGCCGGCGTCAGGCGCCAGCCGACATCCAGCGCTCGGGGCCCGAGACCGCGCGACCTTGCCGAGCAAGCGCCGCCTCGACGTCGACGATGCGCCGTGCCTCCGCGATGTCGCGATCGGGCGCGACGACATCGACCGGCCCGTGCGTCGAGTGCAGATGCACGGTGGCGAGTCGCAGCAGTCGCTGCAACGGACCAACCGACAGTGCGACGCTTTGAATCTTCTCGTGCCGCATCACGGCGTAGGTCGTTTCAAGAACGCCACTGCGGACGGCGAAAACCTGGTCGTTCGAGCCTGCCCTGAAGGTCCACCACCGCACCGGAGAACGCCATTTCGCGCGACTGGGCACCCGATGCACCTCGATCGCATCGATATCGACGCCCGGCAACACCCGGCTCATGACCGCACGCGCTTGCTCTGGTGTGCCGACCGGCAGCAGCACCGAATTGTGGTGATGGCCCTCGTTCGCGCTGCGCCCTGCGTAACCTGCGACGTTCGCCTCCACCCTGACCCAGCGGCACAACCGCCACAAGAACGGCTGCACGATGCGAACCGCCTGCACCCGCCCGGGAGGTACGGTCTGCGACCGCGTCTCGAGCAGCCCGTGGCGTAACCGCAGGCCGTCGGGCGAGTCTGCGACCGTGAAGCCCGAGTGCTGCTGAATCGTCTGCCACACCGTTGCGAACGCGCCCAATACACCAGGCAACGTGCCACCGATGATGCCCGGCGTGCCGGTCACTACTGCGACGGTGATGAAGAGCAC
>Ga0105240_10014700_pt1 | contig 10677 bp, 12 predicted proteins | sample KBSC54metaG_FD_80426 | JGI IMG/M metagenome (GOLD analysis project Ga0105240, IMG submission 80426) | Corn rhizosphere microbial communities from Kellogg Biological Station, Michigan, USA - KBS C5-4 metaG | ecosystem: Host-associated > Plants > Roots > Rhizosphere > Soil | place: Michigan, USA...
CAAGCGCGGCGTGCGCGGCCTGCGCATCAACATCGCCACCGCCGGCACGGCTTCGCTCGACGCCATGCGCGACGACATCGCCGCCGCGGCGCGACTCTGCGACCGCAACGGCTGGCACGTGCAGATCTTCGTGCCGTCCACGGTGCTCGCGCCTTTGGCGCCGACGCTGCGCGCGCTGCCGGTGCCGACCGTGATCGACCATTTCGGCCTCATCGCACCCGGCACCGCAGGCGAGCCGCTGTCGACGCTCGTCGGCCTGCTCGAGAGCGGCAAGGCGTGGGTGAAAATCTCCGGGGCCTATCGCATCGCCGCCGACCCGGCCGACTCACGCATCGATCCTTTGGCGCGCAGGCTTTGCGCCGCCAATCCCGATCGTGTCGTCTGGGGCTCTGATTGGCCGCACACGCCGCGGCACGACATCAGGAAGCCCGGCGAGGCCGAGGAACTGCCGTTCCAGGATATCGACACCAAAGGCCTGCTGGCGCTGGTGCCGCGCTGGCTCGGCGACGACACCCTGGTCAGGCGCGTGCTGGTGACGAACCCGGAGCGGCTTTACGAGTTCACGTGAAGGACCTCAGCGGGGAACCGGAACGACCGTGCTGCACAAGGTAACGCCGGAACGGTTGAGCGCGTTCTCGGACGGCGTCTTCGCCGTTCTCATCACCATCCTGGTGCTTGAATTGCGGCCGCCGGAGACTCCGACCTTCAAGGCGCTGTTATCTCTTTGGCCGACCTGGCTGAGTTATGCCGTCAGCTACGTCTTCATCGCCATCGTCTGGATCAACCACCATCATCTGCTGCGCTATGCCAGCGAGGCGACCTGGCGCCTGCTGTGGTACAATTTTGCGCATCTGTTTTCCGTCTCGCTGCTGCCGCTGGCGACGGCGTGGATGGCGGTGAGCGAACTGGCGCCGCAGCCGGTCGCCTTCTACGCGGCGGTATTCTTCCTGGTGAACGCCACCTACATCGGCCTGATCTGGGAACTGGTCGATCGCACCTACCGCGGCGGCCGGCCTGAGATCCGCACGGTCATGCTCGTGCGCGCGGGCGCCACGCTGTTCGTGTTCGGCGCAGCGGCGCTGCTTGCCTTGAAATATCCGCTGGCCGGCCTCGGCCTCTGCATCTGCTGTCTGATCGTCTACCTCAAGCCGGACGCGCCGGGTCTGCACAAAGCGTGACGCCGACGTGCGAGAGGGCGACCGCGCCGCTGTCCGGCGCGGCCGCAACGCGTCAGGCTTTGACGGCCAGCTTGTCCTGCGTCTTGGTGTCGAAATCGCTGGCGGCGTGACGCTCGTGCAGTTGGATCGACGGGTCGCCGGAGATGCGGTTGACCATGCGGCCGCGCTTGACCGCCGGCCGCGCCAGGATCTCGTCGGCCCAGCGGTGCACGTTCTTGTACTCGTGCGCGCTCAGGAATTGCGCCGAGTCGCCGTACTGCCAGCCCTTCACCAGGCCGCCGTACCACGGCCAGATCGCGATATCGGCGATGGTGTAGCTGTCGCCGGCGATGTAGCGATGCTGCGCCAGCTGCTTGTCGAGCACGTCGAGCTGGCGCTTCACCTCCATGGCGAAGCGGTCGATCGCGTATTCGATCTTGGTCGGCGCATAGGCGTAGAAATGGCCGAAGCCGCCGCCGAGATAGGGCGCGCTGCCCATCTGCCAGAACAGCCAGGACAAGCACTCGGCGCGCGCGGCCGGTTCGGTCGGCAGGAAGGCGCCGAACTTCTCGGCGAGGTAAGTGAGGATGGCGCCGGATTCGAACACGCGGATGGGCTTCGGACCGCTGCGGTCCATGAGCGCGGGAATCTTCGAGTTCGGGTTGACCGCGACGAAGCCGCTGCCGAATTGCTCGCCCTCGCCGATCCTGATCAGCCAGGCGTCGTACTCGGCGCCCTTGTGGCCGAGCGCGAGCAGCTCCTCGAGCATGATCGTGACCTTCTGCCCGTTCGGCGTGGCCAGAGAATAAAGTTGCAGCGGATGCTTCCCGACGGGAAGTTCTTTCTCCCGCTGAGCACCCGACGTCGGTCGATTGATACTTTCGAACTTGCCGCCGTTCGGCTTGTTCCAGACCCATACTTTCGGCGGCACATAGTCGGTCGTGTTCGTCATGGTCACACTCGGGATTGGCAGGGGTGAAGGCGGGAACTTGCTGACGATCTAGGCACGCCCGGCGGTTCGGCAATAGCCCCCTCGCCGCATGACGGCGATGTGAACGCGCATCAGGACGACGCGACGGCCTTCGCCACCGCCGCGCCGAAGGCGTCGGTGCCGAGCGTACCGCCCATGTCCGGCGTGCGCGTCGCCGGATCGGCGATGACGCGGTCGAGCGCGGCCTCGATCGCCTGCGCCGCTCGTCCGAGCGCCTCATCGCCGCGGCGCTCGCCGAGCCAGGCGAGCAGCATCGCCGCCGAGCCGATCAGCGACGACGGATTGGCGATGTTCCTGCCGGCGATATCCGGCGCCGAGCCGTGCTGCGCCTGCGCGACGCCGTGCTCGGTGCCGGCATTGAGCGAGGCGGCAAGCCCGAGGCTGCCGGCGATCTCCGAGGCTTCGTCGGACAGGATGTCACCATACATGTTGGTGGTGACGATGACGTCGAACCGCGAGGCGTCGCGCACCAGCAGCGCCGCCATCGCGTCGATGAGCTGCTCTTCGTAGGCGACGTCGGGATAGCGCGCGGCCACCGCGCGGGTGCATTCGAGATAGAGCCCGTCGGAGACGCGCAGCACGTTGGCCTTGTGCACGCACGTGACCTTGCGGCGGCGCTGCCGCGCCAGCTTGAACGCGGCTTCGGCGATGCGCGTCGAGCCCGCGCGCGTGATCTTGCGCATGGCGAGCGCGAGATCCGGCGTCGGCATGAACTCGCCCGGCCCGACATGCATCGAGCGGTCGGCGTAGAAGCCTTCGGTGTTCTCGCGCACGACGACGAGGTCGACCGGCACGCCGCAGCGCGGCGGGAAGCCGGGGCGCGAGCGCGCCGGACGGATGTTGGCGTAGAGGTCGAGACGGCGGCGCATCTCGCCGGACGGATTGAGGCCGCCCTCGGCTTTCGGCGGATATTCGTTGTGCGACACCGGACCGAGGATGATGCCGTCCGCCGCCTTGGCCTTGTCGAAGACGGCATCGGGCATGGTCGTGCCGTGGGCGCGATGCGCCGCCCAGCCGATGGTCGCGGGCTCGCATGCGAGCGTGAGCGCGAAGCGCTGCGCCGCCGCGCGCAACACGGCGAGCGTCGCCGCGGTGATCTCCGGCCCGATGCCGTCGCCCTCGAGCACCAGAAGATTGACCGCACCTGCCACCACGACTGCTCTCCCGCGCATTGCTTTTGAACGGCGCGGACTATAACGGCCTCGCGCCCGCCCTGTCACCGCGCCGCCCGCGCGTCCCCACCCCGCGCTTTGACCGCGGCATCGGTCACGATAAGCTATGCCGCATTGGTATAGGTTGTCCGAGGCCGTGATGGAGCTCAAGGAACTGCGCAACTTCATGCGCGTCGCGCATTCCGGCAGCGTCAGCCGCGCCGCGCAGGACCTGCGGCTGGCGCAGCCGGCGCTGAGCCGCCAGATCAAGAAGCTCGAGCACGAGCTCGGCGTGCCGTTGTTCTCGCGGCACGGCCGCGGCATGCGGCTTTCCGCCGCCGGCGCGCGCCTGCTCGAGCGCGCCGAGTCGATCGCCCAACTCGTGCAGCAGACGCGCGAGGAGATCCGCGAGGACCGTTCGCCGACACGCGGCCGCCTCGTGCTCGGCGTGCCGCCGGCGGCCGGGCGGCTCATCGTACCCTACTTCGTCGAACGATTCCGCAAGACATGGCCCGAGACGACGCTGCACATGCGCGAGGGCGTCGCATCGTCGCTGCAGGAATGGCTCCTGGAAAAGCGCATCGATCTCGCGCTGCTGCACAATCCGCCGCACCTCGAAGCGCTGGAAATCTGGCCGCTCCTGACCGAGCGCATGTTCGTCATCGGCCCGCCGAAGCATCGCATCAAGGAGAAGGCGCATCCGAAGAGCTTCCGCATCCGCGACCTCGGCGCGCTGCCGCTGATCCTGCCCAACGGCGCGCACGCCAACCGCCGTCTGGTGGAGAATGCCGCGCTCGAGCACGGCCTGCGGCTGCGCGTGATGATCGAGGCCGACAGCGTGGCTTTCGCCAAGACGATGGTCGAGCGCGGCCTCGGCTACACGATCCTCACCTCCGCCGCCGTGCAGGACGAACTCGCGCGCGGCGAGCTCACCGTCTATCCGATCGTGCGGCCGGCGCTGACCGTCCCGGTCTGCATCATCACGCCGCGCGGCGACCTGCCGAAACTGACGCAGGATGCCGGCGAGATGCTGCGCGACGTCTGCCGGACGCTGGTGCGCAGCGGGCGCTGGGCCGGCGCGACGCTCGACTGACGCGGCCAGCGCGGCGGAGCGCCATTCCGGCCCATGCCGAAAGAGTATCGGCCGCGAACTTCTCAACCCGGACGCCCGCCGGTACTCTCGCGGTCGAGATAAACGAGATCGCGCGGCCTTGTCCCTCGTCGGACCGCGCGCCACAGCACAGGGAGGATTGCCGTGAAAACCCTCAAATGGCTCGCCGTTGGCCTTTGCGTCCTGCTCGCGCCGGCGCTCGCTTCGGCGCAGACCTTTCCCGACCACACCATCCGGCTGATCGTTCCCTTCCCGCCCGGCGGACCGAACGACATCATCGCCCGCGTCGTCGCCCAGAAGATGCAGGAGATCCTGAAGCAGACGATCATCATCGACAATCGCGGCGGCCAGGGCGGCGTGCTCGGCACCGATCTCGTCGCCAAGGCCAAGCCCGACGGCTACACCATCGCGGTGGCCAGCGCCGGCGCGCTGGCAATCAGCCCGAGCATGGAGAAGGTCGCCTACGAGACGCTGAAGGATCTCGCGCCGGTGACGCTCGTCGCCAAGGTGCCGGAGATGCTGGTCGTCGCCGAGAACGTGCCGGCCAAGAACATGGCCGAGCTCGTCGCGCTCGCCAAGAAGCAGCCGGGCAAGCTCAACTTCGCCTCATCCGGTCCCGGCAGCCTGCCGCACCTCGCCGGCGAGCTGTTCAAGCTCACGGCCAAGATCGATATCGTGCACGTGCCCTATCGCGGCGCGGCGCCTGCCGTGAACGACCTGCTCGGCGGCCAGGTGCAAATGGTGTTCCTCGATCTGCCGGTGCTGCTGCCACAGGTGAAGGCCGGCAAGCTCAGGCCGATCGCGGTCGGCGCCGAGAAGCGCGTTCCGACGCTGCCCGACGTCCCGACCACCGGAGAAGCCGGCATGCCCTCGCTGCAGACCGAGAACTGGTACGGCATGGTCGCGCCGGCCGGCACGCCGAAGGAAATCATCGCCACGCTCAACAAGGCCGCGGTCGCGGCGCTGAAGGATCCGGCGGTCGTGTCGAAGCTGTCGAGCCAGGGCGCGATCCTCGTCGGCGACACGCCCGACGAATTCCGCGCCTTCATCGCCAGCGAGACGGCGAAGTGGGCGAAGGTGATCAAGGACGCCGGCGTCCCGACGCAGAAGTAATCGAAGCGCAGCATCCGCATGACCGACAATCCCACGTGGGTGCTGCGCTCGACGCTGACCTCGCCGTTCGGCCGCAAGGTGCGGATGGCGGCGGCGGTGCTCGGGCTGACGGAGCGCTACCGGCTCGTGCCGGCCGACACGCTCGACGAAGCCGACACGCTGCGGCAGCAGAACCCGCTCGGCAAGCTGCCGTGCCTCCTGCTCGCGGACGGCACGGCGCTCTACGACAGCCGCGTCATCATCGCGTTCCTGCAGGACGAGGCCGGCGGCGACCGGCTGGTGCCGAAGAGCGGCCGCGCCCGCTACACGACGCTGACACGCGCGACGCTCGCCGACGGCATCACCGACGCGGCGCTGCTCATGGTCTATGAGGGGCGCTTTCGCGATCCGGCGACGCATTCGCAACGCTGGCTCGCGCACCAGCGCGGCAAGGTCATGCGCGGGCTGGCGGCCTTCGAGCGCGAGACGCCCGATCCGGCGCGCACGGATCTGGTCACGATCGCGCTCGCCTGCGCGCTCGGCTATCTCGACTGGCGCAAGCCGGTGGCATGGCGCGCCGATCATCCGCGGCTCGTCGAATGGCTCGACGCCTTCGCCAAAGCCGAGCCCGCGTTCAACGCCACCAAAGCGCCGGAGGCCTGACGTGGCGGTCGACGCCCCGACCTTCATGGCCAAGCCGTCGAAGCCGAAGCTGACACTGCCGCGGGGCGCCTGCGACGCCCATGTGCATGTGTTCGGGCCCGGCGCGCGCTTTCCCTACGCCTCCGGCCGCGCCACCACGCCCGCCGACGCGCCGAAGGAGGCCTTGTTCGCGCTGCACGACTTCCTCGGCTTCGAGCGCTGCGTCATCGTGCACACGGCCGCGCACGGCTTCGACAACCGCGCCACCGCCGACGCGCTGGCGGCGAAAGACGGCAGCTATCGCGGCGTCGCGCTGGTGCCGACGACGATCACCGATGCCGCGCTGAAAGCGCTCGACGCCGCCGGCTTCCGCGGCGCCCGCTTCCACTACATGCGGCACCTCACGCAGGCGGCGCCGATCGAGGACGTCGTCGCCTTCGGCAAGCGTCTCGCGCCGCTCGGCTGGCACCTGCAAATCCACATGGAGGCCGATCTCATCGCCGAGCTGGCGCCGGCGATCCATCGCGCGCCGGTGCCGGTCGTGATCGACCATATGGGCCGCATCGACGCCTCGCTCGGACTCGAACACGCGCATTTCGCCGCGCTGCTGTCGCTGCTCGACGACTCCAATGTCTGGGTCAAGGTCAGCGGCGCCGACCGCGTCACCCGGCAGTGGCCGCCTTATGCCGACGCGGTGCCGTTCGCCCGCAAGCTCGTCGCCGTGGCCGGCGACCGCGCGGTCTGGGGCCTCGACTGGCCGCATCCCAATCACCAGGGGCCGATCCCCGACGACGGCCAACTGGTCGATCTCATCGCGGAGATCGCACCGGACGAGCGGACCCGTCACGCGCTGCTGGTCGACAACCCGCAACGTCTCTATCGTTTCAGCGCGTCAACGCACAGGGAGTGAGCACGATGCCCGGACGGCTCCAGGACAAGGTCGCCATCGTCACCGGCGCCGGCAGCGTCGGTCCCGGCTGGGGCAACGGCCGCGCCACCGCCGTGCGCTTTGCCGAGGAAGGCGCCAAAATCTTCGCCGTCGACCGCAATCTCGACTCCACCGCGGAGACGGTCGAGCGCGTCAAGGCCGTCGGCGGCGACATTGTCGTGCATCAGTGCGACGTCACCGACAGCAAGTCCGTCGCCGCAATGGTCGCGGCGTGCGTCGCGCGCTACGGCCGCGTCGACGTGCTGGTGAACAATGTCGGCGGCTCGGCGCATGGCGGGCCGGTCGAAATGTCGGAAGAGGTGTGGGACGCGCAGATCGACTTCAATCTCAAGAGCGTGTTCCTCACCCTCAAGCATGTGCTGCCGGTGATGGAGCGCCAGAACGGCGGCAGCATCGTCAATCTCGCCTCGACCTCGGGCATCCGCTTCACCGGCGCCTTCCAGATCGGCTACGCCGCGACCAAGGCCGGCGTCATCCAGCTCTCGCGCGTCGTCGCCGTGCAGTACGCGGCCAAGGGCATCCGCGTGAACACCGTGGTCCCGGGGCAGTTGCACACGCCGATGGTCGAGGCGCGGCTGGCGCGCCAGCGCGCCGGCGGCGACGTCGAGGCGCTGCTGGCGCAGCGGCTCAAGCGCATTCCCGTCGGTTTTGCCGGCGACGGCCGCGACACCGCCAACGCCGCGCTGTTCCTCGCCTCCGACGAAGCGCGGTTCGTCACCGGCACCGAGCTCGTCGTCGACGGTGGCATGAGCGTGCGCTGCGACTGAGGCCGCGGCGGCTACTTGACGTGCTTGATGTCGCCCTTCTTGACCCCGGCCTCCGGGAAGACCCACATCGCCACCACCATGAACGCCGCGGTGAGCATGACCCAGGTCGAGAAGTCGTGGCGGATCGGCGAGCCGCTCCAATAGGCCAGGATCGCCGCAACAATCAGCACGACGATCGAGACCACCGCTTTGACGTCATTCGGCATCGCGCCCTCGCCTAGTACGAGCCCAGCGGCGCCGCCGCCGCTTCGTCGGGCGTCCGCGGACGGCCGCGCAGGCCCTTCTTGAGATGACGCGTGTCGTAGCCGTTGAGCAGCGTGCCGATGAGCCCGCGGTCGAGGTCGGACGTGCCGAACGCCCAGTCGGCGATCGGGAAGGTCAGGTTCATGTTCGTCTCCATCATCAGCCGCGCATTGTGGTGCGCGGTGTGATGGCGGCGCAGCGTGTTGACGAAGGGGCAGTTGCGCACGAACCAGTTCTCGTCGACGTGGCAGCAGAAGTGCATGAACTCGTAGATCAGATACATGCCGCTGGTCGTCGCCATGAACAGCCAGCCGACGTTCGGCGAGAAGATCGTGCCGAGGATCGCCGCCGCCGGGATCGACATCAGGATGAACACGACCAGGGCGTAAGGCGGAAACACGGTGACGCGCCAGTCCTTCGGATCGCGGAAGCGCATCTCGTCGTCGGTGAAGAACTGATGGTGGTTGAGCGTGTGCCGCTCGTAGACGGCGCGCAGGCCCTTGATGTTGACCGGGCGGTGCATGACGTATTTGTGGACCGCCCACTCGAACAGGTTGGTGAACAGGAAGGTGAGCGGCACCGTCAGCCACTCGCGCCAGCTCACGTCCTGGATGTGCTCGACGTAGATGTAGAAGGCGGCGGCGCCCATGGCGTAGATGATGGCAATGTGGAAATAGCCGTCGTACCAGCCGATGATGCGCGACCGGTATTCGTTGCGGAATTCGATCTGGCGTTGACCTATCATCGCTATGGCCTCCTCGTCGCCGCGCCGTTGCGCGCCTCTAATATATCACACGTCTATCACAGCCCGCGACCCGGTTCAATCACGGCGGCGGCTGCACGGTTCCCTCGATGACCCGCGTGACGGCCGGGCTCCGCCGCGCTTCCGCCGGCGTGCCGGCGAAGATTATCTCACCCCGTTCAAGGACATAAAGGCGGTCCGTGAATTCGGGCACGTGGTGGATATTCGATTCGGCGATGAACACCGCGTGCCCGAAGGCGCGGATATTGGCGAGGCCCTCGACGATCGAGGGCACGATCGCCGGCGACAGCCCCTCGGTCGGCTCGTCCAGCAGCAGCAACTGCGGGTCGAGCGCCAGCGCGCGGGCGATCGAGACCATCTTGCGCTCGCCGCCCGACAGCGCCTGGCCGCCGCGGTCGCGGTAACGTTCGAGCTTGGGGAAGACCTTGTAGGCCTCGGCGATCCGCTCCCCGGCCGACCGGGCGCTCGTCGTCGTCCAGGTCGGCATTGCGATGTTTTCGGCGACGGTCAACTCGCCGAACACCTCGCTCTCCTCCGGCGCGAAGCCGATGCCGAGCCGCGCGATCCTGAAGGGCTTCATGCCGACGAGCGATTGCCCCTTGAAGGTGATCGAGCCCGAGACCGGGCGCCGGAAGCCCATGATGCTGCGGAAGGTGGTCGTCTTGCCGGCGCCGTTGCGACCGACGATGCACACCAGCTCGCCCGCCGTCACGTCGAACGAGATGCCGCGCAGAACCCGGCTCGCCTGGATGTCGGTCACCAGATCGCGGACGGCGAGCATCAGTGGCCCCTCCGCTTGCCGATGACCGTCTCGATCAGATGCGGGTCCGAAAAGAAGCGGTCGGGCGGCAGGTCGGCAAGCACCTGTCCGGCCGAGAGCGCGATGATGCGGCTCGAATAGGCCGCGACCAGGTCCATGTCGTGCTCGACCAGCACGATGGCCTTGACCCCTGCCTGCTTCGCCGCCGCGATCAAGGTCTGCATGATGCCGTGCTTGTCCGCGGTCGCCACGCCGGAAGTGGGCTCGTCGAGCAGAATGACCTTGGGGTCGAGCGCGAAAGCGGACGCGACGTCGAGCAGCTTCTTCTCGCCCTGCGAGAGAGCCGCGGTGACGGTGTCGAGCCGATGCGTGAGACCAAAGATGTCGGCCACCTCGCGCACGCGGGCGTTGACCTCGCCGTCGGCGCTCAGCGAGGAGAACAGCCGCCAGCGCTTGTTCTGCCGCGACACGACCGCGGCGGCGATGGTCTCCGCGGTGGTCAATTTGGGGAAGATCTGGATGAGCTGGAACGCGCGCGCCAGCCCGCGCTCCGCCAGCGCGACCGGGCCGATGCCGGCGATATCGGCGCCCATGAAGCGAACCTCGCCTTCGCTCGGCTTCAGCAGGCCGGTGAGCAGATTGACCAGGGTCGTCTTGCCCGCCCCGTTCGGTCCGACGACGGAGACGAGCTCCTGCTCGTTGACCGTCATGGTGACGTTCTCGAGCGCACGGAACGGCCCATAGGCCTTGCCGAGACCGCGGGTTTCCAGGAGCGGCGTCATGCGCGCGTCCCTCCGAGCCGGCGGCGGAATTCGACGGCGATGCCGGAGATGCCCTCCGGAAACACGATCACGATCAGCGCCAGCACCGCGCCGAGCACGAAGCGCCAGTACTCGGTCAATGACTGCAGCTGGTCCTGCAGCAGGATATAGCTCAACGCGCCGATCACGGGGCCGAAGAAGTTGGTGAAGCCACCGAGCACGGCCATGAACACGAGCTGGCCGGACTGCGTCCAATAAACGAGCTCCGGATCGGCGAGGCCGACGCGGAA
>Ga0105240_10014704_pt1 | contig 10675 bp, 8 predicted proteins | sample KBSC54metaG_FD_80426 | JGI IMG/M metagenome (GOLD analysis project Ga0105240, IMG submission 80426) | Corn rhizosphere microbial communities from Kellogg Biological Station, Michigan, USA - KBS C5-4 metaG | ecosystem: Host-associated > Plants > Roots > Rhizosphere > Soil | place: Michigan, USA...
CAACTCACGCGCAAACCTTTCGGCTTCCAGCTTTCTTTCTGCGTGCTGGCTGGCGGCGCGGTCGCCTTCGCGTGCTAAACCGTCGGCCTGCTGAGACAAACGCTGCAAAGTGATTTCGAGTTGCCGCGCAATCTCGCGCACCCGTTCGGCAATCGCTGTTTGTGAAAGGAGTTCAGAACGCGCACTCTCGATCTGGATCTCTGCCGCATTCGCAGCCGCAAGCCGTTCCGCATACGATTCTTCCGCAGTCCGCAACAGCAGCGCACTCTGATCCGATTCTTCCCGGAGCCGCGCGTCTTCCTGTTGCAAACGCCTGCATTCGGCCTCGATCAAGACGAGCCGCGAGGTTAATGCTTCAATCTCAGCAGTAACTTCGGCCTTGCGTTTCTCAATCTCACTCAATTGCTCCTGCTGATACGTACACTCGCGCGCTTGTCGATCGCGCCGGAGCACTGCTTCCGCAGCCGCAGCGCGTGCATTCGACAATTCATCCTCGAGGGTTCGCGCCTCCTGGGTTGCGGAACGCGCGGCTTCTTCGCGTTTGGCCAGGTCGCCTGCAATGCCGAGTTCGAGCTCAGAAACTTCAGCCAGCTTCGCCTTCGTCTCTTCCAGAACGATCGCGAGCTTGCGATCCTCTGCGACATAGACCAGTCGAAGCAGTTCACGTAACTCTTCGCGCAAGACTCCGTAGCGACGCGCCTTCGCCGCCTGGCGTCGCAGACTGTTTACCTGTCGATCGATCTCGGAAACGATGTCGGAGATGCGAGAGAGATTCGCGCGCGCAGACTCGAGGCGTGCTTCAGTTGCTCTCTGGCGAACGCGAAACTTCGTAATGCCGGCCGCTTCTTCGATGATGGTGCGGCGGTCCATCGGCTTCGCGGAAAGGATCTGACCGATCCGTCCCTGTTCGATGATCGCGTAGTGACCACCCGCCAGACCTGTGCCTGAAAAAAGATCCTGAATATCTCGCAGACGACAAATCCGATCGTTCAGCAGATACTCACTCTCGCCTGAACGATACAGCCGGCGAGTAACGGAAACAGCTTCTCCAGGCGCAAACTCCAACGCCAAATTTCGGCGGCGCCAGTGTCGCTTGTGCGTAACCCTGGTCGTAGGAGTTGGCTCCGCCGCAGCAGGTGCGTCCTGGCTTTGGTTTTCAACGGGCGGCTCAGTTGTTTCTGCCGTCGCTTCCTGCGGGAGAATCTCGTCGAGATTTACGAGCCGATCGTCAATGCGTTCAAGCGTCGAATCGATGTCTTCAATGTCTGGCTCGACCTCGTCGACCTCATCGCGCACCAGGTGCATCACGACTTCCGCCATGCCGCTCGCCGGGCGGTTTCGCGAGCCCTGAAAGATGACGTCTTTCATCTCGCCGCCACGCAGATGCTTAACCCGCTGCTCGCCCAAAACCCACGCAATCGCGTCAGCCACGTTGCTTTTTCCGCAACCGTTGGGGCCGACGATGGCGGTTATTCCGTCTCCTGTGAAGATTATTTCGGTGTAGTCGGCGAAGGATTTGAAGCCGGTGATTTCCAGGCGCTGGAGTTTGAACATTTAGTTAAACAGCTCTGTTTTCGGCCAGCCTCTCAACGCGATGGAAGGTGGCGAGAGGCATACATTCGGGTGGGGTCACTATAAGTGCGACGCGCTTAGAATGTCAACTAGAACTTGAAGTTAGGTATTGTTAATTGAAGTGAGTAGCAAGGTTAAGCAGGAGGCGGCCGCCGGCGGTAGAGCAGGAGCTTCACGCCGGGGCGGAGTTCAAAGCTTCCGCCGGGTGCTGGCGACTGGACTTGCTCGTAGAAGCCGCTGAAGCTGGCATCCATTTCTGCCTTCTGATTCTCGTTGGCAATGATAAGCGGCTCGGTCGTCGGAGCCATCCGGCCGAAATAGCCTACGCGGCTGAAGTTTCTGAGGTACCACGGCAGCGGCCAGTAGTCAGGGCTCACGACACTTATACCCGTAAGGTCGCCAGATTCCTGCTTCGCAATCTGCTCGATTTCATTGACTAAATCGAGCGTGGGTCGCGTGGTATGCGCGTAAACATAAACATACTTCGGATTGTCGTTATCGTAGTTGACGAAGTTCAAATCGATAGTTTGATACGTCGCAATTCCAACGGCGACCACCAGGATTGCCGAGACCATCCTCAGTTGACCTCGATCCATGTCGTAGATTGCCTGAACTGCGTATCCGGCAATAAGCGCCAAAGGAGTAATAAAGTTGAGCACCAGCCACGGTGTCTTGTACGGGATCAGCGAATATGCAGCGATCAGACCAAACGCCCACAACGCACAAAACAGCGCCAGCGAATTCCTGGGTTTCAAAACAGCGATGACAGCGCCAATCGCAGCCAGGAACAGTATTGGCCCCTCCTGTCTCACCAGCCAAACGACATACATATACAGCGGGTGCACATGCGCCGTTTTACCCGTCTTGGTCCATACCGCAAACGTCTGAAGTGAATCGTAGATGCCGTTGGAGTTTCGAAAGAATGATGAATAGAACAGCAGGTACAAAGCCAGCGAGACGATGAGCGCAACGACGAGATTGCGGGCAACCGGCGATGTCCCACCCATTTCATCGATGATTTGACGCAGACGGCTCGCGGGAGGCCGGGTCTTGCTTCGTTTGGGAGAGGCGTAAACAGACGTCTTGCGAGTGAAGCGCGCGTAAACAAGTGTCAGAGCAAGTGCAATGATCAAAACACCAACGGAGATCATCGCTGTCTCTTTGGTGGCGAAGAGAAGCGCAGCGGAAGCGCCCGCTGGTATCAAGTATGCCGGATTGCGCTTTTCATAAAACCAGACACACGCCACCACGATTCCCAGCGTGAAGAAAACAAATAGAGTCTCGTGAATGTAATATCGTGAGAGATAGACAGCACCGGGAGATATCGCCAGCATCAACGCCGCTGCGAGCGTCGCTACAGTTCCCAACTTCCTCCGGAGCAAAAATATCAGGCCAATCGTACCGATCCCGAAGAGCACGGGGATCAAACGGATGGTGAACGTCGTCAGCCCGTAATTGTCGCGCGCTGCAGAACCAAACAGAAGTTTTGTAATCCAGGGAATGATTGCAGAGAAATAATAAAGAGTTGGACCATGATAGTTTTCCGGATCGTACCGGTACATTCCTTCGCGCACGAGCCGCACCAGGAAATTGCCGTTAACACCTTCGTCGTGATGCAGGGGTACGAGGTCGAGATCGTACAGGCGCAGAATGGTGGCAATCAGAACGATCCCGATGACGCCAAATTGCCAGACGCGTTCCGGAAGGTTCTCTTGCGGCACGATGGCATGAGGTGCAGCCGGGCGCGGACTCTCAGTCTCTGCGGGGTGAGTCTTCACTCGAGCCTTCTTCGAACTATCTGATTTTGTAGAGCTTGTACTCGCCAACTTCTCCAACCTTCTCAAAGCGACTAAAGAAATTCTCGTTGACCGGCGCGACCATTCTTTCGTGTGGTCCAATTACAGCATAATCGATACCAAAGTCATTGATGAGCTGATTCGCGTCGGGCGCGCCGAGATACATGCGCTTGATCTCGCCTTCACGTCGCATAAACTCCAGCCCGTGAGTCCAAATGTGTCCGGGATAACCCATCAGCGAGCGGCGCCCGGTTAGAAACACCGGCGTGTTATGTACTGGCGCGTGAATGATCAAAGCCCGAGGCGGTGTTCGCTCTTTTACAAGTTCCGCGAAGCTCATTCCGGCCGAATCAAACACCTGATATTTCACCGAGCGCAGAGCAATTCCAGCGACGTCCAGCGCTCCAGCAAATGTGACGCAGACAAACAGTACGACTGCTGCAACTCGGCGAACCGAACCACCCTGGCGCCAGAGTTTTGCCAGAAACAACGCCACGATCGGCGCAGAGGCAACCCACCAGTAAAACAGCACCTTAATGTTGTCCCAGATCCACGGCGCCATTTTAACGAAGTTCGGAACGATGAAGCACAGCGTGAACGGCAGGTAGAACACTAACAACCGCCGTGGCACGAAGTATCCATCATCCTTCATCAGAAGGGCTGCAAATATCAGTGGAATAAATATTCCAGTGTTGCGGAGCCAGAAAAAGATCGGGTGCTCGTTGCCGTGGTCCCACCCGAGCTCCCACGCAAAGAAACTACTCGCGTCGACAGCGCTGTGCAGGGTGGACCAAAGCAGTTGCGGAATCGCGATCACAGATGCCACTAAAAAAAATGCAAACCAATCTCGCCACCGCCTTTGAATTAACGCGAGACAGCCCGCCATCGCCATCACGACGACAAAACTATGCGCATGGACCAGCGGCAGCAAACCCGCAGCAACACCAGCGGCAATCATGCGACGCACGGAGATCGGGAAGCGTGTCTGGGTGTCGTCGGTCCACGCGTTTTTCGGTTTGCTGATCGAACGTGGATTTTTACCCGCAGCAGGTTTATCCGCTGGTCGCGGTTTGTCGGCCGCGAGCCACCATTGCGTGAAGGCGATCGTGGCTAGTGGAAGTCCCATGAGAAAACCGCGTTGCGGAACGAGCAGCGCAGAGATTGCATTGCCCCAGCGCCAGGTTGTTTCAGGAATCACAGTGAACGACGGAGGCAGATTCATCAGCACGCCGAAGAGTCCACCTTCATCTGAGCCGGCCTTCTCGAACAGTTTCAGCCAACCCATGCCGCCATTCAACAGCACTATCAACGGCGTGATGATCGCGGCGAGCTTGTCGCGCAACATGACGAGAGCCCACCGGTGTAGCACGCCGATGAAAGCGATGCCGAGAATTAAGTTCTCTATAAACATCGACTGTCGCAGGTCGGCGCCACACTTCACAAAGACTGCGGAGACAAAGTCAGAAATGAAAGGGTAAGTGAATCGAACTCCGGCGTAAGTCGGATCTTCCGGTGGGAAGTTATTGCCGAATGCGAAGCTTGTGATGACGCTCAGATGAAATGGGAGGTCGCCGAAGTTATTTAATAAACCCGTGCTGAGACCAGTTTCATCTTCGATCACGGCGCGACTGAATACCTTCCACAGAACAACAGTCGCCACAGCGTAAAACATGAAGTAGCCTGCGGACGTGGCGTCAGGATGAAGAAAGAACCGGCGGATGCTTTTTTGGAGTGATTCGAGGTCTTCTCGTAAACGTCTCAGGGTATTGGCATCGGCGAGAAGTCCGAGCGGGCTACAACAAATGGCGGTGCTGAAAACGATCGTAGCGCCAGTCAGTCCAAGAAACTCGGCGACAATAAAACTGACTAAACCGAGAGCCGCCAAACCGAGAGCGGCTCCGGAGCAAAGTCTCGCGCCAAACGGCGCGTTTTCGTCGTAGAGGTAAGTCGCAACCGTGCCGCTGAGGATTACTAATAATGCGAGTATTAAGGACGCAAACATGTATCAGGTTCGGATTATACCGGGAACGCGATTGGCGGCAACTTTGCATCGCTCGATGTGATCAGTTAGTTTTCTACGAATCATGTTAAGAGCGGGTATTGTCGGTCTGCCCAACGTGGGCAAGTCAACCTTATTCAACGCACTCACGGCGCAGTCGTCTGCGCTGGCTGCGAACTATCCTTTCGCGACTATCGAACCGAACGTCGGTGTCGTTTCAGTGCCGGATGAGCGGTTGGAGCCACTGGCTCGGCTGGTCAAAACGGAAAAGATCGTGCCGGCGACTGTCGAATTCCTCGACATCGCGGGATTGGTGCGAGGAGCTTCGAAAGGTGAGGGTCTGGGGAATCAATTCCTCGCAAACATTCGCGAAACGGATACGGTGGTCCAGGTGGTTCGTTGTTTTGAGGATGAAAGCGTGATTCACGTCGAAGGCGACGTGGATCCGGTTAGAGATATCGAAACGATTCAGATCGAACTCGCACTCTCCGATTTGGCGACAGTCGAACGTCGCCGAGAGAAAGCTCAGAAGACTTTGAAGGGCGGCGACAAGGTTGCGCGTCAGGAGCTCGAGGTGCTGGACAAGATACAACCGGCGCTCGAGCAGGGCAGGTCTGCAAGGACAGTTGCGCTTACGGATGATGAGCGTGCGCTGGCTCGCAACTTTTTTCTCTTAACGACGAAGCCCACGATTTACGCAGCCAACGTCGACGAAGCGGCACTCGCTAGCCTGGATGAGAATTCGATGGTGAACGCGGTGCGCGAGATCGCAGCGCAGGAAGCTGCGGAGTGCGTGGTGATCTGCGCACAACTCGAAGCGGATCTCGTTGCGCTGCCACCCGAAGAACGGCTCGACTATCTGAAGAGTCTGAATGTGTCAACGAGTGGGGTGGACCAACTGATCAAGAGCGCTTATCACCTGCTCGGGTTAATGTCGTTTTTGACGGCAGGTGAAAAAGAGGTCCGGGCGTGGACGATCCCGCAAGGGACTCGCGCGCAAACCGCCGCCGGCACGATTCACTCCGACATCGAGCGCGGCTTCATCCGCGCAGAGATCATCAGCTACGACGAACTCATGAAAGCCGGCTCATACGCAGCAGCCCGCGAAAAAGGATTACTACGACTCGAAGGCAAAGACTACATCATGCAGGAGGGCGATGTAGTTCACTTCCGGTTCAATGTTTAGCACTTGTTAAGAGCTGCCGTTTCCGCGCTTGCGAAGACTGTTAATGAAAGAACGCAGCGCGAGGTCTGTACGCTTCTGTGATTTGCTCAATTCGGCTTGCGTAACAGCCAAGCTTTTTATCTGCTCGTTTGTGGCCTGTATCTGCTCACTTGTGGCGTGTATCTGCTCACTTGTGGCGTGTATCTGCTCATTTATAGCTTTAGATTCAGCGCGCCACGCCGCTTCGTTTTTGATCTGAGCATCAATGAGAATATTAATCTTCTGACGAAATTCGCTTCGAGCTTCCCGTCCGATCATCACGATTCTGCCTAATATGTATTCCGCGCGATCGAGTCGTTCTTCTGGTGTCATCCGTACTAGCTCCATCAGGTGAGGTGAAATATCGAACGCATGATCGCATGTGCGCATAGGATGGGTCAACTACGGTTTGAGCGAGAGACTGAAGCGGAGAAAGGCCACAAAAAGGCACATAAGGAACACAAGAAATCTCCTCCTAAATCATCTTGTGTGCCTTATGTGCCTTTTTGTGGCTAAAGTCAGGAGAGGTCCGATGCGGGGCAATCGAGAGAAGGAGCGGGAACTCCCGATTGCCCGCGCAGCAGCTAACGAAGCAGGGCACGAATTCCAACGAGAATCAGATAACCGATTGCGAGTACAACCGCCACTTTGATCAGCAACACCGCCAGGGAAATTAAAAATTGAACAATGCTTAGTGTGATACCAAACGCGCTAACAAGCAGTGTAAAGATAAATGGCACCGCTACGACCAGAACAAACAATCCCAGAAGTATCATTCCAACGACTCTCAAAACATTTTTTGCGTCTTTCATCGTTAGCCTCCAATCGCGTGGCGCCCTTGAAACCCTCCGGTTCTACCGCCCGCAGCCACCTATACGCAGATTCCCACACCCGCGTTCCAACGAAGATTCTGAATACTTTCCCCGTAAAAATGGCGGTTTTTGCAACTAAACCCCTCGGTCCTCAAGGCGCGCTCGGATGATCCTGCCGGTCGCGTGTTTAACTCTTTTCGGCGATAATTATACATACTTTTTCGAGCCATGGACCGCTGGAATTCAAGAAGTCTGTTTAACGACGAGCCTCCAGAGCCCGCACCGGCCGAAGGTGCCCCCCTGGCCGAACGGATGCGACCTCGCTCGCTATCGGAGTTCGTGGGGCAAACGCACCTCGTCGGCGAAGGACGCATTCTGCGACGCCTGCTGGCCGGCGGCGGCGCGCTGCCTTCGTTGATTCTCTGGGGCGCACCCGGCACGGGCAAGACAACGCTCGCACGCTTGTTGGCTGACAACAGTGGCCAGCGATTCATTGCTCTCTCAGCGGTCTTCTCCGGCGTTAAAGACCTGCGAGAAGCCATCCAGGAAGCGAAAACGGAAAAGCGCTACGGCAAACGCACAGTACTCTTCATCGACGAAATCCACCGCTTCAACAAATCGCAACAAGACGCCCTCTTGCACGCAGTCGAAAACGGCACCGTCACTCTCATCGGAGCGACGACCGAAAATCCGTCGTTCGAAGTCACCGGCGCGCTCTTGTCGCGTTGCCGTGTTCTTGTTCTCAATCAACTTTCAGAAGACGAGATAACCACCGTCCTTCGAAACGCCCTGAAAGACGAAGAACGAGGTCTCGCGAGTTTTAATGCCGCGATCTCTGATGAGCTGTTGCAACGAATTGCACACTCTTCGGGCGGCGACGCACGCGTCGCTCTTACTGCCCTCGATGCGGCCGTCGAATCGACAGCTCCCGATGCTCACGGCGTTCGATCAGTTACCGAACAGACGGTCGTCGAAGCGCTCGGCCGTGCTCACTATGCTTATGACAAAGGTGGCGAAGAACATTACAACCTGATCTCAGCACTGATTAAGTCTCTGCGAAATTCGGACGTCGACGCTGCGTTGTACTGGCTCGCAAGAATGATCGAAGGTGGCGCAGATCCGATTTTCATCGCACGCCGTCTGTGCATTCTCGCTTCAGAAGACATCGGAATGGCCGATCCTCAGGCAATGGTCCAGGCAGCCGCTGCCGCCGACATCACACACCTGATCGGCTTGCCGGAAGCATTGTTTCCGTTGACGCAGGCAACGATCTATCTCGCGAAGGCTCCGAAGTCGAACGCAGTCAAGAGTGCGTATCACGCAGCGGCGATTGACGCGGAAGAAACAGCACGCGTGCCGGTGCCACTCCATCTGAGAAATGCCGTGACACCGTTGATGAAGCAGATTGGTTACGGGAAGGAATATCGTTACGTCCACAACGACAGACGCGCGCGCGAAGAGATGGAGTGTTTGCCCGAACAACTGCGCGGCAGAAAGTATTATTCAGAAGAAGAGCAAACCGGAGGTGGGGAAACTGAGGGTGACGACTAACCGAAAATCTGACAAGGAGCTGGCGTTTTTACAAGACCTCTTCATCGCTCCCGACTGGGGCGAGCGTTTTGCAGAATTGATTGACGCGCACGTGAAGCTGCCAAACGAAGGCAAGGCCCTTTACATTGCCGCGGGTACCGGCGGTCACGCAATGGCATTACAAGAGCGCGCGGGCAGCAAGCTCGAATTCCTGTGCGTTGATGAGAATGCAGAGTGCCTCGAACTAGCGCGCGCCAAGGCAACCGCAACTGACGGACGGATCGGTTTCGACATCGCCGAGCTCGACGATCTCAAGTTGCGCGACAACCAGTACGATCTCGTTATCGGCAATGCGTCGCTAGTGTCACCACAACGCGTTCCAAAAATGCTTTCGGAAATGGTCCGAGTCGCCGCGCCAGGCGCAACCATCGTGCTAACACTACCCACGTCATCAAGCTTTGGCGAGTTCTTTTCAATCTACTGGGAAGCACTGCACAACGAGGGACTACTCGATCTTGAATCCGACGTGGAGCAATTGATCACGGAGCAGCCCACGGTCTCGGAAGTGGAGCAGTTCGCCGAAGACGAAGGCCTTGGAGATGTCGAGTCGTGGACGCGGATCGAAGAGTTTGACTTCGACTCAGGCGAGCAGTTCTTAAGCTCTCCGCTGGTCGCAGAATTTCTGATGCACGAGTGGCTTGCCCTCGTACCTGATGACAGGAGAGCTGGATTGTTCGGTGAAATCTCTCGGCTAATCAATGAAGAGAGACATGAGGCGGAGTTCGCGCTGTCAGTGAAGGCGACTCTAATCGTAGGACGGAAGGCTCACATTTACTGATCTTGGTCTTTGTACTTGGTACTTGGAGCTTGGTACTTTGCACTTAGGCGGCACCGTACTACACAACCAAGTACAAAGCACAAAGTACAAAAACCAAACCTTACTCCTTCACTTCCTTGGGTGACGGTTCCCTTTCGCCCTCTTCAATGCCTTCCCTGAAGGCTTTCTTACTTTGACCGAGGGCTTTCGCCAGTTGCGGGAGTCTGGTAGCACCAAAAAGCAAAAAGATAACAAGCACGATTACTATAAGCTCCGGGGTTCCGAGTCCGGCGATCGCCAACATTGTTTGACTCATAACTTCCTCTTTCTCAGGGGCTGAGCCGGCGGCCGACTTCTGGTCGGCTTGCGCCAGCTATTCTCGATTATCCGATTCGTAGAACAGGTACTTCCTCCAAGTCTCGTCCGCTCTACCTAAGTAACGCATGATTTGTCTGTTTACGTGCAGTGAGAACCCGCGCGGTCTGCGCAAAAGATGCATCCCGGATTCTTCTGGAGTCCGGTTGCCCTTTCGGTGGTTGCAACGCTTACAGCAAGCTACCAGATTATCCCATGCAGACTCCCCTCCACGCGAGCGGGGAAGCACATGATCGAGAGTCAACTCTGAGGGCGGATATTGATGGCCGCAATACTGGCACGTCGAGTGATCGCGCAGAAGAATGTTCTTCCGCGAGAGCGACCGACGTTCAAAAGGTATGTGAATGTATTCCGTAAGACGAATGACCGAAGGGGCATGAATGGTGAGTTTTTGCGAATGGAGTATGTGGCCGTTGTGCTCCTCCACTCGCGCCACTCCTTTAAAGATCATCACCACTGCGCGCCTTTCTGTGCACACGTTGATGGGCTCAAAAGAAGTATTTAGGACTAAAACCCTGCCGTTCATCTCGGCTGATATTACGCGAGCCCGGAAGAGGGTGTCAAAATATC
>Ga0105240_10014705_pt1 | contig 10675 bp, 10 predicted proteins | sample KBSC54metaG_FD_80426 | JGI IMG/M metagenome (GOLD analysis project Ga0105240, IMG submission 80426) | Corn rhizosphere microbial communities from Kellogg Biological Station, Michigan, USA - KBS C5-4 metaG | ecosystem: Host-associated > Plants > Roots > Rhizosphere > Soil | place: Michigan, USA...
GGCATCCAGAAGCTCGTGCTTGTCGCCGAGGGTACGGCGAGCAGCTAGGCGACGGCCTGCCGCTCCACGGCCTTCACGTCGTACGGCGGCTTGGCCAGCTCGCGCGGCGACAGGGTGAAGAACTCCACGCCGGTCTCGGTGATGCCGACGGAGTGCTCGAACTGCGCCGAGAGCTGCTTGTCGCGCGTCACCGCGGTCCAGCCGTCGCTGAGGATCTTCACCTGCCAGGTGCCGACGTTCACCATCGGCTCGACGGTGAAGAACATGCCGGGCTTCAGCACCGGCCCGGTGCCGGGCTTGCCGTAGTGCAGGATGTTCGGGGCGTCGTGGAAGATGCGGCCGAGGCCGTGGCCCGAGAAGTCGCGCACGACCGAGAAGCGCTGGCTCTCGACGTAGCTCTGGATGGCGTGGCCGATGTCGCCGACGTGACCGCCGGGCTTGGCCGCGGCGATGCCGCGCATCATGGATTCGTAGGTGACGTCGCACAGGCGCCTGGCCTTCACGCCGACGTTGCCGGCGAAATACATGCGGCTCGAGTCGCCGTACCAGCCGTCGAGAATCGGCGTGACGTCGATGTTGAGGATGTCGCCGTCCTGCAGGCGCTTGTCGCCCGGGATGCCGTGGCACACGACGTGGTTGATCGACGTGCAGATCGACTTCGGGAACCCGCGATAGCCCAGCGGCGCGGGGATCGCCTTGTGGTCGAGGATGAACTCGTGGCACAGCCGGTCGAGCTCGCCGGTCGTGACGCCGGGCTGGACGTGGGGCGTGATGAAGTCGAGCGTCTCGGCGGCCAGGCGGCCCGCCTTGCGCATGCCCTCGAAGCCCTCGGGGCCGTGCAGCTTGATGGTCCGCTCGTCGCGCCGCCAATAGTCGACGCTGTCGTCCTCGATGTCGCGGGTGGTCATGAAGGTCTATTTGGCATGCGATATCGCCGGTAACAAGCCGTGGCCGTGCTTGGCCGGCCGGAGACCGTCCGTTAATGTCCTGAAAACCAAGGGAAAAAGTCCGCATGGCCGATACGCCGCATGATACGCCCCACGATACACCCAAGAATGTCACAGCCTGCCTGGTGATCATCGGCAACGAAATCCTGAGCGGCCGGACCAAGGATGCCAACCTGAACTTTCTGGCGCTGGAGCTGAACAAACTCGGCGTGCGCCTGATGGAGTGCCGCGTGATTCCCGACGTCGAGCGGACGGTGGTCGACACCATCAACGAGGTGCGCGCCAAGTTCGACTATGTCTTCACCACCGGCGGCATCGGCCCGACGCACGACGACATCACCGCCGACTGCATCGCCAAGGCCTTCGGCGTCGGTATCTCCGAGCATCCCGAGGCGGTTGCGCGCATGACGAAGCACTATGGCGACGCGGCCCTGTTCACGCCGGCGCGGCGGCGCATGGCGCGCGTGCCGCACGGCGGCATCCTGGTCGACAACCCGGTGTCGGTGGCGCCGGGCTTCCAGATGGAGAACGTGTTCACCTTCGCCGGCATCCCCAAGATCATGCAGGGCATGTTCTTCGCGATGAAGCATCGCCTGGTTGGCGGTGCGCCCGTGGTGTCGCGCACCGTGCGCACGAACCTGCCCGAAGGCATCATCGCCGAACCGCTCGGTGCGCTGCAGAAGCGTTTCGCCGACCTCGACATCGGCAGCTATCCCGGCTTCCGCAATGGCAAGGTCAGCGTCTCGCTGGTCCTGCGGGGCACGGATGATGCACGGCTGGCCGCGGCGTCGTCGGAGCTGGTCGACACGCTGAAGACGATGAACGGCGAGGCCGAAGAGTTCGTGCAGTAGACAGTGACCGGCAGACCGTCCCTGGCTTCTCTTCCAAGCGCGGCGCAGTGGGCCGTGCTCGTCGCCGCGTCGATCGGGCTCAGCGTCCTGCTGCTGTCGGTGCATGCGCCGGCGGCACTGTTGCTGGGGCCGCTGATCGCGTCGATGGCGGTCGCCGCGGGCGGCGCGCAACTGCGCCTGCCGCTCACCCCGTTCGTCTTCGCCCAGGGCATCGTCGGCAGCATGATCGCCAAGATGGTGCCGCTGTCGATCGTGGGCGACGTCGTTGGCCACTGGGTGCTGTTCACCGGCGGCGTACTCTCGGTCGTGGCCGTCAGCAGCCTGCTGGGCTGGGCGATGACGCGCCTGCAGATGCTGCCGGGCACGACGGCGCTGTGGGGCACCAGCCCGGGGGCGGCCTCGGTCATGACCCTGATGGCGGAAGCCTATGGCGCCGATCCGCGGCTGGTCGCGATCATGCAGTACCTGCGCGTGCTGATGGTGGCGGCCGTCGCCGCGGCCGTGGCGCGCGTCTTCGGCATCACGCCCGAACACCGCGCGGCGATGGTATGGTTCCCGCCGGTCGATGGGCTGGCACTGGGCGAGACCATTGCCCTGGCCATCATCGGGCCGATCATCGCCCGCCGTCTCAATATTCCCGCTGGCGCGTTCCTGGTGCCGCTGGTCATCGGCCTGGTGCTCAGCCACTTCAGCCTGATGAAGATCGAGCAGCCGCCGTGGCTGCTGGCGGCCTGCTACACGATGATCGGCTGGAACATCGGACTGCGCTTCACGCGCTCGCTGCTGGTCCATGCGGCCAAGGCGTTGCCGCGCATCCTCGTGTGCGTCTTCATCATGATCGCGCTGTGCGGTGGCGTGGCCGTCGTGCTGGTTGTCGTGGCCAAGGTCGATCCGCTGACGGCCTATCTTGCCACCAGCCCCGGCGGTGCTGACTCCATCGCCATCATCGCGGCCTCCAGCAACGTCGACGTCTCCTTCGTGATGGCGATGCAGACGGTGCGCCTGATCGCCGTCCTCGTCCTGGCGCCGATCCTCACCAGGTTCATCGTCGAGCGGATGAACGTTCCGCCGGCATCGTGAGCCGGCGATGGCGCGCCCGCCGGTGCGCGTGGCGGACCCGGCCGATCTAGACCGGTGGCTCGCTGCTGCGAGAGCGGATATCGTGAGGTCATGACTGCCATTCATGACATGACCGCGGCCGATCTGCTGGCCGCCTACAAGACCAAAAAGCTCTCTCCCGTCGAGGCGATCGACGGCGTGATCGCCCGTATCGAGGCCTGGGAGCCCAGGCTCAAGGCGCTCTACGCGCCCGACTTCGGCACGGCGCGCAAGCACGCCCGGGAGTCGGAGAAGCGCTGGGCCGCCGGCAAGCCGGTCGGATCGCTCGACGGCGTGCCGATCACGATCAAGGAGAACATCCCCACCAAAGGCGTTCCCGTGCCGCTCGGCACCGCGGCGACCGATCTGGTGCCGGCCGCCGCCGATGCGCCGGCGGCGGCGCGCGTGCGCGAGGCGGGGGCCATCCTGCTCGCCAAGACGACGATGCCGGACTACGGCATGCTGTCGTCGGGCCGCAGCTCGTTCCATCCGCTGACGCGCAATCCGTGGAACCTCGCGTGGAATCCCGGCGGCTCGAGCGCCGGCGCCGGGGCCGCGGCCGCGGCAGGCTACGGTCCGCTGCATCTCGGCACCGACATCGGCGGCTCGGTCCGCCTGCCGGCGTGCTGGAACGGCATCTTCACCCTGAAGCCCAGCCTCGGCCGCGTGCCGGTCGATCCGCCGTACTTCGGCCGCGCCATCGGTCCGATGACGCGCACCGTGGCCGACGCGGCCCTGCTGATGGCGGAGCTGTCGAAGCCCGACTGGCGCGACCACACCAGCCTGCCTGTCTCCGACATCGACTGGTCGGCCGGACCGCTCGATCCCAAGGGACTGAAGATCGGTCTCCACCTCGACGCGGGCTCGGGCCTGCCGGTCGATCCGGAAGTGAAAGCCGCGGTCGAAGCGGCGGCCAGGCTGTTCGAAAAGGCGGGCGCGCACATCGCGCCGGTAGCGCCGTTCCTGCCGCCGGAGATGCTGCACCTGCAGGATCTGTTCTGGCGGGTGCGCAGCTGGGTCGACTTCTCGGCGCTCAGCCACGCCAAGCAGCACAGCGTGCTGCCGTTCATCGCCGACTGGTGCCGCGGCGGTGCCGACGTCTCCGGCACGACGGTGATCAAGGGGATCGCCAACTACATGGCCATGCGCGCCGCCACGGTGAAGGCCACACAGCCGTTCGACTACGTGCTGTCGCCGGTCTCGCCGGTGCCGACCTATCCCGCCGAGTGGGAGACACCGACCAACGACGTGACGCGGCCGCTCGAGCACATCTCCTTCACCCTGCCGTACAACATGAGCGAACAGCCGGCGGCGTCGATCAACTGCGCCTACACCAGGGACGGCAAGCCGGTCGGCCTGCAGATCGCCGGCCATCGCTTCAACGATATCGGCGTGATGCGCCTGTCGCGCTGGTTCGAGACCGCGCGCGGCCCGCAGAAGAAGTGGCCGGACCCGCCGAACTAGGGCGGCGGGAATGAAGCCGCTCGGCATCCTCATGCTCGATACGCGCTTCCCGCGTATCGAGGGCGACGTCGGCAATCCCGCGTCGTTCGATTTCCCGGTGATCTTCCGTACCATGCAGGGCATCGGCTCGGCCGACGCGGTGGCGGCCCATCCCGACCGGCCGAGGGTGCTGGCGGCATTGAAGACGAACGCCGAAGCGCTGGCGGCGGAGGGTGCGGTCGGCCTGTCGACGAGCTGCGGCTTCCTGGCACTCTACCAGAAGGAACTGGAGGCGCTCTCGCCGGTGCCGGTCGCCACCTCGGCGTTGCTGCTGATCAAGACGCTCGCCGGCAAAAGAGTGGGCGTCATCACCGCGTCGGCGGCCAACCTCACGGCGGCGCACTTCGCGGCAGTCGATGCGCCGGCCGACACGCCCGTCGCCGGCCTGGCGCCCGACGGCGCCTTCGCTGCGACGTTTCTGCGCAACGGCACGACGCTCGACCGCGACGCGGTGGAACAGGAGGCGGTCGCGGCCGGCCGCGCATTGCTGCGGGACCATCCCGGTGTCGATGCCATCGTGCTCGAATGCACCAACCTGCCGCCCTATAACGCCGCCTTGCGGCGGGCGCTCGGCGTGCCGGTGTTCGACATCCTCGACCTGTTGCGCGACTTTCGCAGGCGTTTGGCCTGAGGGACATCTGGTTGGGCCGCGAAATTGCTGCGATAGTCGGGTGCACGCACAACATTGGGGGACGAGATGCGTAAACAGGGAATTTGGCTGGCGGGAGCGTTGGCGGCGGTGGGACTTCTGGCGGCAGGCGCTCCGGCGCAGGCCCAGGACATCGGCATCGGCCTGATCGTGCCGCTCTCGGCGCCGGGTGATGCCACGGGCGGCCAGCTCATCCGTCGCGGCACCGAGATGGGGATCGACGACGTCAACGCGCAGGGCGGCGTGCTCGGCAAGAAGCTGAAGCTCTTCGTCCAGGATTCGCAAGGCCAGCCGCAGGCCGGCGTCGCCGCCTACCGGCGCCTGGTGAGCGAGAACAAGGTCGTGGCCGTGCCCGGCTTCTTCCACAGCTCCGTCGCCATCGCGGTCAATGAGGTCGCCAAGGAGATGGGCGTGCCGACGCTCTCGGTGCAGGCCTCTGCCTCCGACATCACCGCCAAGCATTACGACATCGCCTTCCGCACCCACGCCGTCGATCCGGTGCGCGTCTCGGCGTGGATGGAGTTCATCAAGAAGAAGGGATACAAGCGCGTCTCCCTGATCGCCGAGACCACCGACTACGGCATCGGTCTCAGCAACGAGACGATCGCCCAGAACAAGGCCGCCGGCGGCGGCGTCGAGATCCAGAAGATCACCTTCGACAACAAGGCGACCGACTTCACGCCGCAGCTCCTGCAAGTCAAGGCGTTCAAGCCCGACATGGTGATCAACATCGGCGTCGGCCAGCCGCTCGACCTGATCATGGACCAGGCGACGACGATCGGCCTGCTGCCCAACACGCCGATGCTGATCTCCTATGACGCACCGGCACGCCCGCAGTTCTGGAAGCTGCACGAGAAGAACGGCAACGGCATCTACTTCATCGCCTACTACTCGCCGAAGTCGCCGCTGTCCGATCTCGGCGCGAAGTTCGCCAAGGCGTACAAGGAAAAGTACAAGGAAGATCCGGTCTACGGCGCGCTGAACGGCTACGGCTCGGTGATGATCCTGGCGCAGGCGATGAAGGCGGCCAACAGCACCGATCCCAAGGCGCTGATCAAGGCGCTCGAGACCGGCACCTACAAGAGCTGGCCCGATGCGCCGGTGACCTTCCCGCGCGCCGACGGCGTCTACTGGCACAACTGGGTGCCGCCGGTCCTGATCGTGCAGTACACCAAGCCGCTGCAGGACTGGAAGGAAGCCGACGTCGTCGTCCAGTATTCCAAGAAGTAGCGCGCACCGTCGAAATCCAGTCGGATGTTCTCGACGGAACTCGTCGTCCAGACCGCGATCTCGGGAGTCATGATCGGCGTGCTCTACGCCCTCATGGCTCTCGGCATCACGTTCATCTATTCGATCATGCGCATGGTCAACTGGGCGATGGGCGAGTTCTACATGATCGGCAGCTACCTGCAGTACGTGCTGGTGGCCTTCGTGCTCGGTCCCGACCTGTGGTGGCTGGCCATCCTGGTGTCCGCCGCCGGCGTCTTTGCCTTCGGCGTCGTCGTGCAGTGGGGCCTGATCAAACCGATCTTCAAGAAGCCGCCCGAGGCGCGTGACGACTACGCCACCGTCGTCACGCTGGCGCTGCTGCTGTTCCTGCGCAGCGTCGCCACCGGCCTGGCCGGTCCCAACCAGTTCACGCCGGGCTCGAACCTGCCGATCGTCATGGTCGGCCCGATGCCGATGGCCGGTGCGCGGGTCGCGGCCTTCCTGTTCGCGCTGGGGGCGCTGGCGCTGTTCTATTGCGTGCTGCGCTACACCTGGTACGGGCTGGCGCTGCGGGCGGCCGCGCAGAGCCGCGTCGGCGTGCAGACCGCGGGTATCGACGTGCTGGCGGTCGACCGCATCGCCTTCGGCATCGGCGTGGCGCTGGCGGGCCTGGCGGGCGCGCTGCTGGCGCCGGTGTTCCTGGTGTTTCCCACCAACGGCCTCATCACCACGGTGAAGGGCTTCGAGATCGTGGTGATCGGCGGGCTGGGCTCGATTCCCGGCGCCCTGATCGCCGGTATCCTGCTCGGGCTGATCGAATCGTTCGGCGCCGCCTTCATCGATTCCTCGTACCAGAACATCTACGGCTTCCTGCTGGTGATCGCGATCCTGGTGCTGCGCCCGACCGGCCTGTTCGGCGAACGCGGCCGCGAGGCCTGATCGCATGGCCGCGGCACTCGAGGCGATCGGACTGAACAAGCGCTTCGGCGGCCTGCAGGCGGCCAACGACGTGACCCTGGCGGTCGAGCAGGGCGAGATCCGCGGCCTGATCGGTCCCAACGGCGCCGGCAAGACCACGCTGGTCAACCTGGTCACCGGCGTCTACGCGGCCGATTCGGGCGAGGTCAAGCTCGCCGGCGAGAGCCTGGCCGGCTGCGCCATGCACGAGATCGCACGCCGCGGCCTGGTGCGTTCGTTCCAGGTGACGCGCCTGTTCGGCAGCCTGACGGTGCGCGAGAATTTGCGCACGGCGTTCCTGGCGCGCCGCCCAAAAGACGCCAGCGATGGCGAGGGCCAGATCGAGCGCATGCTCGACCTCACCAAGCTCAAGCCGCTCGCCGACGCGCCGGCCAAGAAGCTCTCTGGCGGCCAGCGGGCGCTGCTGCAAATGGGCTGCGGCTTCATGGTGCCGGGAAGCTGCTACGTGCTCGACGAGCCGTTCTCCGGCATCAACCCGGTGATCAAGGATGCCATCATCGACATGATCGTCGACGTGAACCAGCGGCACGGCGCCACCTTCCTGATCGTGAGCCACGAGATGACGATCATCCGCCGGCTCTGCCCCAAGGTGACGGTGATGATGGAGGGCCGGGTGGCCGCGCACGGCACGCTCGACGAGGTCGCGCGCCTGCCCGAGGTGATCGCGGGCTATCTCGGCAAGGCGCTCGAATGACCGACGCACCATTGCTCGTCGTCGACGACATCCACGCCGCCTACCAGAGCGGCGTCGACATCCTGCAGGGCATGTCGCTCACCGTCCCGGCCGGTGGCTTCGTGCTGGTGATCGGCCCCAACGGCGCCGGCAAGTCGACCCTGCTCAAGAGCGTGTTCGGCCTGCTCGGTGTCCATCGCGGCCGCATCGCGCTGGGTGGCAAGGCGATCGGCGGGCTGCCGCCGCACGAGATCAAGCGGCTGGGCGTCAGCTACGTGCCGCAGGAGCTGAATACCTTTCCGCACCTCTCGGTCGAGGAGAACCTCAACGTCGGCGGCTGGACCTTGCGGCGCGATCCGGCACGGCTCAAGGCCCGGCTGGCGCGCATCTACGACATCTTCCCGGTGCTGGCCGGCCGGCGCCGCGACAAGGCGGGCGCGCTGAGCGGCGGGCAGGGGCGCATGCTCTCGGTCGCGCGCGAGATGATCACCGAGCCCCGGCTGATGCTGGTCGACGAACCCACGGTCGGCCTGGCGCCCAACCTCGCCGACCAGGTCTACGAGCTGCTGCAGACCGCGCGGAAGTCCACGCCGACGGCGATCCTGCTGGTCGACCAGAACGTCGCCGACGCGCTGCGCCACGCCGAGGATGTGGTGATGATGAACCTCGGCAAGGTGAAGGCCGCGGGACCGGTGTCGGAGTTCGGCGAGCAGAGGGTCCACGCCCTGGTCCAGGAGTGCCTGCTCGGATGACCGTGCTGGCCTCCCGCGAATTCCGCCGCACCGCGATCGTCGTGCTCCTGGCGACGGCGGCGATGATGCTGGTGCCGCTGTTCGCCGGCAACTTCGTGCTGCACGTCATCACGATCTCGTTCTACTACGTGATCCTGGCGGCGAGCTGGAACCTGCTGGCGGGATATACCGGCCAGTTCTCGCTGGCCCATCACGCCTTCGCCGCCGTCGGCGCCTACACGTCGGGCCTGCTGGCCTATCACTGGGGCGTCCCGTTCTGGCTCGGTATCCCCGCCGGCGTGCTGCTGGCCGGCGCGATGGGCTATGGGCTGGGCCGCCTCGTGCTGCGCATGCGGGCGATCTACCTGGCGATCGCCACCTGGGCCTTCGCCGAGACGGTGCACATCTATCTCACGGCCGACTACGCCTTCACGCGCGGTGAGCTCGGCCTCAGCGTCAAGCCGCTCTACGGCACCGTCGATCCGCTGCCGTACTACTTCACCTTCCTCGCGCTCACGGCGATCGTGCTGCTCGGCCTGCGCGCGCTGATCGACTCGCCGATCGGCTATTTCATGCGCGCCATCAAGGACGACGAGCTGCGCGCCAAGAGCCTCGGCATCGACACCACGAAGGTGAAGGTCGCGGTGTTCTCGATCTCGAGCGCCATCGCCGGCCTCGCCGGCGCCTTCTACGGCCACTACATCGTGCTGCTCAGCCCGCAGATGGTCGACTTCAGCGAGATGGCCAAGATCGTGATCATGGTGGTGATCGGCGGCTTCGGCACGTTCGTCGGCCCGATCGTGGGCGCCGCACCGGTGCAGATCGTGATGACCTACCTTCAGGCCTACGGCGAATGGAACCTCGCGGTCTTCGCCCTGATCGTGATCGTGCTGATGCGCTTCAGCATGGAGGGCATCGCGGGCCTCCTCGCGCCGGCCTGGCGCTGGCTGTGGGCGCGCCGTGGCTGACGCCGACTGGGATGTGATCGTCGTCGGCTCCGGCGCCGGGGGGCTGGCGGCCGCGCTGGCCGCATCGGTCGACGGCGCGAAGGTCCTGGTGCTGGAGAAGTCGAAGGTGCTGGGCGGCACGACGGCGATGTCGTCGGCCGGAACGTGGGTGCCGGCCAACCATCACATGTTGGCCGCCGGCATCGCCGACTCGGCCGAGGAAACGCTCGCCTACCTGCGCGCCACGGCACCGCCGGGCTGGGCCAGGGACGAAGACGAGCTGTGGCAGGCGCTGGCCGAGGAGTCGGCGCCGATGTTGCGCTTCCTCGAGGACAAGACGCCGCTGCGCTTCGAACTGGTCAACCATCCCGACTTCTATGTCGAAGCGCCGGGCGGCAAGCTGTTCGGGCGCATGGTCTCGCCCAGGCTGATCAGCCGCTACCGCCTTGGCCGGCTGTGGCACAAGGTGCGGCCGTCGGTGAAGCCGCAGTTCTTCACCTACAAGGAGATGGTCGGGGGCATCCTGAAGGACCCGTGGCGCACCGTGTTCCGCATGGGCCCGGCGCTGGTCTGGCGCGCAATCATGGGCAAGGTCGGGCTGGGCAACGGATTGACCGTCGGCCTGGCGCGCGGCTGCCTCGACCACGGCTGCCGCCTGATGCTCGATGCCGAAGTGAAGCACCTCACGCTCGACGGCGGCGCCGTCACCGGCGTCGAGGCGACCGTAGCCGGTAAGCCGATGACCTTTCGCGCCGCCAAGGGTGTGGTGCTGGCGACCGGCGGCTTCGACTGGGCGCCCGACTACATGCCCGCGCATTTTCCCGGCATCGAGCTGATCGGCGCGCCGCGCAGCAACACCGGCGACGGCCAGCGCATGGCGGCGGAAGCGGGCGCCGCGCTGGAGCGCATGGACCAGGCGAACATCGCGCCGGTGACCTTCACCCGATACGAAGGCCATCGCCACGCGCAGCCGCTCTACGAGACCTATACGGCGCACTGCATCCTGGTGAACCGGCACGGCGAGCGGTTCGTGAGCGAAGGCAGCGCGGCTCTCGGCCCGGCGCTCGACGAGCGCGGGCCCGACGGCAA
>Ga0105240_10014706_pt1 | contig 10675 bp, 4 predicted proteins | sample KBSC54metaG_FD_80426 | JGI IMG/M metagenome (GOLD analysis project Ga0105240, IMG submission 80426) | Corn rhizosphere microbial communities from Kellogg Biological Station, Michigan, USA - KBS C5-4 metaG | ecosystem: Host-associated > Plants > Roots > Rhizosphere > Soil | place: Michigan, USA...
ACCGACAATAACCGCAGTGGGAATTGTGGGGCCGAAGGGCTAACCGCCGATCCGGAAATCAATAAGACCCGGGCCCGGCAGAAGCGCAACTTAGTGGCAACCCTGTTGTTTTCGCAGGGCGTGCCCATGTTCCTGGCGGGCGACGAGATTGGGCACACGCAGAACGGAAACAACAATGCTTATTGTCAGGACAACGAAATCAGCTGGCTCGATTGGGACCCGGAGCACGTAGACCACGAGATGCTGGAGTTTGTCCAAAAGGTGATGGCAATACGTAAAGCTCATCCGGTGTTTCGGCGGAGAAATTTCTTCCAGGGACGCAAGATCAGGGGCGCTGATATCAAAGACATTGTGTGGCTCGATCCTGACGGAAAAGAGATGACCGACGAGGAATGGAGCCAGGAATTTGCGCGCTGCCTGGGAGTGACTCTCGCCGGACAGGCGGTGGATGACGTGGATGAGCGCGGACAACGGATTCGCGACGACAATTTCTTGCTGCTGATGAATGCGCACCACGAAGAAATTCCATTCACCCTGGTGACTCCGCCTTCGGGCCAGGGCTGGTATGTCCTGCTGGATACTTCGTGCCAGACATCGCGCCAGGCCAGCGCTTTCTATAGCGGCGGGAATTCATATCCTTTACAGGCGCGATCGATGGCACTGTTGGTGGAGCGCGCTGCTAACCGCGTGCGTGGAAGCGAACGGAGAAAACCTCCGGCGGCATGAAGCGCAAGCACGAGATGCCATTCGGCGCGGAAGTTCGCGACGACGGGATTGCCCGATTTCGCCTGTGGGCGCCCAAAGCTTCCTCCGTCGCAGTTCAATTGAAGAACCCCGATCGCTTGTTACCGATGTCGAAGCATGACGACGGCTGGTTCGAGCTCACGACCGACACCAGCGCGGGCGCACAATACACTTTCAACATTGACGAAAAGCAACTAGTGCCCGATCCGGCTTCAAGGTTTCAGCCTTCAGGTGTCCGTGGGCCCAGTGAAGTGATCGATCCTTCTACTTACGAGTGGCAGGATGCAAGCTGGGAGGGCCGGGGCTGGGATGAAACCGTCATTTACGAACTGCATGTTGGTACTTTTTCCAGCGAAGGCACATTCGCGGGAGTCGAAGCCAAACTGGATTATCTGGCGAGCCTGGGCGTCACCGCTGTGGAGCTGATGCCACTGGCGAGTTTTCCCGGAGAGCGCAATTGGGGATATGACGGGGTGTTGCCGTTTGCTCCCGCTAGTTGCTATGGACGGCCTGACGATCTGAAGCGGCTGATCGATGCCGCGCACGCGAAAAACCTGATGGTTTTTCTGGATGTGGTTTACAACCACTTCGGTCCGGAAGGAAATTATCTGGGGTCGTATGCGCCGGATTTTTTTACACATCGACACCATACTCCATGGGGACAGGCAATTAATTTCGATGGTCCGAACAGCCGGCCGGTGCGGGACTTTTTCATTCACAACGCGCTGTACTGGCTGGAGGAATATCACTTCGATGGGCTACGCTTAGACGCCGTGCATGCCATTCACGATGATTCGAGACCAGACATTCTCACCGAACTTGCAACCACGGTACGGGAAAAATTTGATGAGCGACGGCACGTGCATCTGATTCTGGAAAATGCCGACAACGCCGCGCGCTACTTGTGCCGTGATGCTGGCGCGCGCACATCGTGTTATGACGCGCAGTGGGACGACGATATTCATCACGCGTTGCATGTGCTGGTGACGGGAGAGAAAGACGGATACTACTCCGACTACGCGAATGCAGTGTGGCATTTGGGAAGGTGTCTTGCCGAGGGCTACAGCTATCAGGGAGATGTGTCCGCTTTTCGTGATGGCGCAAGACGCGGTGAGCCGAGCCGAGATTTGCCTCCGAGCTGCTTCGTATCGTTTCTGCAAAATCATGATCAGATCGGAAACCGTGCGCTCGGGGAGCGGATCACACAGCTGGCTGATGCGGAGAAGGTGAAACTGGCAATGGCAATTTTGCTGCTTGCGCCGTCGCCTCCGCTGCTTTTCATGGGAGAAGAATTTGCTGCGGGAAGTCCGTTTTTGTTTTTCTGCGACTTCGGACCGGAGCTGGCGGCAAAAGTGACCGAAGGCAGACGGGCGGAATTTGCAAGGTTCGAGCAATTCAATTCACCTCAGGCGCAGACACAAATTCCTGATCCAAATGCTAAAGGTACATTTCTGCGCTCCAAGCTTGACTGGAAAGCGGTCGGACGCGAGCCGCACTCCACGTGGCTGGAGTTCTACCGAAATGTACTGCAGTGCAGACACGAAAAGGTGGTTCCCCGAATCAAAGACATCGCGCCGGGCCGGGCGAAGTTTGAGGTTTTAGACTCTCTCGGCCTCGAAGTTCAGTGGCTATTCTCGAAATCCGGTAGCCTGCAATTGATTGCAAATTTCGGTGAGGGGCCTCTTCCTCTACGACGGAAACTTAACGGTGAAGTGGTCTACGCCACAAGTGAAGTTCCTGACAGCGAATGGAAGGAGATGCCACCGCTGGCAGCGGCATGGTTCCTGAACGCATGAAAGCGCGCTCGATTCCTCTTTCCACATATCGTTTGCAGTTCAATCGCAGCTTCACTTTTTCGCAGGCTGCGGATCTCGTTCCCTATCTGGCGGAGCTGGGAATCACGCATTGTTACGCTTCACCGTATTTGCGGTCGCGTCCGGGCAGCATGCACGGATACGACATTATTGACCATCACCATCTGGATCCTGAGATCGGCACGGCTGAGGAATACGAGCGCTTTGTGTCAGTGCTGCACCAGCACGGCATGGGACAAATTCTCGATGTAGTGCCCAATCACATGGGCATCATGAGCTCTGATAATGCGTGGTGGCTGGAGGTGCTGGAGAACGGCGAGGCTTCGACCTACGCGGATTTTTTCGACATCGATTGGTATCCGTTGAAGGATGAGCTCCAAGGAAAAGTTCTGGTCCCGGTACTGGGCGATCAATACGGAACTGTACTGGATCGCGGCGAATTAAAGTTAACCTTCGACGTGGAAAAGGGCGGATTTAGCATTTTTTATTTTCAGCATCGGTTTCCGGTTAACCCACGGGAGTACCCGCGCGTTCTGGGTTACCGTACCGAAGCCTTGCAGCAGCAACTCGGCGCAGACAATGAAAACCTCTTGGAATTGCAGAGCCTGATTTCGGCATTCAACCATCTGCCCGGACGCGAGGAAGCGGCTCCGGAAAAACGTGCAGAGCGCTTGCGCGACAAAGAAATACACAAACGGCGACTGGCTGCGCTGTGTGCGCGATCACCCGAGGTCACAGACTTCATTAAAGAAAACGTCACAAAAATAAATGGCACTCCGGCCGACGGTAATTCATTCGACGCGCTGCATGAGCTGATCAAGGCGCAGGCCTACCGGCTGGCGTATTGGAGAGTGGCCGCGGATGACATTAACTATCGACGATTTTTCGATGTCAACGATCTTGCGGGGCTACGGCAGGAAAACGATGGTGTCTTTGCGCAAACGCATGAGTTTATTTTGCAGTTGTTGCGAGAGGGCAAAATTGATGGGTTGCGAGTGGATCACCCGGATGGTCTCTATGACCCGAAGCAGTATTTTGAGCGAGTGCAAGACGCGGATGCCGGTAAGGTTTCCGGAAAATCCTGCTACCTGGTTGCGGAGAAAATCCTAACTGGAGACGAACACCTGCCGCAAGACTGGCCGATCCACGGAACAACAGGTTACAACTTTTCCAATCTGGTAAACGGGTTGTTTGTCGATCCGCAAAGCGAACGGAAACTAGACAGAGTCTATCGCGCGTTTATCGGTCAACACGCCAACTTTAAAGAAATTGTCTACGAATGCAAAAAGCTGGTGATGGACCAGTTGCTGAACAGCGAGTTGAATGTATTGGCAAACCATCTTAGTCGCATAGCGCTGGCCGATCGGCACACTTGTGACTTCACATTGAAGAGCCTGCGTGATGCGCTTAGCGAAATCGTGGCGTGCTTCCCGGTTTATCGAACGTATGTGACCGAGCAAGCAGCATCTGAAAGCGACCGCGCTTACATCAATGAAGCCGTGAACTGCGCCAAAGAAAGAAGCAGCACAACCGAAACTTCGGTGTATGACTTTATTCGGCAAGTCTTGCTGACCAGCCAGGGCCAGGGACACGCGCAGTTTTACCAGCGCTCCGTAATTCATTTTGCTATGAAGTTTCAGCAGTACACCAGCGCACTGATGGCTAAAGGAGTTGAAGACACCAGCTTCTATCGCTACAACCGTTTGGTGTCGCTCAATGATGTCGGTGGCGATCCGCTTCGGTTTGGCATCACACCGGAGCAGTTCCATCATGAAATTGCGCACCGCAGCCGTAGTTGGCCGAATGAAATGTCGGCCACGTCTACCCATGACTCGAAGCGCTCTGAAGACGTGCGAGCGCGAATCAACGTGCTCTCAGAAATTCCTGTGGAATGGCATCGCAGGGTGCGAACCTGGCGGGAGATGAATCGTAACAAGAAAGCTTTCGATGATGTGGCGGAATCGCCCGTGCCGAATGACGAGTACCTGCTCTATCAAACGCTGGTGGGCGCGTGGCCGATAGGCGATCAGTCGACTAACCTTCCGCAGAACTTTGCTAAGAGGATCGGCGAATACATGCTCAAGGCTGTGCGCGAGGCCAAAGAGAAAACCAGTTGGGCAAATCAGAACAAAGAATATGAGGACGCGGTGACCAAGTTTGTGGACGGGGTCCTTGGCTCTCCAGAATTTCGTAGCGACTCTATTCCCTTCCAGCACAAGATTTCGCACTTTGGGATGCTGAACAGCTTGTCCCAAACGCTCATCAAGTTAACTGCCCCCGGCGTTCCCGATACTTATCAGGGAAATGAACTGTGGGAATTTAATCTGGTCGATCCGGACAACCGGCGCGCAGTGGATTACAAACTGCGGAGAGATGTGGTGACGAAATTCAAAGACGTTTGCGACGGCTGCGATCAACAGGCACAGTTCGCTCAAGAACTGGCCGCAAAAATGGACGACGGGCGAATCAAAGCTTATCTCATTTGGAAAATCCTGAACTTGCGAAAGCAGCAGCCGGAACTGTTTCAGCTCGGAGAGTACGTGCCGCTTGAGATTACAGGAGAACGCGCGAGGCACTTGGTCTCGTTCGCTCGCCGGCATGGAACGCGAACTCTGATTGTGGTGGCGCCACGTTTGTGCGCTCAGTTATTGCGCGGCGAGCTTCGAATGCCTTTTGGCGAAGAGGTATGGCAGGACACACAAATTAAGATTTCTAACGGTGCCGTTCGCTTTAGAAATCTTTTGACTGGCGAAAAGCTCGCTGGGGCAACCAGTGGGCTTTTGGCAAAATATCTTTTCCACAATTTTCCGCTGGCGCTACTGCTCTCAGAATAATTAGCAAGCCTCGATGCGGCCTCCATTAAAGCGTTTCGGACCAAATAATAAATAGTGCGCCCGCCCGGGCTTAATACTCTGAGGTATGATGATCGTTTCTCTTGAGGCGAACAATGACTAAACAGACTCTGCTTGCGTTAATCCTTGCAGTTGCAACTTGCTTCCAGTTCCCCACTTTTATTTTTGCGCAATCGAGTTCGGGTGCGTCAAGCCTCGCACCGACCCCACCAATGGGCTGGAACACGTGGAACAAGTTTGGCTGTAACGTCAGCGATGAACTGGTCCGCGGTATGGCTGATGCCATGGTGAAATCGGGCATGAAAGATGCCGGGTATCAATACATTGTGATTGACGATTGCTGGCAGACGGCGCGCGACTCCAAGGCGAATATTGTTGTCGATCCGCATTTTCCGCAGGGAATAAAACCGGTGGCGGATTATGTACATTCGCTGGGCTTGAAGTTTGGAATTTATTCTGATGCCGGAGCAAAAACCTGCCAGAAGCGCCCCGGCGGCCTTGGGCACGAGTATCAGGACGCTCTCACGTACGCCTCATGGGGTGTTGATTATTTGAAGTATGACTGGTGCTACACCCTGCCGAGCCAGGATGCGAAATCATCGTATGCAAATATTCGGGCCGCGCTCGATGCTAGCGGTCGGCAAATCGTGCTCAGTATTTGCGAGTGGGGCAAGCATCAGCCTTGGCTCTGGGGTCAAGAAGTGGGTGGCAATTTGTGGCGCACCACCGACGATATTCAGGACCGCTGGGGAGGTCAGGAGAAGTGGAAAGATGGAAGTTGCTGCTCGAACGGTGTCCTCGCAATTCTGGACGAGCAGGTAGGGTTGCAATCCTACGCTGGGCCAGGGCGCTGGAATGATCCCGACATGCTGGAGGTTGGAAACGGCGGCATGAGCACGACCGAGTACCGCTCGCATTTCAGTTTGTGGGCCATTCTGGCGGCGCCGCTTATTGCGGGTAATGATTTGCGAACCATGACGGCAGAGACTCACGACATCCTTACGAATAAAGAAGTGATCGCCATCGATCAGGATCCGCTCGGACACGAAGGACGACGAGTGGCCAAAGATGGCGATCTGGAAATCTGGGCGAAGCAAATGCAAGACGGGGGACGGGCTGTGGTTCTACTTAACCGCGGAGGTTCATCGCACGATATCTCTGTCACATGGGAAGAACTGGGGTATCCCGGCCACCTGAGCGCTGCGGTCCGAGATTTGTGGGCCCACAAAGATCTGGGCAAGTTCAGCGCGAAATTTTCAGCGGCGGTGGAAAGTCACGGAGTGGTAATGGTTACGGTCAGGCCATAGGCGGCGCCTTGGAGAAGTTGGAGAATAAATTTCAGAGTGACTCAAAGTCTTCATTGCCGCACCGGCACCTTCTTGTAATAATTGTCTGGCTCTGGTGTAAACGCGTTTGGTGCAGCGTGTAGCGAAGGTCATGATGGGATTTCGCGGGCGAGGGCGCCCGCGCCACATGAGCACTGCCATACCTGTACCGATTATGAAGTTCATCGCCCGCATTTTTAATCCGACGAATAACCGGCGGCTGAACGAGCTGCTTGGTTTCTTGTTGTGCGTCTCCGCGCTCCTTCTTTTCCTTGCGCTGGCTTCCTATTCTCCGCTTGACCCTTCTTTCAATAGCGCTTCGGTGCTCACCGGTTCGCGTGTGGCGCGAAACTGGATCGGCATCGTTGGCGCTTATGGCGCCGATGTGCTGCTGCAGGCGTTGGGCGTTAGCGCATTTCTCCTGCCGATATTTGCATTAGGATTGGGCGTCCGCTGGTTTCACTCCCGCAAAGTAGTTTCGCCAATCGCCAAATTGCTGGGTGGATTGTGGCTGCTGATGTTCGTTCCCGCGCTTTTGGCGCTTCTGCCCGGGCCGTTACGATGGCTGGATGCTGTGCCTTTTGAAGGAATCGTCGGGCGGGTGCTCGGCGACACGCTGATCCATTATTTCAATCTGGCCGGAGCGTACATCGTTTCGACCAGCATGTTGGCGGTTGCGCTTTATTTCTGCACCGCATTTTCATTCTCGCAAGCTCGTCTGTGGGCCACCACACGTTTTTCGTTCGTGATCGCGTTACGCGATCGATGGAAAGATTGGAAGGAGCATCGGTTTCGCGCGAAACTGCAGAAGGAACTAGAGAAGCGGCGAGCGGCGAAGCCTGCAATTCAAACTCAAATGATTCAGGCGCGGGTGGTGCCTCCCCCAGTCGAGCATCAGCGCGCTGAGCCACGCCGCACCGGCATTGAGCGCTTCGCGGAAGAGCACGAGGATCGGACCGTTGCCGCCAGTCATATCGCGCCATCGGGGCCGATGGTCGAGGTCACCGAACGCGCTGACATTTCGGCCAAGCCGAAGACCACGATGCCGCGCGTGACCGCCGGCGGGTATAAATTGCCTCCGAGCAGCCTGCTGCATCGGGCTGATGAGCAGCAGGCAGTCGATGCCGACGAACTCAAACTTCTGGCGCAGGTGCTCACTGAAAAATATGCTGAGTTCGATGTGCACGGGCAGATCACGCAGATCAACCCCGGCCCGGTGGTTACAACGTTCGAGTTCAAACCTGAGGCGGGAATTAAATACAGCCGCATCACCGGGCTCACCGATGATCTGTGTCTGGCGTTAAAAGCCGAGAGCATTCTGATCGAGCGCATGGCGGGCAAGAGCACGGTGGGAATTCAGGTGCCGAACCGCGAGCGCGAAATTATCTGGCTGCGCGAGAACATTGAGTCGTCAGAGTTCATCGGATCGAAATCCAAACTTACGCTGGCGTTGGGTAAAGACATTAACGGACGGATTGTCACTGCCGAATTGTCGGGCATGCCTCACCTGCTGATTGCCGGCTCGACCGGCGCGGGTAAGAGCGTGGCCATCAATGCCATGATCATGTCGATTCTCTACAAAGCTACGCCCGACCAGGTGCGATTGATTCTGGTCGATCCGAAGCGGCTGGAGTTGGGCAATTACGAAGGGGTTCCGCATCTTTATACGCCGATCATTACCGAGCCCAAGCTTGCCGCGAATGCGTTGCGCAATGCGGTCCGAGAGATGGAACGCCGGCTGAAACTGCTTGCCGAAAAAGGCGTTCGCAACCTGGAACAGTACAACAAATTATTTGATGACGCTGACACACCAAGCCTGTTTGGAGATTCCGGCGAGGAACGCCCGATTCCCTACATCGTGATCATCATCGACGAACTCGCCGACTTGATGATGCTCGATGGAGGCAACGTCGAAGAATCGATCACGCGGCTGGCACAAATGGCGCGCGCGGTTGGCATTCACCTGGTGCTGGCAACGCAGCGTCCGTCGGTGGACGTGATCACGGGATTGATCAAAGCGAATTTCCCAGCGCGTATTTCGTTCCGCGTCGCGACAAAAGTTGATTCGCGAACCATTCTCGACGCTAATGGCAGCGAGGCATTGCTGGGACGTGGCGACATGCTTTATCTCCCGTCTGGCTCGGCGAGACTGCACCGGCTCCACGCTCCATTCGTCACAGAAAAAGAAATCGCTTCGGTGGTCGAGTTCTGGAGAACGCAAGGAACAGCGGAATACGATCAGAAATTCCTCGAAGCTCCGAAAGAAGAGCGGCAGAGTATGGGGGCTGACGGAGGCGAGGGCGGCGAAAGCGGCGACGAGCATGATCCATTGTTTGAAGACGCGGTGCGCCTGGTGCTTGAGTTTGGCAAAGCCTCCACTTCCCTGCTGCAGCGCCGTTTGCGAATCGGCTACGGGCGGGCGGCGCACTTGATTGATCTGATGGAACGCGACGGTATCGTGGGCGCAGCGGATGGCCCCAAGCCGCGAGAAGTTCTGAAGCGTCCCACTTGGATTACCGAAGTCGAAGAGTCAATGCGGTAAGGCACAAGTCCTCACGGTGAACTTCTGAGCTAATCACTCATTCCGAATCCCCCAATCGGTGTCCGCTTATTCACTTGGCGAGTCACACTGCTGATAGTAAAATCCCGCCAATTGTTTAGCGTGGGGCTCAACGTCGTCAATGGATAGTTTACTTTTCTTCGGCGGACTGCTGCTCTTCGTCCTGCTGTGGCGCTCGCGAACTCGACAGAAGAAAGAACGCGCAGAAGATCTCGATCAGATCGAGAGTCTGAAGTCACGCACATCTGAACTTGAATTCGCCGTACGTGAGTTGAAGCATTCCTTCCAGGTCACTGCAACACAACCTCCGCCACCACAACATGCAGTACAAGCCCCACCGGTCACGCCTGCTCTCAGTGTAAAGAAAGCTCCTGATCCGGAGTCGGCTTCCGCGCGAATTGCAGCCGAAACTTGGGTTTCACAAAAAGTGGAGAGGCCTGTGGCACCGCGAGTAGAGTCCGAGACGCCTCCTTCAACCAAACCAGTCGCTCAGATTCCAGTGGTCGAACAGGTTCGTGCGGACACGTCGCTTCCTTTCGAGACCAGCAGTTCCCTTTCTCAGAATTTCCGATCTGCGCTCGATCTCGAAGAAAGGCTCGGAACCCACTGGCTCAACAAAATTGGAGTTTCGATCCTGGTACTTGGCATTGCGTTTTTTCTTGCGTACCAGATCCGGACGCTGGGGCCAGCCGGCAAGGTTTTGGTGGGATATCTGGTGGCCGGTGCAATGCTCGGCGCCGGGCTCTGGTTCGAGCGCCACGAACGTTACAGAATTCTGGCGCGCGCAGGCGTGGGAGGCGGTTGGGCACTCCTGTTCTTCGTTACGTATGCGATGTATCACATTGCCGCCGCGCAGGTGATCCAATCAGAACTGGCAGACTTGGTGCTCATGCTTGCTGTCGCGGCCGGGATGGTCTGGCACTCACTCCGCTATCGGTCACAAGCGGTCACAAGCCTGGCATTCTTGCTGGCATTTCTGAGCATCACAATCAGCCAGCAAACCGTGTACAGCTTGACCGCCGGCCTTGTTCTTGCAGCAGGATTGGCTGTAGTTGTTGGAAAAATGCAGTGGTTTGAGTTGGAGATCTTTGGCATCGCCGCCAGCTACTTCAACCACTATCTATGGCTGCGACACATCATTGAGCCGATGAACGGGAAACACCACCTGTTTCCCGAATTTCTTCCGAGTGCCGCAATTCTTATCAGTTATTGGATTATTTTCAGAGTCTCCTATGTTTGGCGAAGCCCAGCCAACTCGAAACAAGAAAACATTTCCGCAGCTGCGGCACTGCTGAATGCAGGTTCACTGCTGGGATTGCTCAAGTATCAGTCGGTGCACCCGGAATGGGCATTTTGGGCGCTGATGGCTATGGGCGGAGT
>Ga0105240_10014709_pt1 | contig 10674 bp, 6 predicted proteins | sample KBSC54metaG_FD_80426 | JGI IMG/M metagenome (GOLD analysis project Ga0105240, IMG submission 80426) | Corn rhizosphere microbial communities from Kellogg Biological Station, Michigan, USA - KBS C5-4 metaG | ecosystem: Host-associated > Plants > Roots > Rhizosphere > Soil | place: Michigan, USA...
GGAGAATCGCACGGACGCGGTTACGGACCACCTGATCCTGAGGATTCTTAAGATATAGAGCTGACGTTTCGCCCGCCTGGACACCGACCTGCCAATCAATGACGTGGCGCTTTCCAGTTCCATCGGGCGCCGACAGTCTAATGAGCCCGGCGTCTGCAAATACCTTAACAAGGTTGACCTCGGTATGGATGTCCGTGAAGCCGTGATCCGACACGACAACGATCACCGTTGACGGATCGACATCGCACGCCGTCCGCATGAGTTGACCGATCAAGGCGTCGATCGACTCCAACACCGGAGCACCTTCGGGTCGAAATACACCGACTCGATGTTGTACATCGTCCAACTCCACAAAATGCACAGTCATAAAGGCAGGACGTTGATCGCGAAGAATCTGCTCCGCGAAGCGCTCACCGACTCGGTCCCATTCGTGATAGTCGTGGTCCACAAAGGGGCCCACTTTCTCTTCCAACGACGAAAGATAACCATCCGGCCGGCTGATCGCCTCCATCAAGCGCTGATCGCTATGAGTGATTGCATGGGCACCGGCGTACTGAGGAATGTTGTAGGTGATGCCAAGCGCATCCACGGTCGTTGGCCAGTGAACGCTAGCCGTCTTTAGACCGGCCACTGTAGCAGCCTGCCATAACGTCTGAGCCTTGATATCACGGCCCCAAATATAGCCCTCGCTTCCGGGGTGTATGGGATCAAAGACGGTGTTATCAATAATGCCGTGCACTGCCGGGTCGACCCCGGTCACAATAGTTGCGTGACTGGGAACCGTGGAGGTCGGATACACCCCAATCACACCCTCTGCGTAGGCGCCTTCAGATAGAAAGCGACGCAGGTTGGGAACTCTCAGTCCGTGTGCATCTGCCCGACTAATCGCATCCGGGCGTAGGCCGTCGACTGAGATAAGCACCACAGGCGCAGATAACGCATCAACAGGAGTGATGGCAAGCCCCGCCATCCCAAGAAATCCAAATAAGACCCAACGTAGCTCATCGTCATCTCCACTGAAGTACTAGCAGCGCGTCTCAGCGCTGCTGGCCCACCTTGCCCCCTGCACTTCCGCCGTTAGTCCGGCCGCTTGCGCGCAGTTCCTGGTGCCTTTTTTCAGGACGTCACTCATCGCCCGGATCAAGCATCCGCACGTTGGCACGACGTACGTCCAGCGTTGAGTTCTTTCCCGGGTTGAACCATCGATGTCGCCGCTCAACGACCCAGGCAGGTGGGGCACAGCGGTAATCGTTCGCCGGTGATAAAAGGGATGTAAGCGGCCTCTTCCGGCATGGCCGCCGGAACCCCACGCGTGACCAGCGGTTTTGAGGGAAGTGCCCCCCGATCGATCACTTGACCCTCCTTGATGACGAAGGCAATCCGTCGATAGTTCTCCGAACACTGAAGCGGATTTCCGTCGAGGATCACCAAGTCGGCAATCTTGCCGGTCTCAACAGTGCCGAGATCATTGTCCTTGCCGTAGGCGAGCGCGATGTTGCGAGTAGCAGCCCGTAGGAGATCAAGCGGACGGCATCCCTTCTCCTCCATAGCCTTGAACCAGGAGAAATGCCCCGTGTCCAACCGACACAGATTGTCCTCTCCGGGACCGGTTATCCAGGTATTGCCCCACTGAGGATCGGTCAACCAGTCCGGGGAGCACATGGTCCCGTCATTTGCGAGCAGCAATCTCACACCGGCGCCAATCAAGTTGCGCGCATTCACATCCGAGGATTGCCACAGCACGCGCTCGGTTTCGCTCACGTTCTCGAGGATCCAGGCAAAGCGCTTCTGGGTGAACGGAAAGATCACTGCACCGGTCCCATGACGTTCCATGAGGTCGAGAGTCGATTGCGGGATGGGCGTGGGTCCCGTGATGTTGCAATGAGTGACCAGATCGCATCCGGCTTCAATGGCGATGCGCAGTCCCTCCACAGACATCGAATGTGCTTGTGCTGTGGTGTTGGCCCTATGAGCGGCTTCGACGATGGCGGCCTGTACAGCCGGCGAAAAGGCCAGGAAGGCGCCTGGATAATGATCATTGGATGCGTACTTAACGAAGTCTGTACCGCGCCCGAGGTACTGACTAACCTCCTGTGCAACCTTCTCCGGGGTCAGCCACATCAGATGACGGCCAACATTCTCGACGAACTGTGCGTTGATTCGGCGCGCGAAGGCCGCGCTGACCACTTCGGGTGCTCTGGCGAGAAAATCTGCCGAGAAGGGCCCGTCGAAGCCCACGATGTTTCCAGCGCAGAAGATCCGACTTCCGACTTCGGCTCCCTGGTTGATTCGATCGCGGACTGCCATGAGTGCGCGGCGCGGCCCCCAAGTGTCGAACACTGTCGTCAGCCCGTTCTGGAGAGCGACCTGGGCTGACTCGAGAATGAGGTCCTCATACCGATCCAAGTACCGGGAATAGCCTTCGACCGGATGCAGCCCGAAGAGATGCACATTCGCGTTCATCAGCCCGGGGATCAGGAATTTCCCGGATGCATCGATGACCCGGGTCCCGGTCGGCAGCGCGATTTCCCCGGGTCGAGCTATCGCCCGGATCCGGCCCCCCTCGGCAAGCAGAGTGTGTCCCTCCAGTGGTTTATCCGAAACCGCGTCGAGGATTGTTGCGCCGACAACCGCTAGCGCTGGGACAGTCGATTCGATCATGACCTTACCTCTCGGTTCGCCGCCATGTGTAGTTCAAACCAACAGACGAGCCGGGCGGCATAGTCGATGCAGGCTGGCCAACGCGAGATGCCATGACCTTCCTCCGGATAGGTGACGAGCACCGACTCGGCTCCGTTCTGCAACAGTGCGCTATGGAATTGCTCCGCTTCGACGGGTGGGGTACAGCGATCCAATGCGCCGCAGATGTGCAGCGTTGGTGTGCGGACCCGACTCGCGTGCATGATAGGGCTGCGCTGGAAGTACTTTCCGGCGGAATTCGTGTACCGGTCCGCGAGTGATAACTCAACAAAATGGGGAATGCTGGACAGCAGTTGCGCGGTCACCTGATTGGTCACTGGGGCGACGGCTACAGCGGCGGCAAATCGGTCATCCTGGGTGATCAGCCATGAGGTCATAAAGCCGCCATAGCTTCCTCCGGTGACGCCCAGTCGAGCGGGGTCAGCGATGCCGCGCTCCACCAGCGCGTCCAAGCCAGAAAGGTAATCCTGAGTGTCCGAGCCGCCTACATCACCTAACACGCGGCGCGCGAACTCGCGGCCCCGCCCAGAACTGCCCCGGGGATTCGGAAAGAACACCGCACAGCCACGGTTCAACAGCATCAACACATGGACGAAATAACGTCCCAGCCACATTGGCCGAATCTGCCAGATGGGGCCTCCGTGTATGTGCATCACCAGCGGACAAGGGCCTGACTCTACAGGGCGAAGCAACCAACCCTGCAGCGCGAGACCATCGGGCGCGGACCAACTAATCTGCTCAATCTGAGCGGTCCCCCTTATGAGAGCGTCGTAACCAAGGTCGAAGGACCGCACCGCTCGGTATTCCTCTCCCCGAATCACAGCGATCTCCGGCGCGCGCGTGAAGCTCTCACCCACGACAACGCAATCACCCTGGTCTCCCAAGGCGGCTGCCGTGAAATAGCGGCCAGCAGTGCTGAGCTCTACGCTCTTCCAGGTCTCGACGAAACTGTCGGCGGTGGGCTCATAACGGCCCACGACCGTTTCGAACCCACGATGTCCGCCGACGATCATTCGATGGGCCGAACACCATTCAACGTACGTGATATCCACACCATTGGTGTCCACGCAGCGAATCTTGCCCGACGGGATCTGGATTAATTTCAGATCGCCAGCCACCACCCAGCGATCACTGCAGACAGCCTCAACCACGGCGACCCAGCGGCCGTCGGGGGAACCAGCAGGCCAGCCTAACTGATCCTTCGGGGCATAGAGTTCCTGACTCTCACCGCTGTCAAGTTGGACCCTTTTTAGTCGAGCGCTGTACCAGAGGCCCTCGCCAGGGCCTGTTGAGGAGATGACGACGAGCGCGTCGTTACCACACCAACTCGCCTCCCAGACGTTGTCCGCTTCCGTGCCTACTCGACGCAGCGTGTTTGTACCCACTTCGTATACATAGTTGCGCCGCCAGTGAAAAGCTTCGCTTCCCCGCTCGATCCGCGGCATCCAAGACTCCGCTGCGCTGAAGGCCTGTTGACTGCGGACGGCTCCTTGGGTCCCGGAAGTCTCCGCACCGTGTCCGGCGACGCCGAGAACGATGCGTCGTCCGTCGGGTGACCAGTGCAGGTATTCGACCCACCCCTCAACCCTGGGAGCAGCGCGCGCGCCGCCGCTCTTGAGGTCGAGCAAATACAACTGGAAGTTACCCATTCCCTCACGATCTGACAGGAATGCGATGAGGTCACCATCGGGCGAAAACTTCGGCGCCCGGTCTGTGTGCGGACCGAACGTGATGACCCGAGTATCCCCGCTGCTTAGATCGGTGGCGCAGATACGGGATGCAGGCGTCCCATTCAGGCGGTCTACGATGCTTCCAGCGAATACCACGCGCCGTCCGTCCGTTGTGACCTCGGCCGCGTCCGAAATCAGACCGCTCGTTGGCCGCCGGAGCGCACGATGAATAGATTCCGCTTCCTGGTAGAGCGGCGTATTTCGGAGATCCTGGTCTAACAAGGATTGCACGGTAGAACTCCTCGGGTCTTAGCTCGCGTACCTAGGTGCGGCGCTATCGCGCCGTAGCCACCTCGGAGCTCACGGACATCGCCTGCAAATCTGCTGCCACAGTCCTTCCCACGCGGTAAAAGTGATAGGCCGCCCAGAACGCCAGAAGCGATGTCAGTAACATCGCATAGCGCAGCGAGTTAGTTGCGGCTACGGGCGCGAGCGCATCGCTGAGAACGCCGACGAGTTGGGGCCCGAGTCCCATACCCACGAGATTGGCCAGCAGGAGCACAGCCGCGAGTGTGGTTGCTCGGGCCGTGGGCGCGACGAGTCGCTGCAGCACGGCGAACGTAGGACCGATCAGGAAATTGAAGACCATCGTCAGGGGAACGAAAGCAAGTCCTGCTTGCGTCTTTCCCGGGACCAACAAGAACAGCACACACGCCGGTACCAACGCGGCGGTCGCCAGCCCCGTCAGTCGGAACTGTCCAGCCTCGTCGCCGAGAAACTCTCGCGCGACCCAATACCCGCCCAACGGCATCGCGAGCAGACTACCGATTCCGTTTGCCAGGCCCAGCCAAATCCCCAGCTCATCAAGACTCATGCCATGGCTGCGCATGAGAAACGCCGCGTACCAGGGCTGAAGCCCCAGACCCATCGTCCACAGAAGAATGATGGCCAGAGCGAGATGACGCGTGGAAGGGCGCCGTCCCAGATCGCTCAACACCTGATTCAAGGTAGGTTGCACAGCGAGTTCCAAACCACTGCCCTCCTGGAGTACGCGCGCCTCCGCCACCGTGGTCCGAAGTACGAATGCCAAGAGCAAGCCGGGCGGACCGGCGAGCAGGAATCCCGCGCGCCAGCCCCAATGCATTCCGACCCACCCGCCGAGTGTGAAGCTCATCAAGGCCGCGAGACTTGGCCCCAGCATGTAGATCGACATCGCACGAGTTCTCTCGCCCGGCGCAGGGAAGTAGTCACCCACAAGAGAGTACGTCGGTGGCATTCCGCCCGACTCCCCCACGGCCGCAGCCACCCTGGCAACTACGAGTTGGCTGAACGTACCGACTAACCCGCAGGCCGTCACCGTCATCCCCCAGAGGCCGATCGCAATCGCGCTGATCGTGACGCGATCACCCCGGTCCGACCAGCGAGCAATCGGGAGGCCCAGCGCGGCGTAAAAGAGACCGAACGCCACTCCAGTCAGAAATCCCAGCTGGGAGTCTGAAAGCCGCAGGTCGTTCTTGACGGGCTGAAGGAACAACACCATGAGGCAACGATCCACATAGGTAAACCCGTATACGATCGTCAACACGCCCAGCACGTAGTACTTCCCGCGGCGGCTGCTCAATGGACGTACTAACGTCATCAATACCTTACCGAAACGCTCGCTCCAATAGTCCGGGGCGTGTAGACAATAGCGTTGTCGGGTGGCGTGGAGAAACTGAGCAAGGCGCGCTTGTCAGCCAGGTTCTTGACGTACACATTAAATGACCAGTGGGTTGTTTCAACACCGCCCCTCGCGTTGACGATATTGTAGGATGGCAACAGCCGACTATCGCCATAGGAGGTCCCCACAAAGTCCGTGAATCGATCACTGACAAACCGCCAATCGGCTCCGAAAATTCCCGTAAGATGCCCGGGCAGCGGCTGGCGGAACTCCGCAGCCGCCGAGGTCTGCCAGAGCGGAACATACGGTAGTCGGTTACCGGAGAGGCCGATACAAGGCGTCAGTGCAGTGGGATCGACGACACAGTCCGCGGTAGGCGCGCTCTCCGTCAGATGCGCGCCCGTGTAAGCTCCGTTGAAACGCAGAGTCAGCTTTTGGATGGGCAAGTAGGTCAATGTCCATTCCACACCGTCCGTGCGAGCTCGGCCACCGTTGGCGATGGTGCCGTAGCCGTTGACGACTTCCGAAAGCTGAATATGTCTCCAATCGATCCAGAAGGTTGAGACTTCGGCAGTCAGGCGATTCTCCAGCCATTGACTCTTGATTCCCACCTCGTAGCTGTAGGCCGTCGAGGATCCAAAGGTCGATGGGAATGGCCGGCTCCCAGGCACGAAGTCGTTGGGCCCTCCGGGAATAAAGCCGCTGGCGATGCGGGCGTACACCATGCCCTTTGGCAGAAAGTGCCACTGAGCGTCGGCAGAAAAGGTGCCTACCCTCTCGGCAGAGGTATCGAATATCTCATTCGTATTACCACCGAATGTGAGCCGCTCGTCGAAGGTCTGGTTGTTCTTGCTGAACCGGCCGCCGATGCCCAACTCGACGGCCGGTGTGACGGCATAGTTGATGTTCGCGAAAATCGCTTCTTCGCGGTAATGTTGGTTCAGTCTGCAGCAAATAGTGGGCGGGTAGATCACGGTGCCATTGTCAATCGGCACCAGATTCTCACTTTCCCACTCGTTCTGATTGGTAAAGAATCCTCCCAACTGCCACTTGAAAGCTTGGTCGTCGCGGGATGCGAGTCGTATCTCCTGCGTCAGCGAATCCTGCGGCCGGCTAAAGGAGACTCCACTGCCCAGTGCCGCCGTATCATCCCAAAGTGTGTGAGTCTGATATCTGCTGTAGCTCGTGGTCGAAAGGAAGCTGGCCGGCCCTAGATTCCAGTTGATAGTGGCGTTATACAGCTGGGTGACTGCATAGCCCGGCTGCGTGATGAGACGCTCTTCGGTCAGAGTCCCGTGCAGGGGTGTCAGTGCCCCATGAACTAGGTCTTGGCCACCCGCATAATCATTGAACGACCGTTCCTGATAGGAGCCGGTCACTCGCACGGACAGATCATCGGTGGCGTTGACCAGCACCGATGCGCGACCACCCGCGTAACGCGAGCCGTTGATGTCACTCAGGTTCCGAGAGGGGTCGTCTATGAATCCGGGATAATAGTTGTCATACCCGACGATGCGCAACGCTGCACGGCTGGTCAGGGGCACATTGATCATGCCGTGAACTTCATCGCCTGTTCCGCCGTGATTGACCGAACTGACACCTGATTGCGCTGCGGCTTCGAATCCCGACGGGTCCGGAGCATTGGTCACGTACTTGATCAGGCCACCCAGCGCACTAGCGCCATACAGCGTGCCTTGCGGACCGCGCAACACTTCGATGCGATTCATGTCAAATGTATCGAGGTCCGGAGACATCAACGTCCCGCCGGAATACGGGCCCACAGCTGTATACGGCGTCTCGTCAATGTAGGTTGCGACTGAGGCGTTCTCGCCTCCTGAGATCCCACGGATCTCAAATTGACCGCCGAGACCGCTGTTCACGTTGAATTGGAGCCCAGGCACCGTATCCACAAAGTCCTGATAACGAAAGGACTGCGTGCGTTGCAACTCCTCGCCATTCAGTGCAGTCAACGATATCGGGACATTCAACGCCGACTCGACCCGCTTCTGAGCCGTGACGATGACCTCCTGGAGTACCGACCCGTGATCCACTCCCGGCCCACTCACACCCGAGGGCTCCACCGCCCGATCGCCCGTGCGGGTTTCTCCCGCCTGCGCCAACATCGTCTGTCGGCCAGAGAGTTGACGATCGTCACGAGGGTCGTTGTCCTCGCCTATTCCCGCATCACTCACCGGTGCGCTTGTCGTGGGGTGAGATTTGTCCTGTATGGGAGAGATCACCATCGCACCACTGCGATCACGATGCAACTCCAGCGGTGTGCCCTTGAGGAGAATCCGGATCGCCGCCTCAGGGGTGTAGGTTCCGTGGAGACCTCGCGTGTGAAGTGCTTTGAGCTGGTCCGGTTGATAAACGAGCTCGATAACAGCCTGGTTAGCGAGCGCGTCCAGCGCTGGTATCAACTCACCGGCCGGCAAGTCCAACTTTTTCGGTGCATCGGCCATCGCATACGCCGACAGCGATACCGACCACGCAAAGGCAAGCAGAGTGGCTCGGACAGTCATACTCTTAAGGATCACAGGCTCCCCCGACTTGTGGATTGCGCTTCTTCAACAGTGAAGCTGCTACCCAAGACGAGTGAGCCTGGGAAATCCTCCGGCCGGAAGATGTCAGTTTTGCGTCAGAATGATGGCATCATCAGTGTTAGTGGCGCGAATGTGGAAGCCCTCATCGAGAATCCGAACAAAGGCTTCGTAGTTGCTTGCGCGGAATACCCCATTAATACGAATAGCTCGCAAGGCAGGATCATCAATTCGGATCAGCCGGGCGTTATAGCGATTGAACTCTGCGACAGCCTCCGCCAGGGTAGTTTGGTGAAAAGAGAGATACCCCTTGCGCCAGGTCAGACTCTCCTGCACCTGCTGCGAGGACTCCTTCTTCACCACAATTCCCGAATCCCCGGCACTGGCAATGCTTCCCGCGGGCAACAACACATCCGACGAGCCAACGTCTTGAGAGCTCTGGGTAGGGGTCAGGCTCACTCCCGATCGATCCATCCCGGCAGAGGCAATACGGACGGTGCCCTCTGCCACGACCACTCGGATATCATCTCCCGTGCGCCGTACGGAAAACTGTGTGCCCACCGCGATCACCCGCTCGTCACCGATCTCTACAACGAAGGGCCGTCGCGGATCTTTTGCGACTTCGAAAAACGCCTCCCCCTCGATCAACCGTATTCGCCGCTCTCGAGCCCGCATGGTGACGCGTACGGTGCTTGCCGTGTTGAGCGTGAGGCGCGAGCCGTCTGACAGCGGTACAGTAACAATCTGACCGATGGATGTCGCGTAGCGCGGACCGCTGGAGAGCGTCCATCGCGCCACAAGGATTCCAACTGCCAGAAGGACAGTCGCTGCCACTCCGATCAGCCAACGCCATCTTCGGGTTTGAGGACGTGCGGGAGGGCCCGAAAGGCTCCAGGAGCTGATCCGGAGGGTGTCTTCGTTGAGACTATTCACCTCAGAGTGAGCGCTCGCTTCGTAGGTTCCTGCGGGCTCGCGCTGGCGCTGACTACGCTCGAAAAAAGGAGAGTGGCGCCACTCGCCGCGTGCAGGAATTACCCCGCTCGCCAAGCCCGCACTCAGGGCTCTGAGCCGCCGCGCTTCTTCCCACGACGCCTCCAGGCGGAGCACTGCCACGCGATGCGCTGTCGAGCACGAGACCCACTGGCGCAGATACTCCTCGTCCTCTGGCGTCCAGCTGTCGCCATCGCGCCGCGCAAGCAACTCCGCGGCCCGCTTCTCGATTTCTTTAAGACTCTCCATGCTCGGGGTCTGTTATATCTTGCACACAGATCTCACGCCTGACAGAGCCCGGCTCACTCCTGCCGGCCGAGTCCGCACTGCGCAGCCAATCCGCCAACAGTCTCATGCCGCGCATGACGTACTTTTCAACACTTTTCTCGGTAATTCCGAGTCGAATCGCAACTTCCTTTTGAGGGATATCCTCCACGCGTCTCAACCAAACAACCTCCCGATATGTATCGGGCAACACATCAATGGCCTCAGCCAGCCGCCGCAGCTCCTGATGCGCGGAGGCCCTCGCCTCCGGCGAAACTTCGTCAACCAAGACGTTCAGTGACTCCAAATCCTCCACCGCATCGATAGCAACAATCCGCGCCCTGCGGATGCGATCCGTCATAAGGTGCCGGGCCGTCGCAAACAGAAAGGACTTAGGCGAGTGCGGGCGCGCCTTGGCCGCCGCCTCGTACACACGGATGTAGATCTCCTGCCTTAGGTCATCGACCTCATCGCGAGAAGGCCACAGGCGAAGGAGATAGCGAACCAGCGCCCCCTCGTGAACGAGAATCTCACGCTTGAACCAGCTATCCAGACTCTCGCTCATGTCCGCCAAGGGTACGCGCTTGGTGTCTTGAAACCTAGCGAGATTTAAATGCGTGCCCCCGCGCGGATCAGGGAGGATTTACCGTTCTCAATCGTCTAGATGACGATGTGTCTGTCACCGTACTTACGGGCCAAGTAGCCGACCGTCGGTCCGTCAAGGAATGAAACGAATGTCCCCTTCGGATCACCGCTTCAATAGGTCGCTCCTTCAATGGCTTCGGCTCGCAACCGGCGCCGTATGCATCACGCTCGCATCATCGCAGCTGATAGCACAAGAGAGCCGCAA
>Ga0105240_10014713_pt1 | contig 10674 bp, 13 predicted proteins | sample KBSC54metaG_FD_80426 | JGI IMG/M metagenome (GOLD analysis project Ga0105240, IMG submission 80426) | Corn rhizosphere microbial communities from Kellogg Biological Station, Michigan, USA - KBS C5-4 metaG | ecosystem: Host-associated > Plants > Roots > Rhizosphere > Soil | place: Michigan, USA...
CGCCTGAACGCGGCGCTGATCGACGGCATGAATGTCACGCAGCGACGCCAACCAGAACTCCTCCTCAGGAATCCTAAGGTCATAATGCGCGGCGGCCTTCTGATGCCGAAACCATGCGTAGCCGGTCAGGCGCTTGGAGGGTTTCCGGTAGATGCCGCCTTAACATCCCCATCATCAGGAATAGATAACTTCAACGCCTTAACCGCAGCTTCGACCAGCACGCGCGCATTCCGCGGCGAATCAAACCAGGAGTTGACAAGCTGTGGTTCGACGTCACTATGGAACCTGAGAAGCGAAACCCAGACCAATCCCGCCAAGCGCAGCGGATCTGCACCTATCGGCTCGAAGACAGGATTGATGCCAAACAACCGGTAATACACCAGGTAGGCATGCATACTAAAACAGAGCCGGAAGGATTCCGCTCCTACAAAAAGCGTGACCTCTTCCGAAGCCTCATCGATTTCGTAACGCACCGACAGCATTAGATCTGGCGCGCTTGTTTCATTAGCCATGACGACTCCATTAGAAAAGGCCGCCCGTGGGCGGCCTTAGTTTAAGCATTTACCCCAACTGTCAGCGATTTGCGAGCCGAGTCAAGGCTTTCTCCATTGCGGCTTCCGCATTTTCTTGCTCACTGCGTTCGGGAAATTCTTTGCAGATTTTTTCAAATTGACCCTGCAAATCGCCATCGAACGTGGCGAGACGATCGGCAAACGCGTCTAATTCAGAAGTGTCTAGTTCAATCCCATCAGCCATCGATCCTATCCTTCCAACCTACCTTGAGTGACGCGGACGATAGTGATTTCTAGTGCGGGAATTCACGTAGTGCCCGCCTTTGTGACTGCTACCGTGGCCGCCAGAATAATGGCCGCCGCTCGAATAGTGACTTCTGCCCGACGAATGAGAACCGCGCGCAGAAGCGGATGTGGGGAGAAGGCAAACAAGCGCCAGAACAAGAGCTGCTGCAAATTTCTTCATGAGTTCCTCCGGAGCGAACAGCATAGCACCGCTCCGGAGGTCAGGGTTATGCAACTTTAGGGCTAATTAAGCGCCTTCAGCGTATGTCCCAGCGCCTGAAATCTTGATCGTCGCCTTGAACATCACGATCTTGTCAATGTCCTCATCTTGAACAGCGAAGTCAGTCACCAGACCACTGAAGGTGAATGTGTCGCCTATCGTCGTCTGACCGCCGGCGAGATTCACCGGAAGGACGACCTTGAACGGATAGGCCGCGCCATTCGCCTGGTTAGACGGAGCCAGAAACGCCGCGCTAAGCGCGATTTGGCCAGGATCAGCAGATGCGTATTCACCGTCGAGAGTAAACTCTCCTGGGTCAATCAGTGACTTGATGAAGGTGCGGGTATTCCCAGTCGTGTCCAGCGTCGTGGTGTCTTCAGTTCCCCACTTCGGCTGAGGAGGCGTCACCTTCTTCAGCTTGGCGATCGCAGTAAAAGTGGGCGATGCTCCCAATGTCCCAATCGAAACTACTGTGCCCAGACCAATCTGAGGCGCGGCGGTGAGTGTCATTGTCGTTTTCCTTTCGGTTGCGCGGTTTGGATTTTAGGCGCCCAGGTAGAAGGTCACCATATAGTCGGTTGTCGTGCGGTAGCTCCGAGAATCTTGTTCGAAGCCGTCCATAGCATTGGTCACAAACACCCCCGCGACGCGAGTGCCATCCGGCAATACGCCCCGGTAAAGCTCAAGCACAGAGCGAATCGCCTTCTGAGCTGCTTTCGCTTGAGCGTAGGTCGCATTGGCTGGGCCGCCCGACCAGGTATCCACCTGCAGCCGAATGGTCGCCAAGCCCTTTGTACCGTCGAGCAGGTAATCCGGCACGTCTGAAATCACCTGATACGTCGCGCAGGGATAGGTCACATTCTCCGGAATGAGCACAGGATAGAACCGCGTTCCTATCGCTGCCTGCACTCCCGCGTCCGCAACCACGAGCTGCTGTAATCCGGCTACAAGCATCAGCTGCTCCCATCGATCGCCAAGCAAGTGAGCTCGACGATGATATTGCGGAACTTCACGTTATTGACGATCTGGATGACGAAGGCCCGGGATTCAAAGAACACTCGGTCACCAACATTGATCGTGACGCTATCTCCCGGCCAGCGCATTCGAAACCGATACTGAGACGCCGACGTGAACTCTTCGGCCTGATAAAGCTCCTGTCCAGAGAGCATCCGGATCTCGCAATAGCATTCGTAGTACACCGGCCAGGTCGTATCAGGCTGCCCAAAGCCATCCTGCGCGGCCGGCGCGCGGCCGATCGTGACGAAGTGACGCGCCAGGCCAGGATTGAATACCAAGTCTTGTGTCTGTGGGTCCACTCGCTTCTTTGGCTTGCGTATACCCGGAGTGCTACCAAGCAGCCAGCCGCTTCCTTTTCCCATGACAGTTCCCTTCTCAGCTGACGAGATTGCGGTAGGGGCTTCGAAGAGATTCCACAACACATGGAACCTCTAAATCGACGACGGCACTCTGCTCATAGAAGAATTGCGCATGAAAGAGGATGCTCAGCTTAAGCTCCTCCGGAACACGCTCGCCGATCCAGGCCTGGACGTTCGTTACCGCCCCTACCGCCGCATCAGCAAGAGTCGCAACACCATTTGCATCCACCGACGCTACATGCGTGCTGAGGTCAGTCGCGACGCTACCCACCAAGGGACCCGCGCCAGGAATACAAACCTTCGTGCCGACTTCAGCGCTAAGCAAGGGAGCATCGTCAGGATTAAAAATAAATCCGGGGCTTGAAAGCACCCGGCTACCGGCAGTCATGCTCACTTGCAACGGGCCGCCAAAGCCACAGCGGAACTGCAGAACGGTATTCGCAAACAAGCGGCGCTGTGGGGCCCATGGAGTTGCCCATGCTGGCGCTACGCGTGCCGGCATAACACCGCCGCCGCGCTCGAGCTGGTAGTAATAGAGCGGCCCAGCAACGTTATTGCCGTAGCTGGAATCCCGCGGAAGTGTCTGCACCGCGCCTTGCGTATCGACGTAGCGAAAGAACTGGATTGACTGGAACGGCGGATTAGGCAACTTGAATTCCGGATAGCCATTCCGGTCATAGACAACAGAGCTGCCAGGAAAACTGTCGAGCCGCGCCAGCCAAGTCTGAGTTATCAGCTTAATGCGGCACCAATTCTCGCAATCAAGTCGAGCAGCAACTAAGAATCGAGTGAGGGTTGTGTCACGCGAGGTATCCGTGCGCGCGATCCGGAGTAACTCTTTGAAGTCGCCAAGCGATACGGGCTCGGCAGCCGGCGGAGTCACAAGCTGAAGGGATTCGCTCACAGATAACCTCGAGTGCGTTTGAGAAAAAGGCCGGCAGCCAGGGAGACTGCCGGATCGGAGAACAGAGTTAGACCAGCACCGTCGCGGACTGATCGCAGGCTTGGCGGGCGCCCGAGAGCAGAACGAAGATGGCATTGATCACTGAGTTTGCACCGTCGGCTTCGACGATCCGCAGATAGGGGAAACCCTGCGGAAGCTTCTGCGCATCAATTTCGATCACGTAGAAGATATTGTCCGTAGCTGGCGGAGTGAAGCCTGCGTTGGTGACGGAGGTCTTAGGGCCGAGCACGTCAGATGCAGCAGTCTCACACTTGAAAACATCGAAGGCAATGGCGGTCGCGCCCGTACCGGAGGCATCAGCGCAAGCCTGCAGGGTGACAGCACCAGGAGCGGCAGCGGAATTTCCGATACCGATAATGATGCTTGCGTGGGCATACATAGCCATCGAGAAAGCGGCAGATGTCTTACCGCCTGTTTCGTCGATGGGAGCGATCAGCTGGGCCCAGTGGCCAGCCTGCGCGGAGTAGTATCCGAGACTCATGAAAGTATCCTTTCTCTGAAGAGATCAGAGCGAGTAGGAAGCGAATCGGAGCAGGACATATCCTGCTCCGGACTCACTGTGCAGGTTGACTAAGGACGTGCGGCGAGAACGACGAAGGGACTCGTCGAGGTGCCACCCTTATAGGGCGCTAGCGGCTTTTTGTTGATCGGCTGACCATCGTTGCGAACGGTCCAGCGGAACACTTGCTCACCCGTCAGGAACTGCACGTGGATCGAAGACGCCGTCTTCATGCCGCCGCGCTGACCGATGATGTACTGCGACATATCCGCGAGGATGATATCGCCCTGCGTGCCACCCGCAGCGGCCTGCTCGATCGGAATGACCGGATAGCCGAGCAGCACGCCGAAGTTGCTGCTGTTGCCGCGAACACCAGGCGGAGTATAGAGCAACTCCACAGCCGTTCCTGATCCGCGCGTGAGATTCCAAAGCTGATCTTCGATATCGACATTGATAAAGAAGGCAGCATTCGGCCGGCTAGGAGCCCAAAGACGTTTCTGCATCCCCAGAACGTTGGTTGCCGACACCGTACCAGTGGCCTGGCCGGCGTCTTTGGCAACAACCACCGGCGCAGCCGAGGTAAGGATGCCGAGCATCTGTCCCGCGCCTGTGCCGTTTATTACTTCATCGTCAAACTGAAATGCGAAAGCCTTAGGGAAGTAGGTCTCCGCCCAGGCCTGAAGCGCGCCAGCGTCTTCGAGGATCTCATCCGTCGCATAAAGCAGACCGATCGCCTTGTTTGCGGTCAGCTGGATCTGCTTAAACTTCGGCTTGCTGGAGGTAAAAAGTGCAGCCTCTGAGATGCGAAATACCTGAATGCCGCCGTACCGCTGACCAGCAACGCGGCTGTCTTCGTCCAGGCCATTCAACACCAGGCGATTCGAGGCCATCGGCATAGTCTGGCATCGGCTTGTGACCTGGCCTTCGTTGTAGGTACGCTGCAGGATGTCCGAAGAGTATTCCGGAGCTACCAGGAAGCCGCCTTCGGCATCGACCGACTCATTCGATCCGAGAGCCGCCAAAGGACTGGCAACGGCGTACAAGCGAGGATCCGCAGTCCGCCCATGACTGACAGCGTGAGCACGCACAGCGAGCAGCTGCTCGCCAAAGCTTCCCCAAGGACGCTCGGTGGCGTGATCAGCACCCACGGCGACGCCAGGAGTCGCTGCTGGAGGCGCGGTGCGGTCAATCGCGGCCAAAGCATCGTAACGGTCGATCGCGGCCTGAAGGCGGGTTGCCTCAGCCATGTGAGCCTCAAAGCTCGCATGCTCTTCAGAAGTAAGGGCGCGGCCGTTGGCGCCGTTATTGATTGCCATAGCCGCATCGCGAGCGACGGCCAAAGCCTGCAAGAGTTGACGCTTATTCATCTCAAGTACCTTTCGTGGGTTGACAGCGGTTTGAGACATAACGCTGCGTATTCCGCCATCGGGCGGAGGCAAGCGCCAGGATGCAGGCTTCGGCCAGCAAAACTTGTGGGCAAAATAAAAGCCCCGCTAATAGCAGGGCTTCATCTGAAATAGACGGGCCGCTTCTCACGGCCCTGGCGCTTTCGTCTTGGATATCCGGTTACGTTTCCGGTCTTGCTTCCTCGACACACTGGGGGCGCTGTCCCCTCACGGTGGCTACTCGGAACTTGATCCAGACAGTCAGCTATCAGGCTTATGCGCGTGTAATTCGCCCCTCACCTGATCTTGGGGCCGCACACCTAACCGACGGTCTTCCTTTCGCCTTTGGGTATCTCGTCAAACCACATTGCAGCGGCGGTGTTTCATGCCGGGAGAGCAAGACCCTGGCCGGACTTCTCGTCCGGAACCATGCCGCCACTGCAAACCTATATCCGTGCCAACGGAAAATACTGCTCGTCGAACTCAACAGGATCGTGCGGAATGCTTTCGTTCATCGTGGCAGGGATAACCAAATATTGATTCGTCCGGCACTCCGCAACCGCTACCGATTCATCGTCGAATACACCCTGAAAACAATACATCGATGAGCCGCCGACATCCTGCCATTGCAGGACAACCCAACAATCGCGCCTCGGCATTACAAAGCCGCCAAACGCAACCGCCGCTCTCGCGCTTCGGCCTCAACCTTGACCGAAGCATCCGAATCATCATCCTCTGACACGTGACCCGCACAGCTGCAGTCCGGATTACCGCAATTTTCCGAATCGCAACCATCGCAATCACATCCAGAGCAGTCTCCTCCCTGGCAGGATTCACAGGGGCAGTCGCAATCTCCGTACTCCGCAGCAGGCGCGGCAGAAGCATACGTCTGGGTGAACTTTTCATCTTGGTTACGAGAGGCACTGAGCAATTCACCTGTGAACGAATGCTGGAGGACGGCGGCAGGATTTGCCTTCTTCAAGGCAGACACTCCACCTTGCTGCTTGACTCCATAACCAGCGAGCACCTCATCGAGCGTCGCAACCTTGTCCGCCATGCCCGAAGCAACAGCATCCTTCGCAGTGAGCACTCGGCCCTCACCGAAACCGCTCTTCACCGCGGATACCTTGACCCCGCGCCCACGCGCCACAGCCGAAACAAACATGCCGTAGTAGTCATCCACCATTGCCTGCATCGCCGTCCGAGCTTCATCGCTGAGCGGTTCGAAGTTGTTGCCCTCGACCTTGTACTTGCCGGCACTGATGAGCGAGACCTTCACGCCCAAGTTTTCCAGCGCGACAGAATCGTCTTCGTGCGCAGAGTATACGCCGATCGAACCCGTCAATGAGCTCGGACTTACGCAAAACTCTGAGGCCTGCGAGCCAATGTAGTATGCGGCCGATGCGCATAGCGTGTTTGACACTGCGGAGATCTTCTTTTTCCCGCGAGCCTGGAAGACTTCTACCGCAAATTCGTCGACTCCCGACACAGATCCACCTGGCGAGTCAATATCGAAAACAATAGCCTTCACGTTCGGATCATTGACGGCCTGACGAAACTGTTGTGTAAGATTCTGGATGGATGTGCCGCTGGGCCCAGAGAAATCGCCCGAATAGCGCTGATTGATGATTCCATAGATCGGAATCACGGCCACAGAGCCTGCGCCGGCGGTTGCCAGGTTTTGTTGGCGGGCGGCAGAGACGGCATTTTGCGCCTGAATGGCTGCAACAATGTCGGGTGCCGCGTTGCCCCCGCTAACCTTGAGGGAGATGAAGGCACAGATCGCTTCAAGTTTATCGGGCATAATGGCCCACGGCGTCGAACAGATGGCCCGAACGATGCTGGAATACCGACTGTGAGTCACTAGATCACCCCTTCAACTGCGAGAGCTGCGAGCTTTTGAGGCTCGGTAAGCGAAACTTGTTCAATCCAAGCGGTTGCGCCGACAAAATCTTCGTCAATCAGCATGCTCGAGAGCATCTTCTGACGTTCGTCGCAGGCTTGCTTTGCCTTGAGCTGCTGCAGTGACTTGAAATGGAAGACTCCGCAGACAAAACGGTAGTGCTCAGCGTAGAAGTCGGCTACATGCGCGGAGTTACGCTCGTTCAGGATCAACTTGCGCACTCCGCTTACTTCGCGCCTTACGCACCGGCCGGCATTATCCAGCGCCAAGAGCTGAAGCATCGATTTCAGGCGCGATTGCTGGCCAGCGTCGCCTCCAGATCCGTTTTCAGCTTCCTGCTCGTCATCACCTTCAGCCGGGCCCAGCTGCTGAGCGCTCGACCTACCCGTTTCCGGAGACGCGTCGAGTGTCGTCCAGTTCAACGGCCGGAAATGCTTCTTTCCGATGCCGCCAGGGATGGGATTCATATCTTCGAGCTCACGAGCCTCATCCGGAGACATCCAGCCGTGCTCAATCGCTGTCGCATAGCCCACCATGCGCGTCGCGTAGTCGCCGCGGAGTAAGGAAGCCATTGAAAACTTAGCGTAGAACCGATCATCCTGGATCAAATCCCGCTGAATAACCTGCTCCCACATCACGCACATGGGAAGCACGCACTGCTGGGCATGCATGAGATTGAACTGCTCAACACTCGCGTAGGTGGCCGCCTTGCCCGCGTCGACGCCGACAAGATGAGGGAGCACATTGAAGATCGAGCAAATACGAACATCTGACGATTTTTCAGCTTCAATGAGCTGAAAATCCGCCGGCTTGACACCCAAAGTCTTGATGTCAATGCCCGGCGGCATCATCTTCAGCTTGTGACGATTTTCGCCGGTAGTCGACCTTACCCAAGCGTCGCGATACGCGTCCTCAGCCGCCTTATCCTTAAAATTTGTGCCCGTAACAACGGTGTTCGGCGTTCCATCGTTTTTCAGAAACTTACCGCTGTAATCCTGTTGCGCGAGAGCGACGCCAAAGACATCCATCCCCATGGCGATACGCGATTGCCCCTGCTGCATCTGGTCGGGCCACTCTCGAGGATGAAATACCTCATCCTGCAGCAAAGTTCGAGTATTGTTGGTCAGCGGATCGTTGTACTGATACCGAATAGCGCCATTCGTCAGCATCTCCACGCGCACTCGATCGGGATGCATGGGGATCAGCTCCTGAATCACCCCGCGGCTATCGCTGAGGATCTCAGCATATGCATTGCCGCGCAGCTCCACATGCCCCTGTAGCATCTCGTAGAACTCGAATGCTGTTTGCATTGAGTTCGGCCGAGTGTGCAGCACGTGAAAGAGTGGGTGCTTCCTAGCAACCTGCTTCCCGCCATCGGGCAGGTCAGTGTAGATAAGGCAAGGCAGCACGCCGATCGCACGAGCCTTTGCAGATACGCAAGCGATGACAGTGCTCAGCCGTTTGATCGAATCTGGTGAGATCCGCATGCCTGCAACCGAAGGCGCACCAACTGGACCATACCAGTAGTCATCCCACGGCGCAGGAGCTCCGCCGATATCGGCCCGCAGCCCTTGATAGCCACGCGTTAGTGAAGAGACAAGACTCAACCGCGCCTCCGCGAAGCTTCAAGATTCCGACCCAACAGCATTCCGAGCCCAGCGAGCGCTAGGCCACCAACGATGAATCCGCCTGGACGCCACGCAAGCCAGACGCCGAAAGACAGCATCGCAACGCCGACAAGGACAGAGCCGTCGAATACGGCCGACTTTATCCTGTCGGCATCGATTTTCAACTTCGCAAATCTCATAGGTAACCAATCATTGGTTCGGTATAGCGACTAACAGGGTCGCCGATCATCGCGCGGCTCATACCGCAAAGCAGCGCTGAGACCGGATCAATTTTCGCGCGGCCGTTTTTCTCTTTGCGAGGAAAGACGTTCCCGTTGTGATCTTCCTTGACCTGAACGCAACTCACCGCCCAGGCCGCGACCGGATCACCGTCATGATGCAGCCTTCCAGCCAGCGCCGCGGCCTCGACTTCCTTCATCGGGTCCGACAGATGCTTTACGTTTTGCGGAATCGTAATTGCGACATCGTCGGCCATCACCTTCGCCAACATCTGCTGCATTTGGCGTGCGTTCCACTCATCAAAAGCGATGCAATCACGTGGATAGTCGACCAGTTCCGCTTCGATATCCTCCTGGATACGCTCGAGCTCGATCTCCGGACCCTTATGAGCGATCAGTTTGCCCTGACTAACCCATCGTTGATAGTGCGCGTGAGCCCCATCCACAACGGTCGCTTCTGGAACATAGTGCTTCCAGAACACGTAATAGTGAGCCTTGCCATCCCGGTCCCGCCTGAATATCCGGCATCGAGAAGCAAGATCTACCTTTGCGGCAAGGTCGGCGCCTTCGTAGCAAGCCTCACCTTTGAAATCCTCAATCCTCAGCTCCGGATCTGCACATGCTTCCCATACTTCGGCCGGAATCCATTGCTTACCACTGTTGCGCCACATATTGGCATTTTTGGTGATAAACTCGGGCTGCTTTGCGGGCTGCTGGATAGCATCCCGTAGAGCACGGTTGAACTGTTCGGGCAGAACGGAGATGCCATAGTTCGGATTTGCCTTCTTTAGGCACTCCAGATCGCGCCAGTCGTCTCCATCGTCGAGCGTGTAGATGATGCCAAAGAGGTTGTCATTCTCGATCAGCCCTTGCAGGACTCGCTTGACCTCAAGCTCTAGGTTGTAACATGGCCCATCGACGTTCACGCCGGCAGTGGTGATGATGTACATGAGGGGCTGCTCGCGCGCCATCATGCCATTCTTGTTTGAGTCGTACTGATCGGCCGTCAGTGCTTCGTGGAACTCATCGATGATCGTGCAGTGTGGAGACGACCCGTCACGCGCAATACCCACCAATGGTCGAAAGCGTCCACCATCATCGAGCCGGCTAATTGATAGCTTCTGCACGTCCAAGTGAAACGAGCGCTTTAGATCCGGAAGCGCATTGACTGCCCGCAGCGCCGGCCGGAATACCTCCATCGCCTGCTCGAGGGAGTTCGCCGCGCAATATACCTCAGCTCCTGGCTCATCGTCCGCCGTGAGCATGTAATTACCAGTGCCGACCGCATCAGCCGTCTTGCCGTTCTTTCGACCCACCGAAATATAGGCTTCATTGAAACGCCGAAGCCGGGAACGCTTGTAAACCCACCCGAAAATCGAAGCGCTGTTGAATACCTGCCATGGCTCCAAATGGATGCGATTGCGCTCGCCCGGCTTAGGCCGCATCCACTTGCCTTTAGTGTGCGGCATCTTCTCTTTGAAGGAGCATGCCCGAGCCGCAAGCTCCGCATCGAAGGTATAAAGAAATCCTTTCGTCTTGCTTCGTTCCAGGTCATTCAGGTGTCGCTGGCAAGCTAACCTAACCCATTTGCACGCGACGATGTTGCCCTGGACGACATCGCGTGCATACTTATTTGCGATCGCTGCGTAGTCACGAACAGGAACTCGGCGTTTCGTCGTCGTAC
>Ga0105240_10014714_pt1 | contig 10672 bp, 11 predicted proteins | sample KBSC54metaG_FD_80426 | JGI IMG/M metagenome (GOLD analysis project Ga0105240, IMG submission 80426) | Corn rhizosphere microbial communities from Kellogg Biological Station, Michigan, USA - KBS C5-4 metaG | ecosystem: Host-associated > Plants > Roots > Rhizosphere > Soil | place: Michigan, USA...
CACACGCTGAACGGCTCGGGTCTCGCCGTGGGGCGCACGCTGATCGCGATTCTGGAGAACTGTCAGCAGGAGGACGGCTCGATCGCGATCCCCGCCGCGCTCCAACCGTACATGGACGGACGCACGTCGATACAACGGTGAATGTAAAGTCGATGAGGAGCCTCACATGTCTTCGAATCATGATCGGCGCGAATTCATCGCTACCGTCGCGGCAGCCACCGGACTCGCGGCCATCGGCGCGCCCGGCGCGTCTGCCCAGGGCCCCGCGGCGGCGTCAGGCACGGCGCCGCAACTGGACCTGTCGTGGCTCGATCCGCTCAAAGGAAAACACAAGCAGGTGTTCGACTACGGCTCGTGGGATCTGAGTCAGGACGCGCGGCCGTTTCGCTTTGTGCGCAACTACATCGACTCGCACAAGGAAGTGAATCGCCTCGAGCCGCCCGACGTGAACGCCACGGTCGGCATCTCCCGTCCGTCGTTTGCCGCGAACGCGTCGGATGCGCTCTGGGTCAAATACAAGCTTGGCGAGCACTTCAAGATCAACGATCCGATGACGCGCCAACCGTCGCTGCGGAATATTTTCCTGGATGCGGCGAACGAAGGCGTGAAGGCGCTGCAGGCCAGCGGCGTCGTGTTCTGGCAGTGTAACGTCGCGCTGAACGCAATGATCGGGGAGCTTGCCCGCAGTTCGGGCCTGCCGGCGGCGGAAGTGCGCGCGGACGTCACGGCGGGCCTCAATCCCGGCGTCCGCATCGTGTCGTCGCACATGTTCGCGCTTGGCCTCGTGCAGGAGCGCGGCTTTACCTATATAAAAGCCTGAGCATAGTAAGCTGCTGTTGTGGCGTGGTCACTCGATTCGCGCACCGCGCGTGGAATGGCGATCGTCGCGGCGATTGTCGTGTCGGCGGCGTGCTCGCGAACGGCTGAGCGGCGCACGGCGTCAGGCGTTCCGCTCGCCGGCCCGCTGATTCCCGCGAGTACGACGATCGTGACCGCCTGGGAATTTCCTGAAGACCCGACGACCGACAAATCGCTCGACGATTCGAAGCTCTCACAGGAGATCCGGTCCGGTTTTCGCATCTTCACGAACACGCCGAAGGAAGCCGCGCGTGTCTCGCCCGGCAAAATGTCGTGCAACAACTGCCATTTGAACGGCGGCCAGCGCGAGAAGGCGCTGCCGCTCGTGAACGTCGCGGGCATGTTTCCTGAGTACAACAAGCGGTCCGGCCGTCTCTTCACCCTGAGCGATCGCATCGTCGATTGCTTTCTGCGAAGCGAAGACGCGACCATCGTATCGACGTCAGCCGACGCGCTTCCGACGCCGACGTCGCCTGAAGTGCTCGCCGTTGCGGCGTACCTCACGTGGCTCGCAAAGGGCGCCGCGGTCGGCACGAATCCTTCCTGGCGCGGGCAGAACACGATCGCGCAGGAACATCTGATTCCGGTCGCAAAGATTGATGCCACGAAAGGCGGGGAGATTTTCACCGAGCGCTGTCGTTCGTGCCACGGCGCCGACGGTCAGGGCGTGACCATCGGCGACAAACGGCCCGGCCCGCTCTGGGGCGACGACTCGTGGAACGATGGGGCCGGCGCCGCGCGCGTGTACACACTCGCCGGGATCATTCGTTATTCGATGCCGTATCTCAACCCCGGCAGTCTCACCGACGAAGAAGCGCAGGAAGTTGCCGCGTTCATCAACTCGAAGCCGCGTCCCGCCTATCCCTTCAAAGATGCCGACTATCAAACCGAGAAATTGCCGGGCGACGCGGTGTACTACCACTCGAAGACGGCGGCGCCATGAAGACGCTCGTCCGGCGCTGGAAGCTCGCCGGCAAAATCATCCTGATTGTCGGCCTCTGCTATGCGCCGGTGCACTACGTGATCAAATCGCGGCAGGCGGAGGCCCGCCTGGGCGACATTCTTCCCGGCTACGACAAGACGATGAATCGCGAAATGGCGATGCAGATGGGCACGCTCGGCCTCGTGCTGATGCAGTGGCGCGAGGCGCTCGAACAGCCGGCGACGCAGGCCGTGCTCGTGGCGGTCGGTGCCGCACTCGCTGCGAAGGCGTGCTATTACGTCGCCGACACGCTCGAGCACAACGCGGCGCACGGACAATAGCTTTCTTTGCGGATCTCGTGGCGGAAATGTGGAAGCAGCGCCGAGCGGCCTACCCGCCGGAAATAGCGCCGACGATGAGAAAGGGTTCGCGGCCGGCAACCACCGCGTCTGGCAAGTGCGTGTCCGGCGCATCGTGCGACAAGTCTTCCTGGCAGGCGAAAAAGCGCAGATAGCCTCGCCGTTTCATCGTGTCGTGTTCGCGAATCGTGCCGCGGAGCACTGGATAGCGCGCCTCGACCGCATCGAGCACGCCGCGGATCGTCGCGTCTCCGCTCACGTCCACGACGACTTCGTCGCCGACCGAAGCGAGCGTTCGCAGGTGGTAGGGCAGCCCGACTCGAATCACGACAGTGTTTGAACCTCCACGGACAGCACGGCGGGCAGATGCTCTGCAATAGCAGACCACGAGTCGCCCGCGTCCGCCGATGCATAGACTTGGCCGCCGGTCGTGCCGAAGTACACGCCGCACGCGTCGAGCGAATCGATCGCCATCGCGTCGCGCAGCACGTTGACGTAACAGTCCTGTTGCGGGAGCCCTTTCGTCAGGGCTTCCCACTGGTCGCCGCCGCTCTTGCTGCGGTATACGCGCAGCTTGCCGTCCGGCGGGAAGTGCTCCGAGTCGCTTTTAATCGGCACGACGTAAATAGTGTCGGGCTCGTGGGCGTGCACGTCGATGACGAAGCCGAAATCGCTCGGGAGATTTCCGCTCACCTCGCGCCAGTTGTCGCCGGCATCATCGGTGCGCATGACGTCCCAATGCTTCTGCATGAAGAGAATATTCGGACGTGCGCGGTGCATCGCGATCCGGTGCACGCAGTGGCCGATCTCCGCGCGCGGATCCGGGATGTAGTTCGACACGAGGCCTTTCGTGATCGGCTTCCACGTCCCGCCGCCATCGTCTGACCTGAATGCGCCCGCCGACGAGATCGCGACGTAAATCCTCTTCTGGTTCGTCGGATCGATCAGGATCGTGTGCAGGCACAAACCGCCGGCGCCGGGCGCCCACTTGTTCCCGGTGCTGTGATTGCGGAGGCCGGGGAGCTCATGCCAGCTCGCGCCGCCATCCGTTGTGCGGAACATTGCGGCGTCCTCGACACCTGCATACACCGTGTCGGGATCGTTTGGCGACGGCTCGATGTGCCATACGCGCTTGAATTCCCACGGATGCGGCGTGCCGTCGTACCACTGGTGCGTGCCGGGCGTGCCGTCGTATGAGAACTTGTTGTTGACGGCTTCCCACGTCTTGCCGCCGTCCTTCGATCGCTGCAGGACCTGGCCGAACCAACTGCTCGACTGCGACGCGTAGAGCCGGTTCGGATCCGCGGGCGATCCTTTCATGTGATAGATCTCCCAGCCCGCGAAGTGCGGTCCGGAGACCTGCCAGCTTTTTCTGGATCCGTCCGATGTAAGAACGAAGCCGCCTTTGCGCGTCCCCACGAGCACTCTCACGCCGCTCATCTCTCTCTCCTGTCGTCCAGCCGGCCCTGAAGGTCCGGGGTCTTTTACGGTAACGCGAACACGACGAGCGTATCGGTCGCCACAATCGCGACGTATTGCTTGCCGTTTCGCCCACGATACGTGATCGGATCTGCGTTGCCGCGCCGGTTGAGCGGCGCCGCCCACAGCTCCTTTCCGCTCCGCGCGTCGAGCGCGCGAAATCTGTTGTCGTCGGTCGAGCCAATGAAGATCAATCCGCCCGCGGTGACGATTGGACCCGCGAGCATCGATCGGCCCGTGTTCTGTTTGCCGGCGGGAAGTTGGTCGGTGACGCCGACCGGCACGTGCCATGCGACGTCGCCGGTGCGCGTATCGATCGCGAGGAGCTGCCCCCACGGCGGACGCTGGCAGGGAAGCGCCACGCCGTTCACACGCGCGTCGAATACGCCGCGGCCGCCGTCGTGCTGCGGCATCGCCTTTTCGTACGGGGCGGTTCCGCGCTGTGCCTTTTGAACGAACCCGAGCGCGCCGGCGTCCTGCGTCGCCGTAAACACGAATCGCGAATTCGGATCGAACGCCGTGCCGCCCCAGTTCGCGCCGCCCAGTCCGCCAGGAAACACGAGCGACGTATGCGCCTGCGTCGGCTCTGCGCGGTACGCCCACGGCGTGAATGGTCCGGCGTTGACGATGCCGTTTTTCTCGACGAGCTCTTTGCACGCGGCCGCGTGTTCCGGCGTCGTGTCCTCGGCGCGCACGAGATCATCCAGCGAGAAAGAGTTTCGCGCGATCGGCGGCGGCTTCACCGGAAACGGCTGCGTTGCGAACGTGGCTTCCCCGGGCACCTCGCTCTGCGGCACACGTCGTTCCTCGACGCCGAAGATCGGCTGACCGTTCTCGCGATTGAGGATGTACATGTAGCCCGACTTCGTCGTCAACGCCAGACTGGGGATCGTCGTGCCGTTGCGGACGATGTCGAAGAGGCTCGGCGGCGCCGGCGGATCGGCGTCCCAGATGTCGTGGTGGATCGTCTGGAAATGCCAGCGATACGCGCCGGTGGCGATGTCCAGGGCGACGATGGAGTTGCCGAAAAGATTCGCGCCTTTTCTGTCCCCACCATAGTCGTCGGGAATCGGTGACGCCAGCGGCACGTAAAGCAGCCCGCGCTGTTCGTCCATCGTGAAGTAGAACGGCCACGCATTCACACCAAGGCGATCGCGCCAGCTGTCGCCGTCCCATGTGTCGTGGCCCGGTTCGCCCGGCTGCGGGACGGCGTGAAACTGCCAGAGCTTCGCGCCCGTGCGCGCGTCGTACGCGCGCGGATCGCCGATGCCGCCCGGCGCACCCGCCGGGCTGTTCGCGCCGACGACGATAATATTCTTGTAGATGAACGGTACGGAGTTGTATGGGATGCCAAGGTCGATCTCCCCGTTGGCGCCGAATCCGTTCGCGGGCGTTCCGGCTTTCGCATCGAGCGCGATCAGTCGGCGTCCGCTGGTGAAAAAGATCCGCGGCTGAAGCGCACCGTCGCCAGGCCAATATGAGACGCCGCGGCGCGACGGCGCGCCGCCCGTAACGCCGAACTGCCAGATCTCTTTTCCTGTGTCCGGATCGAGCGCGACGACGCGGTTCGCGCCGGGCAGATACAGCACGCCGTTCACGACGATCGGCGACGCTTCCGAATTGGCGCCGCCCGCGCCGCCGCCGCGTCCGGTCGGCGCGGCCGTGGCGCCTTGCAGCGAGTACGTCCACGCCGTTGTGAGCCTCGCGACGTTCGACGCGTTGATGTCCGCCAGCGTCGAGTAACCGGTGCCGGCCGAATCGTGACGGTACAGCGGCCAGTCTTCGTTTCCGCCGGGCTGTTGGACAATAACGGGCGACGCCATCAGCGTCGACAGACAGACACCGAGCAGCAGTGACCAGAAGCGGCTTCTCATGGCGCCAAGCGTAGCCCAAACGCGATGCTCATCCGCCTCAACTCTGTAAATAAGATGACTCGAAGCGATCGCCGGCCCTACGCCGGAAATCCCAAGCGCCGCACCAGTGTCTGGAAGCGCGGCTCGTCGCGAAGGGCATCCCACTGCGGCTCACGCGGAATCGAGATGAGGAAGCTGGACTTCAATGTCTCGGCGCGTTCCAGCAGATCGAGCGCATGCGTCTTGTCGCTCGACGCCAGATAAATGGCCGCGACGAGATACGGGTCGACGAAGATCGTCTTCGACATGCCGTCCAATTGTTGCAGGACGCGCGCAGTGTCGGCCCTGCGGCCGAGCGACGCATACGCGTAGCCGATCGCCGCGACGAGGATCGGCGCAGGCGCGCCGCCGCGCGCGACGGCCTTGTTCAATTCGACGATCGCTCCCTCATAGTCTTTCCGCTGGGATAACGCCTTTCCGAGACCCCAGCTCGCCACGACATTGTCGGGGTCGAGCGACAGCACATCGCGGTACACCTTTACGGCAGTGTCGTACTGGCGCCGGTAGTACGCATTGCAGCCGAGCTCCGTGTTGAGCGACCCGGACAGCGGATCGCGACTGAGCGCGTCGAGGATTTCACCCTCGGCTTCTTCCGAACGTCCCGTCGATTCGAGGAGGTGCGTCGCGCAGCTGAACATCCACCTGGCGATCGAGTTGATCGTCGTGCGCCAGAAACACTTCGCCCATGCCGCCCGCGCCCAGACGGGACAGGACGCGGTACCGGCCGATCCGCTCGGGAAGCGCCTGCATCGCACGGGCATTTTATCGCGAGCTCATCGCCGGTTGACGCCAAGCCGGTATTTGTGACACTAATACTGACGTCAATTCACTGCAAATGCCACGAGCCTACCAGAGCCCTCTTCGCGCCGGTCAGGTCGAACAGACCCGGGAGCGCATCCTCGAGACGTTTCTCGAAATGCTCGGCGAGCCGGGCACACACGACGTCACGATGCCGGAGCTGGCCCGGCGGGCTGGTGTATCAGTGCGCACGGCCTTTCGCCATTTCCCGACGAGGGAGGATCTCTACGACGGCCTGAACGAGTGGTGGAAGCAGGCCTCGTCGACGCCGCTCCCGCGGGCGCCCGAGGATCTGCCGCAATACGCGCGCGCCTTGTTCGCAACGTTCGCGGCCAACGAACATCTGGTGCGCGCCACGCGGCAGTCGAAGGCACTGCAGGAGGCGCGCGCCCGCCGCAAGCAGCAGCAACGCAGGTACATGGCCGGCGTCCTCGCGCCGCTCGTGCGGCATCTCGATGACCGTGATGCCCGGAAGGCGATCGCTGTTCTCCACATGCTCGTCGGCAGTGATATGTGGCTGACGCTGCGCGAAACCTGGGACCTCACGTCTGAAGAAGCCGCCGACGCGTCGGCGTGGGCCGTCGACACGCTCATGAACCAGCTGCGCGCGAAGAAGCCCATGCGTCCAGCACGCTGACGCCAAGAGGAGAGAGTCATGTATACGGGAGCCTTCGATTCACCAGGACCGGGACCATGGGAGCTCGAACAGACGCATTTCACGCGGCCGATGACGCGATGGATGCAGGCGGTGTTCCCGGGGGCGCAGATGCGAGGCATGCGCGAAGCCTTTTCGCGCTACGGCGCGCTTGTTGACACGGTCGAAACTTTGCCGGTTCAAGGATTCGCTTATGGCCGCATCCGCCCTCTCGGTGCGCCGCCCGATTCGAAAGGCCATCCGCCTCGACTCGTGATGAAGGCCCTCTTCGTGCTACATCCGGAAATGCGGCGCCGCGTCCACCGTTGCGCCGACGCGTTCGAACGCAAACTCTGGCGCGAGGACATGGCGCGGTGGGACGGTGAGTGGCGGCCGGAGGCCGAGCGGCAGAACGCGGCGCTCGCCGCCGTCGAACCTTCCGCGCTGGACGACGACGCGCTGCGCGCCCACTTGCGTGACGCCCGGACGCGGCTCGAGCACGCGATGTACCGGCACCACTCGCTGAATGTCACCTGCGGCCTTCCCGTCGGCGACTTCATCGCGCACGCCGCGGCGTGGACGGGAAAGCCGCTCTCGTCATTGCTCGGACTGCTCACCGGCTCGTCGCCGGTTTCCGTGGGCGCCGCAGAAGAGATGACGCGCCTGGTGTGCGCGCTGCGCGCGGCACCCGACGCCGCCGCGCTCTTCGCCTCCGACGACGATGCGGCGGCGACGCTCGAACGGCTGCGCACATGGACCGGTGAGGTCGGCGCCGCTGCGCGCGCGTATCTCGACAAGGTCGGCCTGCGCTTGCTCTCGGGCTACGACGTCGGCGATTACTACGCGCTCGAGGTACCGATCGTGCTCGTGCGCGCGATTCGCGCGAGCCTGGAAAATGCCGCATTGCCGCAAACGAACCGGGCCGCCGAGCGTCTCGCCGAGATTCGCGACGCCGTGCCCGCGGACCGGCGCGCCGATTTCGACGCGCTGCTCGAAGAGGCGCGCTTCGTCAATCGCCTCCGCGACGAGCGCGGCTACTTGAACGACGCGCCCGCTTCCGGCATCGCGCGCCGGGCCCTGCTCGAAGCGGGGCGCCGTCTGGCCGATCGCGGCCGCCTCCACGCGACCGATCACGCGCTCGATCTGTCGCCGGAAGAAGTGGACGCGCTCCTGGCCGGCTTGGCGGGGCCGTCAGCAGACGACATCGCCGCGGCATCGCATTGGCGCGCGACCAAGACGCACGCCGACGCGCCGGCTCGTCTCGGTCCCGAACCGGCGGCGCCGCCGCCGGTGGAGTGGCTGCCGCCAGCATCGGCGCGCGCGATGCGGGCCATCAACGCCCTGTTCGCGGCTATGTTCGATGTACGCGAAAACAAGACGCGGCCCCAGGCAGGCGCTATCGTCAGCGGGTTTGCCGCGAGCCCCGGCCGGATCGACGGCATCGCCCGCCTTGTCGTTCGACCGGAGCACTTCCAGAAAGTACAGCAGGGCGACATTCTCGTCGCCGCCATGACCTGTCCGTCGTACAACGTGCTGCTTCCGATTCTCGGCGCCATCGTCACCGATCGTGGTGGGCTGCTGTCGCACGCGGCTATTGTCGCGCGGGAGTATGGGCTGCCCGCCGTTGTCGGCACGCGCGATGCCACGCGCATGATTCCCGATGGCGCACGTGTGCGCGTTGACGGCGGCGCCGGCACGGTTGAAATCCTGGGATGAGCGCGCGGCCGATCGATCTCGTCGACGCGCGTGACGAAGCGAACTGCGGCGGCAAGGCCGTGCAGCTGGGCGCGGCGCTGCGCGGCGGGCTGCCCGTTCCGTCGGGCTTCGCGCTCGATGCCGAATGCGTTGACGCAATCGTCGCCGGCGACGCGCACGCGATCACCGGCCTCCGCGGGGCGCTCGCGCGCGCTGGCGGCCCTGTCGCTGTCCGATCGTCCGCCGTAGGCGAAGATTCCGTCGACGCGAGCTTCGCCGGAATGCACCGCACGCTCTTGTACGTGCGCGGCGACGACGCGGTTGCCCGCGCGATTGCAGACGTTCATGCATCCGCGCACACCGATGCCGCGCTGGCCTATCGCACCCGGCTCGGGCTGCCGTCAACGATCCGCATCGCGGTTGTCGTGCAACGCATGGTTGCCGCCGATCGCGCGGGAGTTCTGTTCACGCGCGATCCGATCACGGGGCGCGACGAACGCGTCATTGAATCATCGTGGGGCCTTGGCGAAGCGATCGTGTCCGGGATGATTACGCCGGACCGGCACCGCGTCGCGCGCGACGGGCGCATTGTCGAGCGTGTCGGAGGAGACAAGGACATCGAACTACTCGCGGCTCCCGCCGGCGGCGTGGAGACGCGGTCAGTGGACGCTGCACGCGCGGCCGCCTTCTGCCTGAGCGACGATGACGTGCGGCGGCTGCACGATCTGGCGGATGGCTGCGAGCGTGTGTTTGGCAGCGATCCCGCCGACATCGAGTGGGCATTCGCAGGCAGCGACGTCTTCCTGCTGCAGCGACGAAAGATGACCCCTTGAAAAACATGATGCAGCTGTATGGAGCCGTCGCCGCGGTGGACGCCGCGGATCGCGCTGGACTGCTCTCGGCGCTCGTCGGTCCGCCGGCGACCGCCCATGCGCTGGCCGAGCAGCTTGGCCTCAATCCTCGAGCAACCGAGCAGGTGCTTGCGATCCTGGTGGCGCTTGGCGCCGCGCGGCCGAACGGGGATCGGTTCGAGGCGACCGGCGAACTGCAGACGTTTCTCGCGGCTGAACATCGTCTGGATTCGCGCGCGCTGTTCGCGCACGTGCCCGTCTGGCTCGCGACTGGCGCGCCGGTTGTCACGATGCAGGATGCGGAAGAACGCGAATCGGCGTACCGCCGCGTCACGCCCGGCCTCGGCCGGATGTTTCGCGCGCGCGCCCAAGAACTGGCCGCGGCGCTGCCGCGCTCGCCGCGCGCGATTCTCGACGTCGGCTGCGGCTCCGGCATCTGGAGCCTTTCCGTGGCGGCGCGCCACGCCGGCGCGCGCGTCACCGGGCTCGATCTTCCCGCAGTGCTCGACGGGTTCCGCGAGTTCGCCGCGGAACTGGGAATCGCGGATCGCGTGGACACTATCGCCGGCGATGTTCACGAGATGCAGCTCCCCGCGCCCGGCTCGTTCGACCTCGTCATCGTCGCGAACGTGCTTCGCATCGAGAGCCCCGCGCGCGCCAGGCACATCGTCGAGCGAGTCTCGCCTCTGACCGGCGCGCACGGTGCGATCCTTGTCGTCGATGCGCTGGCAGGCGGCACGCCCGAGCGCGACCTCGCGCGCGAGGTCTACGCGATGCACCTCGCGTTGCGCAGCCGCGATGGCCGCGTTCACACGGCGGATGCGATTCGCGGTTGGTTCCGCGAGGCGGGCTTCTCGCGAGTCGCTGCGATCGAATTCGACGCCCCAGCCGTCGAGTCGGCCGCGTTGCTGTTTACGAGGTGAACGGCTTGGAATGAACCAGAACGGAACACTCGTGTTCCATAAAAAAGAACACTTTGGCGCTAAAAGTCCTCCTGGGTACCTCTAAGTCATAGAAACGACATGCCGGAATCTTCTGGCCGAAGCCTTGCGCTCATGGCAGCGGAGGCGCGCTGTCGTGAGATTGGATCGTCTGACGTTGCTGCTGGCAATCGCGGATCAAATTGCCCGTCTTGGCATGACCCGCGCGATCGTCGTCCAGGG
>Ga0105240_10014715_pt1 | contig 10672 bp, 5 predicted proteins | sample KBSC54metaG_FD_80426 | JGI IMG/M metagenome (GOLD analysis project Ga0105240, IMG submission 80426) | Corn rhizosphere microbial communities from Kellogg Biological Station, Michigan, USA - KBS C5-4 metaG | ecosystem: Host-associated > Plants > Roots > Rhizosphere > Soil | place: Michigan, USA...
ATGCTTCGATGGCGGGGGCGGACCCGAAGGCGGTATGGGTGATGCAGGGATGGATGTTCCATTATAATGCGGCCTATTGGAAGCCTACACAGATACAGGCCTTGTTAAAGGCCGTTCCGGATGATCATATGATCCTGCTGGACCTTTATAGCGAGAGCCATCCTGTGTGGAACAGGACAGAAGCCGGAGCCGCTGGAAGCGGCTCGTCCAGAACCGAAGGTTCCGACCAAGGACGAGCGAGTGCCCGGAGCTCGGACGAAGGCCTACAGACATTAGCGTATTACGGGAAACCCTGGATATGGTGCATGCTGCACAATTTCGGAGGGAATATCAGCTTATGGGGGCGGATGCGGCATGCTGCTGAGGATCCGTCCAAAGCTTTTCATGATCCTTCTGCCGGGAAGATGGTTGGGATCGGACTGACCCCGGAAGGTATAGAGCAGAACCCTGCCTTGTATCAGCTGATGCTGGATAATGTATGGCGGGACAGTGCGGTGGATTTGCGGTCCTGGCTGGATACTTACGCCCAACAACGTTATGGCGTAGCCGATGGCGCTATCAAAATGGCATGGCATCTTTTGGAAAGCAGCGTATATAATGGGGGGCTGACAGAGGGGGGACCTGAATCCATCATACAGGCAAGGCCCACGCTGGATTCGGCCATCGACAGGGTAAATACGCATCTGGACTACGATCCGGGAGTGTTACAGGGGGCCTGGACTCTTTTTGTCAACTCGGCTCCAAAATTAAAGAACAGCGATGGCTATCGCTATGACCTGGTGGATGTCACCCGGCAGGTGCTGGCCAACTATGCTTCTGTGGTGCAGCAGCGTTTTGTCCGGGCATGGAAGGAAAGAGATACGGCTGGATTCCGGAAGAGCAGCCGGCAGTTTTTGGAGTTGATGGATGATATGGACCGGCTGTTGGCGACGCGCAAGGATTTTCTTCTTGGCAAGTGGATCAAGGAAGCCCGGGCATGTGGTGTAACGCCATCAGAGTCGGATCTGTATGAGAAGAATGCCCGAGATCTTGTGACATTGTGGGGGGATAAGGAAAGCGGATTGAGAGAGTATTCATGCCGGCAGTGGAGCGGGCTTATCAGGGGCTTTTATAAGCCCCGGTGGGAGTTATTCTTCCGGCGGCTTGGAGCGGCGTTGAGCAGCGGTCAGGACATGGACTGGAAGGCCTTCGATGCGGATGTGAAGAATTGGGAGTGGCAATGGGTGAATGGTCATGATAAATATGCAGATGTTGCGACCGGCGATGCGGTGCAGGTCGCTGTCGCTTTGTACAAAAAATATATTGCGATGATGCAGGAGCCGGTGGCGACCAATGACGGTATATTTCCTGCAGATGCGGTGGCGAGGCCTTTTATAGATCTTGATAGCAAGGGGTTTTTTATAAATGGCAAACGAACTTTTCTTGTTTCGGCGGGATTGGAATATGCCCGTATACCGCATGAGCTTTGGCGGGACAGGTTGTTGCGGCTGAAGCGGGCGGGTTTTAACTGTGTCGAGATCTATACATTTTGGAACTGGCATGAGCCTCAGGAAGGGAAATTCGACTTCAGCGGCGATCATGATCTGGGGGCTTTTCTCCGACTGGTTGGGAGCATGGGGCTTTATGCTATCGTGCGGGTAGGACCTTATTATTGTGCCGAGTGGGACAATGGGGGCTATCCGTTGTGGCTGCGGTTTAAGTGGGGAGTCCGGGTGAGAGAAGATAATGAGACGTTCGAGCGGTGTGTGGACAGATTTTTTGACCGGCTGCTGCCTGTTGTGTTCGGGCAACAGATACAGCGGGGAGGGCCTGTGATACTTGTGCAATTGGAGAATGAGCATCCCCGAGCGTGGGGGACCTATATGCCGGACGGATACTTCCGGCATCTGCAGCAAAAGGCGCTTTCGATGGGTTTGAAAGTGCCTTATTTTTTTAGTGGGCTACATCACGCGAGCGATCCTGCGGGGGACCTCCCGGAGGAGGGAAACCATTCGGGAGAACAGGCTGTTTCGGGCCAGGGAGCTTTTGGCGATCCTGCCAGACTGGACGACCCGGCGCGTAACAGTCCCTGGATGTCTACGGAGTTCTGGAGTGTCTGGTATAATGGCTATGGGTCGGGGGAGAAAGAGGCGAAGGAATATGCACGGAGGACATGGAAGATCATTGCGCATGGTGGTAATGGATACAATTATTATATGGCGCATGGGGGGAGCAATTTTGGATATACGAATAACGATGAAGATGCTGCATCGTATGATTATGGAGCTGCTGTAGGGCAGGCGGGAGATCTTCGGCCTATCTATTATAGTTTTCGCAAGGCGGGCTGGTTTGCGCGCAGTATGCAGGAGATATTGGAGAACAGCGAGGATGCTACGGAGGAGTGTAAGGGTGTATGCAAGGATAGCGCGTTGCGGGTGACGGCGAGACGGGGTCCTGCGGGGGAGTTACTGTTTGCGGACAATCCGTCGGGAGATGTGCGGCAGATGCGGATCGATGTGGGTGAAGGGCGGATGCTGCCAGAACAGGGGGCGTTAATTGTTGCACCGGGAGAGATCGTGCCTATCCTGCATAATATAACTATAGCCCAGGGAGTGACGCTGGATTGGGGACCTGTACGGTTGTTGGGCATCAGCAGGCAGGGGAATGTGACCACGATGGTGATCTATGGCGAGGCGGGTAGTCCGGCGGAGTTATATTTTTCCGTGGAGGGGAAGAGCAAGGCGATAAAAAAGATATTCAGGGGTGGCGATACGCCAGATGTAGATACAATTTCTGTTAGAGGGGAGACAGTTCGGATAGTAAGCGTCAATGATAAGTTGGTGGATCGGGTCTGGTTTGTGAAGAAGGGGGTGATATTTGGGCCTGCATATGTGGGTGAAGTGAATGGCAACTCAGTTACGGCTGAGAAACCGTGGCCTGCGGACAGTACTGTAGCAAGCCTCACGTTGAAGGACTGGCATATGAAACAATGGGCGGCGCCGGCTGGTGCGGGTTTCGGTGATCGGAACTGGTTATTTGGCAAGCAGCCGCCGCAGATGGGGTCAGACGGGGATGGGACGGCGGATGCGTGGTATCGAAGCAGGATGAATGTGGGGGAGCCCGGCAATTATGTATTACAGGTAGAAGGTGGGGACAGGGCGACTGTTTTTGTGGATGGGAAGCCGATGGCGCGGGTAAATCTGCATGATGGGGAGACAGCTTTGACATTGTCGAAGGGGGAGCATGTCCTGGCGGTCTTTACGGCGCATGATGGGAGGGATAAGCTGGCTGGTTTTTTAGGAGATATGCACGACGTGGACAGCAAAGGGCTCACCGGCGTGGTGACTTTGGTAAAAGGCGCGAGCTTAAAACATACGATAGAAGGTTGGCAGGTGTCGAAGGATGGTAAATCGGACTGGCGGGATTATACCATTGGGCAGGATGTGTTCAACAAACAGCAGGGTACGGCGTGGTTTCGCGCGGTGCTGCCGGAGCCGCCGGCGGGTATCAGAAAGGGGCAGCTGATCTTCAGGAGCGTGGATGAGAATGCTACTGTCTATCTCAATGGGCGGAAGCTGGTAAGGCATGAGGGATGGAATATCCCTTTTAAAGTCTCGTTGGATGGGGTGGATACAATGAAGCGACCGTTGGAGCTGTCTATTTTTATTGAGAATTATTCGAATGAAGGTGGGATCGATCAGCCTGTGAAGGTTTCTTATCTTACCCAGGCCGTGGAGGTAACGGGGTGGCGTATGCGGGGAGGTGTGGACACGGCGCGGGGCGGGTGGAGTGTGGGGACGGGCGGGGATACGATGACCCCTTGCTATTATCGGGCGACATTCGATGCGCCTGCCTATGGTGCGGTGGGTGATCATCTGATCTGGAGAGTTATGACAAAGGGGCTGGGGCATGGTTCTATATGGGTGAATGGGCATAATCTGGGGCGATATCCCGAGAAGACGCCTGCGCCGGGGCTTTATATTCCGGAATGCTGGATGAAGGCCGGCAGTAATGAGCTGCTCATTTTTGATGAGGATGGGAAGAGTGCTGCGGGGGTAACCATTGAGCCGGAGTTAGCCGCCAGCAGAAAGATATTCCATTATGTAAACGGACAATGATGCGTCTTTTTATAAGATACGGGTGGTTGCTTTTGATATGTCAGATGTCGCGGGCACAGTCGTTTGACCCTTTGACGTATGTGGATCCTTTTGTTGGGACCAGCAGGAGTGATGTATACACCCGGTGGGGGAATGAGGGTGGCACATATCCTGGTGCGGTGGCGCCATGGGGCGCTATTCAGCTGACGCCGGAGACGAGGAGGACGGCGGGATATGATTACAAGGACAATGCGATCTGTTTTTTTAGCTGTTACCATCATATGAGCGGATATCCGGGCGGGTCGGCGGGAAGATTGAAGATCATGCCTGTGGGCGGGGCGGATGATGAGGCCAGGGCCGGGACAGGTGTGTTCTGGTTTAATATCGGAAGGCCTTTTCGTCATGAGGATGAAACAGCAATGCCCGGCTATTACCGGGTGCGGCTGGCGGATGATGGTACCGTGGTGGAGGCTACTGCATCTGAGAGAGTGGGGGTGTTTCGATTGAGTTTTCCCGAGGGAGCCACACCAAGAGTATTTATTGGCGGCGCGGGACCCAATACTGCCTTGCAGTTCAACAGACCCTATGTGAAGGAGCATGTTTCGGATGAAGGTATGGTGTTGCGTTTTTCTGGCGATACAGGAGCTATCATCATTCGTGTCAGTGTTTCGTCTGTGGGGGAACCCAGCGCGCAAAAAAACATTACCCGCGAGACGGATGGGCTGACATTCGAGGAAGTGCGTGAAAGGACGCAGGCCAGCTGGAGAAAGCAATTAGGGGTGATAGAAGTGGAAGACCCTGATGAGATACATAAGAAGATATTTTATACAGCCTTGTATCATTCGATGTTGTTACCCTGGATCATCTCGGATGTAGATGGACAGTATCGGGGGCAAGATGGGACAGTGCATACGACGAAAGGGCAGCATGAGTACGGCGGGTTTTCCGCCTGGGATACTTTTCGAAGCTTACATCCGCTGCTTTGTTTGTTGTTCCCGGAACGGCAGCAGGATATGGTCCTGTCGATGCTGGATGTATACCGGCAGACGGGTTATCTGCCATCCGACCCTATGACAGGGAATCATGCGGTGGCGGTGATCGCAGATAGCTGGGTCAAAGGGATACGCGGTTTTGACAGCGCTGAGGCGTATGCTGCCATGCGGAAAGGCGTGATCGATACGCCGTATAGAGAAAAAGATATGGCGCTGTATCGTCGGCTGGGATATATCCCGTCTACCTATCCTGAATCGGTGACGCGGACAGTCGAGTATGCTTATGATGATTGGGTGATCTCGGAGGGGATCATGGGATATAATTAACGGCAGCTATTCGATCCGGCCAGTCTTTTTATTTTGCCGCGACAGGCGAATATATTCAACCGGAACCCAGGCACCAGTGGATACAAGGAAGGAGATAAATGGGTGTATTCTTATTTTGTGCCACAAGCTCCCTATGACCTGGTTAACTTTATGGGAGGGGATAAGGAATTTGCTTCACGATTGGATAGCGCTTTGCAGCGCCAGGATATTCTTTTCGACAACGAGACGGTACTTCATATCCCATACCTTTTTAATTTTTCCAATGCGCCGGATAAGACCTCTGATTGGGTGTGTACTATCCGGGAGGGCCGGTATTCTGCCACGCCGGGTGGATTGCCGGGCAATGATGATCTGGGGTCGATGTCGAGCTGGTATGTCTTTAGCGCCCTGGGTTTTTATCCTGTGTGCCCGGGAAAGCCTTCGTATGAGGTAGGAACTCCACTTTTCAGGAAGGTGACGTTGCACCTGGCTTCCGGAAATGTGATCCTATCTGCTCCGGGTGTTAGCGCGCGGAATAAATATGTGACGAAAATTTCGTTGGATGGGGCGCCTGTTGAGATCATAAGACACGAGGATATTATAAAAAGTAAGAAGATCGTATTTGAGATGGATAGCATAGCCGGCCTAAGGCATCCTCGTCTTAGGACAGCTCCTGAATTTATTTTCCATAACATCGCTGTTTCCAAAAAGATGCTGGCCTCGAATGAGCTGTTCCGTGTGCGATGGAAGATAGATGGCAATTCTGCTACGGGTACGAAGATCGTGCGGCTGAAGGTCAATGGCCGGCGATATGCGTCTAAGAATTGCCTGGTACCTGTGGGGGAAACGATCATTGACTCGATGGATTGCCGGCTTTATGAATTGGGCAAAGCGCATCTGGAGATAGAGGGGGAGGACTGGCATATGGATGTGGATGTAGTGAGGGAGGGAACATTGCGATCGGAGGTGAAGGATGTATTTGTCCGGGCGTTGGTCAGAGAAGGAAAAGAGGGGTCACTTTCCTTTATGGTCCGGAATATTGGAGGCGTTGCCCGTACCATTGTAACGCCTGTGAAGGTGGACCGCAGGACGGTGGGCGTGGATTCGTCGCGGCTGTCGCCGGGGATGTCGAAGAAAGTCTTTATGACCCTGCCGGCTTTTTCAGCGGGATGGCGGGAGATGCAAGTGGGCGATAAAAAAGAAAAGTTCAAGGTATATAGCCAACCAGCGGAATCTATTTTGCTGGATCTGTCTTCCGATGGAAAGGACCGGTCGGGATTTGGACATGACGGGAAAGTCGTTGGGAAGGGGCCTCTGTTTGGGAAGGATCGTTACATAGAAGTGCCGAATGCGCCGGCTTTGGACAGCATGGGTGAAACATTGACGATGATGGCCTGGGTCTATCCGACCGAGAAGGGTGATGGACTGGTGGATATATTTACCAAAGGAGATAACCATGTATTGCAGGTTGGTGGCAACCGGACCCTGACCTTTTTTGCGGGCGGATGGGGCAGGGGGGATTGTACGGTGGACCTTCCTTCCGACTGGTGGGGGCATTGGCATCATATAGCCGGGGTGTGTGAAGGAGGCGTTCTGAGCTTATATATCGATGGGGAATTAAAGGGAACATCCATTGTCGACGGACGGGTGAACCTATCGGTGTCAAATAAGTGGACCCTGGGACGTAATGAAGAGTTCCCGGGGCAACGGGTGTTCAATGGATATATCGATCAGGCCAAAATATTTACAGAGCCATTATCGGAAGAGGAGATCAGGAGTCTTTACCGGTCATCAGGCGTGCCACCTTTTCCCCCACGATAGGAGCCAGGGCCACACCCATCCCGCTCATCCGGACGGCGCAGCATATCTGTTTGTCTACGGCCTGGACGATGGGCATTTTTTCACTTCCCATACCCATGATGCCACTCCACCGGTGATCGATGGTATAGCTGCGACCGGGAAGAATGACTTCTTTTAAAAAGCGTTCCAGTTCATTCTGTATCTGTGTCGTAGTGGTCATTTGTTCCGTAGCCTCGGCCTCAAATGCCATATTGCGGGCTCCTCCCAAAAGGACGCGGTTACCCAAATTGCGGAAGTAATAGAATCCTTCATCATAGTGAAAAGTGCCTTTAAAGGGCAGGCCTTCGATGGGAGAGGTGACGAGCACCTGTCCTCTGGCGGGGATGATGTCCAGCTTTGGAAGAAGCTGCCGGGCAAAGGCGTTGGTGCATACCAGGAGCTGAGAGGCGGTAAAGGAAAGAGGGAGATTGGTATGCAGACGCAAATGGTCGCCTGCCTTTTCGTAGCCCGTTATTTCGATGTTATTCAGAACGGTGACGCCCATGGACTGTACCTGTCGCAGCAGGGCCTGGCATAGACGGCCTGAATGGAGCTGGGCTTCCGGTGTGTTCTCGATGAGATGCCGGATGCCTGCAAATCCAAACTCTTCTATTTTTCGATTGACCATCCGGAAGGTCTTCTGCATCTTTACCGTCTTTTTGAGCAGCTGGTTGAACTTGTCTATCTGGCTTCGGATGGTATTTAGATCCAGGGTATTTACATCGGCGCCGGGGCTTTCGGCAATGAGCTCATAACCGCCATGATGTTCGAAACCTATTTCTTTTTTTGAGAACAGTTTATTGATACGCCGGAGGCCTTTGTATCTCATGGTTACCAGCTCCAGCATTTTATCTTCTCCCATCTTGTCTGCATCGGAGATAAGCTCGGTGAGACTGCCAAAACAGGCGAACCCGGCATTTCGGGTACTGGCGCCCGTGGGGATCAATCCTCTTTCGAGAATGGTAATTGATAGCTTAGGTTCCAGTTTTTTCAGGTAATAAGCGCTCCACAGGCCAACGAAACCGCTGCCGGCGATGATGATGTCGGTGGGGGCAAAAAAGCTTTCCAGCTCCCATACGGATAGATCGTTCATACCGAAAATTAAGTTTTTTCCGGGTGACTTTGTCTATTTTTACGGCTATGGGTATTACGGCGAAAGATAGTATTCCTCTTCACCGGCTGGGCGAGCAGACCAATGAAGGGTTCCAGGTGGACAGAGTGAGCAGATCCAACGGGGAGGTGGATGAGGCCGTATTGTTGGGTACTCACCGGGATGATCATTATATATTTCTTCTGCAGGAAAAAGGGCTTAGCAAGATCATGATCGATTTCAGCTTTTTTATTCAAAAGGGGATGTCGGCTCTCTTTATTCTGCCTGGCCAGGTGCATCGTTATGTGGAGTCGGATAAAGCTACCGAAGGCTGGTTCCTGGCGGTGGATGCGGGGCTGATACCTGATGCATTCCGGGCCGTACTGGAAGATTCCAGCCGGGTGAAACAACCTTTATCTCTTTCCGCTGATGACCTGGAGCCGCTGGTGAACTGTCTTCAGCTGATCTATGCTATCAGTAATAAGGAGCCTGCTTCACCCGTCTACAAACAGGCTTCCTACGGATTGCTGAGCTCCTTTGCCGCCCTTCTTGCGGGGCTTTGTCTCGAGAAGCCCGGATCTGTGGGCGGACAGCCTAACCGGCCGACATTGATCACCCGGGAGTTCCGAAAACTGCTGCTCCTGCAATACAAAGTTTGCAAGAGCCCGGCGGAATATGCCGCGTCCATGAATATATCCCTTTCTTATCTCAACGAGGCGGTGAAAGCTACTACAGGGATGTCCGTAAGCAGTGTCATTCAGCAGGAGATCATGCTGGAGGCCAAGCGTCTCCTTTATCACAGCAACTGCAGCGTGAAGGAAATAGCGCACGAGCTGGGCTATGAGGATCACACTTATTTCTCGCGGCTGTTCAGGAAAACGGTGGGAGTTACCCCCGGAGACTTCCGTCGCCATTACCGCAAATAGTCCAATTTTTCCCGGAGTTTGTCTATTGGCTGTCCAGCCAACCTGTCGTTGTTTTGCGTATGAACAAATTAGCACATGCCACGGTAGGACTTTTAGAGCGGAAATGGTTGAAAACGGCCACGGTACTGGCTATCAGGGTATGGGACCCTGCCACCTTTTTCGAGATCGACCTGCATCTTCCCGATTGCGATATGAGCAAATGGCAGGAAGTACAGCATATGAAATGCAGGGTTTCGCCAATGGTTTACCGCGATTATACCCCCTCAGGCTGGGATGATGAGACCCATACATGCACCTTATTTATCGATGGGGGTCATGAGGGGCCGGGCAGCCGGTGGGTAAAAGAGCTAAAGGTGGGGGACAATGTATCCTATCTGGGGATCGGCTCCTCTCATCATCAACCTGCCTCGGGCAAGCGTCTTGTCTTTTTGGGCGATGAGACTACTATCGGTCACTTCTTTGCCCTTCATCAACTGGCCGGGAAGCAGGCGCGGGTCGAAGGGGCCATCGTCCTTACGCACAAGCATCATCAACATGAGTTCTCCGATTATTTTTCCCATCTGGGGTTACAGGCGTTGAATAAGGATGGAACGGGGAGATATGGACAGTTGGAAAAATGGGCCGAAGAGCTGAAGGCAGATGGCCAGGATACTGTATTTTATCTAGCGGGATATAGTCCCGCGGTGGTGAGGCTGTGTAAGCTGTTAAGAGGGAAAGGTTTTACCGGCAGTCAGATCAGGTCTCAGGGATTCTGGGACTGAGTATCGGGTGTCGGAGATTTGGAGCTGACGATCAGGTGCGGGGAAGCCGGGGGCTGAATGTATGGTCCGGGAATATTTTTTGGGGAGCGCCCTGCTGTCTTATCCTTCCTTTGTCCAGCCAAATGACCTCGTCGGCCAGGCGTAGGATCTCCGGCAGATGATGACTAACCAGCAAGGTGGTGAACTCGTAGTGTTTGCGGATCCTTTCGATGTAGTCCTGCAGACGATGGCGCATATCGTCATCCAGTGCGGAGAGAGGTTCGTCGAGCAGGAGGAGTCTGGGTTTTCGGACGATGGCCCGGGCTAATGCCACACGTTGTTGTTGTCCTCCCGAGAGGAAGGTCGGGCGGGTATCCTGAAGCGATCCTAATTCCATCAATTCTATCAATTCATGCATCAGGCGGGGATCTTCACCTTTTGGCATAGCATACCGGAGATTGTCGTATACGCTCCAATGAGGGAAGAGGCCGAAGTCCTGGAATACAAATCCAATCGAGCGGCGTTGGGTCGGGACATTTATTTTTTTGCGGGAATCATACCAGGTCTCTCCGTCCACGGCGATATATCCTGACGATACGGAAGTGAGTCCTGCGAGTATGCGTAATATCGTGGTTTTTCCCGCACCGGAGGGGCCGAACAGTGTGAGAAGCTGCCCCTTCTCCACATCAAATGCGACATCCAT
>Ga0105240_10014716_pt1 | contig 10672 bp, 9 predicted proteins | sample KBSC54metaG_FD_80426 | JGI IMG/M metagenome (GOLD analysis project Ga0105240, IMG submission 80426) | Corn rhizosphere microbial communities from Kellogg Biological Station, Michigan, USA - KBS C5-4 metaG | ecosystem: Host-associated > Plants > Roots > Rhizosphere > Soil | place: Michigan, USA...
CCGCTGTCGGCAATCGAGGCTTTCGCATGAGGAAAGCGCTGATCGTCGGCGCGGCAGGCCAGCTTGGCCGCGCCTTGCAGGCTTGTGCGCCGACTGGCGTCGAACTCCTCACCCATGATGTCGACACGCTCGACATAACGGATGCGGGCGCGATCGAGGCCTGCCTGGCGGATGCCCGGCCGGACGTGCTGCTCAACGCCGCCGCCTACACCGCCGTCGACAAGGCCGAGAGCGACGAAGCCGCCGCCTATGCCGTCAACGCCACCGCCGTCGGCCTGCTCGCGGCGGCCGCCCGGCGTGTCGGCGCGCGGTTCGTCCATGTCTCCACCGACTTCGTGTTCGATGGCACGTCCGGCATTCCCTATGCACCGGACGCAACGACCGCGCCCCTTGGCGCCTATGGCCGAACCAAGCTCGAGGGCGAGCGGCTGGCCGGTGCGGACGCCCTGATCGTCCGCACCGCCTGGGTCTACGCACCCACCGGCGGCAATTTCGTGCGGACCATGCTGCGCCTGATGGCCGAGCGCCCGGAAGTCCGTGTCGTCGCCGACCAGATCGGCACGCCGACCTACGCACCCGGCCTCGCCGCGACATTGTGGGCGCTGGCGGGGAAGGGCGTCACCGGCATCCACCACCACACCGACAGTGGTGCCGCGAGCTGGTACGACTTCGCCGTCGCGATCCAGGAGGAGGCCCTGGCGATCGGGCTGCTCGACAAGGCGGTGCCGGTGATTCCGATCGCGACCGCAGATTTCCCGACGCCCGCGCGCCGCCCGCATTATTCGGTGCTGGACAAGAGCTCCACCACCGCGGCGCTCGGCGGCCCCGCGCCGCACTGGCGCGTCAATCTCCGTACTATGCTGAGTGAAATCCAGACCCATGGCTAATCTGATCGTCACCGGCGGCGCCGGCTTCATCGGCGCGAACTTCGTGCATCATTGGCGCAAGACCCATGCCGAGGACGGCATCGTCGTGCTCGACGCGCTGACCTATGCGGGCAACCGCGCCAATCTCGACGGGCTGGACGGCGTGGAGCTCGTCGTCGGCGACATCTGCCACACCGATCTCGTCTCCGAACTGATCGACAGCCGGGACATCGACACGATCGTCCACTTCGCCGCCGAGAGCCATGTCGACCGATCGATCACGGGTCCGGACGCGTTCGTGACCACCAACGTCGTCGGCACGCACAGCCTGCTGAAGGCGGCCAAGGATGCCTGGCTCGACAAGGGCTCGGGCAAGCCCCACCGCTTCCACCACGTCTCGACCGACGAGGTATACGGTTCGCTGGGGCCGAACGACCCGGCCTTCAGCGAGACCACGCCCTACGCGCCAAATTCGCCGTATTCCGCGTCCAAGGCTGGCTCCGATCATCTGGTGCGCGCCTACCACCACACCTACGGGCTGGAGACGACGACCAGCAATTGCTCGAACAATTACGGGCCCTTTCAGTTTCCAGAGAAGCTGATCCCGCTCTTCCTGCTGAACGCATTGCACGGCCGCAAGCTGCCCATCTACGGCGACGGCATGAACGTGCGCGACTGGCTGCATGTCGAGGATCATTGCCGGGGCATCGAACTCTGTATCGCCAAGGGCCGGCCGGGCGAGGTCTATAATATCGGCGGTGGGCAGGAGCTGCCCAACATCGAAGTTGTCGAGGAGATCTGTCGGGGCGTGGACGCCGCCTTTGCTGCCGATCCGTCCCTCGCCGAGCGTTTCCCGGATGCACCGGCTGCCAGGGGCGAGACATCGGCCAGTCTGAAAAGCTATGTCGAGGATCGCAAGGGCCACGATCGCCGCTACGCGATAGATGAAAGCAAAGTTCGGTCTGAACTAGGTTATGCACCAAATAAAAACTTTAGAGCGGGGTTTAGCGAAACGCTCAGTTGGTACCTTCGTAATGATATTTGGTGGAAAATGCATTTACAACATCGTTTATAGGAACTCTCAGAGCCCAGAGTATTCCGGAGCGAGAAAGATGAGGATTGCGGCGGTCTTTGTTACTTACGGTGACCGTCGAGAGTTGCTGCTCTCGGCGCTCAACTCCGCACTAGCGTGTGAATCTGTTAAACAGGTAGTGATCGTCGACAACAACTCCGAGAAATCGCTCATCAACGATATTGGTCCGAATTTCACCAAGCGAACCGGGAAAGTAGTCCGCTACCAACGGAATGCCGAAAACACCGGCTCGGCAGGCGGCTACGCCCAAGCGATAGCGTTGGCGCGATCTCTACCCGATATAGACGCGATACTCCTCCTGGATGACGACCTTTGTATATCGCAAGCCTCAATAGAAGCCGCTAGCGAGCAAATGCTATCACAGCCAAACGTTGTGTTTCAAATACCTCGATCCGACAGAGCAGAACAATTCGCATACCTAAACGGAACAAAGTCGCCTACAATTTCAACAAACTCATTCCACGATTTTAGCCTCGTATCCCTCCCTGCCAGAGTTCGACGAGCTCGACCTCAACGCGTGAGTTTAGTCAGTGTCGAGTTCGCAACATTTGCCGGGCTTGTGATTCCCATCAACGTAGCATTGGATGTTGCTCTTCCTGACGCAAGGCTATTTCTGTATTGCGACGACTACGACTACGTACGAAGGATCATAAACGACGGATTCCTTGTAAATTTGATTGACGTTGCTCCGCTAACATCAATCGACGCATCTTGGAATCAAGACCATCATATTTCGCCTGCGTTCTTCGATCCATACGCTTCGCCCACTCGTTGCTATTATTCGGTGCGGAACAGAGTAATATATGAGCGGAAATACCACGTAAATAGCAATCTTTTGTATGCAGCGAATATGGTCTCTTTATTATCGGTTGGGCTGTTAATATCGTTGTTCGAGTTTCGGTCACCACGGGCAACATTCAAACGCCTATCTCTGATTCTGTCTGCAATTATCGCTGGTATCAAAAATGATTTACAACATAGGCGGCCTTGACGTGTCAAATTCGGAAAATTTAGAGCGAACTCTCAATCATTCGGTCGAGAAACCATTCCAGATCGCAATACTACCATATCGAGGTGCAGATTTTGCGCGTAGATACGGATATACTGTTCGCGACCTAATGATACTATCGGCTCTTCAAGATTCCGTTTATGTTTCATCGATTTTGTGGCTCCAGCGACCAAAAGTAGTTACGGAGTGGCTTAACAGGGCGACATTGATCGAACATGATAAACTATCTTCTCCCCGAAAAATCGATTTGAATATTTTGGGTCAGATCCTCTTCAGGCGAGGGTGGACTGCCACTTCAATGCACACTCATGATCGCGCGTTACGCGAATGGTCGATAAGTACCGGCGGAGTTTTAATCGACTTTCACCCATTTTACATTCCCCCCAAAGACGTATTGAAACAATCGAATGTATTCTATTGGTACGATCTCATCGATAACTTCTCAAAACATAATCTCTTTTCGGAGTTCCAAAAGGGGCTAGTCAAGAAGAAATATGATTTTGTTCGAGAGCACGCAAAGTTTGTCAGCGGCGTCAGCGAGCTTGCAGTTGAAGCTGCAGGCGGAGGTCTCGTTATCCAAAATAGACTATCTGGGAAAAACAACAAAACGGAAAAGCGATTTTTGTCGCCTCGATATGATTTTGGCTTCACAGGTTTCATCACTGACAAGTTTGATGTTGCATTTATTAATCGCTTATCAAGACTTGGCTATAGTGTCTTGGTACGTGGACAAGCCTATAACAATCAAGTTCTCCGAGAACTTGAATCCATAAAAAACGTAACTCTCGGCCCAGCCTATCACCATGATAAGCAGGCCGAGATAATCGAGCAATTCTCAGTCGGTCTCGTCCCATACAAACCAACAAAAAGCCACGACGAATCCCCTATAAAACTTTGGCAATACCTCGCACAAGGTGCATCAGTTTTACTTTCTATGAAATTTGGGTCTCACGAGGAAAGGTACAGCCGGTCGATTGGTTATTACAGCTTAATGTCCGACACAGAGATCCGAGAATTCCTTATCCGGTCGCGCTCGGAACAGGTGAGGCGAATTTGTAGAAATATGATTCTAGATGATCCGGATATGTGGTGGGAAGACGCAGTAGATTCCATTCTTCGTAAAATAGCGGCGGATTGGCGATGAAACGAGCGCTATCTACTTATATTAATTCCGCATATGTGCGATATGCGCAGGTCGGGAAATCTGTCTTCCTGAAAATTGTCGGCGCTTTCCTCGCATTCCTCTGGCAGTTAATTACCTATCGGACTCTCGGTGCGGCTGCTGGCGGCCTTTTGGCGATATTTCAATCGGAACTACGCCTTGCTGGTACGCTGGCAGCAATAGGGCTGGACAGAGAACTGACCTTGATACTGCCGAGAACCTCCAGATTAGGATCGCCTACGCAGAGGCACGAAATTGTTGGAGGCGCGCTCACTATCGGCGCGCTGTTTGGGTTGATAGCGGCTTCGGTGGTGACAATTTTTTCTCATTTCGGCAGTGGATATGTTTCGTCTCCGTGGTTAATTTTCATCGGGGTTTTGAGTTTCACATGGCTAGTAATTATTGCCGGAGCTTTACGCGGGCTTCACATGCCTCTATTGGCGGATATTGAGTTCACCATTGGGCCGATGCTCATTTCATCGGTGGGAATCTTGCTTCTAGCTGCTAGTGCGCTAACTAGCGCGCGGAATTGCGCGCTCATCCTGGTGCTAGGGCAAGCTGCAGTTGTCGCGATGGCCTGCTTTGTTTTAGGGAAAGCTGCGCTGTCCGGGCAGGGTTATCCATTCTTCTCACTGAGATTAGCGAGGATTGGGCAACTCATTCGAGGCATCAACGTCCCCCTTGCAATATGTAGTTCTGCGTCAACTTTATTTCCTGACGTAATTCTAGTGACCGTCGGATATCTCTCATCTTCAACGTCAGCCGCTGCATTTGGCGTCGCAGTTCGATACATCCGTCTAGCTAGGTTTGTCCCCGTCTCGTTTCTGCACGTGAAAGAACCAAAATTAGCGGCATTAATGGACTCGGAGGACCCGAGTCTTATAAAAACCGAGATTAGAATAGCGGCGAGAGGGGCTTTTATTATATCTTTCATGGTCCTGCTGTTTCTCGCAATTTGCTCAAGCCGGCTTATGGGAATTTTCGGTCGGGATTTTACGGCGATGACATCAGTGTTTTACATTGTAATCGTAGCCGAACTAGTGAATTCAATCTCCTTAATGCCGCCATCTGTAATGTTGATGAGCAACCGTGCGGTTCAAATGGCTGTGATATATCTCATGTCGTACGTGTTAGGCTTAAGTTGTGCCGTCTTTGCATCGGATCGAATGGGCGGGGTCGGGGCAGCGTTGGGATTACTTGTTGCGAACTCTATACTTGCGGTCTGGTCGGCATCTGCGTGTCGACGAAAAGTAGGAATTAAGGCGGACATGTTCCCGGGTCTGGGGTTTAAAGAGGGCCTTGCATCCTAAAAATGGGATGATTGAATAAATAAGAGTAGATGCATTGGTCATTGAATCAATCAGGTTGAGATTATTTTCCATCCTGGAAAAAGTTTACAAGGTCTGTGATCCGAGTTTTCATTGAAAAAGTCTCAAGCTCCCAGTGTTAATTATGTCGGTTTGCTTGTGAATAATGACAAGGATCAAAACCAATTGCAAGGAGGACGAAAAATTGAGACGTCTTCAGATACTCAGCGGAATATTCCTGATAATGGCCGTCTCGAGGCTTAACGCTGGAGATATTCCACCCTGTGGGACGCAGGATATTAGTTCTCCGTCTATAGATATTGGAAAGGCATGGTCAGGTTTTCCTGTCGAGTTTGCGCTCTTCAATCGGGGACCTTGGAGCCTAATCGGTTACTACGACGGAGATGGGATACTTACAATAGCTCTGTGGAACTCGTTGACACGGCAGCTTTCGAGTTCGCAACTGCCAGAGCGGCTCGGATGGGACAGCCATAACGGAATTTCTGTGGCTATAGACGAACTAGGTTATTTGCACGTAGCTGCGAATATGCACGACACAGTCCTGACATATTACGTTTCCAGCGAACGTTTCAGCACCACAGCCTTCCACCGTGTCGAGCACATGACAGGTGTGAACGAGAACTCTATTACATATCCACGATTTTTTGAGACTCGAGATGGTCGGATTGCATTCCAATCTCGGTTTGGACGAAGCGGAAGTGGCGGGATAGACCTCAAGATTTATGATGCGGGTACTTCGACTTGGACGGAAGCTGTGCCGGGTGGCGCTTTATTGTCTGGACAGGGACGAATGAGTCCGTATCCGACAAATATTGAGCTTGGACCCGATGGCAATTACCACGTTGCGTGGGTTTGGCGAGACACGCCAGCAGCAGAAACAAGCCACGACATTTATTATGCGTGGAGTACAGATTTGGCTCATTGGCAAAGCGCTGATGGAAGTCAACTTTATACTCCAGTTTCTAGTCGTAGCCCCGCGGTCGTTGACCGCGTTCCACCCGGAGGTGGAGTAATAAATGGCCTTTTGAAAATCGGGTTCGACAGTAAGAGACGCGTGATTCTTTCTTATCATAAATACGACCGCGAAGGAAATTCTCAGATCTTCAATGCCCGCTTTGTCGAGCAATCTTGGATGATCAGACAAATTAGTTCCTGGAAGTGGCGTTGGCCGTTTAAAGGATTGGGATCATTCGGTTTTGATATAGCCATTGATTCTCCCAAGGCCACCGATGAGAACTTGCTCGAGGAGCAATTTTCAACGAAGGTTGGCGGTAAGGGTACATGGTTAGTCGATCCGGATAACCTGCGCATCATTGGTGTGCGGCCGTTTGAATATCCAATCCCGTTAGCCGAAGTCCAGCCGCGTTATGGATTGGCTGGCGCCGCAACAAGATATACTTATGCGGCTGGCGAGTCCGATGGGAGATCACGACTATACTTGCGTTGGGAATCACTGCCGCTCAATAGAGATCGCCCATTGCCATCTCGGCCGAGACCGTCAGAGCTTTGTTTGTTGAAAAACCTGAATGCAGTCCGTTGAGGAATCGTATCAGTCCGCTCAGAAAGGGCTCTCCGATGGAATATCAGCGAGATGTCGAGCAAGCGAACATGCTGTTCATCGTTTCAGCTTATTTGATCGTGTTCAAGGATTCGATACGGGTTGTTGAACATCTGTTCAATATCCCATTCCCGTTAGCTACGATCAATGCGACTATCTTGTTGGTCCTAACAGGTCAGAATTGCTTCGCCCTAACGAGACGGCGGCAGGTTACATTTGCTCCGTGTCTGATGGCGGCTATTACGGTTTTGCAATTCGGAATAGTTGTGTATCACATTTTGTTGTCAGGATCGGCAGATTTGAGAGATATTGCGGGCGTCGCAATTGTGCAGTTAGCTGTACCTCTTGCTATAATAAGTTCTGCAATGCGATTTGACTTACTTGGGTTCGTGATTGTAAGCAGGCATGTGAGAATAATCTCTGCGTTGGTGTTTTTATTTGCGCTATTGGAGGCAATCTGGGCCCACGTTCGGCCATTGTCGATTGCTGGCTTCTTAATGGACCTCTACCATAATAATTTGGTTTCGTATCCTCTCCAGACAACAGTCTCATCGTATTATATCCGAATCAATGGTCCATTTTATTCCGCGTTTTCAATGTCATTATTCCTCGTTTACTGTATCGTTGCAACTGTATCTTATCGAAAATTCCGAATAGGAAGTATAATCATCATATTATTGGCGTTATTTATTATGTGGATGACGATAAATCGCAATGGCATGCTTGTTCTTGCTTTCGATTTGTTTGCGTTATTGGCTATCAATCTTTGGCCTAAAGTCAAGACTCCATCTTACAGCGTAATGGTTTGTGCGATATTTGGATCGTTGGCTATTCCTTTTTTTGGTTCGTTCATCGGTTCTGCAGCATACGATAACAGCGCCCTCTTTAAACTTTCGACGCTTTCGTCGCGAGTTGAAACATGGCGGCAGATTCTTCATGGGTCCTGGACCGACTTGATGTTGGGTACCGGGTTTGTGCAAGGGCTGGGTGAGCAGGGAGTCAACACTTTTATGGTGGACAACTTTCTGCTCTACACGGCGTACCAAGCAGGTATCTTGATCGCGATCACTATGATGTCCCTTATCATTTATATATTGTATAAGGCGGCTGGTGCGTCTCTTGGAGGGAACTCAGCGAGTGGGAGTTTTGTTATTCTGGCCGGAGGAGTTGTGGCGTTTGGTCTTAATATTGCTTATTTTGAACCGATATTTCAGCTGCTGTACTTGGGGCCGGCCTTGAGTGTAGCGGCGGGAGCGACGCGCTGGCGTTCTGACGACAACCCTCTCATTGTTTCGCCAAGTAGCGACAACTGAGCGTTGTCTGACGCGCGAAATGCTATTTGTTGTGTTACAGAAGAGATCCACTGGCTTTTTCCGTCCATCAGGGGAGCATAAGTGCGGACTTTGAATATTATGGGCACCCGGGGTGTGCCAGCTCTGCATGGCGGATTTGAGACGTTCGCCGAAAGGCTTTCACTCTATCTCGTATCTCGCGGCTGGGATGTCTTGGTTTATTGCCAAGAGGCCGACGGCGTCGAGACCGATTCGCCCATGCGCGAAGACATCTGGGAGGGCGTGAGACGCATTCATTTCTCGACTCGAAAGACAGGTCCACTCGGGACTGTCGAGTTCGATCGGAAATGTGTTTCAGACGTATTAGGGCGGCCCGGCATCGATCTAGTCTTGGGATACAACACGGCGGTGTTCAACATCGCGCAACGGTTTGCGAGGCGCCCGGTTGTGATGAACATGGATGGTATCGAGTGGAAGCGGCAAAAGTGGTCGATTGCAGCCAAAGCATGGTTTTTTCTCAATGAAATTATCGGAAGCAATTTTGCTAGCATCGCGGTCGCAGATCACCCTGAAATGGCGAAGCATATAAAGAGGCGTAGTTTTGCTCAGCCCGTCATGATACCATATGGTGCTGACGAGGTGCTTTCAGCTGATGTCAGTTTGCTTGAAAGGTTTCAGATTGAGGCTGGAAAATACTTCATTTCTATTGCGCGTATAGAACCAGAGAATTCAATATTGGAGGCCGTATTGGCCTTTTCGTCGATTGGTCGCGCTGAGAAATTCATTGTTCTTGGTCGAATGGATAATAACAATCCTTACCATCGCTCGGTTCGCGCAGCGGCGAACGGGAACGTTATTTTTGCTGGGCCTGTATATGATACCGAATTGGTAAAGGCTTTGCGCTTCTACGCGTTGGCGTATGTCCATGGTCATCAGGTGGGTGGAACTAACCCTTCATTAGTCGAATCTCTTGGAGCGGGAAATCCAGTGATAGCGCACTCTAATCGTTTTAATCGATGGACAGCGGGTTCCGGCCAGAAGTATTTCGAAAATGTGAAGGAGTGCGGGGAGTGCATGTCGTCTTACGCAAACGATCCGGATGTCCGTGCCCGCGCCGCTCACGACGCTCGTAAGAGACACAGAACCCAATTTCAGTGGGAAGCAGTTCTGAGGCAATACGAGGAGATTCTGTCAAGCCTCCAATGTAATGATGTTCGGTCCATGGCTTGATGCAGGAGTAGGCTAATAATTGTCGAGTTGGACCGGAAGCGGGTTTTTAAATCCGCCGCAATGGCTCCGTCGGTGAAGCGCTCGACTACCCCAGTTACTTTGAGGCGGGTTTGAAATCTAAAGCTGGAGTATCATTTGGGTGCGATTCGTTTGGCGAGAAACTGGACGGTTCGAAAAATCCCGTCCGGATTGGAGTTGGAGGCGCGAGGAGACGCTGAGCACGGCAACTCGATAGGCGGTGTGCGCGCTTCCGCTTCCTCGGCCCGTTCCAGGGCAACGGCGAGCAGCGCTTTCAGCGCCTCGACATCGTCTGGAAAGGGCGAAATGGCCGCGTCCATGGCGAGGATGGAATCACAAAATGCCGCCCGGTTGAAGCGGAAAATGCCCTATCCCGCGCTCTGCGGGCGCCAGCTGTATTGGGGGATTCGCCAGTCGATGCCGTCGAGCAGGCAAGCCAGCTGCGAGGCGGTCAGCGACACGATGCCATCCTTCGCCGACGGCCACACGAAGCGCCCCTTTTCCAGCCGTTTGGCTTAGAGCGACATGCCGATCCCGTCGTGCCATATCAGCTTCACCAGCGAGCCGGCGCGGCCGCGGAACACGTACAGATCGCCGCCATGCGGATCGCGCTTCAGCCCCTGCTGGACCAGCAATGCCAGACCTTGCATCTTCCTGGATCAGCAACTTGCGCCGCCACGTGTAGATCGTAACCGGCCGGTTACCGTTGCCCCCTCCCGGTCCGGAAGCGGGCACGGCGCAACATCGGAGCGCTAACGAAGCACTTTCCCCGCGTTGAACGTACCTTCCAAGACCGCGCCCTGCGTCGGGTGCTCGCAACGGTTACGTTTCTTTCAGCGCGTTGCGACGTCGAGGAGCCTTGTAGGCGGCACTTTTGCCCTCATGCGGGCACAGCTCTGCAATCGAGCCAAGCGCAACGCTGGAAGTTATAGAGTAACCGGCCGGTTGAGGCCGCCTGCCGCGAGCTGAAGGGAGGGCGTAAGAGACGTCGATAAGGACGTCCTTATGGTCGTCCTGATCGGGAGCGCGGGACGTGATGGAGATATTGGGGCGGGAGCGCCGTCGTCGATGGACGGACGCGGAGAAGCTCGAGATTCTTTCCTCGATCGGGGTAAA
>Ga0105240_10014717_pt1 | contig 10671 bp, 8 predicted proteins | sample KBSC54metaG_FD_80426 | JGI IMG/M metagenome (GOLD analysis project Ga0105240, IMG submission 80426) | Corn rhizosphere microbial communities from Kellogg Biological Station, Michigan, USA - KBS C5-4 metaG | ecosystem: Host-associated > Plants > Roots > Rhizosphere > Soil | place: Michigan, USA...
GGAATACTCGGCGGGTCATGGTAACGGGCGGCGCGGGCTTTCTCGGGAAGCGGGTGGTGGAGCGGCTACGGGCGGCGAAGGCCGCGAGTGTCTTCGTCCCAAGAAGTGCGGAGTACGACCTTCGCCGAGTCGACGAAGTCCGGCGAGCGCTTGAGGCATCGCAGTGTGACGTGGTTATCCACCTCGCTGCGGTGGTCGGTGGCATCGGCGCGAACCGGGCGAACCCGGGGCGGTTCTTTTACGACAACGCCCTCATGGGAATCCAGTTGATGGAGGAGGCCCGCTATGCCGGCGTGAAGAAGTTCGTCACGGTCGGGACCGTTTGCTCCTATCCGAAGCACACCCCGGTGCCTTTTCGGGAAGACGACCTCTGGAACGGCTACCCGGAGGAGACGAACGCCCCGTATGGTCTGGCGAAAAAGATGCTGCTGGTGCAGGGCCAGGCCTATCGGCAGCAGTACGGGTTCAACGCAATCTGTGTGATCCCCGTGAACCTATACGGCCCGGGTGACAATTTCGACCCGGCCAGTTCACACGTCATCCCGGCGCTCATTAAGAAATGCGTCGACGCTCGCCTCGAGCGGCGTCCGTTTATCGAAGCCTGGGGTACGGGTGCCGCGTCGCGCGAGTTCCTGTACGTGGATGACGCCGCCGCCGGCGTTATCAAGGCTGCCGAGGCTTACGACGACGCGGCTCCCGTCAACCTCGGGGTTGGCCAGGAGATCACGGTGCGCGAGCTCGTTTCAATCATCGTCGAGTCAACCGGATACGAAGGAGAGGTCCGCTGGGATGCCAGTCAACCCGACGGCCAGCCACGCCGGGCACTCGATGTATCACGCGCCCGTTCGCGTCTGGGCTTCGAAGCGCGCGTGTCATTCAAGGAGGGCCTGCGTCGCACCATCGCGTGGTACGAAGCCGAGCGCGGCGTGGCGGCGGGGGCGAGCTAACAGCAAATCCGACCCCATCGAAGAAAGAGGAGCACATATGAAACTGATGATCCTTGGTGGTGATGGTTATTGTGGCTGGCCGACGGCGCTGCATCTCTCCGATGCCGGGCACGACGTCGTCATCGTCGACAGCCTGGCGCGGCGGGGGTGGGACATCGAGCTCGGGACGTCCAGCCTGACGCCGATCCAGAGCCTCAACAGCCGAATCGAGGCGTGGCGAGAGGTTTCGGGGCAGGAGATCGAGGCCGAGGTGGGCGACCTGCTCGATTGGGGCTTCGTGGCGGACGTGATGCAGCGGCACCGCCCGGAAGCGGTCGTCCACTTCGCGGAGCAGCGTTCCGCACCGTATTCGATGATCGATCGAGAACACGCCGTGTTCACCCAGCACAACAACGTCATCGGCACACTGAACGTGCTCTTCGCGATCCACGAGATCATGCCTGAGTGTCACCTCATCAAGCTCGGGACGATGGGCGAATACGGGACGCCGAACATCGATATCGAAGAGGGCTTCATCGAAATCGAGCACAACGGCCGGCGCGACCGGCTGCCATTCCCCAAACAACCGGGGTCGTTCTACCACCTCACGAAGGTGCATGACAGCCATAACATCGACTTCGCATGCCGCACCTGGGGCATTAGGTCGACGGACCTCAACCAGGGGATCGTTTATGGCACGGTCACACCTCAGGTCGCACGCGACCCTCGCCTTGCCAACCGTTTCGACTACGACGACGTGTTCGGGACGGTGCTCAACCGGTTCTGTGTGCAGGCAGTGATCGGTCACCCGTTGACGGTGTACGGCACGGGGTCACAAACGCGGGGCATGCTCGATATCCGGGATACGGTGCGGTGCATCGAACTGGCCGCAGTCAATCCGCCGGCGATCGGCGAGTATCGCGTGTTCAACCAGTTCACAGAGCAGTTCGGAGTCCGGCAGCTGGCGGATATGGTGGTTGCGGCATCGGGCAAACTGGGCATCGATGCGTCCATCGATTACCTCCCCAACCCCCGAACTGAGGCGAAGGAACACTATTACAACGCCAAACACACCGCCCTGCTCGACCTGGGACTTGAACCCCATTACCTGAGCGATAGTCTGCTCGATTCGCTGCTCAACATTGCGGCTGAACATCGCGTTCGCGTGGATGAGCAGGTTATCGCGCCGAGAGTCGATTGGCGGTACGGCGCGATGATGGAACGCGACGCCGTCGCCGTTGGCGGGGAATAGTATCGATGCCATCGACTGCGCCGACACAGGGTCAGAGGCTTCCGCCACGGTACGCGACGCCATGGCGCGACGCGTTCGATGAACGGATACGCCCCGCACTGTTGCCCGACGGGCGAGTGCTTGATGTAGGTGCGGGCCGACGAACGACAATCCCGCCTACCAGCCGCCCGCCGGGGCTGATCTACGAGGGGCTGGACCTCTCACGGGCGGAACTCGAACGCGCGCCCGTGGGTTCATATGACTCTATTCATGTGGCCGATGTAGCGCATCGGCTGCCCGCTCTGGAGTGTCAGTTCGACCTTATCGTGAGCTGGCAGGTACTCGAACACGTGAAGCCACTGGAGGTAGCACTCGAAAACCTGCGCTCCTACCTGAAGCCAGGCGGGCAGCTGGTGGCCCAGCTATCCGGCCGGTTCTCGGCATTCGGGATCATCAACCTGGCCGTACCCGCGTGGCTCGCCAGATGGTCGATGGGGCGATTGCTCGGCAGGGACCCCGGGACCGTGTTCCCTGCGTACTACGACCGTTGTTGGTCCGGCGCGCTCAAGCGGGCGCTCGAAACGTGGAGCACATACGAGGTGGTACCGCGCTACCGCGCCGCCGGGTATTTCAGCTTTGCGCCGCTGATCGAACGTGCCTACATCCGCTACGAACAGTGGTCACGCAGACACGACAACCTGGCCACGCACTACCTGATCAGGGCGGTCCGGTAATGAGCGTGCGCCGCAGCTGGATGCACAGCGCCTTCAGCCGCCCCGGAGCGACGGAAACCGTCGCAGCCGGTCAGGTCGCCGAAATGGCGACGTCAATCGAGGTAGTGGGCGCACGGCGGATCGCTCTGCATGTTACGCAAACGCTGACGGCGAGCTGCGTGTACCAGCTGGCCCTCCTGTCCGCGGCTATCCTCATTGCGCGGATGCTCGGGGTGAGTGGCCGCGGCGCGGTGGGCGCTGCCGTCCTCGTACCGATGATTGTCGCGTATGCGGGCGAACTTGGCCTGCCGGTTGCGACCGGGCACACACTCTCCACGAGACCGGACGAACGTGAGACGGTTATCGGTACTGCGCGGGCATCCGCGCTGGCGCTCTCGCTCGTGCTGGTGCCGATCAGCGTCGTCCTCACGCTCACCCTTCCCATCGGCGACGGTGTACGGCTCCCAGCGTTGTGCTTCGCGGCCTTCATCCCGTTGAACATCCTTCAACGGGTACACCTGGCGGTGCTCCAGGTGGATTTGCGGATCAAGGCATTCAACGCGGTCCGTCTCTCGGGCGCTTTCCTTTATATAGCAATACTCGCCGGGCTGGCTTTGACTGGCCAAGGCAGCGTCGAGGGAGTCGTCTGGGCGCTGCTGGCTGGAAATGCAGTGTGGTTTGCTGCGTCAGCCGCTCTAGTGCGACACGCGCCGTGGTTTAGCTTCGCGCAGGCGACAGCCCGGTCACTCTTCGCATATGGTCTGCGCGCACACCCGGGCAATGTATCCTCTGTCGACACGCTACGGCTTGACCAGCTCGTGCTCGCGTTGTTCCTGTCGTCATATGACCTGGGCCTGTACCTCGCGGCGATGACCTTCGTCACCGCGAACCGGATGATCGGCACCTCGATCGGCATGGTAGCCTTCCCGGTCGCGATGCGGAGGGGAATTGAGACCCGCCGCATGATCGGCCTGCTGCTCGCGGCGACGGCCGTGCTCAGCATGGTCGTCGCTCTGTTCGAGATAGCAGCCGGCCACGGGCTGCTCATGGCACTCTTTGGTCGGGACTTCGAGGCGGCATATGGAGCGCTGGCCGTGCTGGCGGGTGTGAGCGTGCTGATGAACCTGCGGCAGGTCCTCTCAGATTGGCTTCGAGGTGCGGGAAGACCAGCGCTGGCGAGTGTGAGCGAGGTGATCCTGGTTGTGGCCCTGATCGGGTCGGCGGCCCCCCTGCTCGAAAGAGGGGTCAACGGGGTTGCCTGGGCAGTGGCAATCGCGTCCGCCGCGGGCCTGGCAAGCCTCGCGTTCATGGCGTTCATGCCCGGCGTGATCGTGGAACTCGCATCCGTTGTGCGGTCGGCGCGATTGCGTCTGGTGCTGGGTGTGGCTGCAACCATCGCCGGCCTTGTGTTCGTCGCGACGGTGCTGCGGCTCGATGTGCGGACCTGGTGGCTAACCGGCTTCGCGGTCATGGTGATCTCGCCGGTCGCGTGGCGTGCGATCCGCCGGCAATTTGACCCATTCGAGCCGGTCACGCTGATTGCGGCTGCATTCCTTATTATGTTTGTAGCGCGGCCGGCCTGGCACCTTGCCAGCGGAGACTTCGAATACAACGGCTACGACATCAAGGCGAGCTTCTCGCCGGCGCTGCGAATCGCCACCATTGGGTATGCTGCATTTCTCATTGGCTATGCCGTGCCTGTCGGCAGAGGCCTCGCGCACAAGGTGCGTCCGTTTCCTTCCAAACTGCATGTCGATACGGTCTTTGTTTACAGCCTGGTGCTGGCGGGCATGGGCGCGCTGCTCTTCGTAGTCTTTGCCATGTCTTCGGGTGGCCTGACGTTTCTGAAGGACTATGTGACTGGCCGCTCGATCGAGCAGACAGCGGCGTTTCGAGGCTCCACGGCATACCTGTACTACGCGCCCTACGTCGGTATACCCGCTAGCCTTCTGGTGTTCGCGTTCGCACCATCGCGGTACCGCCTGTTCTACTGGTCCGCCGCGCTCCTGCCGACGTCACTGGTGGTCTTGAATTCCTTCGGGCGCGGCAACCGTATCTGGCTGCTCCCGCTAGTCATGGCACCCGTCGTCTACTTCTATCTGCGAAAGCAGAAGCGCCCGGGTGCGGTAGCTGTAACGGCCGGGCTGATCGTGCTGGTCTGCGTGTTCTCAGCCATGCGCGAGTCAAGGTTTTCCGAGCAGCATCGTTCGCTGTCAGGCACGATTGCCAGTTCCTTAGCACACCCTCTCCAGGCGATGCGCGAGACGTTAAGGAGCGGCGACCTGGGGATGTTTGACGCGCTCGCACTGGAGACGACGGTCGTGCCGCAAGAGGTGCCGCACGCTCCGGGCGTAGTCATGACGACGCTTGTGAGCCGGCCGATCCCATCGGCGTTGTGGACAAAGAAGCCCATGGCGCCGGACGATCAGGTGAACCGAGCTTTGTGGCCGGACCGCTACGAGGCCACTACGTATCTCCCCACGTTTTCGGCCCTCGGCGAAGCGTACGTGGACTCGGGGATGGTTGGCGTCATTGCAGCGATGGGCATCTTCGGGTTGCTTTCGAGATCGCTGTTTGAGTACTACAAGCGGTCGGCCGGAAACCGGCTCACCTCGTTGCTCTATGCCCTCTCGCTTCCGCTGCTGCTGGTGTATGTGCGCGGGAACGTAGCAGACACCGTTGGCCGATCGCTATTCCTCATCATCCCGCTGCTCCTCGTGGCGCTTGTTGCGGGCGCCCGGGCGCCTGCGGCGACACCGACTGCCAGCTACGACCGCAGACAGGCAGGTGTGCTCGATGTGTGAGGGTAGGGAGGACAGATGAGCGTGAACAGGGTCAGGCGGTCCTTGCGGATCACGACACTGGCGTTGACGGCCGTCCTGCCAGCGCCAGCAAAGCGTGCCGTATACCGCCACGTTTTCGGTTACAAGATTGCTGCGACGGCCACGATCCGGCTCTGCATTCTCGATGCCGGCCGAGTGCGCATCGGCGAGCACGCGCGGATCGGGCACTTCACAGTGATTCGGAATCTGCCCGAGTTGGTGCTCGAAGACCACGCGACCCTGGGCCAATGGAACTGGATCACATGCGGAGAGTTCTTCACGAACGGGATGTCGGAGCTGCGACCGCCCGCGGAGCAGGGCCTCTTTCTCGGCGCTCATGCGGCGCTGACATCGCGGCACTACGTGGATTGCGCGGGGGGCGTGTTTATCGGCGCGTTCACGACTGTCGCGGGTGTGCGGTCGGCGATCCTGACGCATCAAATCGATTTCGAAGGAAGGCAGGAGTGCAAGGCAGTGAAGATCGGTGACTACTGTTATATCGGATCGAATGCGCGGTTTGTCCCTGGAGCGGCTGTTGGGAATCGCTGTGTGATCGGCATGGGGGCGCTGGTGGCCGGGATATTGCCAGAGTGCGACACCCTCTATGTGGGAGTGCCTGCACGCGCCATCCGGAAGGTAGGCGACGGCGACTACTTCCATCGAACGGTCGGGCAAGCGCGATGAACAGGCAGCCGAACCACACGGTCAGGGCGCTGAGCCGCACGGCAGCCTTCGCGACCCGGGTTGTGCGGCATCCATCGTGGGCGAAGGCGCATGTGGCGAACCTGGTCGACCAGAAATACGACCGTCTGCTCGGCGATTGGGCTCCGGAATTGAACGCCATCGAACCCACGGCCGCACTCCAGCGCATGACGGGCGCCGGGCCCACCGAGATCGGGGCGATGAGGGCGGCGTGCCCCAGACCACGCCGCAAAGATGATTCGCCGCTGTATGGGTCTCCGGACGGGTCAGCTGCCTTTTTGGACGTGCTTTACGGTTGCTGCCGCGCCCGCCAGCCGGATGCCGTGATCGAAATCGGGGTGGCGCACGGATTCAGTTCAGCCGCGATTCTGAGCGCGTTGGACGAGGTTCAGCATGGCACGCTCTACAGCATCGACCTTCCGCACCTACACCCTCGCGCGACGGCGTATATCGGTGTGGCAGTCGACGAGCGATTGCGCTCGCGGTGGCATCTGCTGCTGGGCCCATCGGCGACGCTCGTAGCCAAACTGCCGGCCCAACTCGGGACATTGTTCGATATCGCCGTACACGACGGAACGCACACGCTGCGGGGCCAGTTGGCTGACTACACGCTGCTGTGGCAAGGGATCAAGCCGGGCGGACTGCTCATCTCCGATGATGCCGGCCCCGCAGCCGAATTCTTTGGCCGGCAGGTTGGCGTGGCTCCCTTCTACATCGACCAGAGGCCCAAACCACAACCGATCGCCGTCTTCGAGAAGCAGTCCAACCGCTGTGATGGGTCAGCAGCCCGGGGAAGGGAGCCGAATGTAGCATGAACATCGTCGTCACGGGAGGAGCCGGCCTTATCGGAACGTCGCTGGTTAGAATGCTGGTGGCGCGTGGCGAACGCGTCGTGGTTGTGGATAACGGTGCGCATTCGGTCTGTCCGCGATCCCTGCCCGTCGCAGTGAAGATGATCGAGGCCGACGTTCGCGACGAACACGCGATGGCAGCTGCCTGCGAGCGAGCGGATGCCGTGATCCACCTCGCTGCATCAGGGTCCGTCATCCAATCAGTGCAGAACCCGATCCTCAATTTCGAAGTGAATGTCCTCGGGACGCTCAACGTGCTCAAGAAGGCACGAGACGCCGGGGTGAGTAAGTTCATCTTCGCCTCGACCGGCGGGGCACTGATTGGAAACGCCGACCCGCCAGTGAGCGAGGACTCTGTGCCACGGCCAATCTCCCCGTATGGCGCAGGCAAACTCTGTGGGGAAGCATACTGTCATGCATTCGCGCGATCGTATGGCATGCCAACGGTCGCCTTGCGGTTTGCGAACGTGTACGGGCCGTACAGCGCACACAAGCGCGGGGCGACGACGGCATTCATCAAGGCGCTTATGTGTGACTCACCGATCGTCGTCTACGGCGACGGCACGGCGTCACGCGACTTCCTGTACGTCGAAGACCTCTGCCGTGGGATCCTCGCTGCCCTTTATGCCAAGTTGGAGCCGGGCACGATACTCCACCTCGCTTCTGGGGTGGAGACGACCATTGGCGAGCTTGCGCGACTTATGGCGGCGATATCGGGCAGGCCGAATCATCCAATACTCTATGCGCCGGAGCGACGGGGCGAGGTGCAGCGGAACTTCGCAAGCTTCCGACGCGCGCACGAATTGCTCGGCTTCACCCCGGCAGTGTCGCTTCGCGATGGCCTTTCCCGAACGTGGAATTGGTTCCAGGAGCAAGACTCACGGGTGCTCTGGGGCCGGGAGACGACGGACGCATGAAGCGAGTTCTCTCGGTCATCCACTACCCCACGTTCGGAGGGCCCCATAACAGGAACCTCCGACTGATGGAGCCGCTCGCGCGTCGGGGGATTGAGACGAAGATTGTGCTGCCCGACGAACCGGGAAACGCGGGGACTCGCTTCCAGGAAGCCGGTGTTGCCGTCACGAAGATCCCATTGCGTCGCCTTCGCGCCTCGCCCAACCCGATCACGCAGGCCCGGTTCGTGGCGAACTTCCGCAAGGACATCTCGGCGTTGCGTGCGGAGATCCGGCAGGAAGCGATTGATGTTGTGCTTATCAACGGGTTGGTGAACCCGCATGCGGGAATAGCGGCCCGGCTGGAAGGCGTACCTGTGGTCTGGCAAATTCTCGACACGCGCACACCGGTGGTGGTGCGCCGGGCGATGATGCCGCTGGTCACGAGGTTGGCGGATGTCGTGATGAGCACGGGGATGGAGGTCGCGCGAGTACACCCCGGGGCGGTTGGGCTGAACGAACGGCTTGTCCCGTTCTTCCCCCCTGTGGAGACGAGCAGATTCGCGCCAGATCCGGGACGGCGGAAGGCCGCGCGTTTAGCACTCGGCATACCAGAGGAAGCCCGTGTCGTTGGGACGGTAGGGAACCTCAACCCACAGAAGGGACATGAGTACCTTTTGCATGCGGCCCGGCTGATCAGGGCAAAGAACCCAAATACGGTGCTCCGGATCCTGGGCGCACACACGCCCACCCACGCAGGATATGCACGCAGGCTCCACGAGGAAGCGCGCGAATTCGGGTTCGAACCGCGGGCGACATTTGTTGACCCCGGCTCGCGCGTAGACGAGCTGCTTCCTGCGTTTGATGTCTTCGTCCTGGCATCGGTCCCCCGTTCAGAAGGTATCCCGACAGCAATCCTCGAAGCGATGGCGTGCGAGCTGCCAGTTGTCGCGACCGATGTCGGCGCGGTCAGCGAGGTCGTGGAGACGGGCGTGACGGGCGTTGTCGTGCCACCGTGCGACGCGCTGGCGGTCGCGCGGGCGGTTGGCAGCTTGCTCGACGATCCCGGGTTGTCGAGCCGCATGGGAATCGAGGCGCGGCGACGAGCAGTCGCGCGCTATGACGTGGAGGCATGTGCAGACGCGCATTTGCGGGCTTTCGAAGCGAGCATCCGGCACCGGTCTGCCAGAGACGCTGCGTTCTCGGTGGGTACCGTCGGAGAACGGTGATTCACAGCCTTCAACCTTTTCTGGGAGATGCAATATGGTGCGCCGCGTAGAGAAGCCCTGGGGATTCGAACTCATCTTCGCAGAGACTCCGAAGTACGCCGGCAAGCGCCTGCATATTCATGCCGGCTGCCGACTCTCGCTGCAGCTGCACAACGAGAAAGATGAGACGATTTTCGTGGAGGGTGGCGAGCTCGCGCTCGAGGTCATCGAAGGCGAGAACCTGCAGGTGTTTACGCTCCAGCCGGGAGAGTGTTATCGGATCGCGCCTCGCGTCATTCACCGCCTGATCGGTATGACGGACGTCGACATGATTGAGGTTTCGACTCCGGAGCTCGACGACGTGGTCCGCCTGGCGGACGATTACGGTCGCACAGGGACATCGGCGCCATAGCTGATTGCGCCCGGTGCGCTCTCGATGACCGGATAGGGGCGACGTTATCGGTGGCTCGCCCTGGTTGAAATAGTTTCCGAGGGATGCGCCGCCAGCTGCGCGGGCGGGTTCCTGACCGTATCTCATTGAGTTCTTGACTCGCGGACGCGCTACGCTCGACACCCGATCGACATGCCCCTCGTGCGGCACAACCAGCGTCCGGCAGACTTCGGGCGCGGCACTCGCGTGCCTATTCGCGGACCCATGATTTAACAGTGACACTAAGCTAAACCTGTAGGAGTATACCCCTAGGTTTCTTAACTTCCAAAGGGGTTACCTTCTCCATGGCTTCTGCGCCCGCCAGGACACGAATCGACATCGTCGAAGTCCCTTACGTCAACCACCTCGCACAACTCTCGTCCGGCATGTACTACTCGTTTAACGTGCGTTCGTTCGGGGCAGTCGGGGACGGTTCGGCCGACGACACGGCCGCGATCCAGGCAGCCATCGCGGCATGCGAAGCGGCTGGCGGGGGCGAGGTGTTTTTCCCGGATGGGACATACGCCATCTCGGGCCCGTTGCGGATAAGTGGCTCAAACACGGCCTATCGCGGTTACGGGTCAGCGACGATCATCGGCCGGAGCGACTTCGTCTTCGTTGCGGCGTCCCGCAATCCATTCGTCGACGGGGTCCTCAACTATTACAACGTGCTGACCGCGGCAAACCGCGGCGAGCAAGCCATCTCCGTGTCGGTATCGGACGCAGCCCGGTTCGCAGCGGGCAACTGGGTATGGGTGCGTGCGCGACAGTTGCTCACCGGCACGACAACGGAGCCGGTGGCGGAGCTCAATAGGGTGCAGTCCGTGGACAACCGGTCCGGGGAGATTACGCTGCAGTGGCCGCTCTCGAAAGATTACTCGAGTGACGGTACGAA
>Ga0105240_10014720_pt1 | contig 10671 bp, 11 predicted proteins | sample KBSC54metaG_FD_80426 | JGI IMG/M metagenome (GOLD analysis project Ga0105240, IMG submission 80426) | Corn rhizosphere microbial communities from Kellogg Biological Station, Michigan, USA - KBS C5-4 metaG | ecosystem: Host-associated > Plants > Roots > Rhizosphere > Soil | place: Michigan, USA...
TACGAGGCCGCCTCGCAGATGAAGGCCCACGGCATCGGCATCACGACCTCCGTTGGCATCGGCGGCGACCCGATCAACGGCTCGTCCTTCCTCGACCACCTTGCATTGTTCGAGGAGGACACCGAGACCGACGCCGTGCTCATGATCGGCGAGATCGGCGGTCCGCAAGAGGCGGAAGCTTCGGCGTGGATCAAAGACAACATGTCGAAGCCGGTGATCGGCTTTGTTGCTGGGCTCACGGCGCCGAAGGGCCGGCGCATGGGCCATGCCGGCGCAATCATTTCCGCCGCGGGCGACAGTGCTGCCGAGAAGGCCGAGATCATGCGTTCCTGCGGACTTACGGTTGCACCGAATCCTTCAGAGTTCGGTTCGACCGTGGCTGGCGTGCTTGCTTCCCGCCAGGAACGCCGGGCTATCGCGTGATCGCAGGCGCGAGGCGCGCGGTCGCTATTCCAAACTCGTCATGGCCGGGCTTGTACCGGCCATCCACGTCTTTGATTGTTGAAGGGAAATTCGTGGATGGCCCGGCAGTTCGGCCGGGCATGACGATTTGATCTAGATGGATTGCGTTATAAGGGACACTGCTACCTTGGTGCCAAGCAGTTCGGCCCAAGCCGAGTCAAGCCGATCGTCACGGTCGCGAGTGCGTAAGTCCGTCATGAACGAGGAGTTCAAACTGCCGCGCCTTGCGAGTGAGCCTCCGCAAGCGCTGATCAGTGGCACGTCGGCCGAAGTAGCCGCCGATATCCTGTTCGAGCTGTTGCTCGAGGTGGTGCGGCAGCACCAGCCAGAGATCGAGCTGGTGCTAAAGGGCGGCGCCGACATCTATGGCTTTACGCCCGAGCTGATGGCACGCGCGCTGCAAGCGCAAGGCATCTGGTTCCAGCTCATCGCCATTGCCGAGCAGAACGCCGCGATGCGGCGGCGGCGGCAGATCGAGCGGGCGCGCGGCCGCGAAGCGCTGCGCGGCACCTTCACTCATGTGATCGCGGAGGCGGCGGAAGACGGCGTGCCGGCGCGGCAGATCGAAGGGCTCCTCTCGAATTTGCGCATCAGGCCGGTGATCACCGCCCATCCGACCGAGTCGAAGCGCGTTACCGTGCTCGAGAAATACCGCCGCATCTATCTATTGCTGCGCGACCTCGAGTTGCCGCGCTGGACCGAGCGCGAGCGCACCCAGCTTCTCGCCGACTTGAAAGACCAGATTGAACTTGTGTGGATGACGGGCGAGCTTCATCTCGAGAAGCCGACGGTGCAGCACGAGGTCTCGCGCGGGCTTCACTTCTTCGACGAGACGCTTTTTACGCAGGCGCCGGAGATCCTCGCCCATCTCGACGATGCTCTCACGCAATATTACCCCGGGAGGCGCTTCGAGATTCCGCCTTTCTTTCAGTTCGGATCGTGGATCGGCGGCGATCGCGACGGCAATCCTTCCGTCACCACGCGCGTTACCGCCTGGACGTTGCGGCAGAACGCGCTTGCCTCGCTCCGCTATTACCGCGACCGCATCGTGACGCTCGCCAAGGCGCTCTCCATCACCGAGCGCGCCCTTCCGGTTCCGCAAAGCTTCCGTGACGAATTGCGGCGCGAGCTTGAATCGACGGGAGAGGCAGAGGCGATTGCCGCGCGCAATCCCGGCGAGCCTTACCGCCAGTTTCTCACTGTGGTGTTGCGCAAGCTCGAAGCCTCGATCGCTCGCATCGAAGGCATGGATATTGGCGGCCCTGGTGCCGCCTACGACAATGCCGACGGGCTGATCCTGCATTTGCGCATGATCGAAGGCTCGCTCGAAGGGGCGGCAAGCGCTTCGATCGCGGCAAATCTCGTGCGCCCCGTGCGCCGTGCCGTCGAGATCTTCCGCTTCTCGACCGCGCGGCTCGACCTCAGGGAGAACACGACGCGCACCACGGCGGCACTCCAGGCTTTGTGGTGGGCGACTGCAGGCCACGGCGACGCCAGCCCGCCGGAGCTCGGCAGCCGCGAATGGCGGGTTTGGCTCCTGCGCGAGCTTGCGCGGCCGCTCGCCGGCCCTCGGCTGATCCCGGAGCTTCCCGCCGAAGCCGGAGACCTGATCGCCATGTTCAGGCAGGCAGGCGAAGTGCGGCGTGGGCTCGATCGCGACGCATTCGGCTCGTTCATTCTCTCCATGACGCGCTCGGTCGACGATATGCTCGGCGCTTACCTGCTCGCCAAAGAGGGCGGCGCCTTCCTCGATGCCACAGGCACCGAGATTTGTGCCATGCCGATCGTGCCTCTGTTCGAGACCATCGCCGACCTCAGGGCAGCGCCCGCCTTCATGCGCGAGGCGCTCTCAATCCCCATCATCCGCCGCTCGATCCATTGGCAGAACGACGTGCAAGAGGTGATGATCGGCTATTCCGACTCCAACAAGGATGGAGGCTTCGTCGCCTCGAACTGGGAGCTCGCCAATGCGCAGTCGCAGCTCACCAAGGTCGGCACCGAGGCGGGCATCGCCATTGCGTTTTTCCACGGCCGCGGCGGCTCGGTGTCGCGCGGCGGGGCGCCTACGGGACGTGCCATCGCCGCCCAGCCCGCCGGCTCGATCCGTGGGCGTTTCCGCGTCACCGAGCAGGGCGAAGTGGTGTCCTACAAATATGCCAATAAGGGTACGGCGCTCTATCAGATGGAGCTGCTTGCCGCCTCTGTGTTCGAGCACGCGCTGAAGTCTGAGCGCGAGGAGGAGCTTCGTACAAAGCGCGAGTTCGAGGATGCGCTCGAAGCCCTCTCTGGCGCCTCCCGCGCGGCCTATTCGGGGCTCGTGTGTCATCCAGACCTCGTCACCTATTTCCAGGCGGCGAGCCCGCTCGATGAGATCGCGATGCTCAATATCGGCTCGCGTCCGGCGCGGCGCTTCGGTGCCAAATCCTTGAGCGACCTCCGCGCCATCCCTTGGGTATTTGCCTGGGCGCAGAACCGCCACGTCATTACCGGCTGGTACGGCGTCGGCACCGCGATCGTGAGCCTGCTCGAGGTGCGCGGCGACGAGGGGCTCGCTCTGCTCCGACGCATGTTCAACGAGTCGCGGCTGTTCCGCCTCATCATCGACGAGGTGGAGAAGACGTTGCTGCTCGTCGATCTCGACATCGCGCGCGACTATGCGAGTCTGGTCGCCGAGGAGAGCGTGCGCGCGAATATCCTCGGTCGCATCGAGGCCGAGCTCGAGCTCACGCGCGAGATGGTGCTGAAGGTGAGCCAAGGCAAAGAGCTCGCCGAGCGCTTTCCCGAACATCGCCGTTCGCTGCTGTCGCGGCTTCCCACCGTCAACGAGGTCAACCGCGAGCAGGTCGAGCTGCTTCGCCGCTTCAGGGGCGCTCAAAACGAGGCCGAACGCGAAGCCTATAAATCCGCAGTTCTGCTATCCATCAACACGGTCGCCGCAGGTCTCGGCGCCACAGGCTAAGTACAGGAGGGAAAGGAAAGATGAGTTTCACCCTGATCCAACAGGCGACCCCGCGTCTCCACCGTTCAGAGCTTGCTGTGCCGGGGTCGAACCCCTCTTTGTTCGAGAAGGCCGCCAAGGGCGGCGCCGATATCATCTTTCTCGATCTCGAGGATGCCGTGGCCCCCGACGACAAGGAGCAGGCGCGCAAGAACATCATCCAGGGCCTCAACGACATCGATTGGGGCGCCAAGACCATGATGATCCGCATCAACGGCCTCGACACCCATTACTGCTATCGCGACGTGGTTGACGTGGTGGAGAACTGCCCACGCCTCGACATGATCCTCATTCCCAAGACCGGCGTGCCGCAGGACGTCTACGCCATCGACATGCTGGTCACGCAGATCGAGCAGGGGAAGAAGCGCGAGAAAAAAATCGGTTTCGAGTGCCTGATCGAGACCGCGCTCGGCATGGCCAATGTCGAGGCTATCGCGCAAAGCTCGAAGCGGCTCGAAGCGCTCTCCTTCGGCGTCGCCGACTATGCGGCCTCGACCCGCGCGCGCACCGTCGGCATCGGCGGGCCGCACCCGGATTATGGCGTGCTCACCGACAAGGACGCCGACGGCAAGCGCGATTATTACTGGAACGATCCCTGGCACTTTGCCCTATCGCGCATGATGGTCGCCTGCCGCGCCTATGGCCTGCGTCCCATCGACGGGCCGTTCGGCGATTTCTCCGACCCCGACGGCTACACCGTCGCGGCGAAGCGCGCCGCAGTGCTTGGCTTCGAGGGCAAATGGGCGATCCACCCCTCTCAGGTCGAGCTTGCCAACAAGGTGTTCACCCCCTCTGACGCCGAGGTCACCAAGGCGAAGCGCATCGTCGAGGCCATGCAGCAGGCGGCGCGGGAAGGGAAGGGCGCCGTGTCGCTCGACGGCCGCCTGATCGACATCGCCTCGATCCGCCAGGCCGAGGCGCTGCTCAACAAGGCCCGCGCCATGGGCATGGCCTAGAGTCGTCCGCTTCTTACTCGTCATGCCGGGCCGAAGTGCCGCATCCACGATTTTGCCCCTGCCGCGTGCTCAATCGTGGATGGCCGGGCCAAGCTCGGCCATGACGGAAGAAGGAGGAGGAGCAGAATGACCATTACCGGCGGATGCCGCTGCGGTGCGGTGCGCTACACGATCGAGGCCGAGCCGCTATTCGCGCGCCATTGCTGGTGCCGCGATTGCCAATATATCGGCGCGGGTTCAGGCACCGTGAACGTGTTCTTCGCGAGCGAGAAGGTCGCGATCAAGGGCGCGCTCACCGACTATACGGGCCACGCCGACAGCGGCACGCTCATGCACCGGACGTTCTGCGCTACATGCGGCACGCCGATGTTCACCCAGGCCGACACGCGTATGCATTATATCGGCGTGCGCGCCGGCACGCTCGACGAGCCGGATCTCGGCAAGCCGCAAGTCACCATCTGGACATCCGCCGAGCTGGGCCTGCTTCGATCCCGACCTGCCGCGCGAGGAGAAGGGCGGCCCACCACCCTCAGAGAACTACCTTAGCAGCTCATTGCACTAGTGTGTCACGAGGGCCTGCCGATCTTCATCGCCAGCGTTCGCTTGTGACTCATATGAGACAACCCAGCGTTTAGCTCAGCAGCCCCGGCCGAACCCTGTGCACTTTTCAAATGCCTTAGCAGGGCCGCCGGGGCTTCACTGGGTCCGTAACCCCGGCAGAGATTAATTACGCATCGCTACAGGGCCTGTAATGGGCACGATTTCATAGAGATTGTTGTCCGCGTGCTGCTGGGTGAAAAAGCCACGAGCGTGCTCAAGTGACTCTGCCGTCCCAAGCAAGTGCTTGGGGTCTGCGCTTCCATTCGACACGAACAACCCCGTTGGTTCATTGTCCTCGCCGTGTGCGATTGAAGTTGCATCTCGGCCAAGGGCAATGAAACAGGACGACTAGTCCCGAAATCAACCGCAGATGCATGATCTCCCTCCTCTGGTGCAAAAATTAGACAAAGGGAGCTGTTATCAGCGGCGCATGACAGCTTGCCGTCGCTCAGATGACAAGTATGGGATGATCATCCGAGAGCGTCGTCAGAGAGCTTCATGCTCATTGTCGTTGTGGAACTGCGGTACTGCTGAACGGCGGAGCGCAAACATTAGCCCACCGGCATGCCGCTGCGGTGCGGCTCGCTCCGTCCTCGCGTTTCCGCCTAACCAATAGAAAATTTGCGCTGCGCGAATACGGAAGGGCCCGTCCAGCCGGCTACCGGTAAAAGCTCAGGCTCGTGGCGAGGTGGTAGCTGCCGGACTTTGCGTCACGCTGGAGCACGTTGATGGTGTGGCCCTTGTCGGTGAGCTTGATGCTCATGCGACCTGAGAACTTGTCGCCCGCGATCACCGCGTGAACGAGATTGCCCTTCGCCGTCCCGCTCACGCTGCCGCTCGCGGCGTAGACGCTCTCGTTCCATGAGCCTCTGATCTTGCTGTCCTTGTCGGTCACTTTCAGCGTGGCGTTGACCTCGTAGTCGTTGCCCTTGCAATTCATCGTCTGGGTCACGTTGCTGCCGGCAGTCTTGTACTTCGCCGTGCAGGTGACCTGTTTCACCGTGCCGTCGTTCATGATCAGGCGGCCGCCGCCTTTCCAGTCGCCTTTGAGCTGGTCGAACGGGTCGCCCGAAGGCGCGGGCGTTGCGGCGATTCCGGGCGATGCCAAGGATGCGGCGAGGATGAGGCCGGCGAGCAGCACCGCCTTGCGAGCAGACAGCGGCAGCGACTGGAATTTCATGAGGCGTTCCCTCCCTTTGAACGTCGAAATCCGCCAGAGGTCCCCATTCTAACCACGATGCCGTGGCGTTGCCCGGGCCCCATTAAGCGCCCGATTGCGCTCAAAAAACGTCAGCCGAAATCCATCGGTGTCGGTTTCGCATCCTCCCTTTGACGGGAGGAGGGAGGAACGGGTCAGGGCCCTCGGTGGTTTTGCCAAGGGGAGAGCGCCGACGGAGGGTCCGAGTATGAAACGCGTGCTGCTCTCGCTCATGGTGATCGGGGCGATCTTTTATCCTGCCTACACCTACTTCGCGGCAAACGATCAAACCAGGTCCGACGGCAGAAGCGCAATCCTTAGGCAGGTCCCTGCGCTTGCCTCTCCTGGCGTAGAGGGAATCGACGAAGCCCAGGCCGCCGAAGAACCGGGCGGCGCTGACGCCATGACCCCGGTGGCGCCGAATTCGCCGCACGCGATAACGGTGGACCAAGCTCCGCCGCAAGCCACGGCCGAAACTCCATCGCCCGTGCAAGCTCCGGCACAAGCGCAGGCTCCAGCCTCTTCACCGCCGCCGCAAGCCACGGCCGAAGCTCCGGCTCAAGCTCCGGCACAAGCACAGGCTCCAGCCTCTTTGCCTCCCGCCCCCGAAGCGACGCAGCCGCCTCCCGCGGCAAGCGTGAAAGCATCACCTGATGCGACGCCGGATCAGCCTGGGTTCATGAAGGTCACCTCGCCGACCAGCATAAGGGAAGGGCCGTCAGTCTCGAGCGCGATCATCGGCATCGCCCATCCGGGCGCCGAGGCTCAGGTCCTCTCGCGCGATTCGGATTGGGTGCAGATCATCGACCCCGGCTCGAAGAAAACCGGATGGATCAACCAGAGCTTCCTGGAGCCGCAGGTAGAGCCGTCATCGCAGCCGGCTTCCAGGGAAGAGGTCGAAGCAGCTCTCGCCGCGCCCGCCCCGTCCGAGAGCAACGACGTTTCAGGCGATCGGCCCGCCTATGCCAAGTTGAGGTCGAACAAGCATAGCTGGAGGCAGAGGCGCCATCGCCACGGCTTCGCCTTAGGGTTCTTCCGTCGGCGATTCTGGTAGGATGCCGCGCTTTCCCGCGATCACTTGTGGTGTTCGCGCTCGTGTTCTTTCCGTGTTTTTGCCGCCTTCTGCGCCGACTTGCTGCGGTCCTCAGCCGTGCGGCCCGTGCTCGGCTGGCTGCCGAGCTCCTTCCAGTCCTGCTCGGACATGTCCACGCCGTAATGCTTCGCCGCCTTCTTGATGTTGGCGAAGGCGAGCTTGCGGTCCTCGTCGGACACCCCAATCGTCTGATCGAAGCGGGCGATCGCGTTTCTGACGTGGCTCGCGTCGGTCAGCGGTTCCTTGCGCTGTTTCGGAAAGGCGAACACGCTGTCAGGCAGGTCGCTGCGCTCGGTGAGACCTCCGTGCTTCTCGTGGGGTTTCCAGGTGGCTTCCATGGCTCTGGCTCCATTTCAAGGATAATGCCCCCGCACAAGGGTCGAACCGCTCCCGCCTGCGAGAGTTCCGCCAAATTCCGTGGCAATCCGCCGCTATGTTTCGGCCGCCTCTTTGGCGAACAGAGGCAGCATTTGGTCCCGCATCAGGTGCACGGCCTCGGCGATGGTGCGGACATTGCTACGCGGCTCAAGACAATCGATGCCGCTTTTGAGAATGGCCCGCACATCGTCGCAAGTCAGGATTTTCCGCTCGACCAGCCGCTCGAGCAGGGCGAGCGTCGTCGCACCATTGGCGACGGCGATGCCCTGTGCGCTGCAACCAAGGAAGTTCAACATAGTTCGTTCTCCATCTCCTAGGGAGACAGTTTTCCTCCCAATCCGTGATTCTATAACGCTTTCGCCGTGATTTTGGAGCGAGTCCGGTTTACGGCCGCACTGTTATTGCCCACTCCGGGAACTCTCCTCGGGCCTGTTCGCTTAACGACCTGGCTAGGCCGGGCACCGAGGAGTACGTGATGAAAGCCGTTTATCTATTGCTTGGCGCGTCCGCCGTGTTCGCCTGGCTCGCCTCGCCTGCCGAGGCTGCCAAGACCTACCAGTATAGCGAACGCGTGCAGCGCGCCTGCGCCAACGACTATCACGCGAAATGCGGCGAGTATGGCATCGAAACCCAGGCGCTCAGAATCTGCATGAACAAGGCAGGCCAACAGCTGTCGCATGGCTGCGTAAATGCGCTGGTCGCCGAGGGCCAAGTCTCCCGTGCTGAGGTCGAGCGGCGCAAGAGGACAGCACGCTAGGATGAGGACCGAACCGATCCTCGCCTGAGGCGTTAAACCAAGAAGGGCACTACCAGAAGGTAGTGAAAATGAACCAGATGCCACCGCGCCGTCGTCGTGCGCTCATCGTCGAGGATGAGATTCTGATTGCACTCGACCTCGAAGATGCCATGTCAGACCTCGGTTTCGAGGTGTGTCCACTAGCATCGAGCGACCGCAATGCTCGCTCGCTTGCCATGCGTGACCAGCCCGACATCGCCTTAGTGGATGTCTGCCTCGAGGGTGGTCGCGAAGGCATCGAGACGGCGCGCTGGTTGCGCGAAGTATGCGGCGCGTCGGTCGTGTTCGTCACCGCCTGCAATGACGAGCGCACGGTCGACCGCATTCACGAGCGCGTACCGGGAGCGCCGGTTCTGGCGAAGCCGGTCTATCGTGATGAGCTTGCCAGCGCCGTCGCGAGCGCAGCGATGCTCGCCTCTCTCGAGGCCTCTGGCGAGAGTGCGCGAAACTAATCTTCGCAAACGCTGTTGCGCACAAGCAACCCAACATTTCTTTTTGCCGCCGGAAGCGCAAGAGGGGAATCTTCCACGTGATTTCGGTTTAAGCTCTGCGGCCTTCGAATAAGGATGCGGGGGAACCACTAATGAAGAACACTGGCTTTGGACTGCCAATCGCTTTCGCTTTCGTGATCTTTTGCGGCAGCACCGCGCTCGCCCAGTCGCCTTACAGCAAGGCGGTGCAGAAGGCTTGCGCTGCCGACTATCACGCCCATTGCAGCGAATATGGGCTAGAGAGCGCCGCGCTTAGGACTTGCATGGACAGGAATGGCCGGAGTCTATCCCAGACTTGCGTGCAAGCTTTGGTCGCAGCCGGCGAGGTGAGCCAGGCAGAGGTGGACCGGCGCAAGAAATTGGGACGCTGAAACCCGATATTCCTCCGCGAGCATGCTAGGTTCGACTGGAACCAATTTGCAGGCTGCAAGTCTCCTTCTCTAGGTGGCACGCCTAGAAGGTTTTGCTCGCGATGCTTATCGTCGGATCGGCGGCTGCGTTGACCGCCATTGCCGTGTTCCTCGCCTGGGTGTGTATCCAGCGCCTGCGGGCGCGCTGGCGCCTGCGACAGGCGGAGAAGCGAGCGGCAAGTCGCGAACGACAGGAGAATGTCGAGCATCTTCATGCCGAGTGACGGGCCTGTGGCCCGAATTCTGCAGTGCTTTTCGCCGCAAAATGGCCGCGGCCAGATAGTTTGGTTGCAGAGCGCGTGATGCGCTCGTTCTGCCGGCACGACTGGACGTGAGGCCGTTTTCGTCCAAGCTGCCGGCCTGGAAGGGAGGCTCCTCATGACTACTCAACCGAAATTGCCGGGCGGGAAGCCCCAAGGCACCGCGCCCCCCGGCGCGACACAGCGAAAATCAGGCAACCAGAAGGCGCCGAAGAAGGTCGCCGCCGAGCAGACCGGCGCTGCCAAGCGCGACGAGATTGCTCAGAAGGCGAGCACCTCCACGGAGGACGCCGTGCAAAAGGCTAAGGCATCTAGAGTGGAAGCTTCTCACAAGGTGAAAGCCTCGGAGGAGGCTGCTCCGAAGACGAAGCTCTCCGCAGAGCAGGGTGCGCAGAAGGCAAAAACTACCGCTGCGGAGGCTGCCAAAAAAAGGCCGCCTGTGGCGGAGGTGGCGCAAAAAGTGAGGGCATCGGCAGCGTCGGTAAGAAAGACAGTCTCGAGCATGCCGGTTCCCGAGCTTGCGAGGGACGCCGTGAGCAACGCAATGGAAACGATCGAGGAATCGTGGAAGGCGGCGGGGCTCGGGACCGTCGCGGTCAACCGCAAGATCCTCGATTTCGCGCGGCAGAACGTGTCATCGGGACTTCATTTGGCGCGAAGCCTAGCCGGCGCGAAAAACCCCGTCGAGATGGCGCGTCTGCACGTCACGTTCTGGGATGAGCAGATGAAGGCTCTGGCAAGCCAGGCCGAGGAGCTGCGGGCGATGTCGGCCGAGATCGTCAACAAGGCGTCGGAGCCGCTCCGCGAGCACATGCGCAAGAGCTTGTCGGATTTAGACCGGTAGCCTCAGCTACGCTTGCATCCTGCTTTCCCTGACGCAGCCTTGCGGCGACGGGATGCAGGTTTACGATTTGGGACGTCGCTGTACGCTTCACAGATCGGGGGAAGGCAAGTTCGAAGGAGAGTCCCCCATGGCCAAGCTTGACGCCCGCAACTCGGTTTTTTTCAATGTTACGGCGACCACCGAGA
>Ga0105240_10014721_pt1 | contig 10670 bp, 13 predicted proteins | sample KBSC54metaG_FD_80426 | JGI IMG/M metagenome (GOLD analysis project Ga0105240, IMG submission 80426) | Corn rhizosphere microbial communities from Kellogg Biological Station, Michigan, USA - KBS C5-4 metaG | ecosystem: Host-associated > Plants > Roots > Rhizosphere > Soil | place: Michigan, USA...
ACGAGAGAGTCATCGGCACTCAATCTAGGCACTCCTGCTTGAATGCGCAACCATGTCCGCCCCCGAGCTCCTGACGGCGCTGCTCACCGCGCCGGGCCCGTCGGGCCACGAAGAGGAGCCGGCGCGAATCTGGCGCGAGGCCGCGGCGGCGTTCGCCGATGTCACCTCGGACACGCTCGGCACGTCGTATGCACGCGTGCGAGCGGCGGGCGGAGACGCGCCGACTCTTGCGTTGGTCGGGCACATCGACGAGGTGGGCATCGCGGTGACGCACATTGCCGATAACGGCTTGCTCTCGTTCGTCACGCTCGGCGGCATCGCCGCCGAGACGCTGATCGGCCAGCGGCTCGAGCTGCTGACCCGCAACGGGCGTATCCCCGGCGCGGTCGCACGCAAGCGGCTCACGCCGGAGGAGCGGCGCGACCGCCCGAAGACCGAGCTGCTGGACCTGCACATCGACATCGGCGCCAGCTCGCGCGAAGACGCCGAGCGGCTCGTGCGGGTGGGCGACCCGGGCGTCTGGATCGGGCTGCCCGTCGAGCTTCCGAACGGCCGGCTGCTCTCGCGTTCGCTCGACAACCGGCTCGGCGCGTACATCGCCCTCGAGGCTGCCCGCCGGGTGGCCGCGGCGAAGACGGCGCGGGTCGACGTGGTCGCCGTCGCTGCCGCTCAAGAGGAGATCGGGTCGTACGGCGCGCGTCCCGCGGCCTACGAGCTGGCCCCACAGGTTGCAGTCGCCGTCGACGTGACACCGGCGACCGACTATCCCGGCGGCGACGCGCGCCGCTCGGGCGCGGTCGCACTGGGTATGGGCGCGATGATCTCGCGCGGCCCGACGCTGAACAAGAAGGTGGTCGACCTGCTCGCCGAGGTCGCGGAGGCGGAAGGGATCGCCCACGCCTTCGAGTCGTACTCGCGGACGACCGAGACCGACGCCGACGAGATGCATCTCGTGCGCGCCGGCGTTCCGACCGCGCTGATCTCGATCCCGCTTCGCTACATGCACACCCCGAACGAGCTGTGCGACCTCGACGACATCGAGTCGATCGTGAGCCTGCTGGTCGCGTTCGCGGCACGGCTCGAGCGCACCGACACGTTCGTGCGCTGAGCTCCGGCGGGTACGCTCACGTCATGAGCAGAAGCGTCATCGTCAGCGCGGTTCGCACCCCGTTCGGGAAGCTCGGCGGCGGCCTCGCCTCATATAAGGCAACCGAGCTGGGCTCGCTGGCGATCGTCGCGGCGCTCGAGCGGATCGGGCTCGAGCCGCACGAGCCGCAGTACGTGATCATGGGCCAGGTGCTCCAGGGCGGCGCCGGCCAGGCGCCCGCGCGCCAGGCGTCGATCGGAGCAGGAATGCCGAAGGAGACGCCGGCCGACGCGATCAACAAGGTGTGCGCCTCGTCCATGCGTGCGATCGAGATCGCCGATTCGATGATCCGCGCGGGCGATGTCGACGTCGTCGTCACGGGTGGCATGGAGTCGATGTCGAACGCGCCCTACCTGTTGCAGAAGGGCCGCTTCGGCTATCGGCTCGGAAACGGCGAGTTGATCGACTCGATGGTGCACGACGGCCTCACCTCGACCTTCGACGGGCTGCACATGGTCGTGCAGAACTCGAACGTCGCGCGTGAGCTCGGAATCTCGCGCGAGGCACAGGACGCGTGGGCGGCACGCTCGCACCAGCGGGCCGCGGCTGCGCAGGAGCAGGGTCGCTTCGCAGACGAGCTCGTCGCCGTCGGCGACCTGGCCGCCGACGAGAGCATCCGGCCCGACACGACGGCCGAGAGGCTTGCAGGCTTGAAGCCGGTGTTCGACCCGCAGGGAACGACGACGGCGGGGAACGCGCCCGGTGTGAACGACGGTGCGAGCTGCGTGATCGTCTGCTCCGAGGAGTGGGCGGCGAAGCGCGGTCTCGAGCCGCTCGCGACGATTCTCGCTCAGGGGTACGTCGCCGACGACTTCGCCTACCTCGCGCGCACGCCCGCGGCCGCGGGCGCGATGGCGCTGGAGCGGGCGGGGAAGAAGATCGGCGACGTCCAGCGTGTCGAGATCAACGAGGCATTCGCCTCGGTCGCTTCCAACTCGACGAAGCTGCTCGGCGCCGACGAGTCGCAGGTGAACGTGAACGGCGGCGCAGTGGCGCTCGGCCATCCGGTCGGTGCGTCGGGCGGCCGGATCGTGGCGACGATGGTGCACGAGCTGCGGCGAAGCGGCGGCGGCCTCGGTCTGGCGGCGATCTGCTCCGGCGGCGGCCAGGGCGACGCACTGCTCGTCGAGGTGTGATCCGGGCAGCCGGAGGCGTCGTCGTGCGCGACGGACTCGTGCTGCTTGTTCACCGCGCACGCTACGGCGACTGGACGTTGCCGAAGGGCAAGCTCGAGCCGGGGGAGACGTGGGAGCAATCAGCCCTCCGCGAGGTGCGCGAGGAGACGGGTTTCACCTGTGAGCTCGGCGACCTGCTCGGCTCGACGTTCTACGAGCCGGGCGGAGCGGCGAAGGAGGTGCGCTGGTGGCGGATGACGCCCGTCGATGAGCCCGGCGAGCGCGACGGCGAGGTCGACGAGCTGCGCTGGGTGACCTGCGCCGAGGCGCGAGCATTGCTCAGCTACGAGTCGGAGCGGGGGCTGCTCGAGACGCTCGAACCTCCGAAACGCGCGTAACCAGGTTCCGCTGCGCGGAAACCTGGTTCGTGACCCGGGGAAGATGAACCTGTGTTGCCGCGCAGCGGAACCAGGTTCAGGCGTGTAACCGCTTGCGGTAGCGCACCTCCGGCGCGCGCACGCCCCAGCGTTCTTCGGCTTTCGTGCTCCCGTCCGGGGCCCAGCCGGCCCGCTCGTAGAACCGGCAGGCGCGCGGGTTGTCGTCGAGCACCCAGAGCGTCGCCTCTGCGTAATCAGCGAGAAGGCGTGCCTCGGCCTCCGCGATCAGCGTGCGGCCGACGCCAGTCGACCAGTGCTCCGGGTCGACATAGAGTGCAAAGAGCTCGCCGAGACCTGGCTCGTCGCGGCTCGGGCCGACGGACGCGAAACCGATCACGTCGCCGCCGTCCTGCGCGACGAGGGTCGTCCAGCCGGCCGGCGGCGTCTCGAGCCGCGGCCGCCAGCGGCTTTCGTCGACCGGCATCGCGTCGAGCTCCGCCGGCGGGAACACGTGCCGGTAGGCCGTACGCCACCCGCGAACACGGATCGCCTCGATCGCGAGCGCGTCGTCGCCGGTTGCCAATCTGATCTTCATCGGTCGGAGGGTAGGCTCAGCGGCGGTGGATTTCGAGCACGTACTGGTGGTGGGCGCGGGGCAGATGGGCGGCGGGATCGCGCAAGTCGTCGCCGCTTCCGGCCGCCGCGTGTCGCTCTACGACCCCTATCCCGGCGCGGTCGAGCGCGGCCTGGCCGCGATCGGCAAGAGCCTCTCGAGGCTGGCCGAGAAGGGCGGCGGCGATCCGCCCGAAACGCTCGAGCGCATCGCCGCGGTCGAGCAGCTCGTGCCTGCCGACCTGATGATCGAGGCGATCACGGAGGATGCCGCAGCGAAGGAGGAGGTCTTCCGAGGCGCCGACGGCGTCCTGCCTGCGAGCGCGATCCTCGCCTCGAACACGAGCTCGATACAGATCACGTCGCTCGCCGCCGTCACGCAGCGACCGGAGCAGGTGATCGGGATGCACTTCTTCAACCCGGTGCCGGTGCTGAAGCTGGTCGAGGTGATCCGTGCCGTCCAGACCTCGGATGAGACGGCCGCGGCGATCGTCGCGCTCGCGCGCGACCTGGGCAAGGAGCCCGCCCAAGCCAACGACTTCCCCGGCTTCGTCTCGAACCGGATCCTGATGCCGTTCATCAACGAGGCCGCCTACGCGCTCCTGGAAGGGGTCGCAGAGCCCGAGGCAATCGACACGATCGCCAAGCTCGGCTTCGCGCATCCGATGGGGCCGCTCGCGCTCGCCGACCTGATCGGGCTCGACACGTGCGTCGCGATCATGGAAGTGCTGCACCGCGGCCTCGGAAACCCGAAGTACGCGCCGTGCCCGCTCCTTCGCCAGTACGTCCAGGCGGGCCGGCTCGGCCGCAAGTCGGGCCGAGGCTTCTACGAGTACGGGTAAGGTGCCGCAGTGGACTGGCGCGTCTACCACGCGATCAACGTGTTCGTCGCGCATCATGCGTGGCTGGGCCGCAGCTTTCACGTGATCGAGACGTACGGCACCTATCTGATCGCTGTCGCAGCCGTCTGCCTGTGGCTGCTCGCCCGGCCCGGGAGCGATCGGAAGTGGAAGCTGGCCGCCGGCTCGGCGCTCGGTGCCGCGGCGCTTGGCCTGCTGGTCAACCGCATCATCTCGAGCGCCTGGCATCGCGACCGGCCGTTCGCGACGCATCCCGGCGCGCACGTCTGGGGGCCGCACAAGACCGACGCCTCGTTCCCCAGCGACCACGCCTCGGCGGCGTTCGGGATCGCCGTCGCTGTCGCCTTGCTCGACCCGATCGCCGGCGCCCTCTTCCTGATCCTGGCGGTGCTGATCGCAGTGGGGCGAGTCGTCGTCGGCGAGCACTATCCGGGCGACGTGCTCGCCGGTGCTGCGATCGGGACGGTCGCGGCGCTCGTCGTGGTGCGCCTGGCACGCCCGGTCATCTCCTGGCTCGTCCGGCTCGTCGAGCGGGTCACCGACCCTGTCCTTGCCCTGTTCTGGCGCAGCCGCGCCGGTGCCTCCTAGCTTCGGGGCTCGAGGGCGATGGGGCTCCGCCTGACACCGCAGAAGCGCGAATTCTTCGACCTGTTCACGCAGGCGTCGGCCAACGCGCGCGACATCGCGCGCGTGCTCGTCGACATGCTCGCGGAGTGGCCCGAGAATCGCGAGAAACTGCGCGACATCCGCGAGCTCGAGCACGAGGGCGACCGGCTCACGCACGAGGTGATCAACCTCCTCAACCGGACGTTCGTAACGCCGTTCGACCGCGACGACATGTACCGGCTCGCCTCGGTGATCGACGACGTCTGCGATCACATCGACGAGGCGGCCGACAACATCGACGCGTACGAGGTGCGCGACGTGCCGCTGAAGGCGCACCAGCAGGCGGAGGTCATTCATCGCGCCGCATCGCGCCTGCACGAGGCGGTCGAGCGCCTCGAAGGCTTCAAGGACTCCCAGCGGCAGCTGGTGGCGTTGCGTGAGCTCGAGGACGAAGGTGACCGCCTGTCGCGCGAGGCGATCGCAGATCTCTTCCGTTCGGGCGCCGACCCCCTGATGATCATCCGCTGGAAGGACATCCACGAGCAGCTCGAGGAGGCGGTCGACGCCTGCGAGAACGCCGCGGACGTGCTCGAGGCGATCCTCGTCAAGAACCGGTGACCCTTCTCGTCATCACGATCGTCGTCGCGCTGGCGTTCGACTTCACGAACGGCTTCCACGACACCGCCAATGCCGTCGCCACCTCGGTCTCGACGAGAGCGCTCTCGCCGAGGCTCGCCGTGGGGATCGCCGCGGTCGCCAACCTGGCGGGCGCGTTCGTCACGACCGCGGTGGCGAAGACGATCGGGAAGGGGATCATCGACACCGGCCTGGCCACGCCGAAGACCGTGCTCGCCGCGATGTTCGGTGCGATCGTCTGGAACCTGCTCACCTGGTGGCGTGGCCTGCCCTCCTCCTCGTCGCATGCGCTGATCGGCGGGCTGATCGGCGCGGCGCTCGCCCAGTCGGGCTCGAAGGGCGTCGAGTGGGGCGGACTCAAGGACAAGGTGCTGGCCCCGTCGCTCGTCTCGCCGGTGATCGGCTTCATCGGCGCCGCGCTGTTGCTGCTCGCCATCTACTGGGTGTTCGTGAAGGTGACGCCGGGGCTCGCCAACCGTGGCTTCCGGCATGCGCAACTCGTCTCGGGAACGTTCGTCGCGTTCACGCACGGCGCGAACGACGCGCAGAAGACGATGGGCGTGATCGCGCTCGCGCTCTACGCGAACGGCAGCATCGACCACTTCTACATCCCGATCTGGGTGATCGTCGCGGCAGGGCTGGCGATCGGCGCCGGCACGTACACCGGCGGCTGGCGCATCATGCGGACGATGGGCCAGCGCATCTTCAAGATGGAGCCGGCGAGCGGATTCGCGGCGCAGGCGTCGACGGCTGCCGTGCTCTACGCGACGGCGCACTTCGGCTATCCGGTCTCCACGACGCACGTGATCTCCGGCTCGGTGATGGGCGCCGGCGCGACGCAGAAGTTCTCGGCCGTCCGCTGGGGCGTCGCCGGCAACATCATGGTCGCCTGGCTGCTGACGATCCCCGCCGCCGCTGTCGTGGCCGCCGCCCTCTACTGGCCGGTGCACTGGATCTTCTGATGAAGCTCAGCTTCGGCGGAAAGTCGACCGACATCCATGGCTCGCTGGCGCGCGCCGGCGACGCGGCGCTCGAGGTCGTCCGGGCCGTCGACCAGCGCTTCCGCAACTGGCCCTCGGGTCCGGCGCAGCAGGAGATCAAGGATCTGGAGCACGAGGCCGACCGTGTCGTCTCGGTGCTGCTGAGCCTCACGAACAGCGCCTTCGTCACCCCGTACGACCGCGACGACCTGGTCGCGCTCGCGTTCTCGATCGACGACGTCGCCGACGCCGCCGAGAACGCGGCCGAGTTGCTCGGCCTCTACGACGTCGAGTCACCCACGAAGCAGGCGTTCGAGCTGTGCACCTTGCTCGTGCGCGCGTCGGAGGAGCTCGCGACGCTCCTAACCGGGCTGAAGTCCCGCAACGGCTCGTCGGAGTCGATCCGCCTGATCAAGGAGATCGAGGACGAGGCAGACGACGTTGCCCGCGCGGCGCGCGCGAGCCTGTTCAAGGACGAGCGGATCGACCCGGTGCTCGTGATTCGCTGGAAGGACATCTACGAGGCGCTCGAAGAGGCGGTCGACGCGTGCGAGACCGCGGCGCACCGCGTCGGCAACATCCTCGTCAAGAACGCCTAGATGGTTGATCGGTATGCGACGCGTCGCTGAACTCGCGGAACTCGCCCGTCACGAGGTAGGCGACCTGCTCGCCGATGTCGACCGCGTGGTCGCCGATCCGTTCGACGCAGCGTGAGACGACGAGCATGCGCAGGCCGTACTCGCGCTCGTCCGGCGAGTCGCCGAGCGAGAGGACGTCTTCGATCGCGTTGCGATTCGCGCGGTCGATCAGCTCGTCCAGCTCGACGAGCGTCTGAGCCTGCTCGGCGTCGCGGGTGGCGAACGCGTCCAGTGCGACGCGGATCATCTGCTCGGCGCGCCGGCCCATGTCCTCGATCGAGCGGCTGATCGCCTCGGCGCTGACGTTCAGGTTGCCCATCAGCTTCGTCAGCTTCGCCACGGTCACGCAGTAGTCGGCCATCCGCTCGAGGTGCAGGTTGATGCGCAACACGGCGAGCACCAGTCGCAGGTCGGCTGCCACCGGGGTCTGCCGTGCGAGCAGCGACTGCACTCCTTCCTCGATCGCGACATAGCGGCGGTCGACCTCGTCGTCGAACCGGATCACCTCGTCGGCCAGCTCATTGTCGCCGCGTGCGAGCGCGTTCAGCGACGAACGCAGGGCGCGGAGCACGAGCTCGCCTTCTTCCTGCAGCGACGCCTCGAGCTGCGCAAGCTCTTCGGTGAAGGTGACGCGCATCGCCACCGCCTCAGCCGAACCGTCCGGTCACGTAGCCCTCGGTGCGCTCGTCAGCCGGCTGCGTGAAGATCCTCTCGGTCGAGTCGTATTCGACCAGCACCCCCTGGCGCGAGCCGTCGGGCTTCACCTCGAGGCTGAAGAACGCCGTCATCTCGGCGACGCGGGCTGCCTGCTGCATGTTGTGCGTGACGATCACCAGCGTGTAGTCGCGCTTCAGCTCGTGCATCAGATCTTCGATCGCCGAGGTCGAGATCGGATCGAGCGCGGACGCCGGCTCGTCGAGCAGCACGACGTCGGGCTCGACCGCAATGGCGCGGGCAATACAAAGGCGCTGCTGCTGACCGCCCGACAGGCTGAGCGCCGAGCGCTTGAGCCGGTCCTTCACCTCGTCCCAGAGCGCGGCGCCCTGCAAGGCCCGCTCGACGCGCCCGTCGAGGTCGTCCTTCAGCCCGTGGATGCGCAGCCCGTACGCGACGTTGTCGAAGATCGACTTCGGAAACGGGTTCGGCCGCTGAAAGACCATCCCGATCCTGCGGCGAACCTCAATCGGGTCGACGCCGGCTCCGTAGAGGTCGACGCCGTGATAGAGCAGTGTCCCGTCGACCTGCGCGCCGGGGATCAAGTCGTTCATCCGGTTGAAGCAGCGCAGCACGGTCGACTTGCCGCAGCCGGAGGGGCCGATCAGCGCGGTGATCGCGTTGCGGCGGATGTCGAGCGATACGTCCTTGATCGCCGTCGTCTTGCCGTAGTTCACCGCGAGACGGTCGAGCTCGAAGACGATGTCATGCCCGAGCGCGGTGGCGGCCGAGGGTGGTGTCGCTACCTCCATTGTCTGCACGACCGGAGTGTTCCGTTGCCCGTTCTGCGCATGGGTACACAGCGGGTGAACACTGTGTGACGGAGTGGTGAAGGCGCCCCCAATGAGGTTCGACCGCTGGAATCCTGGGCGCCGTGGAAGCACGCTCCCTCTCTGCGCCGGCCGGTCTCCGGCGCACGCGCGGCGCCGGCGACCGCGCCGGTGACGCGCTGCTCTACGGCCTGACCGCACTGGCGGCCGCAATCAGCCTGCTGGTGGTAGCGGCAATCGTCTGGCGCGTTGCTGCCGGCGCCTGGCCGGCGATCCGGGTGTTCCACCTCGGCTTCCTCTGGCACGGCGAGTGGAACCCGGTCGTCGACAAGTTCGGGGCGCGCGACCTGATCGTCGGCACCCTCGTCACGTCGTTCGGCGCCGTGCTGATCGCAGGGCCGGTCTCGATCGCGATCGGGCTCTTTCTGAGCGAGCTCGCCCCGCCCTCGATCCGCGGGCTCATCGGCACGCTGATCGAGATGCTCGCCGCCGTGCCGAGCGTCGTCGTCGGGCTGTGGGGGATCTACGTGCTCGCGCCGTTCGACGCGCAGCACCTCCAGCCGTTGCTCGGCCGCGTGTTCGGCTGGATCCCGATCTTCGCCCACGGCGGCGATCAGGTCGAGTCGACGGTGTTCTCCGCGATCGTCGTCGTCGCGATCATGATCGTCCCGATCACCTCGTCGATCTGCCGCGAGCTCTTCATCGGCGTCCCGGCGGAGCTCGAGGAAGGGGCGATCGGACTTGGCGCAACGCGCTGGGAGATGGTGAAGACCGTCATCGTCCCGTCGGTACGTGGCGGCATCGTCGCCGCCGTGATCCTCGGACTCGGCCGGGCGCTCGGCGAGGCGATTGCCGTCACCCAGGTGATCGGCAACTTCATTCCCCTGAAGCTGACGATCTTCGCACCGGGCGACACGCTCGCCAGCCGCATCGCCAACCAGTACCAGGGCGCCCCGTCCAACCTCGCCGTCGCGTCGCTGATCTACCTCGCACTGATCCTGCTGGCGATCACCTTCATCACGAACTTCCTTGCGCAACGCGTCGTGAAGCGGTTCGAGCGCCGGAGCGCGCGAGCGTGATGGATCGGGGCGACGCGATCGGCTTGCGAGCGACCGGGCGCGGGAGGCGCAGGCTGGTCGTCAACCGGATCGCCGAGCTCGCCGCCGTGCTCGCCGCCGGAGCGGCCATCGCCGTCCTTGCGATCCTCGTGTGGTCGGTGCTCTCGCGCGGCGCAGGCGCCTTGAGCTGGGACTTCTTCACCAAGGGGCCTGCGCTCTTCGGGCAGACCGGTGGCGGGGTTGCGCCGGCCCTCGTCGGCAGCCTGCTGCTCGTCGCGATCGGTGCCGCGATCGCCGTGCCGGCTGGCGTGCTGACCGCGATCTTCGTCAGCGAGTTCGCCGCACGGCGTGTTGGGGACCAGGTGCGGCTGTGGCTCGACGTGCTGAACGGCTTCCCCTCGATCGTGATCGGCATCTTTGTCTTCGCCCTGTGCGTGGAGGTGCGTCTGCCGCTCGTCGGCTGGGGGCGGCATCAGAGCGCATTCGCGGGTGGGTTCGCGCTCGCGATCATCATGCTCCCGCTCGTCGCGCGCGCCACGATGGAGATCCTCGCGCTGGTGCCGAACCACCTGCGCGAGGGAAGCTACGCGCTCGGAGTGTCGAAATGGCAGACGGTCTTGCGGGTCGTGCTGCCGACGTCGTTCGGCGGCATCCTCACGGGTACGACGCTCGCGATCGCACGCGCTGCCGGCGAGACGGCGCCACTCCTCTTCACGTGCGCGCTCGCGGGCCAGGCGACCGACTGGAATCCGACGCACTCGGTCAGCTCGATCCCGATGCTGATCTTCCAGAACTCCGAGGCCCCCGACGAGAACCTGCACCAGCAGGCCTGGGCGCTCGCGTTCGTGCTGATCGCGTTCATTCTCGTCTCGAGCCTCACGGCGCGCTTCCTGCTCGAGCGCTCGCGGCGGCGCCTCGGCACTGCTCGCTGAGTTCACCAGCCTGTTACCCGCCGGTAACCCGGTAGCAGCCCACGCGACGCCGATCGGGCGGCACGCTGGCGACATGACCAAGACACTCAAGATCACCCTCGCGGCCGCAGCGGCCGTCCTCGTCGCGGCGACCGCCGCTTCCGCCAAGAGCAACGGCACAACGACCTCGAACGGCACGACGATCACCGGCGCCGGCAGCACCTTCGTCGCGCCACTCGTCTCCAC
>Ga0105240_10014724_pt1 | contig 10669 bp, 9 predicted proteins | sample KBSC54metaG_FD_80426 | JGI IMG/M metagenome (GOLD analysis project Ga0105240, IMG submission 80426) | Corn rhizosphere microbial communities from Kellogg Biological Station, Michigan, USA - KBS C5-4 metaG | ecosystem: Host-associated > Plants > Roots > Rhizosphere > Soil | place: Michigan, USA...
AAGAGGCGCTGCAGAAAATACCTCTCGCAAACCCCAATGTCGTGCTCATGGACATTAACCTGGGCAACGGTGAAAGTGGCATCGATTGTGTGCGGCAGCTAAAACCCCTTTACCCCGAGATCCTGTTCATGATGTGTACGATCTACGAGGAAGATGAAAAAATATTCGAAGCCCTGACGGCCGGCGCCAACGGCTATATCCTTAAAAAGACAGCTCCCGGCAAGCTCCTGGATGCGCTGCGCGAACTCTACGAAGGCGGCGCTCCCATGAGCAGCCAGATAGCCCGTAAGGTGGTCAACGCCTTCCAGTTCCGGTCCGCTGCCGCCGACCCCATCGAGACCAGCTCCCAGGGGAAACCCATCAGCGTACTCTCCAATCGGGAGAACGAGATCCTGGAACTCCTCGCTAAAGGCATGTTATACAAGGAAATAGCAGCCCGTCTCTTTATCAGCCAGGAGACCGTTCGCAAGCATGTATATCATATTTATGAGAAGCTGCATGTGAACAATCGGGTGGAAGCTATCAATAAGTTCTACGGTAGGTAAGGTAAGTAAGGCGGGTAAATGTCCGGTAACGGGTTCCAGGAAAAATAACCCGTTCACCGGAGACATCTTATGTCTGTCCTTCGGACAACGAACCTCCGGTCCGTTCTGGTCCAAATAGATAAAACTACCATAAAGTGGTATTGTTTTACCCTTAGAGAGCATCTAATTTTGCCCCGAGGGCTGCTAATCTAGATCAAATGCGTTAGTCATTTTACCTTATTCACATAAAGGGTCCGCCACCAGGCAGACCCTTTGCTATTTCAGAACGGGCGACAGCCCAACTTATTTACCTCCCCTTCCCCAGCACAGGATTCAATCGCACATATTTATTCGGCCCGTCAAAGCTCACCACATAGTCACTCTTGAACCGTGTACTCTTCCTGTAATAATCCGTCGTAATGATCTGCGCTCCTGAACTGCACGCAGCCAGAAATTCACTCTTGTCATTCACACGCGCCTCTTTCGTATCCGCATCCGCCCGCGTACGGATGATATACCCCTTCTCAACCAGCTTCTTTATCTCCGGATTCGCAGGATTATTCAGGATCATCGCTGCGGCCTCGGGCATACCCGCATCGGCATTCACAAACAGCACCCTTCCCTTCAAAGAAGGATGACCCGCTATATACATGTCACGCTTCCTATCATGATCATCCAGGATAAAGAGGAACTTTCCCTTTGCAGCTTTCAAGCTCGGCCAGTTGTCGCTGAGGACAGCTTCTTCCAGTGTCGCATAATGCCCCCGCACCATATCAGGCGTGATCAGATGCTCCTTGCCCAATTCATCTTCCAATGTCTTATCCAGCTCGTCCAGGACGGAAGGAGTATAGGGCTCCGACTCGGTCAGATCCTTCTCCTTTTCATTCTCATGCGTAATACCGTCCTTAGGCTCCAGCGTGATAAAGACGGGATAATGATCCGGATGCTTGTCAGACCAAGCTCTCAAATTCTGTAAACACTGCTTCAATGTCAATGCATCGCTGCGGAAATCAAGGTCAGGGATATGCAGGATCTTAAAGCCGGGCTGGTTCATCACTCCATCCGGGTCATAAGGAGCCTGCCCCTTTGCCCACTCCAGTCCCTTGGGATGCGCATAGCGGCCTCCTTTCTCATCCACATAACAGTCGAGCTCGAGGTTCAGCAGTCCCATATCCAGCTGCTCGGTCAGGGGTATATGCTCATAATCGAGCGAGCTGGCGTCGGCGGAATCCCGCTGCTGGAACATTTTGAACAAGGCGGGATCGATGGCTTTCTTATAGCTGTTGTGACTCCCAATGACCTGTATTTTATTGATAGGCAGGTCGTCCGGAAGGTCTTTGCCAATAGTTGGTAGCAGCAGCACCAATGCAGTGCTTAACAAGGTCTTCATTGTGATCAATTTTATATGGTCCAGGTCGTCGAAACCAGGTCTCGGCCAGCGCAGCGCCTCTTATTTCCCCGCCCGAAGGGGTTTATCCCTTCATTCGCGACGCATTTACCATTGAAATGCGCACGCGGCATTTTCCTCAGGCAGGCGGGCGAATTTCAACACCCGTCATTCTGCACCAAGTTAGGATTCAATTTTAACTCCGTAATAGGAATGGGGAATATTCTTCTGGTAATATCTTTATTCATGCTCAAAGGATCATTCGCAAAAGGATAATCCACCTCAAACTGGCCGTACCGGATCAGGTCATTCCCCCTCCATCCTTCCCAGTACAGCTCCCTGGCACGCTCATCCAGCACACTATCCAGCGTAAAGCCCGCAGCAGGAGGCGCCCCCGCACGGACCCGCGGTATTGGGGTAATATACGGGCTGATTGGTAAATTAGCGCTTACACTACTTCGTTATACATAGAATAATTTAGCTGGAACCGCCACAGGCGGTTCGACCAGAACTGGGCCTGGGCGTGACAAAGCAGCCCTGACAAAATTCTCCGACGAAGGTCTTCAGACATTAGACCCTTGCAGAAAAAGGGCTACATTTCAGAATGACCTTTTTCTGCACATTTTTTACCACTTCAGCTCCAGCTTATTATTACGCCTGTCCGTATCCGCCATCCGCTGTGTCGGATCGATCTCCACTACCTTGATATCCAACAGACGTCTGTCGAAGGAGAAAGTATAGGTAGGATTCGTCCACTTCCAGGGCGCAAATTGTGTCCGGGGAATGGTATGATCCTCCACCGGCTTGGCGCCAAACATAAAATATTGAGGGATATATGCCATCAGCTTTGATCCATCCTTAAAGGTGAGCAGCACATCGATGGGCATCGGCATATCGCCATCCATCCGCAGCCGGATAAATGTCCGAAAAACGGGCGCCCCGGGCAATGTAGCCCGTTTTCCGGAAAGGTCCAATGTCTGGGCCTTCGTCGGAGCTGCTTTGCCACGCTCCTCCTCGGTCGTAACCTTCGGTCCCTCGGTTACAGACAACGGGCCTCCGGTCCGTTCTGCGCTCTTCCCATTCTCTTCCCACAGACTGTCGATGGCATAGTCGATGGTTTTGGTCGTATTGATCCAATATTCTTTGTACCAGTCCAGCTGCATTCCGCTGACCTTCTCGGACACCCGCATAAAATCATTGGCATTCGGATGTTTGAACCGCCACTCGCGATAATATTCCAATAATATCTTATCCCGCACCGAGTCGCCGACGATATAACCCAGCTGCTCCAGGAAAATACATCCCTGGGAATAGGAAGAGGTCTCGTAGGTCATATTGGTGTGGAAATGGTCCGCATGTGTTGTCAGCGGTTCTGTCATACCTGCCCTGGCCAGGTTGAAGTAGCCTTCATATGCCTTGGGCTGGATCAGCGGTAATTGTGTCCGCCGCTGGTTCACGATATCCCTATAACCCGCATTGTCCGGATGACGGGCCAGCATCTGCTCATAATAATAGGCGGATACCCTGCCTTCTGCATAGGTGGTAAACCCTTCATCCATCCACGCATACATGGATTCATTGGTGCCCAGCATACCCTGGTACCACGAGTGCATCCACTCATGAAAGGCGCCTCCGAGACCAGGTCCCGCCAGCAGCGTGCCCATGGGATATTCCATTCCCCCGTCTCCGCCATGTATAAAGGAATATTGTTTATAAGGATAGGGACCAAACGTCTTTTCTATATACGGCAGTACGATCACCGCTGCATCCGCCAATGTCATCCACAGCGTGTCCTGTTTGGGATCATTGTCCTTGTTCTTATAGAGAACGTTGATCACCGGTCCGTTCGGTATATGCCTGACAAGATGGTGATATCCCGGATCGGCCGCCCACATAAAGTCATGCACATTGGGCGCTGTAAAATGCCATTGCAGCTTATCCCCCGCGGGCCGCGCCACCTTCACACCGGGGCCCTCATATCCATAGCCTATCTGGGCCGCATTTTCCAGGTAGCCCGTGCCGCCTAAGATATAGGTCTTGTCGATAGTGATCTTTACATCATAGTCGCCCCAGACGCCATAAAATTCCCGCGCCACATACGGTGTAGGATGCCATCCTGCATAGTCGTATTCACACATTTTTGGATACCACTGGCTCATGGAATAACGAACGCCCGTCTTGGGGTTATCCCTTCCGCTGCGCCGTATCTGCAGAGGCACCTGCGCCTCGAACTGCATATCGAATGAGACCGTGGTGTGAGGCAGGATGGGCTTGGTGAGATCCACTTGCAGGATGGTCTCTTCTGCCTGGAAAGGCTGCGCTACGCCATTCATCGTCAGCGAGATCACCTTTTGATAGCCGATCTCATCCGGGCTGAGGTGCTGGATACGGTCTTTTACACGAGGGTCCCAATCCTGCTCGCGGTGACCGCCTTCGGTCGGATATGATATCTTACCCAGCTCACGGCTATGCACATCCATCATACTGCCCGGCTGAAAAGCATTCCAGTACAGGTGATAGAATACCTTTCTGAGCGTGTCCGGCGAATTATTGGTATACGCCAGCGTTTGCTTTCCCGTCATCCGATTGGTGGTCACATCCATATTGATGTCCATGTTGTATTTAACATGCTGCTGCCACCTGTCCGATTGCGAAAAGGCGAAGTATGGCAGGGATAATGCGGCCCATGCCAGAAAGGATATTCTCATGCTCATGTGCGATTGGTTTATTGCAGGGGAAATGCCTTCTGAAATTTAGCCCTCCCCCTGCAAAGGGCTAATGTCTGAAGACCTTCGTCGGAGAACTTTGTCAGGGCTGCTTTGTCACGCCCAGGCCTTCGTCCCTCGGATACTTCGAAAGCTCCTCCTCGGTCGGAACTTACAGTTCTGGTCGAACCGCCTGTGGCGGTTCCAGGCCCCCCGGGGATCCTATGTTTATAGCGTCACGTTGTCCTTCAGCAATTGTCCATCGCTGGCGAAAGTAAGGTTCTTCCGATTGATGTCGCTCTTGCTGACGAAGATGATGTAGATGGTCTTGTTACCGGGTAGATAGCGTTCTGTCACCGTACCTACTCTCCAGTCGGCATATTTGCTCTTGGAAAGACCGTCCTTTACAGCCGCAGGTATCGCGCTTGTCTGGATCTTCTTTTCCGTGCTCTGCCATTCTCCCTTTTTGTTGTACTTGGCGTTATAAGTGGTGCTGTCCAGCTTGAATGTAGCCTGGTAGGAACCTATATTGTCTCTCCAGGTCACCGTCTTGGCGTTGGGGTATTTGACTTTAAAGGAATCCGTTACAACGCCCGGCACGCTGCCGAACTGGGCCTGTGCGGCAGTGGCCATTAAAAAGATACTGGCAATAAAAAACATCAGCTTTTTACTCACGCTCATAATTGATTTTTCAAAGCTGTTTGTGATTACTGTGTAATTCATAACTATAGATATTAAAGGTTGTTTACTCCTGTCTGTCTTTCTCTTCCACATCATCTCATTCTTCCACGTCCCCTTACTCTTTCCCATCCCCTCACGCTCTCACATCATCTCACTCTTCTCCATCCTCATCCCTTTCATCTTCCACCTCTTCCTCCATGCGGTCCTTCTTCCGGACGTCTCCCGCCCCCTCCACTACAATGACGATCTCTCCTTTTACGCCTTTCAGCCGAAAATGTTCACATACCTCCCGCAAGCTCCCCCGCTGGTTCTCCTCATACAGCTTTGTCAATTCCCGGCTGACCGAGCATCCTCTTTCCTCCCCAAAATAAAGAATAAAATCTTCCAGAGTCTTCACCAATCTCATAGGACTTTCATAAAATACCATCGTCCGCGGCTCCATGGCCAGCTGCTTCAACAAGGTCTGACGTCCTTTTTTCAAAGGCAGGAACCCTTCAAAACAAAATCGCTGCATAGGCAGCCCGCTATTCACCAGGGCAGGCACAAACGCTGTGGCGCCTGGCAGACATTCTACTTTCACACCCGTCTTGATACATTCCCGCACCAATAAAAATGCAGGATCGGATACACCCGGCGTGCCCGCATCCGTCAGCAGCGCCATGGACTTACCCTGCAATAGCTGGTCCACGAGATGATGCAGTATCTTGTGTTCGTTGTGCTGGTGATAAGGGGACAGGGGCTTGATGATCTGATAATGATTCAACAGCCGGGAAGAATTCCGGGTATCTTCTGCCAGGATAAGGTCCACTGACTTTAACACCTCCAGGGCCCTTAATGTAATATCCTGCAGGTTTCCGATGGGAGAAGGAACTATATAGAGCAATGCCGTGATTAGTTTACAGCTATCTCGAAGTATTCCATAACAGGGTTGGCCAATAGCTTCTTACCGGCCTCTTCTGCGATCTGACGAGCCTCGTCGGCTGATCCGGCTTCCACCTGTAAGGCAATGCTCTTGCCGATGCGCACATCGCTGACACTCTTGATCCCCAGGCTTTGCAGGCCGCTCATTACCGCCTTGCCTTGTGGGTCCAACAATTCTTTTAGGGGCATAACCTTTACCTGTACAGAGAAAGTCATATGAAATTTTTGGTTTTGGCGCCCGGCCTGGCATAATACCGCCTGGCTAGGTCCTGTTAATCGATCTTTTTTCGGATAGCAAAGATACGATAATGTAGAAAATGAACACCATCGGCACCGCCAACCATTTTTCAAAGACGGCGGAAACAATGGCTAAAACCAACAGGATCAGCTTAGGAAGATTGCTCTTTATCGTATAATCTTTAAACTTCAGGGCCATCAGCGGGAGGTTGCTCACCATCAGCCAGGCCAACAAAACGATCACGCCATAAAGCACCCATTTATTCAACAAAAGAGCCGTCACCGTCTCGCTGCCCGTGTACCAATATATGAGAGGGATGCTGGCGACGACCAGTCCCGCCGCAGGTGTGGGTACGCCTTTAAAGCCATAGGTCTGGCTCTCATCCACATTGAATTTTGCCAGCCGGAAAGCCGCTGCACAAGGGAATAGCAGGGCCGGGAGGAACCAAAGAGGGGAAATATCAAAACCGTCCGCCTGCCGCGCAAAGCTTATCCGGAGGAATTGATAAAGGATCATACCAGGCGCTACTCCAAAGCTCACTACATCCGCCAGTGAATCCAGCTGCTTGCCCATGGGAGAGGTGGCTTTGAACATCCGCGCCACCAGCCCGTCCAGGAAATCCACCAGGGCTGCCGCACCGATGAACAGGGATGCAATTCCCATTTTTTCCGGCATATCTACATATTGCGCCCCCTCGGGAGTAGACAGCACCGCCAATCCAGTCTGTAGGGTAAAGATCACGGCAATACACCCAAAAAACAAATTCAGCAAAGTAAACAGGTTCGGTATGTTCTTCATCCAAGAGGTTTTATCTGGCTTTTTATCCGGCTGAAAATTAATACATTATTTCTTTACATCCTCGCCCTGACCATTCATTTAACTTTTGACTCACCAACGCGTACGGCCTGTGGTCCTTCAGCCCCATAACCTTGACCGGCCCGCACAAGCCACCCGTCTACCTCCGCATAGCTGGCCGGCCTCGCCGACAGTACCCTACCTCTTCATGGCCGCCTCGATCTCATCGACGGTAATAGGCACCCTTTCCATCAGGTCCTTATAGCCGCCGGCCGTGATCCACACATCATTTTCTATACGTATCCCTATTTGTTCTTCCTCTATATAGATCCCCGGCTCGATGGTCAGCACCATTCCCTCTTCCATAGGCCCCGTGCGGGCTCCAAGTTCATGGACATCGATACCTAAATGGTGCGAAATACCATGATACATATATTTCGCGTAGGCCGGGCTCTCAGGGCTTTGATTTTTGATGTCTTCTTTTGTCAAAAGTCCGATGTTCTCAAACGATTTGTTAGCCTCCTCGCCCACTTTTTTCTGATACTCGGCAAAGGTCAGCCCGGGTTTTAACAAGCTCTTGGCAAACTGATGCAAGTGGAGGCAGGCATTATATACTTCCTTTTGCCGCGCGGTAAACTTTCCATTCACCGGCACCGTCCGGGTGAGATCCGCGCAGTATCCTCCATATTCCGCCCCGAAATCCATCAGCACCAGCTCCCCATCTTTACATTCCTGGTCATTGGTGATATAATGCAGGATACGAGCCCTGTCCCCGCTGGCGACAATGCTGCTATAGGCCGGTCCCGAGCTTCGCTGGGAAATGAAGGAGTGATAGATCTCCGCCTCGATCTCATATTCCATCACACCCGGCCGGATGAATCCCAGCAGCCGGTTGAAGGTGTTATGCGTAATATCCACAGCTCCCTGCATGAGTTCGACTTCATGAAGCGATTTCAATGCCCGGAGCTTTTTCATGATGGGAGCCACCCGTAAATAACGGTGGAGAGGATAGCGCTGCTGCATCTCCTGTATATACCGATATTCTCTCGTAGCAGCCGGGCCTGACTTCCGGTCGTTCTCATTACTGCTGAGATAGATGTTCTTCGCCAGATGTATCCATCCCTGCAGCATAGAGTCTAAACTGTCCAGCCAGACTATTGTTTGCATGCCCGAGATAGCCCTTGCCTCGTCGGCCCGGAGTCTGCGGCCATCCCATTTTTCCTTCATTTCATTGGGACGCACCAGGACCAGCACCTCCCGGTAACGGGCATCCGGGTGGTCCGGAAAAAGTATCACCATGCTGTCCTCTTGGGGAATGCCCGACAGCCAAAAAAGATTACTGTTCTGACGAAAGGGGAAATGAGCATCGCCGTTGGATGGCATTTCATCATTGCTTACAAAGACGGCTATCGAGCCGGGTACCATTTCTTTTATAAATCGGGCCCTGTTGGCAGTAAATAGCTCCGGCCGCTGCGGGAAAAACTTCATGGCGTCCAAGTTCCGGAATTTTACGGGAATTCGCTTACAGAAAAAATAGCTCCATTCCCGCAAAGCGCTAAAGTCTGGGCCTTCGTCGGAGAACTTTGTCAGGGCTGCTTTGTCACGCCCAGGCCTGTTCCAAAATCTTCGAATCGATTCAACGCCCCGCCTCATTTAGCAAAAACCCTCAAAACTAACAGTTGTTAGTTAGAATCAATTCAATAAACATACTTTTGCGTTTGATTTTATCAAATTTAGGACGATTTTTCAGCCTTGTGTTAGAAAAATTAAAATTTACCTTTGCTAAAACAAACGATTGCTGCCATGACGGTACGTACTATTGCTATCCCTAAAGACAAGCTTGTCCAACTTGGTTTAAAAGTTTCCGGAAACATTCATTATCAATCATCTCCCGAAGAATTAGTACAGGATTGCCTCCGCAGGAAGGAGGGTGTGCTCAGCGATACTGGCGCTCTGGTGATCCGTACGGGGGAGTTTACAGGCCGTAGTCCCAAAGACCGCTATATTATAAGGGATGAGATCACTTCGGGCACCATCCACTGGAATGACTTCAACCAGCCCATGCTGGAGAGATATTTCGATATCATCCTTGCGTCTATCACAGGATACCTCAATCGCCAGACCGACCTATGGGTACGCGACTGTTATGTCTGCGCCGATCCGCGCCACCGGCTGAACATACGTGTTATCACTGAAACCCCCGCCATCAACTTATTTTCCTACAATATGTTCCTCCGCCCTACGGAAGAGGAACTGGAAAGCTTCCAGCCGGACTGGCAGATACTTTCCGCCCCCAATCTGCGTCTGGATCCCACCGTCTGTGACACCCGCGGACCCAACGCCGTGGTCATTTCCTTCCGTCATAAGATGATCCTGCTGGCCGGCACAGGTTACACCGGCGAGACGAAAAAAGCCGTCTTCACCATTTTGAATTATCTGCTGCCAAAGGAAAAAAATATTCTAAGCATGCACTGCTCCGCCAATATTGGGAAGGCAGGCGATACAGCCATTTTCTTCGGCCTCAGCGGTACTGGCAAGACCACCCTCAGCGCCGACCCCGACCGCAAGCTTATTGGAGATGACGAGCATGGGTGGACAGATGACAATGTATTCAATTTTGAAGGGGGCTGCTATGCCAAGTGTATCAACCTGAGAGAGGAAAAAGAGCCCGATATCTACCACGCCATTCGTCCCGGGGCCCTGGTGGAGAATGTGAAATTCCATCCCGGCACCGACCAGATCAATTTTGAGGATGGGTCCGTCACGGAGAATACCCGGGTGTCCTATCCTTTGTCTTATATAGGCAACTCCCTGGAGCCCTCCATGGGCGACATGCCAAAAAATATTTTCTTCCTCACCTGCGATGCGTATGGCGTACTACCGCCTGTGTCAAGGCTTACCCCTGGACAAGCCATGTATCAGTTTATTTCCGGCTATACCGCGAAGGTTGCCGGTACGGAAACAGGTATTACGGAACCCAAACCCACTTTCAGCGCTTGCTTTGGAGCTCCCTTTTTGCCCCTTCACCCCGGCGATTATGCCGCCCTTCTGGGCAAAAAAATGAAAGAGCATGGGGTCAAGGTCTGGATGATCAATACCGGCTGGACAGGCGGCCCCTATCTCAAAGGCAGCAGGATGAAGCTGGCTTATACACGGGCCATGATCACCGCCGCCCTTGAAGGTCAGCTCGATAACGTGGAGTATGAGACCCACTCCGTATTTGGGGTCAGCATGCCCAAGACCTGTCCTGGCGTACCGGCCGGACTCCTCAACCCCCGAAATGCCTGGCCCGACCAGAAGGCCTATGATGAGATGGCCGATAATGTGGCCGGGTGGTTTATAAATAATTTTAAAAAGTATGAGGCGGGCGTGACCCCCGAAGTGCTCGCCGCAGCGCCGGTTTTGGGAAAATAACCCT
>Ga0105240_10014725_pt1 | contig 10669 bp, 10 predicted proteins | sample KBSC54metaG_FD_80426 | JGI IMG/M metagenome (GOLD analysis project Ga0105240, IMG submission 80426) | Corn rhizosphere microbial communities from Kellogg Biological Station, Michigan, USA - KBS C5-4 metaG | ecosystem: Host-associated > Plants > Roots > Rhizosphere > Soil | place: Michigan, USA...
CAACGTCCGCCGGCTGCAATCCCTACGCGAAGGCCTGGGCGCCGCCGGCATCCACACGCGCCAACTGGCCGGCCATGAGCGGCGCCTGCGCGACGACATCGCCGCGACGAACGCCCAGCTCGGCGAGCAGCAGAAAAAGCTGAACGCCCTCACTCAGCAGCAACAGAAAATGGCCGCGGCGCGGCAAAGCTTCGAGCGCAGCTCGGCGACGGCCGCACACCTGACCGTGGGCGGCTACGCCACGCGCGAGACCGGCAAGCATCTGCTGGACGCGATCAGCCCCACGGTGACCGAGGCGAAGGCCTGGACGGCGCAGGTCGCGCAGTTGCGCGCCATGGGCGTCGGCGATGCCCTGGTGACCGATGCGGTGAAGTTCGCCCGGGCGCAGGACATCATGGGCACGAGTGCGACCGAGACGCTCAAGCTCCTGAAAGAGTCCTACAGCGTCTTGCGCGACATGCACGAGGCGGAGGCGGTCACGCCCTACCTCGCGCGCATGAAGTTCGGCATCGAGACCGTGATGGCCCAGGGCGGGCATGGCGAGGGGCACGGCGACACCGCCGAGACCATGTTCATGGACCTGCTTAAGGTGGCCGAGCTGCGCGGCGCCGCCAAGAGCCCGGAAAGCTTGAAGCGCGTGCTGGACTTCGCCACGCAGGCCTACGTCGCCTCGGGCGGCTTGGTGAAGTCCGAAGACCTGCTCAACATGATCAAGACCGGCGGCGTCGCCGCCAAGCAGCTGGACGATCAATCGTTCTTCTTCGGCCTGCTGCATACCGTGCAGGAAATGGGCGGCCATCGCGCCGGTACAGGTCTTGCCACGGCCTACCAGAACTGGGCGGCCGGGCGCTCCACCCGCCAGTCGGCCGATGAGCTGTACCAACTGGGTCTGCTCAAGCCCGGCGCCATCGAAGTCCACGAGAAGACCGGTCACCTCAAGAAGCTGCTGCCCGATGCGCTCAAAGAGGGCGACCTCTATCGCAGCAACCCGTTCGAGTACCTGATGACGCGGGTGATCCCGAAGCTCAACCCGGACGGCCAGCTCAGCGACCAGCAGGTGGTGAGCAAGATCAACGCGCTGTTCTCCGGCCGCAAGGGCGGTGACCTGTTCGCGTCGCTGTTCATGGAGCGCGCCAACATCGCCAAGCACCTGGCCGCGGCGCCGAAGGCTTACGGCGTGGAGGCGCTCTACAACCTGGCCGGCCAGAACGCTGCCGGCCAGGAAGCGGAATTGCTGGCCCGCAAATCCGATCTCTATCGCGAACTGGGCGAGCAGTTGCTGCCGCTGTACGTCGTGGGCCTGGGCAAACTGGTCGGCGTGCTGCGCGCGGTGAATACCTGGTCGCAGCGTCACCCGATGCTGGCCAAGGGCATGCTGGTGGTCGCAGGCAGCGCAGGTGTGTTGCTGGCTACGGTGGGTAGCCTGATGGTCGCATTGGGCGGCCTGCTCGGTCAGTTCGCGCTGCTGCGCTATGCGATGCGGCTGGGCGGGCTGCGCCTGGGCGCCCTCGGAGGCGAAGGCGGGCTGCTGTCGCGCCTGCCCATGCTCGGCCGTCTCTTCCCCGCCCTCGCCACCGGCGCCCGGGCGGCGATGCTGGCGATCACCGGCGTGAGCCTGCCGGTCGCCGCGCTGATCGCCGTCGTCATCGTCGCGGCGCTCGCCGTGCGTCGCTACTGGCAGCCGATCTCCGCCTGGTTCGCCGGGGTGTGGGAGGGGATCGGTCAGGCGGTGGGGCCGGTGTTCGCCGAGATCGGCCGCGCGCTCGCGCCGCTCAAGCCGGCCTTCGACGTGATCGTCGGGTGCCTGGTCAGCGTGTGGCGCTGGATCACGCAGCTATTGGGGCCCATGCAGGCGACCCAGGAGCAGATGGCCAGCGCTCGCGCCGCCGGCGTGGCGTTCGGGCAGCTGGTCGGGGCGGCGATTCGCGGCGTGGTGCAGGCCGTCAGCTTCGGCGTGCAGATGTTCGTGGCGCTCGGCGAGGCCATCGGCACCGCGGCGGGCTGGGTGGTGGTGCATTGGGAGCCAGTCAAGGCTTGGTTCGCCGAGATGTGGCAGAGCGTGGAGAACGCCGCGCACAAGACGCTCGACTGGATCGCTGAGAAGCTCGGCGCCGTGCGCGAGCTGATCGATCGCATTCGGCACCTGGGACAGAGCAGCCCCGTGACGCAACCAGGCACCATGCCCATCGACTGGATCACCGGCGATGACCAGGAGAAGGCCAGCAAGATCGCCGATGCCATCGCTCGTACACCCATGGCCGGCGGCGAGGCATCGGGTCACGGGGCCAGCCTGGTCAGCTCCGTCCCGTCAGTGGGCGTGCGCCCTCCGAAGACCGTGGTCATGCAGGGCGACCAGGTGACGATGCACGTGGACGCCCGCGGGAACGATCCGGACGCGGTCCGCCGGCAGGTCGCGGACGCCATGGCCCGCCACGAGCGCAACAAACAGGTGCGCGCCCGCTCCGCCTTTAGCGACGAGGATTGAGAATGGATGGAATGGTCTTGATGGCCTTCGGGCCGTTCGTGTTCGGCATGCGCACTGCGGCTTACGAAGAGCTGCAACGTCAGATGCAGTTCAAGCATGCGGCCAATGCACGGCTGGGCAAGCGCGACGCGTACCAGATCGTGAGTCCGGGCACCGAAATGCTCACGCTGTCGGGTGTCGTGGCACCGGAAGTCTCGGGCACGCTTGCCTCCGTCACGCAACTTGAAACGATGGGCAGTGAGGGGCGGGCCTACGTCCTGGTGGACGGTGCCGGCCATATCTACGGCGTCTACTTCATCGACAGCCTGCAAACCACGCAGAGCGCCATCCATAGCGACGGCACGCCGCGGAAGGTGACCTTCTCGCTCACGCTGTGCCGCAGCGACGACGAGCCCGCCGATGAGACCAGCGACGACCTGGCCGGCGGCCCCTCGCCGGAGGCGCAGGAACGTGCCCGAGCCACCGCATGATCGTCCAGCCCACCAACCCACTGTTGCGCCCCACCTGCCAGATCACCATTGACGGCAAGGACCGCACCGCGCGGATCATGCCGCACCTGATCCAGCTGACGGTGGAGTCCCACCGCCAGGATCACGCGGACACCGTGAGCTTGAATCTGGATGACAGCCAGGGACAAATCGCCCTGCCGCGCCGTGGCGTGGAAATGCGGGTCATGCTGGGCTTTGAAGGGCTCGGCGTGTCGCTGCAGGGCACGTATCACGTGGACGAGATCGAACACAGCGGCACGCCCGACACGGTGAGCATCGTGGCGCGTAGCGCCAAGCTGACGCGCGAGCTGCGAGCACGCAAGGAGCGGAGCTGGAACCAGACCACCGTGGGGCACGTCGTGCGTGTCATCGCGGGCGAGCACCAGCTCACGCCGCGCGTGGCGGCGAGCCTGGACCGCCTGCCGGTGGAGCACCTGGCGCAGACGGAATCCGACGTCGCGCTGCTGCGGCGCCTGGGCAAGATGTGGGATGCGGTGGCGACGGTGAAGGCGGGCAACCTGCTGTTTATGCCGGTCGGCGCCGGGCAGACGGCCAGCGGGAAACCGCTCGAACAGTTGATCTTGCAGCGTGCGGATGGTGATCGGCACCGGTTCCATGAAGCGGACCGCGATGCCTACACCGGGATCCGTGCACGTTGGCACGACGTAGGCACCGGGCGCGGTCGCACGGTGCTGGCCGGGACCACTGGACATGTGAAGTTCCTGCGAGGGGATTTCGCTAGTCAGGAAGATGCACAACGTGCCGCTGAGGCGGAACTCGCGCGCGTGCGGCGCGGCGCTTCGACGTTCACGCTGGACATCGCGATTGGTCGGCCGGACCTCTATCCGGAAATGCCAGCAAGAGCGCGCGGCTGGAAACCGGAGATCGACGCCATCGACTGGATCGTCGCCAAGGCAACGCATAGCTTCACGCCGGGCAATGGCTATACGACCGCCGTAGAACTCGAAAACAAGGCTGCAGCACGCGAGACCACCGCAGCAACCGAGGACTTCGACGATGAGCCCTTCTAGAGCGGGTCTTTCACCTTTGGCCTGATCTCGCGGAGGTACTCGATCAATGCCTCCAACTGATCCTTGTTCGCTGCAATCGGATATCCGGCGAGAAAGGAGCGAAAGACGTCGTGGTGATCCACATAGAAAACTTCTTCGCGCAAGTATGTCCGATATTCCTCGATCGGCATCATCGAAAGCGTGCGGATGTCCGCTGCCTCAACATCGACGTTAAACGTGACACGACTCGACATAACACCTCCTTGGCCTGTCTTGGATATTTTCCCGTGCCTCACGGATCGCGCTTACGCCTGTCGTTCTGACAGCCAGGCGGCGTACTCCGGCACCGTCCGCTTGAGGTGCTGCTCCAACCAAATCACCTCCTCTGGTGATCGGGTCGCATCCCACTCATTCACGAACCGCGTAATCCGTTCTGCCGAGGGCGTGGATGTCGCGGTGACCGGCGTCGGGACAGCGCTATCCATAGCCTCGTCCGACGTCGCGCCAACGCGACGACCTCGCCCGAAGATCAGCCAATCCAACGAGACACCTAACGCTGCCGCAATGTTCACGCAGAACGCGAACGGCGGACTGTTGCGCTGACGCCAATTGCTCGGCGCACTCGCGCCTGTGAGCCCAAGGGCAGCCGATAACCCCGCATCGTTCTTTGCACCCACCACTTGGCGCATGCGCCCGATGATCTCGCCGGCATCGAGTTCGATCGGGCTAATTACACGGATCGAGTTTTTACCATTCATGGCGTGTTGCATAGTCACGTTGTGTGGAGTATCTTTCGAATTGTGTAGCACTTCCGCATCGTAACCCATCACCTCCATGAAGAACTCCCCCGTCCCTATCGGTGTTCGTACCTATGCACCACGCATAGGCGTCAAGCGCACACGGATCGGCATCAGCCTTGATCCCTTGCAGCTGGCCGAGTGCGAACGCAGCGCGCGCGCCGAGCGGAAAGCCACCGCCGCCTACGCCCTGGAGGTGTACCTCGAAGGGCTCGCCACGCGCCGCCGCCAGGCCGAGCAACTGGCCGACTCGTGTAAGGAAAGCCCACAAGCTGTGTATGAGGACTAAATGATGCGTGGATATCGCCGCTCGATCCTTTGCCCCCATTGCCGCCAACCGGCCATCACCATGACGTCGCGTGAGCTGAGCCCATTGGTGCGGGAAATCTATCTGCAGTGCCTCCAGGTGAATTGCGGTCACCGCTTCGTGGCGCACCTAGGTGTCGTTCGCACGCTGATCCCGAGCCTGAACCCGTCGGCCGATGTGTCACTGCCCATCGTGGAGCGACGCGCCAACGACATCCTGGTGGCCCGGTCGCCCGACAACACCACGCCGCCGGCCTCGATCACATCGTCCACCTCACTCAAGCTCACCCATCACTCTTTCGCGCCGCCCGCGCTCAACTAACAGGGGATCACCGTGCCTTTGCACCTCGACACCGATCACACGAACACCCCGGAAGCGCGCTTCAACATGGCGGTAGATTTCATCGACGCCCACGCTGCGCAGCACCTGGACGAAAGCCAGCTCCTCAGCCGCTGCACGGCAGCCATCATGGCGCGCTTCCCGGTCAGCCAGCGCACCGCGAACCATGATGCTCTGCATGCACTGGCCGCGACGCAGGCACGCAATACGCCGGCCTATGTGGACATCAATCACTCCACCAGCCACGTGGTGTACGTGACCAGCCCGCGCACCGGCCGGCTCATCGCGTTCACTGCCAGCCAATTGCTGGCCCTGGCTGACGAACATCGCGATACCACGCCGAACGGCGACCTCGCCGCCGCGCGCTGCGGACGCCGCGCCGACTTCTAACCGGCGCTTCGCCCTCCCCCCTTCTCGATCACACGACCGGTGGCCTTCGGGCTACCGGCACGGACGCGGCTTGCCTCATGAATCAGCCTCAACCCACCGCATCGACATCGCCGAGAGCATTTACACCCTTGCCGCCGGTGTCCTGCACCACCTGTGCCTTTCATCTTCTGTACGCCGTCGCGGGCGGAACACTCCATCTGTGCACATTGCCATCGGAGTGCGCGCCGCTTTCTCCTATCAGCGACGACGATGCCGACCACTGGCGTGACCAGGAAGACCGCCTGAGCGCCTACCTCGGCACGTCCTGCGACGTGATGCGACGCATGGGCGCCCTGTGCGGCCCGTGGGGCGCGCTGTGGAGGACCGTCAATGGCCATTAATCTCGGCACCGACCTGGTGCGCGATCTCATTGACCAGTTGGCCCGCGATTTCGATTTCCGGAAGGCACAGAAGGGCTATATGCGCGAGGGCAAATGCCCGAGCTGCGGTAAGCGCGAGTTGTACGTCAATGCCGACGCGCCGTGGATGGTGCGCTGCGGTCGCCTGAAAAACTGTGGGTACGAATCGTCCGTCAAAGAGCTGTTCCCCGACCTGTTCGATGACTGGTCGAACCGCTACAAGAAGACCGACGACCATCCGAACGCGGCGGCTGACGCCTATCTCTATAGCTCGCGCGGCTTCAACCTGGCGCGCGTGCGCGGCAGCTATACCCAGGAGTGGTACCGGGATGCCGAGAGCCAAGCGACCTCGGCCACCATCCGCTTTCCCCTGCCCGGCGGCAGCTACTGGGAACGCCTGATCGATCGGCCGCACCGCTTCGGCAAGATGAAGGCGCGCTTCGCGCCGGGCGCGAGCTACGCCGGGGAGGTGTGGACGCCGCCTACGTTGACCCGCGACCGCCTGGGCGTAATGTCGGAGCTATGGATCGTGGAAGGCATCTTCGACGCCATCGCCCTGGACCACCACGAGGTAGCCGCGGTGTCCGCCATGAGCTGCAACAACTACCCGGCCGCCTTCCTGCGCCGCTTGGCCGAACAGCGCCCCGACCGGCCTACCCTAGTGTGGGCGCTGGATGGGGACTCGGCCGGCCGCGAATACACCCGTCGCTGGGTGACCCGCGCCCGCAGGGAAGGCTGGAAATGCGAAGCCGCCACGGTCCCGCAGACTGCCCGTAGCAAACGGGACTGGAGCGATTTGCACCTGGCCGACCGGCTGACCCCAAAGGACCTGGAGGAATACCGCTACCAGGGCTCGCTGCTGATCGCACGCTCCGCCGCAGACAAGGCGCGCCTCATGTATGGACGCACCGGCGTGGCCACGTTCTTCTACGACTACGACGACCGGGTGTACTGGTTCGACCTGGATATCAAGGCCTACGACAAGGCCATGCAACAGGCGCTGGACAAAGACCCAGACATGGCCGAGGACGAGCGCCGTGACATCGCCCTGGCCGAATCCTGCGACAACGTCGAAATCGCCAACTGCAACCCGGTGCCGCTGTATTACCAGGCCAACCAGGTCACCGACGAATCCTGGTACTACTACCGCGTGACTTTCCCGCATGGTGGCCGGCCGGTGAAGAACACCTTCGCCGGCAGCAGCCTGGCCAGCGCGAGCGAATTCAAAAAACGACTGCTCAGCATGGCGCCCGGCGCCGTGTTCACCGGCACCAGCCAACAGCTGGACCGGATCATCAAGCAGCAGCTCTACGGCATTAAAACCGTGGAGACCATCGACTACGTGGGCTACGCCAAGGAGCACGGCACGTATGTGATGGGCGATCTGGCCATCCGCGATGGTGCGGTGTTTGATCTGAACGACGAGGACTATTTCGAAATCGGTCGGCTCAATATCAAGACACTGACACACTCGCCGACGCTCACCATTAGCCACGATCGCAAGTCGTACCGCGAAGATTGGGTCGCTCTGATCTGGAAATGCTTCGGCGCCAAAGGGCTCATCGCGCTGACGTTCTGGTTTGGCAGTCTGTTCGCGGAGCAAATCCGCGCCGAGCACAAGAGCTATCCATTCCTAGAGCTGGTCGGCGAGGCCGGCGCCGGCAAGTCCACCCTGATCGAGTTCCTGTGGAAGCTGGTCGGTCGCCGCGACTACGAAGGCTTCGATCCGTCCAAGGCAACGCTGGCCGCGCGTGCACGTAACTTCGCCCAGGTGTCTAACCTGCCGGTGGTGCTGATTGAGAGCGACCGCGACAGCGGCGAGGATGCCAAAAAGAAGGCATTCGATTGGGACGAACTCAAGACTGCCTATAACGGCCGTAGCGTGCGCGCCCTGGGTGTGAAGAACGCCGGCAATGAGACACGCGAGCCGCCGTTCCGCGCGACGGTGGTGATTTCGCAGAACGCGAAGGTGGACGCCAGCGAGGCGATCATGCAGCGCATCTGCCACATCACTGTGGATCGTTCGGGCCACACCGCGGAGACCCGCGCGGCGGCGCTCGAACTCGAACGCATGCCAGTGGATGCAGTGAGCTATTTCTTCGTCATGGCCGCGCGGCAGGCCGAGCAGGTGCTCAAGACGGTGAACGACAAGGCGCCGATCTACGAACTGGAACTGCTGGCTAACGATCGGGTGAAGACGACGCGCCTGGCCAAGAATCACGGGCAACTGTTGGCCCTATTCGCCGCCCTGGGCGATCTGATCGCCTTCACTGATGACCAGAAAGCCGCGGTCGCGAGCGAAGTCTTGGCCATGGCCATCGAGCGGCAATCGTCGATCAGTTCGGACCATAAGGTGGTGCAGACTTTCTGGGATCGCTTCGACTACCTGGACGAATGGAACGCGGCCAGCCCTGGCCTCAACCACAGCCGCAACCCACACGAGATCGCCGTCAACTTGAACCACTTCGAGGAACGCGCGCGCGAACACCGGCTCGACGTTCCTACCCTGGCCGACCTCAAGAAGTATCTACGCACTTCGCGCACGCGGAAGTTCATTGACCTCAAACCAGTGAACAGCGCCATTTGGTTGCAGGACCAGTCCGACAAGGCGCGCGGCCGCACCGTGAAATGCTGGGTTTTCCAGCGCGGCTCCCATGAATCGCCGGCAACGCCGGCACACAAGCGGCGGCGGCCTGGGGAATGATTTCACCCCCAAGACACCGTCAGGCATCACAAAAAGTCAAAACTAGGGATAGCAAGTGCTACACGAACGCCAATCGCAACATACCGATCGCTGCCTCACGCTTGCAGAAGTAAGGCTGCGTGCCGGTCTCGGAAAGACCAAGATCTACGCGATGATTAAAGCTGGCGAATTCCCCGCACCCGGGAAATTCGGACGAGCTTCTCGCTGGTCGGCGATAGCCGTCGATCAAGCTATTAGCAGTCGCATTAGGCAGCTTTAGCTTGACGCGGCAGTGCGAGCGCGGCCTGCTCTGCCGCGCTCGCATCCAACTGGTCCGCAAACCACTGCATCATGTCCCGCCTCTCATCCAAGTACTTCGCGTGGTTGTAAGACCGCTTCGTCTTATTGGCTTCCACGTGGGCGAGCTGCATTTCAACTACCTCATCACGATAGCCGTGTTCGTAGAGCATCGTGGACGCTGTCGCTCTGAAGTCGTGACCTGTGACGTCACCAGTTGAATATCCCATATGCTCCAGAGCACGATTAATCGTTGTAGCGCTCATGATGTCGTTTGCTCGACGGCTATTTGGAAATAAGAACCGACCACCACCGGTCAATGGGCGCAGCTCGTCCAGGATCGCTATGACTTGCGGCACTAGAGGCACAAGGTGAAGGCGCCGCTTCTTCATCTTCTCCGCCGGTATAAGCCATACATTTCGCTCAAGATCGAACTCTGACCATTCCGCCCGCCGCATCTCCACAGTGCGCACAAATGTGTAGACCATGAGCCTCAGCGCGCAACGTGTGACGAGGTTCCCTCCATATCCATTGATCCGCGTCATCAGGATTCCCACCGCTTCTCGGCCTATTGCCTTGGCATGATTGACCGGGGGCCGGAGAACGGTTCCCTTTAGAGATGCCGCCGGATCAGAAGCACACCTATTCGAAAGCACTGCGAGCCGGAACACTTGCGACACCCATTGCCGCAAGTTCACCGCGACGGAAGGTGCGCCTCTGGCAACCACCCCCTGCAACAAATCATGAATCTCCATAGGCATGACTTCGTCTATGGGGCGCGCACCCAGCGATGGCAGAAGATCCCTGTCTAGACCCGTGCGCACCTGGCTGGCGTAATAGGCTGTCCACCCACGCACCCTGGCCGCATACCATTCCTCGGCTATCGCTTCGAATGTGCGCTCCGATGCGAAGCGCTCCGCAGCTTTCGCTTCTCGACGAAGCTTTACCGGGTGTTCGCCTTTCATCACGCGCTCGCGCGCGGCTATGTGCTCACGCCGCGCATCGAGGATCCCTACCCGCGGATATGCACCGATGGCGAAAACATTCTCTCGGCCACCGATCCGGTACTTGTAGCGCCATAGCTTGGAGCCATTCGGCTCGACGACCAGATAGAGACCACCTCCATCCGCCATCTTGTAGCGTTTTGCTGCGGACTTGGCCGCTCGAATCCGTCCTTCGGTCAGGGGCATTGGCGCTGGATATCTCTGTGACGATACCCCCAAGCATACCCCCAATTGTTGCGGAGACCGGAGAACCACCAAGAACGGTCGCGAACACAAGTTCCTTACAAATCCGCCACTTAGATATTTTTACGAACGGTAACGCACCAACGAGAACATATTTGGCGCTTATCGATCATCAGCAACATCAGCGCTGCAACCCTATGAATTTGGCCATGTTACGGGCGAAGGCCCGGACGTCGCACCCGCCTGGACGGGCTCTGGGGGAGCGCACAGGATAGCGCGCCGGCCGCG
>Ga0105240_10014729_pt1 | contig 10667 bp, 13 predicted proteins | sample KBSC54metaG_FD_80426 | JGI IMG/M metagenome (GOLD analysis project Ga0105240, IMG submission 80426) | Corn rhizosphere microbial communities from Kellogg Biological Station, Michigan, USA - KBS C5-4 metaG | ecosystem: Host-associated > Plants > Roots > Rhizosphere > Soil | place: Michigan, USA...
CAACGCCTATTGGGAATGGTCGGCGCCCGCTAGCGATGCGCCGACTCTGATTGCCGCGCACGGGTTGATCCGCAACGGCCGGGATTTCGATCCGATCGCCCGCGCCCTGTCGAGCGACCGCCGCGTAATCTGCCCGGACGTCGTCGGGCGCGGGAAAAGCGCATGGCTGGCCGATGGCGCGCTTTACGGCTACCCGCAATATCTCAGCGACGCGAACGCGATGATCGCGCGGCTCGATGCCGACGCTGTCGATTGGCTCGGAACGTCGATGGGCGGGCTCATCGGCATGATGCTCGCGGCGCAGCCCGGTGCGCCGATTCGCCGCCTGATCTTGAACGATGTCGGCGCCTTCATTCCGGCCGCCGTGCTGCGACGCCTCGGGTCCTATGTCGGGGAGAACGCGCGTTTTGACTCTCTGGCTGCGCTCGAGGCTTATCTTCGGCGGATTTATGAGAGTTTCGGGCCGCTTTCGGACGCCCACTGGGGGCATCTTGCCTGGCATTCGGCGCGGGCGCTCGCCGATGGCGGTTTTGCATTGGCCTACGACCCCGCGATCGCGTCGGCCTTCGCCGGCCAGCTTACGGACATCGATCTGTGGTCGGTGTGGGACCAGATCGCCTGCCCCGTGTTGATTATCAGGGGCGGCCACTCCGACCTGCTTCTCGCCGAGACCGCAACCGAGATGGTACGGCGCAAGCCGGGAACCGAACTGGTGACGTTCGATGAATGCGGCCACGCGCCGGCTTTGGTGGATCCGCGTCAGATCGAGATTGTGCGGGAGTGGCTGGACGGCACGCGCAGCCAGGACGGCTAACAGCTCCGCTTTGTGCGAATCGGCAATTTTTTGCTGACCGCGAAGTCGGCTATTTAAGCCATTTCTGCATGACCGTGCGCGGGATGGCTTCCCAGCCCAGCGCTTCGTAAAAGGCGCGCACCTGGGTGTTCGTCTCACGGATCATGAGCTGCGCCTTCGGCACGCCGCGCACGCCGAGCCAGGCCTCGCCGGCCTCGACAATGGCGCGGCCCCAGTCTTTCCTTTGGTGGCTGGGATCGACCGCGACGTAGTAAAGCCAACCCCGGTGCCCATCGTGACCTACCATGATCGAGGCGACGATCTTGCCGGCGGTCAGCCCAACCAGCACGTCCGAGTTTTCGCGGCCCCTGGCGAAGTCGATGTCGCGGTAGGGATCGCTATCCGGCACGGTCAAGCCGCAGCGCCGCCATAGGGCGACGATATCGTCGCCATCGCCCTCCGCGAATGGACGGATTGAAAACTGACGCACTTCGGCCTCAGCCTCGGCATTCATCATCCCGACTTCAGCCGTTTTGCGGCGTCCAGCGCGCCATAAGTCAGAATCGCGTCGGCGCCGGCGCGGCGGAAACAGAGAAGCGTCTCCAGAAGAGCAGACTCGTACTCGAAAGCGCCGGCCGCGGCGGCAAAGCGCAGCATCGCGTACTCGCCGCTTACCTGATAGGCGAAAGTAGGGGCGCCGAAGCGGGTTTTCACCCGCCGGATGACATCGAGATAGGGCAGGCCCGGTTTCACCATCACCATATCCGCCCCCTCGGCAAGATCGAGTTCGATCTCGCGCAGCGCCTCGTCGCTGTTCGCGACATCCATCTGGTAGGTCCGCTTGTCGCCTTTCAGCAGGCCACGGGTCGACAACGCGTCGCGGAATGGGCCGTAAAAAATCGAGGCGTATTTGGCGGCATAGGACAGTATCTGGACATTGCCATGGCCAGCATGGTCAAGCGCCGCGCGGATGGCGCCCACCCGCCCATCCATCATGTCGGAAGGGGCCACGATATCGACCCCGGCCTCCGCCTCGGCCACGGCCTGAGCGCATAATATTTCGACGGTCGCGTCGTTGACGATTTCACTTCCGACCAGCAGGCCGTCATGGCCGTGGGTCGTATATGGGTCGAGCGCGACGTCGGCGATAAGGCCGATATTGGGCACTTGCTTCTTGATATGGGCGATTGCGCGGCCGACCAGATTGTCGGGTCTTAGCGCCTCCGCACCGTCTTCGGATTTAAGTTCAGGAGCGACGGCGGGAAATAGTGCAAGCGCCGGAATGCCATGCTCGGCGGCTTCCGCCGCGGCTTCCGTTGCGAGATCGACCGAGAGGCGCTCCACGCCGGGCATGGTTCCGATCGGATCACGATGATTTTGTCCTTCGGTTACGACGATCGGGAGTATAAAGTCTGCCGCCGAAACTTGGTTTTCGGCGATCAGACGGCGACTCCAATCGGTCTTCCTGTTGCGGCGGAGGCGGGTGGCGGGAAAGCCCATGATTGACCTTGATAGATTAACCAAAATTTGCGTCGATGTGCTGTGTCGAGTCTAAGATGTATTACCGCAGGCCTGCCGGCGGAACGCTCTCCGGGAGAAAGCATGGTACGAACATATTACGAAACCATCCACGTGATCGAGCGTTTGCATCGGCAATCGCTCGACGTGCTTAAGATCGAACTCGACCGGCTCGGTATCAGGGACATCAACAATGTCCAGAGTTTGATCCTCTATAGCATCGGCGTCGATCAACTGACGGTCGGCGAGTTGACGCTGCGGGGCTATTACCTGGGCTCCAATGTCTCCTACAACCTGAAGAAAATGGTCGAAAGTGGTTACCTGGTGCAGGAACGGTCGCTGCATGATCGGCGCTCTGTCCGCATCAAAGTTTCGCCCAAAGGCGCCGCTTTGCGGGTCAAGCTGGATGAATTCTTCGACCGCGACGCCAAGCTGCTCAAGACCGTCGGACTTGATGGGGAAGCGTTGGCGACGCTCGGCGCAATGCTCAACAAGCTTGAACGGTTCTGGTCGTCGCAAACCGAGGCGCAAATTCGCGCCGCGGGCTGATTGCCGCAATGCTTGACCTTCGTTGGCCTTCCCGCGCTCACGGTGATAACCTCCGATCTCGGCGCGCATCAAATCGGTCCGCGCCGCAGCCCATCGATGAGAGTTCCCTGTGAGCCAAGTAAGCAACGCCAAGCTGTCAAGCGAGATCGACCGCCCCGGTTTCTTTTCGACGGGCCTCGCCCAGGCCGATCCCGATGTCGCGGCGGCAATCCGCGGCGAGTTGCGGCGGGAACAGGACCAGATCGAGCTGATCGCATCGGAAAACATCGTGTCCCTGGCGGTCCTCGAGGCGCAGGGCTCGCTGCTGACCAACAAATACGCTGAAGGCTATCCGGGCAAGCGCTATTATGGCGGCTGCGAATATGTCGATGTCATCGAACAATTGGCGATCGATCGTGCCAAACAGCTTTTCGGCTGTGCCTACGCCAATGTACAGGCTCATTCGGGTAGCCAGGCGAACCAATCGGTGCTGCTGGCCCTGCTGAAGCCCGGCGATACCATCCTCGGCATGTCGCTCGATGCTGGCGGGCATCTCACGCACGGCGCCGCGCCCAACCTTTCGGGCAAATGGTTCAATTCCATCCAATATGGCGTGCGCCAGCAAGATGGCCGAATCGACTACGACCAGGTCGCGTCCCTGGCGCGCGAGCATCGGCCGGCTCTGATCATTGCCGGGGGCTCGGCTTACGCCCGTGTGATCGACTTCCCGCTGTTTCGAAAGATAGCCGACGAGGTCGGCGCGCTGTTTATGGTCGATATGGCGCATTATGCCGGGCTGGTTGCGGCGGGGCTTTATCCCACACCGCTGCCCCACGCCCACGTGGTTACATCGACCACGCATAAGACGCTGCGCGGTCCGCGCGGTGGGCTTGTCCTCTCAAACGACGAGGCTATCGGCAAGAAGATCAATTCTGCCACCTTTCCCGGGTTGCAGGGCGGACCTTTGATGCATGTCATCGCCGGCAAGGCGGTGGCGTTCGGCGAAGCCCTGACGGAAGACTTCAAGCTCTATGCCACGGCGGTGTTGGACAATGCTCGGCAATTGGCCGAGACCTTGCAGAAAGGCGGCCTCGACATCGTGTCGCACGGGACCGACTGCCATCTGATGCTGGTCGATCTGCGGCCCAAGGGCGTGACCGGCAAGGCGGCCGAGATCAGCCTCGAACATGCGGGCATCACCTGCAACAAGAACGCCATTCCGTCCGACCCGGAAAAGCCGACCGTCACATCCGGCATCAGGCTCGGCAGCCCGGCAGCGACGACGCGCGGCTTTGGCGTCGCTGAGTTCCGACAGATTGGCGAGATGATTATCGAGGTCCTGGACGGCTTGGCGAAGAACCCGCTCGATAATTCCGCGGTCGAGCGGCGGGTACGCGAGCGTGTCCATGCCTTGTGCGCCCGCTTCCCGATCTATCCAACATTGTAGGTCAGGTCGATGCGCTGCCCTTTCTGCGGCAATGACGATACGCAGGTAAAGGATTCGCGGCCCACCGAAGATAATGCCGCGATCCGCCGTCGCCGCGTTTGCGGTAATTGTGGCGCTCGGTTCACGACTTTCGAGCGGGTTCAGCTCCGAGAGTTGACGGTGGTCAAGAACAGCAATGAGCGCGAGCCGTTCGATCGTGAAAAATTGCTACGGTCGATGCGAATCGCGTTGCGCAAGCGCCCGGTCGAGGCGGAGCGGCTTGAGCGGGTCGTTAATTCGATCGTGCGCCAATTGGAAAGCTCCGGGGAGACTGAAATTCCTTCGAAGCAGGTCGGCGAAATGGCGATGCAGGCATTGGGCCAACTCGATCAGATTGCCTATATCCGGTATGCTTCGGTGTATCGCAATTTCCGCGAAGCCTCGGATTTCAACGAATTTCTCGACGGGCTCCGCGTCGAGGTCGATTGACCGCAATGAGCGTGGCCGAGGCTGATCGCCGCTTTATGGACGCCGCGCTAGCGCTCGCTCGGCGCGGGCTCGGCAATGTCTGGCCCAATCCCGCAGTCGGATGCGTCATCGTCAGGGATGGCGCGGTGGTGGGACGCGGCTGGACCCAACCAGGCGGCCGTCCTCATGCTGAGGCCGATGCGCTCGCCCGGGCGGGCGCCGCTGCGCGCGGCGCGACCGCTTATGTCACGCTCGAACCCTGCAGCCACCATGGCCGGACATCGCCTTGCGCCGATGCCCTGATCGCGGCCGGCATTACACGAGTGGTCGCGGCAATTGCCGACCCTGACCCGCGCGTATCGGGTCAAGGGTTGGCGCGGCTCGCTGATGCTGGGATCGCGATTGAGACGGGATTGCAGGCGGCGGAGGCAGCGGACCTCAATATCGGTTATCTCACGCGCGCCGCCTCTGGGCGCCCCATGGTGACATTGAAGCTTGCCGTCAGCCTCGATGGCAGGATCGGCGCGCATAACGGCGACAGCCGATGGATCACGGGCGAGGAGGCGCGAGCCGCCGCGCATGGGTTGCGCGCATCCCATGACGCCATCGCCGTCGGCGTCGGAACCGCGATCGCCGACGATCCGCATTTGACCTGCCGCCTGCCTGGCCTGCCAGTGCGCCCAGCGGTCAGGATCGTCTTCGATTCGCGCCTCCAATTGCCGCTCAACCGCCAGCTTGTCGAGACCGCGCGGGACGTGCCCACCTGGATCGTGACTCTGACGGAAACGGCGGAACATTCGGCGTCCGACCGCGCTCGCGCGCTTCGCGAACTTGGCGTCGTGCTGATTCCGGTTGAGGCCGGGGAGGAGACCGGCCGTATCTCGATTTCCCATGCGCTGCAAAGGCTTGGGGCCGCCGGGCTAACGCGGTTGGTGGTCGAGGGCGGGGGAAAGCTTGCGGCCGCGTTCCTGGCTGAGGGGCTCGTCGATTCCCTGACCCTGTTTCGCGGCCGGCAGATCATCGGCGGCGATGGCATTCCCGGGGTAGCAGCATTGGGTTTGGACCGGGTCGCCGGCGCGCCGCGTTTCAAATTGCGCGACAGTCGCGGAGCCGGCCTCGATGCGGTCGAGCTTTACGGGATTTAGCGGGCGAAGAAGAGCAGCGCGAGCAACATAAGCGTTATGCCCTGGAGGATGACGCGGGCGCGCATCAGCCGGTTGGAATTGCGGCGGTTGAACTCGCCGCCACGCATCATGCTGACGATCCCCGTCATAAGGACGCCAAACGTCGCCAGGGCAAAAAAGACGATTAGGGCTGGAAGAATATCGTGCATGCTGATCTGATAATGCCGGGGCTGGTTTTTTTCACCGAGACGGGTTCACGGCCGTGACATTGCTCCGCCACATCGTAGCATGCAACCGGTACGATGCCGCCGCCTTTCGGCCTTTCGCGATTGCTGGCCAGCAGATTGGCCATATACGCTTCGAAACCCTGAAATTTCTGCTGCGCGAACGGCTGGCAACCGAATTCGCCAGCGGCGCTGGAATCGGCGGCGGCGGATTTCTGGCGCTGAGCGCCCATCTGGCTCGAATTGTAGCGGCTCTCGCGGAAGCCGGGCTGATGGCGCCTCCGCGCAATGAAATGACCCCAGTACTGCGCAGATGGGGCGTGGGGGCCTGCGCCGAGATCGACCGCGCCGGGCTGCCGGGATTGGGCCTGCCGGCCTTCGGCGTTCACGTGAACGGCTTCGTCAACACGCCGGCCGGGCTCCATCTTTGGGTTGGGCATCGGGCCCGCGACCGGCAAGTGGCGCCGGGAAAGCTCGATCACCTGGTGGCGGGCGGCATTCCCACAGACCTCACCGCGCGCGAAACCGTGATCAAGGAGGCGGCGGAAGAGGCCGGCCTATCTGCCGAAATCGCCGGCCGCGCCCGCCCGGTCGGGCAGGTGACCTATCGCCTCGCGCTGCCGGAGGGGCTGCGCGATGACACGCTGTTCGTTTACGATCTTGAATTGCCGTCGGGCATTGTGCCGGTCGGCAATGACGGCGAGGTCGAACGGTTCGAATTGCTGCCGGTCGCAAGGGTGGTCGAAACCCTGCGCGAAACCGACGATTTCAAGTTCAACGTCAACCTCGTGCTGATCGATTTCCTGATCCGCCACGGTCAGATCGACCCCGACGAGGAACCTGACTATGGGGAGCTGGTCAGGGGATTGCGGCGGTAGAAGTCCCGGCCATCTTCCGAACCTCGTCCGCCGCGACGCCTTGCTCCCGCAAGCTGCGGATCGCGAGCGCGCCGTCGCGTTTGGACAGGCGCGCGCCGTCGGCATTCATCAGCAGCGGATGGTGGTGATAATCCGGTGGATCGTACCCAAGCAGCGCTTGCAGCAAGCGGTGGGTATGAGTGGCTGCGAACAAATCCGTGCCGCGCGTCACCAGGGTTACGCCTTGCAGGTGGTCGTCGGCGATCACGGCGAGGTGATAGCTGGCCGGTATATCGCGCCGGGCGAGCACCGCGTCGCCGAGAAGTTCCGGCCGCGCCTCTATCAGTCCGGCTGCGCGGTCATGCCAGGAGAGTGGTCCGGTGGCTGCCAGCGCCGCCCCGACATCCAGGCGGATCGCATAAGGTAGGCCGGCCCCGATCCGCGCCGTCCGTTCCATCTCCGAGAGACGGCGGCAGGTTCCTGGGTACAGCGTTGTGGCGGGCTCGTGGGGCGCCGCGCCGCTGGCGGCGATTTCCGCTGCGATGTCCTTGCGCGAACAAAAGCAAGGATAGGTCACTTCCATCGCATCGAGCCGATCGAGCGCCGCGCGGTAATCTTCCATGTGCTGCGACTGCTGGCGGATCTCGCCGTCCCATTCCAGGCCGAGCCACGTCAGGTCCTCGATGATGGCGCGCTCGAATTCCGGCCGGCAGCGGGCGCGATCGATATCCTCGATCCGCAGCAGGAATTTACCGCCATCTCGCCGCGCCGCCTGGGATGCGAACATGGCCGAATAGGCGTGGCCGAGATGTAAGTAGCCGGTCGGGCTGGGGGCGAAGCGGGTGACGATCATCCCCTCAGATGTGCACCAAGCCGGGGGTCCGGCCAAGAGTTTCGAAGTTGACATCAAAGGGTTGGGGCGGCGAAAAGCTGGCGGATGACGACCTACCCGACTCTTTCCGGTCCTTCCCATCCTCCTGCCGCAGGTGGCCCGCCGCGCCAGCTTGTCATCCTGCTGCACGGGTATGGATCCGATGGCACGGATATGATCGGACTGGCGCCATTTCTCTCCCAATTCCTGCCACACGCCGAATTCATCGCGCCCAATGCCCCACGGCGGTCGGCGATGGGCTTCGGATATCAATGGTATGCGCTCGGCAATTTGGACCCGATCCGGATCGCCGCTGGACAGGCCGAAATTGCGCCTGTCCTGGATCGCTTTATCGATGATGCGTTGGCCGCGCGGCACCTCAGCGCCCGTCGTCTTGGGCTCATCGGTTTTTCGCAAGGCACGATGGTGGCGCTTGGTCGGGCTTTGCGCCGACCGGATTCGGCGGCGGCGATCGTGGGGTTTTCCGGCATGATCGCCGATCGCGCCATCGAGTTTCCAGAAGACGCGAAGCGCCCGGCGATATTGCTGATCCATGGCGACGCCGATCCAGTCGTTCCGTTTTCCCGTCTCGCCGCGGCTGAGGCGACCCTGAGGGCCGCGAAATTTTCGGTGGAAACCATGGTGCGACCGGGGTTGGCTCACGGCATCGACGCCGAGGGCGCGGCGGCGGCGGCGCAATTTCTTGCCGCCCATCTTGGACAGGTCTAATCGGGCAAAGACCGGCGCTTCGACAGGAAGCGGTTGTTTTCAGGTCGCGAATCGCCTATTGAGGGGCGCGATTTGGATTGTGGCGTGGCTCAATATGACGAGGATGTGGATTGTCTCCACCACTCGATAGCTGTCCGGCGCTAGTTCTCAATGCCGATTTTCGGCCACTCAGCTATTTCCCGTTGTCGCTCTGGTCCTGGCAAGAGGCGGTCAAGGCGGTTTTCCTCGACCGGGTGAACATCGTTTCGCATTATGAGCACATGGTGCGGTCGCCGACCTTCGAGATGCGGCTTCCGAGCGTCATATCGCTGAAGGATTATGTCGCAGCCGTCCGCCGACCCGCCTTTACCCGTTTCAACGTTTTCCTGCGCGACCGCTTCTGTTGCCAATATTGCGGCACCGGCTTTCCAACGCATGAGCTGACGTTCGATCATGTCATTCCGCGATCGAAAGGCGGCCGCACCAGCTGGACCAACGTGGTGACCGCGTGTTCCTGCTGCAACCTCGCCAAGGGCAGCCTGACGCCGCGCGAGTGCGGCATGCATCCGCGCACCGCGCCCTATCAGCCGAACGCCTTCCAGCTCCAGGAAAATGGCCGCGGCTTCCCGCCCGGCTTCCTCCACGAAAGCTGGCGCGACTTCCTGTACTGGGACAGCGAACTGGACAGTTAGGCTTACATCCGCTCCGCCAGCCATATCGCGGTGCGAACCCCAGTTTTGATCGCCCCCTTCATCACGCGGTAGGCGGGGGCCCGTTCGGCCTCGTGCGCCAGCGCCGTGTCGCGATGCCTCAGCTCTTCGGCGTGAAAAGACTCGATCGCGTTCTTAAGTTCGGGCTCGGCCGCGCCCAGCGCCGCTTCCTGCGCGGAATAGTGCTCGTCGATCGCTTCCTCGACAGCCACCGTGCAGGCCATCGCCGCCTTTGGTCCGATCAAGGCGGTGGCCGCCCCCAGCGCATAGCCGGCAATATGCCAGAACGGGTGCAGCGCCGTCGGGCGGACGCCCCGCGCCACTAGCTCCTTGTCGAACCAGGCGAGATGCTCGGCTTCGGCCGCCGCCATGTCGCGAATCGCGTCGCCGGCCGGCGATCCTCCAAGGACCGCCAATTGCCCGTCATAGATGCGCTTTGCGCCGTATTCGCCCGCATGGTCGACGCGAAGGATACGGTCTACCAGCTTCGCGCCCGCCGCCTCGCCCGGCAACGCGCGTCTTCTATGAGGCACGATGGGGCCTCCGCATGCGGCAGGCCGCAGCTACGGCAATCGCTCCGGCAGCGAGGGATAACAGGAAATTATAAGTGGCCATCGATATTCCGAACAATGTCCAGGAGATTTCGTCGCACGATACCAGCTGCGCCGCATGCATCATCGCGCGCAGCTCGTCGACCGTCCTGGCGCCGCTCGACCCGCCAGTGCAGGCAGCGGGACCAGCCCACCAGCGCTGCTCGACGCCGACATGGTGAAGGCCCAACCCGGCGCTGACCAGCAGAACCAGCCCGGTCGCCGCCAGAACGCCGCGCGAAGGCGCAAACAGCCCGATAACCCCCAGGATGGTCGCAATGTACCAGGGCCAGCGTTCGCGCAGGCATAGTTCGCATGGCTTGTAGCCTTGGCCATATTGGCTGAACAGCACGAAGCCGATGACGGCGACGGCCAGCATCAGGTAGGCGGCGATGAGCGGGCGGGATTTGGCAGGCATCGCGGCACTATAGAATCAGCGCGAGGTTGCGGTCACGCCCCAAGCGCGGCTATCATGGGGGCTCGCCATTTCGAAATTGCCCCAGTGGTGAAATTGGTAGACGCGCCGCACTCAAAATGCGGTTCCGAGAGGAGTGCTGGTTCGAGTCCGGCCTGGGGCACCAACTTTCGCCAAGAAAGTTACGACTCTGCCGATGGGCAAGAGCCTTTCTTCGGTCGTCATCCCGTTTTTCAACGGGACGACGGGTTAGTTGTCGGCGTACGTAGGCAGGCGATGTTTCCGCAGCCGTAGCGCGCCGAGAGCGGCCAGGCCGGCGCCCAGCAGCGCGATTGACGCCGGTTCCGGCGCATCCGCCGGCGCGGCCCCGGTCGGGCCGGTGGCCACATAGCGAATCGATCCGCCTGGTTGTTGCTCGTAGGACCCGCCGAGCGG